>ERZ1034952.1548-NODE-1548-length-18463-cov-19.848435_pt1 | contig 18463 bp, 19 predicted proteins | sample MGYA00520625_ERZ1034952 | MGnify/ENA primary metagenome ERZ1034952 (study PRJEB33766, sample SAMN09781773) | gut metagenome | biome: gut microbiome | host: Homo sapiens | place: Madagascar | study: EMG produced TPA metagenomics assembly of the PRJNA485056 data... | reverse complement strand
CTTTATCTACTCTATAATTCTTTATTCCATTCAGTAACGTTTTTAAATCTGTTTTTGTTTCAAAAACAAGACCCGTTGTAGTATTTCCACCACCTATTCCATCTTTAATCATTAATAGTTCCTCACCAAAACTTCTGTGATTTTCCCTCTGCCATCAGCATTTGCATTTATTTGACGAGAAGCAAAAACTTTTTTAATTTTATAATTCGCATATAATTCACTAACTAATTTAGTGTCTGAATTTGATAACATAAATTTTACACCCCTTAAATCCAATTCATCACAAACATCTCGCAATTTGAATTGCATATCAATATCAAATCCGTCTTTTGTATATGATGTAAAACTAGATGTTTCATTTAATGGAACATAAGGCGGATCAAAATACACAAAATCACCTTTTTGTACTTTGTTTAAAATTTTAGAAAAATCTGCACATTTAATTTCAGTCTTTTTTAAAAGGTCAGAGCAATTTAATAAATTATTTACATCTATTATTCGAGGATTTTTGTAATTTCCAAATGGAACATTAAATTCGCCTTTAGAATTTACTCTATACATACCGTTAAAGCAAGTTCTATTAAGGTAAATAAAACGACTGGCTCTTTCAACATTTGAAAGATTGGAATATTCTTCTGTCCTATCAATGTTACGAATTTCTAAAAAATATTCTTTTGAAACTTCGTGTTTACTTAAATCCTCAATAAGTTCATCAACATTATCTCTAACAACGGAATAAAGATTTATAAGTTCTTCGTTCATATCTGAAATATAAGCATTATCCGGTTGTAATTCAAAGAATAACGCACCACCGCCAATAAATGGTTCAAAATAACGGTTGTACGATTTTGGCAAGTTTTTTAACAATTCAAACATAAGTTGACGTTTACCACCAACCCATTTGACTATTGGATATGTTTCGTTTTTCAATTGTTCTAAAACTACTGCCATTATTTTTCTTTCTTTGAAAATACTTGTTCAAATCTTTTTATCGAAAGGTCTAAATATTCTTTTTCTAAATCTATTCCGATAAATTTTCTGCCTAATTCTAAAGCAATTATACCAGTCGTAGAACTTCCTGTAAACGGATCTAGTATTAAATCGCCTTTGTTAGTTGAGGCAAGGATTATACGCCTTAACAATTCTAAAGGTTTTTGTGTTGGATGTTTGCCAAATTCTTTTTCATAAGATTTAGGAGTGCCGATTGCCCATACTGAACGCATTTGTTTTTCAGGCTTTTTTATAAAATCTTCTGACCAATCTCCATTCTTCATTATTTCATAATTAAACGTATGTTTTGTTCCATTATCTAATTTTGCCCATAATAAAGTTTCATGACTTGCTGTAAAATAGCGACAACTCATGTTTGGCGAAGCATTTGGTTTGAACCAACAAATATCATTTAATATTTTAAAACCAGCTTTTTGTAATGCAAAACCGCAAGCGTAGATTGAGTGATAAGTTCCTGAAATCCAAATTGTTCCATTAGGTTTTAAAACTCTTTTGCAAGCGTTAATCCATTTTTGATGGAATTCAAAATCCTCATCAAAGCCTTTACTTTTATCCCACTTGCCTTTATCTACAGAAACAACTTTACCAGCATGACAAGTAATCCCACCATTAGATAGCATATAAGGCGGGTCTGCAAAAATCATATCAACAGATTCAGGAGTTGCATTTTTCAAAATTTCGATACAATCACCTTGAAATAGTGTTACATCATCTTTTTCATAAACTTTTTGCATAACTAAATTATAATATAAACTATCCCAACAATTCAAGGTTGCTTAGTTTGTCGTTGATTTCGTTCATCAAATTTACGTCATCTGTTTGTCTTGCGTAACTTTGTGCTTTTACCAACAAACCTTTTGCTTTTGCAACATTACTATGCTCAACCATTATGTCGGCTGCTTTGGTGTAATTTTGAGCTGTTTTTAAAGGGGAATCTGATTCTGTGTAATGTTTTACTGCTTTTGAATAAGATTTTAAAGCATCTTGCGAAAACCCAAACCTTTCAAACGCATCACCCATACTTGATGATACAAATCCTTTTAACTTGGAGTTATCTGTCTGTGCAGCCAAGTCATCAGCAATAGAAATATAATTCATTGCCTCATCATCATACATATCTGTCAAAATATTTCCCATTTTTGTTAATGATGTTGTTTGTGCTGTCAAATTTTCTGTTTCGCCGGCAAAGGAAATAGAATTAAAATAATGATCCATCGCAGGTTGAATTTGATTTACATCATCATAAATCTGCGCCATTGCATAATGCGCTTTGGTTTTTACGTTTTTGTCATTTGTGTTAAGTGAATTATTATAACTTGTTAAAGCTTGTGAATAATAGTCGTGATCATCATAAATCTTACCAACTTCATAGTAAACTTTTGATTTTGTTTCATTATCACCTACTTCATCAGCTCTTTTCAATGCTTTTTGGAATGTTGCAATTGCTTTTTCAGGTTCATTAGCATAAGCTAATTTTTTAGATTGAATAAATAATGATTTCAATTCTTTGTCTTGTGGAATTAATGAAACAACTTTTGCATCAGTTTCAATTTCCTTATCTACAGGTTCTTTAACAGTATCTTCAACAACTGATTTTTCTTCTGTTTTTGTTTCTTCTTGGGTACTACCTTCCGGAAATTTAACTAAGAATTGCGGATTGACATCTCCTTCATTGTATTTAAAATCAACTTGTTGCAAAAATAGTGCATCAACCCAGTTTTCTACAACTTTTGAATCCTTATTCAAAGTTTGAGAAATATATGTATCAAGAATTGATGACGCATTTTTCAAATTTGATTTAACAAGTTTTGTATTTGGATTATCTTTTTTAACTTGCGCTTCAACCAAAGAAAGATAGCCGTTAACTTCTTCTTTCAAATCTTCAGGAGTACCGATTGCTGCAGCAGTATTTCTAAAATCTTTTAATATTTGCGCAATATTAATTACCGTACTTCTGCCGGAAAGTGTCTTAGTTGGCATAACTTCGGCAGATTGTGCAGTTTCTTGAGCTTGAGTAGGTTGTGAAGATGTGTTATATCTTGCCTGCGCCTGAATTTGAGAACGCATTTGTCGCCAGTCAACTTGTTCCCCGTTATTATTTTGTTGTTGGTATGCAGGAGTATATGTCGGAGTTTTGCGCTCAACATATTGCAAACCCTTGCTCTTGGAGTTTTGGTCTGCTTGTTCCTCTCTTTGTGCAGAAGACGTGTTTTGTTCTTCGTCTTGTTTTCTTTTGACAAGACTGCGTGTGTCTTTATTCAAATATGGTCGTTGAAATATACCGTTTAACACAAATCTACCCTCTGGTATGTTAACTATATACTAAAACCTGCTAACTTACGTCATACTTTCGTATGAAATCTACAAATTTTATTTAAGAATTTTTTTTTAGAAGTCAAACCATTGTAGACATGAAAACGTAATATTAAATCCTATTTAACAACCATTCTAATCTTCAATAAAATAATATACACTGATTTTAAACAGGAAGCGTACAGAATTTTTCAATAGCTTTTACAAAACCGTCATTTTCCACAGTATCAGTAATATATGTAGCACATTCTTTTAATTCCTGTGTTGCATTCCCCATTGCAACTTTTACACCACCGGCTTTTAAAAGTTCAATATCGTTATTTTGATCACCAATTGTCAAAATTTCGTCTTTGCTTAATCCCCAATATTTTGCCAAAAATTCTACACCAAGAGATTTTTTCGCCATAGAACTTCCTATTTCACAGAAAAATGGAGTTGATTTAACAATATACAAATTCGGATATTTTGCCTGCAATTCTTTTACCCAACCCGTAACACGTTCTGCGTTACCATAATCTATTGCAAGAATTTTGTTCACATTTTCAATTTTCAAACTATCAAACGGACAAACCGTATATGACACAAATTTACCATCAGTGTATTTTTTTACGCAATCATCATCTTTTTCAACATACAATTTGTCGTCAATATATAGGTTAAGGTGAATATTGTCAGCATGCGCCCATTCAATAATTTCTTTTGCGCATTTACTATCCAAATTTTCCTGATAAAGCGTTTTGCCGGAATTATCTTTGATTAATCCGCCTTGATAAGATACAACAGGAGAATTTAAACCTAATTCATTTCTCAAATGTTCTGTTGCACAGTGCATTCTACCAGTAACAAGAACAACTTTAATTCCGTTATTTTGCAAGTTTTTAATACAATTTTTCACATTTTCAGAAACACTTGTATCCCATTTTACAATTGTTCCATCTATGTCTGTCGCAACCAGTTTAATTTTACCTGCCATTATAATTATTCCTTAATTTCCGCTCTCATAATTGCGCAAAGCGTTTTAGCATCACGTATTCTGCCATCATTAATCATATTTAAAACTTCTTTTGCATTGATTTCTAATGGTTCAAGAATTTCACCCTCGTCAGGATGGCGATAAGTAAATTCCAAATCTTCGGCTTTATACAAGTATAACTTTTCATCGCTATAACCCGGAGATGTATATACAAAACCCAAATCAGTCCAGTTTTTTGCGCAATATCCTGTTTCTTCTTCCAATTCTCTTTTAGCTGCCTCAAACGGGTCTTCACCATATTCCAGTTTTCCTGCCGGAAGTTCATAGAGAACTTCTTTCATAGGATATCTAAACTGTTTTACAAGAAGAATTTTATCTTCTTTATATGCCAAAATTACCACCCCACCGGAATGTTTAATAACTTCACGAAAAGATGTTTGTCCTGTCGGCAATTCAACGCTATCTTTGTATAACTTTACAACCTTGCCATCAAAAATAAGTTTTGAATCTAATGTTTTTTCTGCAAATTCCATATTTGTATTTTAGCATAAAAAAGTTTAATTGTACTGCTCTAATCCAAATGAATGGCTGGAAAATCCCAAAAGATTATCCGTTAAGATTTTAGATGCTACTTTTTAACGTGAAAGCAACAGATTTGAGTAAAAAGTGAAAAGTTCGTATCGTTAAAACTATTACCCTCTCTCGCATGCGTAAAACCCCATACAATAGTATGAAGTATGAACCAATACTGTCATAGAAGGCTACGTGCGTAGCACAAAAAAAAGCTATGTACATAAGAAGTGCATAGCTGTTGATTAGGGATATGTGTATCTTAGTTCTCTAAGGAGTATGGTTATATACTAGCAGACGAAATTAGAAATTAAATCGTAAAAACGTATGATGTTTTTATTTTTATTAACAAATTTTGTGATATAATTCAGTTATGTTTGACAATTTAAGCGATAAATTACGGGAAATAATCAATAATACAAATGGAAAAGAACTTACTCAAGACAACATGCAAGATGCGTTGAGAGAGATTAGACGCGCGCTTTTGGATGCCGATGTAAACTTGAGAGTTGTGAAAGCTTTTATCTCTAATATCAAGGATAGAGCGGAAGGCGAAAAAGTTCTTGAAGGGGTAAATCCTTCTCAACAATTGATTAAAATTGTGCATGACGAACTTGTTAATCTTTTGGGTAAGGAAAATAAACCACTTGATTTTTCTGGAAATCCTAATCTAATAATGATGTTAGGTTTGCAGGGTGCGGGCAAAACAACATCTTCAGCAAAGCTTGCAGTCAAATTGAAAAAAGATGGCAGAAAACCACTTTTGGTTGCATGTGATGTCTATAGACCGGCTGCGATTACTCAATTGATAACTTTAGGAAAAGAAATTGAGAACGAAGTTTTTACTATTCCTGATTGCAAAGATGTTCAGCAGATTGTAAGAGAAGCTATTAATTATGCAAATGAAAACGGGTTCAATACATTGATTTTGGATACTGCGGGCAGATTACAGATTGACACAGACATGATGGCTGAATTGTTATTGATTGACAGGATTTTCAAGCCAAGTGAAAAATTATTGGTAATTGACGCTATGACTGGTCAAGAGGCGGTTAATGTTGCAGAGAACTTTGATGCACAGTTAGGCTTAACCGGTTTAGTTTTAACAAAATTGGATGGCGATAGCAGGGGTGGCTCTGCGTTAAGTGTTGTTTATTGTACCGGAAAACCTATTAAATTGACCGGAACAGGCGAAAAATTGAACGCTTTGGAGGACTTTTATCCTGAGCGCATGGCAACAAGAATACTTGGCATGGGAGATATTGTTTCTCTTGTAGAACGTGCGCAAGAAGTTTTTGACGAAAAACAGGCACTAGAACTTGAAGAAAAAATGAGTAAGAATAATTTTTCTTATAATGATTTCTTGAAAATGCAAAAACAAATGCAGGCTTTTGGTTCTATGGGAAATATGCTAGGCATGTTGGGAATTAATATTGGTAAAGATGATAGAGATAAACTTTCCCATGAAGGAGAAAAACAGTTTAAGAAAATGGAAGTTTTCATATCAAGCATGACACCACAAGAGCGTTCAAACCCTGATTTAATAAACACAAGCAGAAAAAAACGTATCGCAAAGGGTTGCGGCATGGATTTGGCAGAAATCAATAATTATATCAAGCAATTTGAACAAATGCGAACAATGATGAAAGGTATGTCTGATATGAAAAACATGTTCGGCAAAATGAGCATGCCTGATATGAGCAAAATGGGAAATTTAGGCGGACTTGGCGGTTTTAATGGGAAATTGGGTAAACATGCCGTTAACAAAGCTATGAAAATGATGCGTCGTTTCAAATAACAAATTTGAAAGGAGTTTTATGAAAAAGATTATTGTTTTTTTGATACTTGTTTTGTTTAGCGCAAATTTGGTGTTGGCAAACGATTTTGATGCGAATGCTTTTTTTAATGAATATGCAAAAGAGGCACAACAGGCAGTCAAAAGTAACCTTAGCTATAAAGGCGAAACCAGTGCCAGTACTACTGTTACGTATAATATTAATGCAGATGGAAGTGTTTCTGACATAAAATTAGATAAAGCAAGTGGAACTGATTTTGATAATGCGGTTATTGAGGCTGTTCAAAAATCTGCACCATTTAAACCATTTCCTAAAGATTGCAATGTAAGTTATGTTACTATGACGAGTGGCTTTCAGCATGTTGTGCAAAAGTATCAATCTGCAAGAATGTCAATTATGCCGGTTGAACCATCAGCACAATCACAGGAAACTTATAAAAAATATATCAATAAAGTAAGCAAATATATGTTTGATAGAATTCCGACGACGTATAATTATATTCCGCAAGAACCGGTTATAAAATGCACAATTTTGAAAGATGGAACTATTAGAAATTTCAGGTTGACACAATCATCAGGAATTTCTGAATATGATAAAAAAATTATGGATACTTTTGCGAATATAAAAGTTGAACCATTTCCGGCTGAGTTAAGTAACTATGACGAACTACCTTATTCGGCAACCCTTTACAAGCAATTTCGTTCAACTCCGAGATTAGGAAGTCCAAATTATATGTTTAGATAGTTGTTCCCTGATTTATAATCTTGTTTATGCTAAAATGTATATACAAATAATTTTAGAGGGAGAATTTATGTCTATCATCATAATGATTTTGTTAATCGGGCTTTTAATACTAGTTCATGAACTTGGTCATCTTTTAACTGCGTTAATGTTTAAAGTTAAGGTTGACAAATTTGGAATTGGTTTACCGATTGGACCTACTTTGTGGGAAAAGAAAGTTGGAAATTTAACTCTTGTTATTCATGCTTTTCTTTTCGGCGGATATGTTTCATTCCCTGATGATGATAAAGATTCTGATGTTCCTCAAAATTCTCCGGAAAGATTACAAAACAAACCTGTTTGGCAACGAGCAATAATCTTTTCTGCCGGCGTTGTGGCAAATGTTATTTGTGCATATATTTTAGTTTTGATGACTGCGTTTTTGTGGCACAATATGCCATCTGAAAAATTTGATATGTATGTGACAAATATTGTTGCTCCCAAAGAGGCAAGTATTTGGTCATCAGGCATGCAAAAAGGCGATAAGATTATAGAAATTAACGGTTCAAAAATTAATACAAAATATGCGGTTAATTTGTATGCTATGTATAGCGCATCTTTTGACGGAAAAACAAATGAAGAACTTGTTGAAAGAAATTATAAAAGCTTAAAATCGGTAAACCACGCTTTTGCTGAAAATGAAATTATAGAAAAAGGTTTGGTTGTCGCAATTCCAAACAATTTTGAATACGATTGAATTGTATAAACCAAATGAAATTAAACTATCTGAAAATCAGATTAAATTGCGTGATGAAATCAAAAATAAAAAATATATTGAGGCAGACGGAACATTTTCTTTAAAAGATGTTGCTTATGCTTTGTCTGATACTCAAAAACCATTAGATATTAAGGTTTTGAGAAATGGAAAAATTGTTGAATTAAAAACAGTTTATTCTGACAGTGAAGGATTAATTGGAATTTCGTTAGACAGAAAAGAAATACTTATTCCTGTAACTGGCATTAAATCTGCATTTAAGACAAGTTATGATTATTTGTATAACGAAACAAAATCAATGGTAATTGTTTTAAAACAATTATTTACAGGAAAAATCCCACTAAAGAATATGCACGGTGTTGTTTTAATTACAAAAATGGGTGGCGATATTATCAGTAGTGAAGGGATTTTTTATGGAATATTGTTGACGGCAGTAATTTCAATGAACCTTGCTATTTTAAATATTTTACCAATTCCAGCATTAGATGGTGGGCATTTATTGTTCTTGCTAATCGAAAAAATTCAAGGCAAACCGGTTGATGAAGAAATTGCAAACAAAATAATGACAGTATTTTTCGCTTTACTAATCGCATTGTTGGTATTTGTATTGTTTAATGACATTTATGTACTTGTAAAACCATTATTTGTACATTAGATGAATTATTATTCTTTACAACTTGCAAAAAATTTGTTATAATCTACAAAAAAAGGTTGGTTAAATGCGTATAAATAATGTTTCGGCTAAAACGTCTAAAATGGTTGTAGTTTTACTTGCAATATTTGCGATAATAGTTACTGTTGGTTTCACTTGGGCGTATTTCAATACGGCAATCTCTGAACATTCTATTGCAAGCTTTTTCAAGTGGTATGCAGAAACGCTTAACCATTTGATAGCTGATAATAGAGATGAGCCTATTATACCATATTTAATAATGATTATTATACCATTATTGGCTTACGGGGGACTTGTTGCCTCGATTGTTTCACGACACTTTGCTCTTAAAGCAATGGAATCTACCCTTAATTTGAAGTCTGTAGACTTTTTACAAGATAGAGTTAAATTCAATTTTAATCGACCACAATATAATTTTATTTGCGGATATAACGACATCAATAACTTAGAAATGATTTTAAATACAGTTATGGTTCATAATAAATATGGCTCATATCCAGCAGTATCAGAAATTAATCTTAATTTTAGTGTGTTAAATAACAAACATTTCACTCTTACAAATGTTCCTTTAAAACTTACAAATTTTATCTATAAAATAATTGATTATGGTAGAGCTGTTAGAAGTTTTTCATACAGATTTGAAGGTGCTGGCTCAGTTGAATCCATAGAAGAAAAAATTAGAGATTATACAAACACTGGTTGTAAACAAATTCTTGCAAAACAACAAGAAACAAATTTTAAATGGCTTTCTATTACATTTTTTGCGTTCTCAATGTTTTTCTTGTTTACATTTAGACAAAGCTTTAATACTCTTGACGTAATGTTTTGGAGTTTTGCATTAATTCCTATTGTAGGATTTTTAGTAATATCATTCGTCTTTGACATCATCTTACTTGCGGACAAATGGAATGAAAACAAATATAAAGGTTTAGGGAAATAAATAAATGGATACAAACAATAACAACATAATAGATGAAATTTCTACAATTTTACTGGATAAGAATGCAAGTTCTGAACAAACAAAACAGTGCAAGATAAAACTTCAAGATATCATTAATCAAGATCCATTAAATTTTGATGCCTGGTATTGGTTAGGAATATATTATGAGACAGAAACACACGATTTCCAAAACGCAAAATATTGTTTTGAAAAAGCATTAGAAATTGATCCTAATAACGAGAAAGCCGATACTGTTAAAGAAGTCCTTGAAATTTGTAACGAGTTACTAGATTTAAAAACAGATAAAAAGAGTGCAATTGATTTTATAGACCAAGCCCCTGATTTATTGGAAAAATTATCACCAAAAGTTTTATTTATATCTAAAATAATTATTCTTATTGCAACACTATGGTTTACGTGTCCTTCGTTGTTATTTTCATATCCTGATCAAAAAATGTTAAAGGAAACAGACTATTACAACATTAGAGAAGAAGCTTTTACTCCAGACAAATTTGATGTTGCAAATCAACCTAAACCAAAAATCGGTAGCACAGAAGGGTATCAGGATTTAATAGTAAATCCAACTTCTTCATACAATTATTTGAGTAAAAAACAGATTTACGATTTAAGAAAGAATTACGTAAAAAAATCTCTTTTTGCGACAAATAGTTATGAACCAAATAAAAGTGTTTTTGGAGGAATTGCTGACAATAAACCTTGGTGGGGGACAAATCCATGTAGCCAATTAAACTACACTGGAGATTACCACGAACGTACTGAAGGAAATTCAAAAGTCAGCGCACTTGTCAATAATCCGAATACCTTAGTTGGAATAAGCATGGCTTATTCTCCATGGGAATACGATTACAATAGAGATTTTTGCAAGAGTGGAGCTGCAGCATTTTTGCCAACATCATTACGTTACAATGCAAAAGAAAAAATTATTGTTGCAACATATAGAGTTCCAGGAAGATACACCAATTTCAGATCTAATGTGAATGGACAAGAATATGGTTATCCGTTACAATTGTCAGGACTTAACGCAATTGATTTTGGGTACAAATATGTTTATATGGTTGAAATGAAAAACTCTGAAATGATGTACCCAAATGGTTCAAGTGTAAAAGATGAAGTACAAATGTTTACAGATTACTTGCATTTGGGCGGAAGTTGCAGATATAAAGATGGATGTAACAACATCTCTCCAATGCAATCAGACAAAATGTTCACTATCAAATATCTTCCAGCAGTCTTAACCTTGAAACTATGGAAAGAAAAGCCCGTAAACAAGTTTGCAAAAGCAGATTTTTACTACAAGATTATCATTGATAGCGAAGATTAGGTGCTACGCACGTAGTCCTCTGTGACAATATTTGTGCCTACTTCATACATTGGTGTAATGCTTTGCTACGCACGTAGTCCTCTGTGATGATATTGGTAATATTTTAAGAAACATGTCATTGCGCACTTGTTGCGCAATCTATTGATTTGTTAGCGTCGTAGGATTAGTAAATCCGACCTACAACTACAAACTGAAATTTTTCACGTCATCTTGAGCAATAGCGAAAGATCGCAGTGTTGATATAATTTTACCAACCATGCGATACTTCGGACTGTTGTCCTCAGTATGACGATTTAACCCTCTCTCGTGGTTGTAATTCACTTCGTTCAAACAACCACTCTCTCCCCCAAGGGAGAGTAAATTTCTTTTTACTGTAACAGACTACGCCTCCATACCTCTTTGCATCTAAACATCTAACTCTGTTCGTAGCAGAGCATTACACCAATATATAAAGTAGGTACAAATATTGTTACAGAGGGCTACGTACGTAGTACCCTATTTTTCTTCTTCGTCATGGTGTTTGTGTTTTACATCTTCTTTGATTACTATCAAGTTGTTGATGATTTTCATTGCACAAGTTGGAAGAACAACGTCATCAAGACCAGTTGCAATACTAATAATTTTACCTGCGCCTAAAGTTACTTCATCACCTTTGTAGTAGAATGTGTAATCATCTTTTCTGTCTGAACGAATTGTAATTTGACTCATTTTTTTATCCTCTTTGTCCTTTACTATTATAAAACACACCTTCTGCCATAACTTCTTCATAGATTTCTTCATCTTGTTTAAAAGCTTCCGGTGTATATGGGTATAAATCTATGCAAACATCAAGTTCTGTTTCAATTTTACCAATTATTGGCCAAATTTGTTCTCTTTTGGATTTGTCCTCAATATCGAAAATTGCAACAAGCTCAATATCTTCACCTTCGTGCATTTTTCCATCTAAAAAAGTGCCAAATAAATACATGCCTTTAAAATCATTAAAAATACGATTAAAAGCTTTGCAAAGTTTTAGAATTACTTCATCAACTGAGTTTACACCCATAACTGTTCTCCTATTTACTGTTTTATCAATCTGGCAACTTCTTTTCTTGCAATTGAAACTTGTTCTGATGTCGCAAGATTTTTCACAGCAACCTTTTCAGCCTTGATTTCATCTTCACCCAAAATCAATGCAAACTTTGCAACTTTAGATGCTTTTTCAAGTTGTTTTGTGAATTTTTTGTTCGCCAAATCAAACTCAACATTCAAACCTTCTGAGCGCAACTCTTGAGCTAATTCAAAAGCATCCGCAGAAGAATTTGAAACAATATAACCATCAAGCTTTTCAGGTTCAACATTCGGTAATAAAGAATTTAATCTTTCCATTCCCATTGCCCAACCAACAGCAGGAGTATCTTCTCCACCTAAGTTACGAACTAAACTGTCATAACGACCGCCACCGCAAACTGCATTTTGTGAACCTAAATTGTTTGACTTAATTTCAAAAACAGTTCTGTTATAATAGTCCAAACCTCTTACAAGAAGCTTGTTTTCAACATATGGAACATTTAATTTATCTAAATACGACTTTAAAGTTGTGTAATGCTCTGCACATTCCTCACAAATAAAATCGGATTGAATTACTTTTTGAATTTCCGGTTTTGCAAAAATTTCTTTACAAGTATCTACTTTACAGTCTAGCAATCTCAAAGGATTTTTTTCGTAACGATTTTGGCAATCTTCGCACAAATTGTCAAATTCCGGTTTCAAAACTTCTTTAATTTTTCTCTTGTATTCTTCACGACATTTTGGGCAACCAAGAGAATTAATTTCTACCTCCAAATCATTCAAACCTAATGATTTTAAGTAATTTACAGCAAGCAAAATAGCTTCAGCATCAGCCGTTGGTTCTTTAATCCCGAACATTTCAACGCCAACTTGATGAAATTGTCTTTGTCTGCCTGCTTGTGGGCGTTCATACCTAAACATAGGTCCTTTGTACCAAAGTTTTACCGGTGCAGAAAGTCTTGCCATACCGTTTTCAATAAACGAACGTACAACCCCTGCAGTATTTTCGGGTCTTAATGTTAAAGAACGATCGCTTTTCTCAAAAGTGTACATTTCTTTGTTTACAATATCTGTTGTGTCTCCAACACCACGAGCAAACAATTCTGTTGCTTCAAAAATTGGTGTTCTAATTTCTTTATATCCGTAACGGGTAAATATATCTAAAGCATTTTTCTCAAGCCTGTGCCACTGTTCGACTTCTTGAGGTAAAATGTCTTTCGTTCCTTTTTGTACTTTAATTATCTTAGCCATAACGCTATTATATAAATTTGAGGACAAATTGTCAACCAAAAACTATCAATTAACCCGATACGAATTTCCACCTTTTATGATATCTGAAATTGCGATAAATGTAACTTCCAAAATATAATCAATTGCATCTTGAGTTTCGTATGCAATGTGCGGAGTTATAATAACATCAGGATGTTTTACAAATTCTCGCAAAATCTTTGCTTCTTCAACACAATTAAAATTGTTGTATAAAGTGTGAGATAGATTTGAACATTTAAAATTAAAATATTCACAAGTCACAACATCTAATGCAGCCCCTTTAATTGCACCCTTTGTAACTGCGTTATATAAATCTTTTATGTTTACTATTTCTCCACGAGAAGTATTAATCAAATATGCCGTATTTTTCATTATACTAAATTGTTCAAACCCAAACATATCTTTATTTTCACCTGTATAAGGAATGTGAATTGAAACAATATCAGCGTTCCTCAATAAAGTATTAAAATCAACATATTGAATTTCATATTTTTCGGTCAACTCTTTTCTTTCAGCAATATCGTAAGCTAAAACCTTCATACCAAAAGCTAAAGCGTGTTTTGCAACTGCAAATCCAATACTACCAGTTCCGACAATTCCTATTGTGAATTTTGAAATATCACGCCCAACAAAACTTTGACAAATTCTATTTTCAGATTTCAAATATTCTGATGCAGGAATAATTTGTCTTACAAGAGCTAAAATCAGTCCTATTGTGTACTGCGCAACAGGTCTTGCACCATAACCCTCAACATTAACAACCGCAATATTTTTAGCATCTGCAGCTTTTTTGTTTATATGTTCAACACCGGTTGAGCGTGTAGAAATTATTCTCAAATTTTTGAAAGAATTAATGACATCTTCCGTAACCTCAGAATCCACGAACACGCTAATAACAGCAGTTTGTTCCAAAAGATCAGAACTTAAATTTTTCAGAGTTTCATTATTTAAACTCTCTGGGAAAAAAGTGATTTCAAAATTTTCCAATTCATGAGAACGAAAAAAATCTCTTTCACTTTCCCTAAAATCAAAAACCAATAACTTTATTGCCATATATTTTCCTCCAAAATAATTATTTCCAAAACAATGAAAAAATATATTGGAGAGTAGGGGGAATATTTATATTAAATTTAAAAATTATAACAACAATTGCGTTCCAATGATAATTCTGTGACTATCTTCCAAGTTTTGATTATTGCAAAATACATAATTCAAAATCAAACGCACCGCTTGCCCTTTAATAAAATAATTTATTCCGGCGGAATATTCACGTCTTGTGTTATGCGCAACATCTCTATCTGGATCAAATTGATCATATCTTGCTATTAACTGTATTCTCGGATGAATTTTGTAACCTATTGTATAATTGAAACCTTGTGCCTTATTTGTACTAACTCGTGTTCCATTGTATCCATCTGCAATTCCATACTCAAAATTTGTCCATAATCTTTTGTATTTATACCCTACATAAAAAGAACCAACAGTATATGTTGTTCGATTATGACCGGCGTTTAAACCTCCGCCAACCATTAAATTACCATATCTTCCATCAGTTTTTCCAAATGGTTTGAAATCCACCCATCCTGTAAATTCTGGTCCTGCAAACGGAGTATGAAAATACCTGTCAGAAGAATTAAATGCCAAATTGTAATCCATTAAAGAATAGTTCCCAATAAGTCTTACCCCTAAAGCACGTGTAGAGCCAAAATTTCTAGCTATTTGTGAACGCATTACAAACGGCAAAATATATGAACTTGCTCCGCCTTCTTTACCAATTTGGTTTCTTGAATAACCAACAACAATCTTGTGGTGCGGAATACTACTATTAATAATGTAGGCATCAGCAATGAAGTTTTGCATATATGTTCTGCCATTTGCAGGTTTTGGGTTGAACAAAATTTTAAAATCATTTTTTGAACCCCTGAATTTTCCAATAGCACCTACTTGAAAAAATCCGACATCATAACTTGTATCATAATCACTGTTCGTAAAAGATGATGTCAAATCTCCCTGAAAAGCACCGTAATATTGAACCTTCGAAATAATTCCTTTTTGAGGTTTGAAAGTTAATTCCGGCCTCAAAAGATATGAAGGGACATCAGTTCTGACAATATCTCGTTTTATAATTCTTCCTAAAAGAGTATTTTCATCAATTTTTCCATCATTATTTTTATCTAAGTTAAAATTGTCAAATAGTGAAAATTCCGCTTCTATATTGTTATCAATCTCAAAAATCTGTTTTAGGAAATTATCTTTCTTTTTAAAATCACTTTCATTGACTTGATCCATCTGATCCATGTTTTCAGGCAATTCATCATCAATTTCTTCAATATCAACATCTTCATCTTGTTGATTATTTTCATCTATCGCAGAAGCTTTTCCTTCCAATAACGGATCATCTTGAGGAACATCAGGAATATCTTTAGATTTGAATTGCTCAGGAATAGGCTCTACAATTTTAGTTTCATCAAAATCCCTTACATAATCAGTATCAACATTTTTTTTACCCCAAAAAACAGCCTCTGCCGGATTTGCGGATAGTAAAAACAAAAATATTAATATAACGCCAAAAATCCTGTTCACAAATATTAATGTAGCATAAAATATATGCAAAAAAAAATTTTTTTAGTGTATATTAATAATTATGACAAATGTAACAAGAAATAAAAAATGCTCTAAAAATAATAACATGATTAATCAACAAGATAAAAAAATAAAGATTAAAGCCCCAATTGTAGACGCATTGAAAAATGCTTACGAAAATCCAACTTATCAGTTTCACATTCCTGGTCATACTAAGGGAAATGGTTCTTTGCCGGAATTTAAAAAACTTATTGGCGCAAAAGCTTTATCTATTGATACTACAGACGAATTTGACGGGTTAGGGACTTTACACCCTGCAACCGGTCCTATCAAAGAAGCTCAAGACCTTGCAGCCCAAGCATTTGGAGCTAAAAAAACTTTCTTTTTACTTAATGGTTCTACTGCCGGAAACCTTGCACTTGCAATGGGTTTGACTAAAAAAGGTGAAAAAATTATCGTTAACAGAAATTGTCACCGCTCAATTTTAACAGGAATGATAATTTCCGGTGCTGAACCTATTTGGCTAATCCCGAAAAGATTTGATGAATGGGGAATTTGGGGTAATGTTACTCCAGAATCTGTTGAAGATATGCTAAATAACAACCCTGATGCGGGAATGGTTTGGATTACAAACCCAACATATGAAGGAGTTGTGTCTGATATAAAATCAATCGCAGAAATTTGTAAAAAACACAATGTACCTCTTATTGTAGATGAGGCACACGCTTGTTTATGGAATTTCAATAACCAGCTTCCAACAACTGCTTTAAAATTAGGAGCTGATGCGGTGGTTCACTCTTTGCACAAAACCGGTGGAAGTATGAGCCAAAGTTCAATGTTACATATTGCAGAAAACTCAAAACTTGATGTTGATGCAGTAGAAAAAGCTTTGAAATTATTACATACAACTAGTCCTTCTCTAATGCTTTTGGCAAGTCTTGATGCCGCTAGGGCAAATTTGGATAGCCCTAGAGGAAGAAAACAACTTGAAAGAGCGGTTCAAAATGCCAAATATCTTCGTAAAGAAATAGATAAACTTGAACACATTCATCACTTACAACCTGATTTTGGCTATAAAACAGATATAACAAAAGTATTTATACGAGATGACAGATTATCTGGTAAGAGGTTAGAATCTATTCTTGAAATAGACTTTAATATTGAGGTTGAAAGCGCATCAGATGCAGGATTATTAATTCTTTCAAATATTGGAAATACAAGAAGTGACATGCAATATCTTGTAAAATGTTTGCAAAAAATTGATAACACAAATTATACAGATATTTGTTATCTTGAAAAGAAAAAACATATGCCAATGCTAACTCCAATAATCAAAATGACTTTAAGAGAAGCTTATTATTCTCATAAAGAGGTTGTTGAAAAATCTCACGCTATTGGCAGAATTTCTGCCGAAGTAATCGCTGAATGTCCTCCAGGAATTGCTGTTTTGCTTCCGGGAGAATTGATTACAGAAGAACACATGCCATATCTGGTCGATTACGATACAATTGAAGTTATAAAATAATTTTTAAATTAACAAAAAACTAAAAAAACTTATTACCTAGTTCGGTAATTGAAAATTTTTGTTTTGTTTATTATAATCTCAAAAATCGGAAGTAGTAGAATGTGAGGTTAATATGAAAAAGATTTTATTTAGTTTGATTGGATTTTTAACAATTACTGGATGCGTTTTTGCGTACAATGCCTATAATAATTTATCTTCTGATCAATGTGTCGCAGGGCGTGGATGTTGCTCTAGTCACGGTGGTGTTTGCGGTTGCCAAAACGGGCGTTCAAGATGTTGCGACGGCACCCTCAGCCCATCATGTCAATGCTTCAGAGATGATGTAAAAGGCTTTGAAATTTAAAGTCAATACTTACGCATACATATTATTATAAATTTTGTATTTTTATTGTATAATAAAGCTACAATAAAGAGGTGTGATGTGCAAATTAATATTTTAGAGTATCTAAAAAAAACAGTTAAAAATTTCCCGCAAAAAATAGCTATAATTGATAAAGAAGAAACTATTACATTTAAAGATTTAGATATTAAAGCAAAAAAATTAGCTACATCTGCTTCTTGTGGGGGGGGAGTAAATCTTAGCTTTTACCGATTTGGTAAAATAATTTCAAGCAAATCAATTAACAAAATAAATGATTTGCTACTTTGTGCTGCTTAAAAAGGAGAATTTATGTTAATAAATGTTATTGAATACTTAATAAAAACGGTAGAAAAATATCCAAATAAAATTGCTTTTGAAGATAAAAATAGTGAAATAACGTACCAAAAATTTAATAAAGTTGCATTGCACATTTCGACAGAGATATGCAAATATACTAATCAGATTAATTCTCCTATTGGAATATTTTTACCGAAATCAATTAGTGCTTTAACAAGCTTTATGGGTACATTATATTCAGGGAATATTTACATGCCATTAGATA
>ERZ1034952.1545-NODE-1545-length-18498-cov-23.752155_pt1 | contig 18498 bp, 10 predicted proteins | sample MGYA00520625_ERZ1034952 | MGnify/ENA primary metagenome ERZ1034952 (study PRJEB33766, sample SAMN09781773) | gut metagenome | biome: gut microbiome | host: Homo sapiens | place: Madagascar | study: EMG produced TPA metagenomics assembly of the PRJNA485056 data... | reverse complement strand
CAGAGCTTACGCCCGCAGCCGTGGCGGTCCGCATCCGGCTGGAGACCGCAGACGGTACCCTGCTGGCAGAGCAGACCGCACAGGCGGCAGAAGCCGGAAAGGTACAACTTTCTGTGCCGGACGCACAACCGTGGGATACAGCGCATCCGGTTTTGCACCATGCCGTGGCAGAGCTTTTGAACACAGCCGGACAGCCCATCGACCGCAAACAGGTGACGTTTGGTTTCCGCACGGCAGAGTTCCGGGCGGACGGCTTCTACCTCAACGGAAAAAAGACCTTTCTGCGCGGCTTGAACCGGCACCAGAGCTACCCTTACATCGGCTACGCCGCACCGGAAAGCCTGCAGCGGGAGGATGCCCGCATTTTGCAGGAGGAGCTGCACTGCACCGCCGTGCGCACCAGCCACTACCCCCAAAGCCAATATTTTCTGGATGAGTGCGATCGGCGGGGTCTGCTGGTGTTCACCGAGTTGCCGGGCTGGCAGCACATCGGGGACGACAACTGGAAGGATGCCGCCTGCGAGATGCTGCGGGAGATGCTCCTGCAAAACCGCAGCCACCCCAGCATCATCCTGTGGGGCGTGCGCATCAACGAAAGCGTGGATGACGATACGTTCTACACCCGCACCAACAAAATTGCCCATCAGCTGGACCCCAGCCGTGCCACTTCTGGCGTGCGGTATCTGGAAAAGAGCCATCTGCTGGAGGACGTCTACGCCTACAACGATTTTTCCCACAACGGCGTAACGCCCGGCGCTAAGCCCAAAAAGGACGTGACCCCGGATATGGGCAAGGCGCTGCTCATATCGGAATGCAATGGTCATATGTACCCCACCAAAGCCTTTGACGATGGCCCGCACCGGCAGGAGCATGCTTTGCGGCACGTCCGGGTACAGAACGCCGCTTACGGCAGCGGGGAACACGCCGGGTGTTTTGGCTGGTGTATGTTCGACTACCAGACCCACAAGGACTTTGGCTCTGGCGACCGCATCTGCTACCACGGCGTGCTGGACAGCTTCCGTAACCCCAAATTGGCGGCGGCGGTCTATGCCAGTCAGGGCGATACCGACCCGGTGCTGGCGGTCAGCTCCTCCATGGACATCGGCGACAACCCCGCCGGGCAGCTGGGCACGGCATACGTTTTCAGCAATGCCCAGCAGGTCAAGTTGTACAAAAACGATGTGTTCGTTACCGCCCTGCGCCAAAGCGAGTGGACGGCGCTGCCCCACCCGCCCTTTGTGATGGACGATACCATCGGTGAGCTGCTGGAAACGCAGGAGCACTTTTCCCCCTCCAAGGCAGCCGCTGTGCGGGACTGCCTGCTGGCCGCCGGAAAATATGGCTTAGCGGGACTGCCGCTGGCTTACAAGGTCAAATTCGGCTGGTGTATGCTGCACTACAAAATGACCTTTGAGGATGGCGTGGCACTTTACGGCAAATATGTGGGCAACTGGGGCGGCGAAGCCACCCGCTGGCGGTTCGATGCCGTGCAGGACGGCAACGTGGTGCGCAGCGTGACCCTTTGCCCCAGTGCAAAGCTGCACTTGGAGGTCAAGGCCAGCCGGATGACCCTGCGGGAGCAGGATACCTACGATATGGCCGCCGTCCGGGTGCGGATCATGGACGAGAATGGCACCCCTGCCCCCTATGCGCAGTTCCCGGTACAGTTTACGGTGGAGGGCAGCGCCGCCCTTGTGGGCCCGCAGACCGCTGTGGCAGAGGGCGGCATGACCGGCACTTATCTGCGCACCGTAGGCACTGCCGGAGAAGCCGTGCTGACCATCTCTGCACCGCAGACGCAGCCCGTTGCGGTGCGGTTCACCATTGAAAAGGAGGATGCTGTATGGAACTGACCCTGAAACAGAAGGCCGCTTTCGGCATTGGTGCCGTGGGCAAGGACATGGTGTATGCCCTGTCGGCTTCCTACGTCATGTACTATTATCAGGATGTGCTGGGGCTCTCGGCAAGTTTTGTGGGCGTTGTGCTCATGGCCGCCCGGTTCTTTGATGCCTTCAATGACCCCTTTATGGGCGTTCTGGTGGCAAAGACCCGCACCCGCTGGGGACGTTTCCGTCCGTGGATCTTTTCCGGCACGCTGCTCAATGCGCTGGTGCTCTACGCCCTGTTTGCCGCCCCGGTGCTGGACGAAGCAGCGCTGATGGTCTATTTCAGCGTGGTGTACATCCTGTGGGGCGTCACCTACACCATGATGGATATTCCATACTGGTCCATGATCCCCGCCGTGACCCACACCCCAAAAGACCGGGAGAACCTTTCCATGGTGGGGCGCACCTGTGCAGGCGTTGGTTCGGCTCTTATCGCCATGTTCACCATGCTGCTGGTGGGAGCCCTTGGCGGCGACAGCGAGCGCGCTGGCTTCCGCTGGGTGGCGTTGATCGTAGCGGTAATTTTTGCAGTGACAGAGCTGGTGTGCTGCATTTCCATGAAAGAAACCACCCCCAGTGAAATGAAAACCGCCACCGTAAAGGAAATGTTCTCCGCCCTGTTCCGCAACGATCAGGCTATGGTAGTGGTGGGCAGCATCGTGCTGATCAACTCGGCGCTGTACCTTACCTCCAACTTCATCATCTATTTCTTCAAATACGACCTTGGCGGTGCAGGCTGGAAAGCCACCTACACCCTGTTTTCCACCGTGGGCGGTGCGGCGCAGATCCTTGGCATGATGGTGCTTTACCCCTTGCTGCGCAAAAAGTTCAGCAGCACGCAGGTATTCCACCTAAGCCTTGTGCTGGCACTGTGCGGCTACGGCACGCTGCTGGTGTTCTGCCTGACCGGCCTTTCCCACAGCCTTGCCCTGCTGTGCATTCCGGGCGTGGTGGTGTTTGCCTGCAACGGGATGCTGAGCGTGCTGACCACCCTGTTCCTTTCCAACAGCGTGGATTACGGCCAGCTCAAGACCGGACGCCGGGAGGAGAGCGTTATCTTTTCCATGCAGACCTTTGTGGTCAAGGCAGCCTCCGGCGTGGCGGTATTCCTGACCGGTATCGGGCTGGACCTCATCGGCCTTGTGGGCAACACGGAGGAGAGCGGCCCGGTGGCAGCGCAGAGCGCCGGAACGCTGCTGGGTCTGCGCCTGATGATGACGGTTCTGCCCATGCTGGTGCTGGCAGGTGTGCTGGTGCTGTTCCGCAACAAGTTCGTTCTGACCGATGCCCGCGCTGCCGAGATCAGCGCACAGCTCCATGGGGAGGAAACGCACCATGACTGAAATGCTGCACTGGTATGCGGAAACCTCCGGCGGCACACGAAAGGGCAGCTGCGCGGTCACGGAGAATGGCGGTGTGCTGCATCTTTCCGCTGACCTGCCCGCCGGGACGCTGAAAACGGTGCGTGCCGAGCTGCCGTGGACGATGGAAGCAGACGAACGTCTGTTCATGAACGGCTACCAGACATGGACCTACAGCCCGGAGCTTGACCGGAACGGAAAACTGCGCGGCACCGACCACATTCCGGGATTTCTACTGAAGAAATATGCCTTTGACCGCTACGGCGATTATCATTTTGTGCCCTATGGGCATCATAACGGTCAGAGTCACGGCTTTTCCTACTGCTATTTCCGCAAGGGCAAGCAGTTCCGGTTGGTGGCATCGCTGGACGAGACCCCGGGCTACACCATCCTCCGCTACGACAGCGGCAAAGCCCTGCTGACATTGGAGCGGGACTGCGCCGGGGTGGAGCATCCCGGCGGCAGTTTCCCACTCTTCGACCTGTTTTTTGCCGAGGGCAGCGAGGTCGAGGTGTTCGACGGCTGGTTTCAGGCGATGGGCATACGCCCTCGGACGGAGAAAAAGCTGGCAGGCTATTCCAGTTGGTACAACCGCTATCAAAACATCACCGAGGACACCATCCGGGAGGACATGACCGGCTGCCGCAGTCTGCTTTGCCCGGGAGACCTGTTCCAGATCGACGATGGCTGGGAGCCGAAGGTGGGCGACTGGCTGGAAACGGATGCACAGAAATTCCCCCATGGGCTGAAAGGCATGGTAGAGGAAATTCATTCCTCTGGCTTTCAGGCAGGGCTATGGCTTGCACCTTTTGTGTGCGAAAAGGACTCTGCCCTTTTCCGGCAGCACCCGGACTGGCTGCTGAAGGTGGACGGTGCACCGTGGTGCTGCGGCAGCAACTGGAGCAGCTTTTATGCGCTGGATATCGACAACCCGGCCGTGCTGGACTATCTGTGCCGAGTGTTCGACCGGGTGCTGAACGACTGGGGCTTCGACCTTGTCAAGCTGGATTTTCTGTACGGCGCTGCCCCCTTTGGCAACGCCCGCGAGAGCCGGGCGGGCAGAATGTACCGTGCTATGGAGCTGCTGCGCAGCTGGTGCGGGCAAAAGACCATCCTCGGCTGCGGTGTACCGGTGATGCCTGCCTTCGGGCTGGTGGATTACTGCCGTGTCAGTTGTGACGTGAGCTTGGACTGGGACGATGTGTGGTATATGCGCCTGTTCCACCGGGAGCGGGTGTCCACAAAACAGGCCATCAACAACACTGTATTCCGGCGGCAACTCAATGGCCGCGCCTACGGCAGCGACCCGGATGTGTTCTTTCTCCGGGAGGAAAACTGCAAGCTGACGGCAGAACAAAAGCACACCCTTGCCACGCTCAATGCCCTGCTGGGCAATGTGTTCCTTACCTCGGATATGCCGTCCCGCTACACACAGGCGCAGCGGGACGAGTACCGCCGTCTGCGCACCCTCTTTGAGCGTGCCACGCAGGTGCAGGCGGAAATGGAAAACGACCGTCTCTATATCCGATATCTGCTGGGTGGAACACCGCAAAAACTTTGTTTCGACCCGTTTTGACAGTGCAAACAAACCACAATCAAACAACAACACCCGCCCATATACTGTGCTTTGCACACGATACATGGGTGGGTGTTTTGCTGTTCTGCCAGTATGATTTCTCAGCTTTTCAAATGTAGCTTGGGTCTGTGCAGCGCCGCCGAGGTTTCATACGTCCTACTGCTTTTCCCGTGCTTCAAAATGACACCGGCTCTATTATAATGGATGGAAATGCTGGGAACAAGATGAAAGATACCGGTGTACAGGATCTGTCCCCGGAGAGTTGTAACAAGCCATCCGGGGACATTTTTGTTTTTCGGTATCTTTTCTGTAGGAAAAAAGCGTAGTAGTAATCCACGTCGTATGTTTTTCCATCAGCGGCAGTGTAGGCAAATTTTGCCCACACTGATTCCTTTTGGAGTTCACCTTCTTTGAAAATGTTTCGAATGTGTTTTCCGATAACGCTGCGGTCACGTTGGAACAAATCGGCCATCTGGTCAATGGAAAGCCAGACAGTGTCACCATCAAAGGTAGTATCGATTTTGGTCAGGCCGTCTTCCGTGGTGTAAATGAGGATGGAATTTTTAGGAGAGTTGTCTGGTCGATTCATTTTAAGCACCCCGTTCCGTGTATGTAATACAGTGGAAGGGGAGACCTTGCCACTGTGTTGGGACAAATATTACAAGAAAATTATATCATGCTGCAAGAGCAGTATCAACAGTATCTTGTTGATTTTGGTTGGTTGTTGAGGATACGGCGTTGTCTATTTCCAAGGCCGATGCGTACTTCTTGATCACGTCGGCTAGAAAAGCTGCGAATGCGCTCCATTCATCAGAGTATTCCGAAAGGGCAGGGCTGGTTTCTGTACGGCGGCAATTATTCAATAGGCAGCTCCATTTCTTTGTAACAGAACTTAGGATGTCCTGCGGATTTTTTGGAAATGTTTTTTGATTCATCCGATTAAACTTTTTAAACGTTCCATTTTTCCTGCGCTGTTTCTTTCCGGAAACTGACCCCAATGCAGGAAGCAGGAACGCACATTTCCAGCAGACGGTCGTAGATGCGGGCATGGGCGGTATCCTGTGGGTATCGTATCTTGTCCAGCGTCAGGTTGGTAGTGACGATCAGCGGCTTCTGGCTGCGATATCGGCTGTCCACGATGCTGTAGATCTGTTCCAGTGCGTACTCGGTGCCACGCTCCATGCCGAAGTCGTCAATAATAAGCAGGGGATAGCGGCAGAGCTTGTCCACGACCTCATTTCGCCCGGAAAAGCTGCGGTTCAGCTCGTTCAGGATTCGGGCAAAGTTCGTCATACGCACAGGCACCTCCTGCTCCATCAGAGCGTTTGCAATGCACACGGCAAGGAAACTCTTGCCGGTGCCCACACCGCCCCGGAGGAGCAGTCCTAGGTTCTCTGCGCGCATGGTCTGCCATTGCTCTACATAGCGGTGTGCGTGGTGCATCTATGGGCTGCGGCCATTGTCGTTTTCAAAGGTCCAGTTGAGCATTACCGGGTCAGAAAACCCCTCAGCTTTCAGCCGCCGCACGAGGTCGCTGTGCTTTTGCTGGTTGATAAGGGCTTCTTGTTTTTCTTCATAGGCAAAATCTCCTTTCAAAAATTTATTGGTAGTTCAGCCGTTATCCCCGCATGGATTTCCTGCCCCCTTCCAGCGGCGTTTTCCGGCTCGTCCTCATAGGGTCTCTTCGCCGGGTATTCCATGCAGACGGTCATGTGGTTTTCAAGGTTCAATGATAGATTTGAAACTAGATTAACACATTCATAAAAGATTTTTTAGGACACATTACGTCCGGTTTTTACGAAAGTTGATTTAAATTTTTGCTAAAAATCGGACATTCAGTGCCTGAACTGGTGTGAAAGCAATGAAGAATGTGCTTCTGTGGGCTTAGTGTATCACATCGTAAATTTTATTTTTAGGAACTGGTAGTTCCGGTTTTTGAGGATTTTGAAGTGAATTCAAAAGTGAAATCGGAACTACTGGTTCCGTTTTTGCGTATCGTCGTGATTTCAAATTTGAGATACCGTTCTCTCTGCATGGATTTCCTGCCCCCTTCCGGCGGCGTCTTCCGGCTCTCCCTTGCGGGGTCATCGCCGGGTATCCCATGCAGACGGTCATGCGGTTTTCAAGGTTCGATGAAGGTTTGTAGAAAGCATACCATAACCAAGAAGAAATTTTTAGGAAGCATTCCTTCCGGTTTTCAGTGGATTTCAGGAGGATCCCAAGGAGAAACCGGAAGGAATGCTTCCGCTTCTTGCCTTCAAAACCGGAAGTAATAGTTCCGGTTTTGTGCGATATTGAATGAATCAACGCTGATTTTTCCAAAACGAATTTTTCTCCAAGAAATTTGCTTATTCAGCGTCCGTTAAGGTGCGGAACTAGCGTATTCTTGTGCTGAATACCTGCTTGCTGCGGATACAAACGCAAAAACCTCCTGATCAAAAAATAACCGTCCGCTTCAAGTTGAACTTGAAAACGGACGGTCTGACTTGCAAAATGATTTTCAAATTTGGGAAGCACGTTGAGAGGCTTCATAGCATCCGCAAGCAATGCAGACGTATATACATCTGCTTATTTTTCTTTGCAAAATACTTGTTGGGAACACCCAAACCCTTGAACTGCATCTGAAGGATGCAGGCTGTTTTAAGCAAATAAAAAGGAAAACTGTTTTACTTCTTACGGAATTCTCCATACAGCCACTCTGCCAGAGCTGACATAATAGCCTTGTACTTGCTGGTATCTTCAAACAGGGAAGAGAAGGTGTCCTGCGCTTCAAGATAGCTGTCCTGTGCGGCAGTGTCAAAGGCTTTGGGGAAGATGCTCTCGGTAAAGATCTGCGGGTCGGAGCTGCGCGCCAGCTTTGCCAGCTTCGGGTCAGCCAGCAGACGGTCATGCAGGGCGGTAAGCAGCACCCGGTCGGCATTGGTGAACTCACCCTTGAACTTCTCGTTGATCTTCAAAATGATCTCGTCCAGCGGCTCCTTGGGGTCGTGGCCGAGAGCACCCTTCTGGGTGACCGGCTCGTAGACGCCTTTGGCGTGTTCCAGCTCGATGGCACCGGCAAAGGTCTTTTGCAGCTTGTAATACTCCAACTGCAATTTGCCCTCTAGGTCCAGCGGAGAGACCTCGTCCGGCGGCAGCAGCTTGAGCAGGTAAGCGCAGAATACGTTCTCCTTGTGCAGCTCTTCATCGAACATCCGTGCCACCTGCGAAACGTAGCCGTACCACTTGACAAGGCTGCGCAGCAAGCGGCGGAACTGGTACCGCTCGGCCTGCGTTTTCTGGTTGTAGCGGTCTGCCACCGGCTTCAAGACGCTGCTCATGCGGCCCACGGCGTTTTTATCCTGCTTGGTGCTGCGGAAATACTCCTTGGCAAAGGCTTCCACGTCTGCATCGGAATAAACGGCAAAGCTCCGCAGCTCCTTCTGGGTCTTGTAAATGAGGTCGGTGTTGACCTCCTGCTCCAGAAATGTTTCCTGATAAAACGGCTGGAATGCCTCCCGGATGTCCTCTGCCTTGTTCACAAAATCCAGCACAAAGGTGTCGGTTTTACCGGGACAGGTACGGTTCAGACGGGAAAGGGTCTGCACCGCCTTGACGCCCTTCAGCTTTTTATCCACGATCATGGTGTGGAGCAGCGGTTCGTCAAAACCGGTCTGGTATTTTTCTGCCACGATGAGCACATTGAAGTTGTTGTGGAACTCCTTTTTGGTCTGGCTCTCTGCAATGTGGCTGCCGTCGGCGCGGACGTTCAGGGACTGCTCCGTGTATTCCACGCCGCCGTCCGGTACGGCACCGGAAAACGCCGCTAAGATCTGCACATCGTCATAACTTTGCTCGGCTATGTAGCGCTTGACCTCGTGGAAGTACCGCACCGCCGCCAATCGGGAGGAGGTGACTACCATCATCTTGCCCCGTCCGCCGATCTTGTGGCTGGTGGTCTCCCGGAAGGTCTCTACAATGATCTTTGCCTTCTGGCTGATGTTGTAGGGGTGCAGCTCCTCATACTTGCGGATAAGCTTTGCCGCCCGGCTGGCGGGCAGGTCGGGGTTGTCCGGGATGGTCTTGGCGATCTTGAAGCAGGTGGAATAGGTCATGTAGTTTTGCAGCACATCCAGAATGAACCCTTCCTCAATGGCCTGCCGCATACTGTAAATGTGGAAGGGGTGGTGGCTGCCGTCCGGGTACTCGGTGCCGAACAGCTCCAGCGTGGCGGCTTTTGGGGTGGCGGTAAAGGCAAAGAAGGACAGGTTCTTGTGCCGCCCGTGGGAGGTCAACTCCTTCACCAGTGCATCCTCCGGGTCGATCTCGTCCTCCGCTTTGCCTTCCAGCTCGGCATATTCCCGCAGCGCATCCTCAGTGTCGGCAAGGGCGGCTTTCAACTTTAAAGCAGAGGTGCCGGTCTGGGAGGAGTGCGCTTCGTCGATGATAACGGCATAGTTCTTCCCGGCGGTCTTGTTCACCTCAGTGTAGATGACCGGGAACTTTTGCAGTGTGGTGATGATAATGCGTGCGCCATTGTTGATGGCGTCCCGCAGGTCGCCGGAGTTTTTGTCCTCGCCGATGGCCTCCACCGCACCCAGCGTATGGTCGAAGCCGGAGATGGTCTCCTGCAGCTGTGCGTCCAGCACGGTGCGGTCAGTCACCACGATGACGCTGGCAAATACCGGCTTGTTCTCGGCGTTGAACAGGGAAGCCAGCCGGTACGCCGTCCAAGCAATGGAGTTGGACTTGCCCGACCCGGCGCTGTGCTGGATGAGATAGTGCTGCCCGGCACCCTTCTGCCGCACATCTGCCACCAGCTTACGCACCACGTCCAGCTGATGGTACCGGGGAAAAATGAGGGTCTTGCCGTCCTGCAGGCTCATAAACTTTTGCAGGATGTCCATCATGCTGTCCTTCTGGAACACTTCTTCCCAGAGGTAGGCGGTAAGGTAGCCGCTGGGGTTGGGCGGGTTGCCTGCACCGCCGTCCCGCCCGGCACCGTTAGAGCCCTGATTGAAGGGCAGAAAGCGTGTGTCCTTGCCCGCCAGCCGGGTGGCCATCCACACCTCGGTCAGGTCTACGCAAAAGTAGCCCAGAATGCGCTTGTTGAACTGGAAACACACCTCCCGGGGGTCCCGGTCGTGCATCCATTGCTGCTTGGCGTTCTCCACGGTCTGCCCGGTGAACTGGTTCTTCAGCTCAAAGGCGAACACCGGGATGCCGTTTACCGCAAGCACCATGTCCACCGAGTTGTGGGTGGTGTCGGAGTAGAACCACTGCCGGTTGCAGGTGATCTCGTTTTGGGCGTAGCGCTGGGCGTCCTTCTGGTTCAGCGCGGATTCCGGCTGAAAATAGCACACCCGGAACCGCCGTCCCCGGTGCTTGAACCCATACCGCAGCACCGAAAGCAGCCCGTCCGCATCGCAGGCATTGTTAAAGGCCGTGCAGAACTTCCGCACCGGGTTTACCGGGTTCTGCTTTTCAAAAAATGCCCACTCGTTGGGCTGGGTCTTTTGCACAAAGCGGATAAGGGTATCCACAAACAGCCCCAGCTTGGGGTCGTAGCAATCCCCGTTGCGGGTGTAGCCCCCGGCAGGGGAGAGCAGCGCCGCCGCAATGTCCGATTCAAACTGCTTTTCGGTGGTGTTGAGGGGCATGGTTAGACCTCCTTTTAAATCATAAAAACATATCAGAGATTTTTTGGACATCCGCTAGGGCGGTGTCCTGTATTTGTTTGGATAAACTGGAATTTAGAGTGAAATTGGAATAATCTTGGTATATGAAATCAAGACACGAGGTAGAATGAATCTTTTGATAATAAGTTTTAAAATCCACTTTATGGGCGATGACTTCGCTGTCGTATAAATGATAAAAAAGCGATGCATATAGAGATTTTACAAATAAATTTTTGAAAAAAGGTGACTGTTCAAAATAAGGAGAGAAAAATGTTACATAATTTCGAACAACGCGACTACGGATATACGGAATAAGGTTATATGTGACTGCAATAAGAGAAATATGTAGGGCCTGTAAAATGTCTTGAAGAAGAGCGAAAACAGCTTTTTGAGCTAAGGGAGTATCGCTTCCGTCTAACGGACTACCGTAGTGCTTGAAGTAATTAGTGACTTTTATCTCGAATGAATCTGATGGATTATCGTTATCAGAAAACACGATGAAACGTTTTGTATCATCAAGTACCATTGCATCAAGCTCGGAAAAACTCTTGACAGAAAAAAGCTGGTCAGTTGTAATGCCGTCTTTGAAAAAGGATAAGAGTGCCTTTTCGCCTGATTCTTTTGGAAGGGGCTGTTCTAATCCAAAACATGTAATAGGAAGTAAAATGAATTCCGATGAAAAATTCTCTAAAATGTTTAAATCATCATAGTAGGAAGAGAGAATTTCTTTCTTTAGTAGATCATAAATCGAATCTGTGATGGAATGTTTTATTGTTTCGGAGAATTTGGCTAGAGGGTCATCAACAATATGAATACTTCCTAGAGCTGAAAAGGGATAGTGTTCCTTATAATTTATATCCAAATATGAACCTCCGGCTAAGAAATAAGCGTTAGATCCATTAGGAATATATTGGAGAAATAATTTTACATAATTACGCTTTCTATACCAAAAAAGACCAATTTCATCTATTACATATTGAAAATCATTAGAATGAACTATGTCTTTTAGTCCTTGCAAAAGTTCCTTGTATTCTAATTGAACTTCATGCATTTTATTAAATAGATATCTGTTACTCAAACTTTTTCACCTCACCTAGTAACTGAGTGGGAATAGAAAACTCATTATTAAGCAACAAAAGTATTTTATTCATGGTACGAACGCAGTCTTTCCAAACAGAGGGGAGCTTCTGCTCGTTACCGCTATCTAGAACAAGATGAAACTGATGTGCGGGGTTGTCACACTTTAGCAATGAACTTTCACGGATAGCACCCCATAGTCCATGTTCAAAGGAAGAATCATAGTCATAGAATAAGCCATATAGTTCCTCTTCTCCAACATCCTTGGCTTTTAGACGGATGTTTTGTTTGTCAAAGTAAGATGTATCCATATCTATAAATTCTTCATCACGGTACTCATTGACAAGGCACTGTAATAACACATAATTAACGTGACCATCTTTAAAAGAGCAAGGATTAGAACGTTCGCGCTCCATGACGAGTTTGTACAGTCCAATTCCGTAATACTGGTATTCATCCCAAATGGTTGGCTTTTCTTTTTCATGCTTTAGAAGGTACTTCATTATAATGTAATCTTCGATGATGTTCCTAATAATACTTCGACCGGAGATTTCGTTATATAATTGATGCTCGATGAGTTCAGAAGTTCGTTTATAAGCATAAGTAGCAATTCCACACAAGACTATGTTTCGAGTATTTAAAGGTTCTAAGGTGGATGTGATTTGATCTAAGTATTCAAAAATCTCATGAAGATAATTTAAATATACTTCTGGATTTTTTGCTAAGGCCTCATAGTTTATAGTATACAATTCACAGTCACTCATTTCACTCACCATCTTCCAAAAAAGAGTTAAATTACTTTTGTCGGTTTCGCTATCTGATATACTCCCCCTAGCAATTTCCATGCTACGAATTAAAGGGCGAATGGAACGCATTTGTTCATCACTATGTTCAAGAGTGGGATATTTGCAGATTTCATCAAGGATGTCTTTAGGAGCGTGAGTCCTTCCTTGCATTAACTCAAAATAAAGAACAACAAAACGAATATCCGTTGCGAATTCCGTTTGGTGATAATATGCATCTTTTAATACGGATTCGATTGAAGCAATCTGCTCTTTATAATCTAAGCTGGTTTGAAAGATCTTGTTAAAGATAGGAAAATTTCGATATGTGTAAATAAGGGTAAGTGGCGAAAGTGATTCTTGTCCTGAAACATGCTCAACAAATTCCCAAAAGAGTTGCTGGTTAACATCTTCTAATGTGAAAATATTCGAAATCGTGGGGAAATTGATGTTCGGAAGTGCATCGTGAAGTTTCTCTAAAATCCAATAGCATTTTTGAAGCCCCTTAGAACGACCGTGCTTCTTCAGAATTAAGCCAATCCAAAGATATTCGGGAAGTCTTTCGCTGCCCCACGAGCTAAGCTGGAGTTTGTCACCGAAAACATCGTTGAACGGTGTCGTAAATTTCCCTCTTTTGAATTTGTGCTGGTCAAGTGTACTATGTGCGAACATAATGTTTTACACCTCCCGTTTCCCCGTTACAACCTCATAAATCAAACTTTTCTCGTAGCTTTCCAGCTCTTTTACCAGCTGCTCCTTCTTTGCAATCAGCTTGTCAATCTCGGCGCATTTGGTATCAAGGTAGGCGGCGATTTGTGCCTGCTCTGCGGTAGAGGGATAATGGATATTGCAATTTTTGACAAAAGAAGGAGAGATACGTTTCAAACCACCTGTACCAGTCATAGTAGCACAAGGCTTGATGAACGAACAGTTTGTTTTGCAACCAATAAAATAGGTATCTGGTATTGATGTTCTGTGGTCTGAAAACGAATAGTTCGGAACTTCCAAGCCCATAACCAGATTGAAGCTCATTCATAATGGCAATGTTTCCATTCTCAAAGCAAGGAGTGACTTTTGCCATGACGATATCACCATTTTGGAACGGTGTCAATGTATGAGCAAGATTTCCATATAAAGAAGTCCTCCGTTCAAAAGTGCCATTTTTTATGCATTCCATCGGTGAATAGGTGATGATGGTTTCAGGAGTTAACTTTCTGAAATCGCAGGAGGGCTCAAAAATAGATACATACTTTATACGACTGATTTCCCAGTCCACAGGAATCTCCCCAATCCAATCAACCCCGCTATCCTTCATCTCCCGCTCACCACGCACGCCTTTGGTAACAGCCTGCGTAATAACTGCCTGCTTGAGCTTTTTGTATTCCTCAATGCTGGTGAGGGCTTTTTGAAGGAGTAAATCAATTTGAGAGCATTGATAGTCTAAGTAATTTGCAATAGTGTCCTGTTTGTTTAATTGCGGTACGCAAACTTTCATTTGCTCCAATGAACGCATTCCAACGTTTTGTTGAGTACCAAAAGTCCAACCGAATTCTACTTCTTTTTGAAATGCAGGAGATTGAAGATAGTAGTAGAGAAATTTTGGTAACATACAATCTTTATTACAGCGGAAAACCGCAAGTGGAGACCAAATGGTAAACACTCTAGTAGTATCAACAATCGCAACGCGACCTGTTGTAGCACCTGACTTAATCATATAGATATCGTCAATTTCTGGAACATACTTTTGACAACATTCTTTATAAAACTGTTCCGAAATATACCCACGAATATGCGAAAAATCTATTCTGCCATTTCCGCAAGAAACGGCTTCAGCAGAGACAAAAGGTATACCTGCATCGTATAATATTGGCGTTGTGTGTGGACCGTCTGTTATCGGCATAGAGAGGCAATGTAATACTTTAGAAACACTCCACCCCTCTGGAATTTCCCCAATCCATTCAATGCCGCTGTCTTTCATTTTTCGTGCCATGGTCAGCCCTCCTTATGGAACAGCTCTGCCAGCCCGGCGGAGATATCCTGTTCCAGTGCGGTGATGCGTGCTACGATATTCTCTACGGCTTCCGGTGCCTGATACTCGTAGAAATAGCGGGTCATGGGGATCTCGTAGCCCACCTTGGTCTTGCTGTGGTCGATCCATGCGTCGGGGGCGTAGGGCAGAACTTCCCGGGCAAAGTAGGCGTCAATATCCTGCACCAGCGGTACGTTTTCAGTGTCCCGCAGGCTGGTGTCCGGCACGGGCTTGCCGCGTTTCAGGAGGATGTTGCCTGCCTCGTCCCGCTGGGGACGCTCTACCACGATCTTGTTGTAGCCGAACTCCACGCTCTCGAACACCTTGCTCTCGCAATAGATGCCGTTTTTGTCGCCGTACACCTTGCCGTTGGCAAATTCGCCGTAGGCGGTGACGATTAGCTCCCGGCAGGCATCGGTGATGTCGTTGCGCTTGGTGCCGATGCTCTTGCGGCGTGGCTCAAAGCAGTGGCTGGCGTCAATAAGCTGCACCTTGCCCGCACGGTGGGCGGGCTTATCCTTGCTGAGCACCCAGATGTAGGTGGAGATGCCGGTGTTCATGAACATATCGGTGGAAAGCTGGATGATGCAGTCCAGCCAGTCGTTTTCCAGAATATACTGCCGGATGTTGCTGGGCCCGCTGCCGGCATCGCCGCTGAACAGGGGAGAGCCGTTCTGGATAATGGCCATCTTGCCCTTGTTTGCCAGCTTGGCAAGGCCGTTCAGCACAAAAAGCTGCTGACCATCGCTGATCTTGGGCAGACCGGGCGCAAAACGCCCCATCTCGCCCCGGGCGGCCTCGGCATCCACCGCCTTCTGCTCCCGTTTCCAGTCGATGCCGAAGGGCGGGTTGGAGATGATGTACTGGAAGGTGAATCCGGGGAACTGATCCTCTGACAGGGTATCACCGAACCGCATATTGTTGGGGTCGCCGCCGCGGATCATCATGTCCGCCTTGGCGATGGCAAAGGTGGAGGGGTTGAACTCCTGCCCGAAGCAGGTCACCTCAATGTCGCTGTTCAGCTCGTGGATACGCTCCTCCATGCAGCTCAGCATCTGGCTGGTGCCCATGGCCATATCGTAAACGGTCATGCTGCTGGTGTCGAGGTCGGCTTCGGACAGCAGCAGGTCGGTCATCAGATAGATGATATCCCGGCTGGTGAAGTGGGCTCCGGCTTCCTCGCCAAAGCTCTCAGAGAACCGCCGCACTAGGTCCTCGAAGATGTAGCCGCAGTCCACGGCGCTGATCTTGTCCGGGCCAAGATATCCCTTCTCAGAGCCGAACTCCTTGATAACGAGGTAGAGGGTGTTGCTCTCTACCATCCGCTTGATGATGTTGTCAAAGTCGAACTTTGCCAGCACATCCTGCGCGTTGGCGGAGAAGCCGGACAGGTAATCCCGGAAGTTGGACTCAATGTTGTCCGGGTCTGCCAGCAGGGTTTCGAAGGTGAACCGGCTGGTGTTATAGAACTGGTAGCCGGAGGCCTTCTGCAAAAAGCCGTCGATGACCTGCAGTTTTTTCACCTTTTCGTAGGTGCCCAGCACTGCCTGATGGGTGGGCAGCAGGCAGTCGTGGAACCGCTTTACCACGGTCATGGGCAGAATGACCAGACCGTACTCGTGGGGCTTGAACGGCCCCCGCAGCATATCGGCCACGTTCCAGATCATGGCGGCTTTTTCGGCAATGTTGGCACCTACGGCGGTGATCTTATCGTTTGGCATACGTTGCTCCTTGTTTTTGTGATAGGTGGACATCCTGATTTTACAACAATGGGTATCCTATAAATTGGATGGAAGGCTGCTTTTCCTGAAGAATGATTCTTGCATCTATTGTACCACGATAAAAGTATAAACACCATATTCCGGCAAAAGAAAATGCCCGCCTGAAAACCAGACGGGCATCGATCATAGAAGGATTTAATCTTCACATAGAAGATCGTTGTTGTGCATGAAGGTGATAAAGTTGAGGATGATTTTGGCGTTTCTCTCTACAATGTCAGATTCGGTAAAATCTGTGGCATTCGCAGCGAGGTCAGTAAGCTCCTTGATTTTTGTACCCTCTTTTTTCTGCTTCCGGTTGTTTTCAAAACCGGTATAGTACTTGACCTTATCGCTGAAGCGATAATCAGAAGCGCGGATATTGATGCGCTTTTCCAACAACACCTTGTTGCCAAGGCTTTCAACATTTCTCGGATTGGAAAGCGAGTGCTCCTTTTCCTGGCGGTTGCGTGCGTAGATGTGCTCGATCTCAAGTACACTTTCAAGGGACAAGAGCTCCTGGGAGGAGTTCTGGAATGCCCACCATGTCAGCATGGCCTTTGTGATCGCGCGGTTGTTGCTGAAGGTATAGTTGTCAAAAGCGTTCTGCAATTTCTGCGTATCAAACAAATAGTCAGAAAACCGAACAGGTTGCCCGGTTACAATGTTGATCATTTCTGCAAAAATGGGAGTGCGCAGTGCATTTACGCCCGGATTTGTAACGGCATATGCCCAGATGAATGCGGTGATTTTGTTAAGAAAGCTATAGAAACGATCGTCGTTCAGTAGACCATCAGAATCCCGATTGGCCATGTAATAGACCGAAACAAAATAGGTCCACATACCGTTGGGAGCGTAGTTCAGAACAAAGAGCCTGCGAAGAACTCGGTCAGAGAAGCGCTCAACATTTTGATTCTGCACATCATTCCAGAAATTTGCAAGATCGATCAGATTTTCAAAAGTCTGGTCATTTTTTAGCAAGCTGTAAGCATTCCGCTCATAGAATTTGCGCAGCGCCTCCGTTGTCGAGGATTTGATGCCTTGCTTTGCACGTTCATAGTACATATACCGTGTGAAAAGCTCATCCATCGGAGTGCCGGTAATAGGATGGAAAATAGAATCACACAGTACCTCGAGGTCCTTCCACTTTTGGATAAAGACTTCCCGCTCGCCTTTGGCAGAGTAATACTTGTAAAATTGCGCCTTGAAGATATCTGCATCAGACAGTGGCTTTCCACGGTCATTCAATGTCGAGAAGATTCGCAAAGCGGTGTCCTGAGATTCTGCTTCGATCGGGAGCAAAATACAGTTGTTCATGATCCGAATCGGAAAGAAGGAAAACCAGTCTGGGTAAGTATTCAGAAAGTCTACGATCTTTTGCTGAAAAAAGCGATAGTTATTGGCGTAGCTGCTCTTTTCGCAATCAGACACGGTTCCTGTTTTCAGGATATTCAGAAATTCGCCCTTTTCCTTGTCGGTGGCGACTTCTGAGTCGATTTTCAATGCTGACTTGTCCGGGTCACCAAATTCATCGGTTTTCCAGATGCACTGCTCAATGAACTTGCTGGTCTTTACAGCTTTATCGTTCTTCATGCTTCCATATTTTTCATAGAAAGCTCGAAGCAACAGCATCAATGTCGTAAGGCGCTGTTGTCCGTCAATAATCTCCATTTTACCGTCATCATTTTTAAATGTGACGATGGGGCCGAGAAAATACTCATCGCTGTCACTGTTGAATTTGTCGCAGTCATTATCAGGAAATGCAAATAAGAACAGGTCATCCCAAAGAGTCTGGCATTCCTTTTCTCCCCAGGCGTAAGGCCTTTGATAATCCGGAATGAGGAAATCAGCCTTCTTCTCACTGAAAAGTGCCCGCACGCTTTTTTGATCAATGTTTAATTTTGACATTCGATGCCTCCTGTTTAGCATCAGCAGGTTGCTTCAACTTATCAAATCATCTGAAAATGCCGCAACGCTTCCACGATCGCATCCTCTTTTTCTTTCGGACACTTGGGCTGTTTGGCATTTTCAGATTTGGGCTTATTATAATTCTCTCGCTCGATGATGCCGTACTTCTGCTTCACCTGTGCGATATAGAGATTGGAGACCTTGAGTTGATAGTGCTCCCACACATAATCCCGAATCTGATCGTAAGTCGCCTTGCTTTCCGCAGCAGTCACATCCAGTTCCTCCATGTTGACGTCCACTTCGATGTGCCGCTCGACATGGAGTTTGGTCAAAAGGAGAACCGCTTCGACATGCTTCGTCCTCGGAAACAGATCCACCGGCTGCACCTTTTCTGCATGGTACCCATTCTTCTCCAGCCATGCGGCGTCTCGGGCGGCGGTGGCGGGGTTGCAGCTGACATACACC
>ERZ1034952.1536-NODE-1536-length-18533-cov-11.008930_pt1 | contig 18533 bp, 16 predicted proteins | sample MGYA00520625_ERZ1034952 | MGnify/ENA primary metagenome ERZ1034952 (study PRJEB33766, sample SAMN09781773) | gut metagenome | biome: gut microbiome | host: Homo sapiens | place: Madagascar | study: EMG produced TPA metagenomics assembly of the PRJNA485056 data... | reverse complement strand
TTTTCATTTTTTTACATACCTGTCCAATTAAATGCAGGACATTGCCCTGTTCTATTCCTTGTTCTATTCCCTGCTCTACTATTAAATCACTCAAATTACACATATGATCAATCCTCCTTATGGTTTCTTCTGTCATAATAAGTCCAAAGTTACTTGAGAGATTCTTCTTTTTCTTCTCTTTGTCCCCTTTCTTCAAGAGTTCTTCCAACATAGCTATCAAATAGTTCTTGGAACTCTCTACATTCTCCTGCACAAACCGGATTCTGTTAATAGAATCTTCATCTGCGTTAGAATCCATACATATCCAGATGCTTCTAACTGCTTTGATGTTATCATAATCCGAATTAAAAAATTCAATTTCTTTCTGTGCAGAAATCATTCTTGATAAATAGAAAATAATCCGATTATCTAAATGATATCCCAAATCATAATGTTTCGTACTCTTTTGGGCTTCAACGTTAATCAGAAATTTTATCATCTCTGTTCCAAGATATGCAACAAAACGGATATCATATATATTTTTACCTTCTCCCGGAACAAAATCCTCCTCTGACTGCTTCTCAACCTTTCCCAGATTAGTCATCCCCGGTTCTACTCGAATCCCTGCTATATCAGGTTCACTTATACTTTTTATAATTTCATCCAGGCTCAGTTCTGCAAATTCTTCTACGCTGTACTTCAATATTCTAGCTAGTACCTGTTTATCTGCAAGCAGTTCTTTTACACTCTCATCATACCTCGCAGTATCATTTGTAATATCAATTGCTTTTGATAAATTAGTCTCCATGTATTAATCTTCCTTTGTTTATTATCTGTATTAAAAGTATAGCATACATTCAAAAGCAAATCAATACATATGTTCGGAATATTTGTTCTTTTTTATTTCTCTGCTTATAATTATATTAACACACTGTTAATTGTTTCGCTATGAATAATCACTTTCATTCCTCATATGGCGACAACTGTCCATCTACGATCTTTACAATCCTTTGTGCTGCCTTGGCTACGTTGAGGTCGTGGGTGATCATAACGATGGTATTACCCATTTCGTTTAATTGCCTGAATAACTTCAGTACCTCCTGACCACTGGCTCGATCCAGCGCACCTGTGGGTTCATCTGCCAGAAGGATAGCCGGTTCAGATGCCAATGCTCTGGCAATAGATACACGCTGCTTCTGTCCACCGGACAGCTCATTGGGTCTGTGGTCAAGTCTATGATCAATACCCAATAATTTCACGATATCCTGGCATTTTTCACTGGCTTCCCGGTGTCCCATGCCACGGATCAGCAATGGCATAATGATATTCTGCATGACATTATACGTGGAAATTAACTGGTAGTTCTGAAAAATAAATCCGATTTCTTTATTTCGCACCTCTGTTAAGTCTTTTTCTTCCATCTCATGAATGGCTCTGCCATGAAGATAATATTCACCAGAATCCAGAATATCCATACAACCGATAATGTTCATCAGAGTGGTCTTACCAGAACCGGATGGTCCAAGAATTGCAACAAATTCGCCTTCTTCTACTTCAAAATTAATATCCCGTAGAACAGGAACCTTCTCTTCACCTAACATATAACCTTTATTTACATGTTTAATCTCTATTGTCTTAGCCATTAGTTATCACCTCCCGGCATAGCTCCACCTGCACTATTCATATCAGGCATAGCACCATCCTCTCCCGGTGCTCCCTGCATATCCGGTGCTCCATTGAAGGTCTGTGTTAAATCTACAATCCAAATCTTTAGAATATCCTGCGTTCCATCATCCTCATTCTGCATCAATACTTTAATCGTATCTCCACTCGCCAGTCTTGCAAAAGTCGTAGTCGTTCCCAGCTTTGTTACCACTTCCGTTCCCACAGGAATCATCCAGGTGCCTGATTCTGTTGTTTCTTCACCATCCTCCTGTACTACAGCAGCTGTCATCTCATTGCCCAGAATCTGTGTAATCTTAAAATACTCCCATTCCTGCTTCTCTTCCAGTACAATTTCCTCTTCCTCAGAAGTCTCAGCAGCCATTACCACTTCCTTATAGTAAACCCAACCGCCTGCCACCAGAATCACAATTACCCCTATCAATATCCATATCCATGCCTTTTTCTTCTTTTTCCGATACATAACCTTCTCCTTCCTCTACTCCTGATTCAAGGCGACAACCGGTATCAGTGTAGATGCTTTATACGCCGGATAGAAGCCAAATATCGTACCTGTAATCACGCCAAACGCCAGTGAAAGCACGGCTCCTGATACGGACAGTTCCACACGCACCGACATTCTCTCTACAACCGGTGTGATGCCAAGTGCCAATAACACACCAAGTATGGCTCCAATCAGACTCATGAAGCACGCTTCCATTAGAAATTCCAGTAAAATATCCCGCTTGGAACAGCCAAGTGCCTTTAGAATACCGATTTCATTGGTTCGTTCTTTTACTGATACGAACAGGACATTCATAATTCCAATACCACCTACGATAAAGACAATGATCGCCATGGCAATTAATAACATCTGTAATGTTTCATTCGACTTGGACGCCGCTTCCATTTTCGTGCCGGCATCAGAGATGGTAAATTCTGCATTGGCATAGCTGTCAGCCAGTACTGTTTCAATATTTGTAATCACGTTGTCTACATTATTAACATCCTCTGCGATCACAGTGATAGTAGGACTCACATTGTCCCCTGTAATATATTTGATTCCAGTCTCATAAGGAATAAATACTGCTGTATCCGGGCTGATTCCAGAAGATACACTACCCATTTCATCCAGCACACCGCTTACCACATAAGGTCTGTCATCTATATAAAGTACGCTTTCATAGGCTTCACTCGCACTTCCAAAGATCTCTTTTGCTGCGGTGTAACCAATCACGCAGTACTTTTCCTTATTTTCGTCATTTTCCTCCGTGAGAAAATCCCCAACCAGCATGGTCATGTTACTCATTTGGGCATAATTATACTTTACACCGGCTATAGTATAGGAGCTGGAAGAATCCAGATCTCCACCTTCCACATCTACTGTAGTAGTATAAGAAATCGTAGCATCGGCAATGCCTGGTACAAATACAAGCAGATCTTCCATATCATCTGTGCTGAGTGTGATATTTTCCTGATTCATACGATCATCATCACCAAAGCTCATACCACCGGGCATTCCTCCACCGCTAAAACTCGGCATACCGCCGCCTGATGGCATGCTGCCTCCACTGGGCATTCCTCCACCGCCAGGACCTCCACCAAAGCCACCACCTGATGACCCAAACTCCGTTGCATTGGATTCGTAAGAAATGTCAATTGCCCCTGCATTTAAGTTTTTGAACTGTTCCGCTACTTCCAGCTTACCACCTGTACCGATTGCAAGCACCATCATAATCGTAGCAGAACCTACAATAATGCCTACTGCAGTCAGAATGACCTTGAATTTATTCTGTGAGAGGTTCATCCATACAAGTCTTAATAATTCTGATATTCTCATGATTCGCTCACCTTACTTTCAATCAGAACAGTATCGCCCTGTGACAATCCTTCTGTAATTTCTACATTAACGCCATCAGAAAAGCCTGTTGTAACGTCTTTTTCTACAATATTGCCATTTTCATCCCGGACTTTGACATAGGATCTTGTGCCATCTCTAAAGATTGCCCTGTTAGATACATAGGTAACTTCCTTCGTCTCTTTGGTAACGCAGGTCACGTCACCTGTCATGCCTTCATACAGCCCGGATACATCTCCCTGCACGGTAACAGTGATCGTATAATATACTTCTCCCGAACTACTGTCATATGCTACGTCAGATACTTCACTAATGACACCATTATATACTACGTCCGGATAAGCAGTGTAAGTAATATTTACTTCTCCATCCTGATCGATTGCCTTATAATCATCTTCACTTACTGTAATCTCCATTGTGACTTCAGATGCATCATATAAAGTCACCAGACTTGTATTTCTGGTCACTCCATCTCCTTCTTCCAGCGGAACTTCTGTAACCACTCCACTGTATTCAGCTATAACGTCATTTCCAACGATATAGCTGTTGAATTCATCCAGTTTCTTCACTGCTGATTCATAGCTTGCATATGCACTCTGTTTCTCATTATCAAGGCTTGTCGTCTGTATGCTGTACCATTCAGAAGAAACAGAAGCATAGTACTGGTCTGTCTCCAGTGTCTGCTGCGCTGTCAATTTCTCTGATTCCAGATTCCTGCATGCTTCATTCCAGCTTCTGGTCGCTTCACCTATTTCGGTCAGCAAGGTCTCATTTTCATCTGTCAGAGACTCAATATCTTCCTCTATCTCATCAACGATTGTCTGTGCCATGTCCCGCGTGTTAAGATAAACTGTATAATAGTAGGGATCATTGTAACGGTTATCATGATTCTCAGATACAGCAGCCTCTGCATCCTTCAGATCTTTCTTGGCAGAAGTAAGCTCCTCCTGTAATTCTACAAGCTTTTCCAGGTTCTCATTGACCTGATTCTGCTTCTCTTCCAAAGTATCTGCTGCCTCATCCACTTTATCCTGAAGATCCTGTAGTTCTTTATTATAGGTAAGTTCTGCAAGACTTCCATTTGTGACATATGTGTCATAACCCTGTTTTGCAGTCAGATAGGATTGCTGCTGTTCTACTGTCAATGCCTGATAATCTGCCAGAGTATCCTCAACGTCTTCCTCCAGCTGCGTTCTGATTTCTTCTACGCTGTCCTCAGTCAGTGTATACAACACATCTCCCGCCTGTATCTCCTGTCCTACTGTAATATGTACAGAATCAATTACCATCTCCTGAGATTGTGATATATAGGTATCTCCACCAAAAGAAAACATCTGCATGCCCATTCCACCCATGGAATCATTCTGACTTGTACTGGATGAAGAGGAAGAATCACTGCTTACCAATGCACTGATATCCAGGTCAAAAGTCTGAGATACTGTACCAATGTTCACTGTGGAATCTTCTGTAATTCCAACCGTCAGATTCCCATATTCTACCGTAGTTTCGCGATATGTGACTTCACTTGTCTGACCATTCTTCCAGATCAGCACGCCTGTAGTAGCAGCTATCCCAAGTATTGCAATCGAACAGCCGGCTCCTATCCAGATTTTCTTATTCTTCTCCATTGCTATCCTCCTTTAGTGCAACACCTGCGATATAATATGTCTCATCTTTATCCAGTCCACTGATAATCTCCACATTTTCTCCGTCAGTAAATCCTGTTTCTATCGGACTTAATACGTATTCGTCCTGTTCTTTCTTATATATATAGTACTTGCCATTCTCTTCCACGATGGCTTTTCTTGGAACATATATGACCTCTGCATCCGTAGCTTCTGTAATGAATGTCACATCTGCTGTCATACCTTCATACAGCTTTGAAGTATCACCCTGAATGGAAATCACCACCGGATAGCTGACCGTCGCCGTATCCCTGCTGGTCGCTGTCGTTGTAATCGACTGGATGATTCCTTCATAAGTCTCATCTTCATAAGCTGTGAATGCAAGCGTTACGCTGTCACCTACCTTCATGGTCACAACATCTTCTTCTGATACATCGACCGACACCGTCATTGCATCGCTTGTTGCATAAGAGATCAATACACCAGTTGTTTCCAGATATTCATCCTCGGAAAAGCCAACCTCTGTTATCAGTCCACTTCCCTGTGCGTAAATAGTGCCATCTCCTATGAACTCTTCAAAATCAGCAAGAAGCTGGGACGCATCCTCCAGTTCCTCTTTTGCCTTTTTCAGACTGCTCTCATATCCTGTAAGACTGCTGTCATAGGTGTTCTGCGCTATACTTCCGCTTAACGTATCACTCTCATACGTCTGGCTTGCTTCCAGAATATCCTTCTGCATAAGCTGTTGTGTATACAATATCTCTTCCTGTATCTCATAGACCTGATCAATCTTATCCTGTATTTCCTCGTTAGATTCGTCGAACTGCTTCAGGAAGTTCTCATAAGATTCTCTGGCTGTCCGAAAAGCCTGCGCTGCTGTGACACGGTTGGTCACATATTCCTCGCTGGCATCCTCCACATCCTCTATGGCATCCTCATAAGCTTCTTTCAGGTCATCCCTCTGGTCTCTGTAATCATCCTCTACCAATGAACACTGAATGTCATAAATATCAGCCAGAAGCTGCTCTATCTCCAGAGTCTTCGCTGCCAGATCATTGGACAACTGCGCTATCGTATTGTTATAGGATTGTTCTGCCAGAGAAGAAGCAAGCATTGTCTCATCATAGGACAATCCAGCAGTCAGTACGCCCACATCATACTGGGTCTGGGCTTCATTCAGTGCAATCTGCGCTTCCGTCTTTGCATAAGTCAGAGTCTTTCTTACCTTGTCAATGCTGCTCTGTGTGAATTTATACACAGGATCACCTTCCGAAATACGCTGTCCGACAGCCACATATACTTCTTCTACTTTCAGGTAATCTTCCTCTTCGTCATCATCATCGTCATCGTCATCATCCTCTGTGGACAGATCCAGATCATACACCTGGGAAGTTACACCAAATTCTACCGTACCACTCTCTGTCACACCATTCTGAAGGATGCCATATTGTGCTGTGTTTTCCCTGTATACAGCCTCTTCCTGTTCCATCATCGGTTTGATAAAAAATGTATAGCCTGCTGCTCCTGCAATTACCAGTACTGCTACAATCCACAACAGAATGTGAAGCTTCTTCTTTTTACTCATCTTTTTCTTACTCATTGCTGCTTCCTCCCTGCTGTGTATTTTCTTCTGTTTGTGTCTGTGCCTCTTCTTCCATCTCTGTCCGAGGCTGCTGTGCCTCATCATTCTGTACATTATCTGCATCTATGCCAAAGATTACTGTAGCTGTCAGATTAGCGCTCAGATCACTCACATCTCCGTCCAGTGCAACTTCTACAGTATATGTAACTGAAGTTCTGCTGTCAGAAGAAGATACCGGATCAATAGACTCTATCACGCCATTATAATTGCCATAGTCAGAGATCATGACCATTGCACTCTCCCCAACACTTAACTGCGCAATAGAATCCTGTGATACTGCTACAGAAACTGTGATCTTCTCCGGATTGCTGTATGCAAAGACGATATCTCCACCAGCCAGTGTCTCTCCTTCTTCTGCTCGGGACATAAGAATTGTTCCTGCCTCCTGTGTATACAGATATCCATCTCCTATTAAAGATTCAAATAATGCAAGATTCTCTTCTGCTTCCTGTTTTGCATCTGCCAGCTTCTCCAAAGATTCAGACAGACTCGTTAATTGTGTATCATAATCATTCTGTGCCGTCTGTCCTTTTGCAAGAGTAGTCTCATATGTCGTCTTGGCACTTAGAATTTCTTTCTGATAAGCAATCTGTGCTGCTTCATATGCCTCCCGCTCGGACTCATAGGTATTCAGTAATTTCTGCAATTTCAGCTCTGCACCATCTATTTCATCTTCATAGTCTTCCTTTGCCTGCTCATATTCATCTTCTGCCTCATCCATCCGTTCTTCCAAAAGTGCTACCGTCTTTAATATCCATTGTCTGTCTGCCTTGGCTGCCTGTTCTTTCTGTGAGGCCGCGCTTGAGCCACCACCCATCATGCCGCCAGCTGCTGATGCATCCCCCTGTCCACCTGATGCGGTCGCAGAACTATCAGAAGCAGTTGTACTTGTACTGACGGTTGTCGTACTGCTGCCAGTCATAGAACTTGAAAAAGAATCCAGACTATCCAGCTCATCTTCTGTAAGCTCCCAATAAGCCACTCTGTTCACATAGAGATCATATGCTTCTTCATAAACTGTTTTCTTCTCTTCTACTTCGTAATCTTCATAAAAAGTGTTGTTTTCTACCTTATACAGGTATTCATTATAATCATCCTGCGCTTCGGTATAAGTCTCTTCTGCTGCATCCAGTGTTGCCTGTGCTGCTGCCAGCGCATCTTCATATACCTGCTGCGCCTGTTGTGCATCCAACAGAGCCTGCTGATATGTATACTTGGCTTCAATTTTGCTCTCCTGGGTAGTAATTACACCGCTTCGATATGAAATTTCTGCTTCCTTAGCCGTAGTCTCTAATTCACTTCTGGCTTCTTCTATACTGTCATCTGTGAATTTCAGATACTGCGTACCCGCTTCCACTTCATCCCCTGAAGAAACATACACTTCTTCCACATACAGACTGGTATCCTCCAGGAAATCAATTGCAAAAGTCACTGCATCCACGCCAATGGAAGTCGTACCTGATGCCGTTACCAGATTCTCATTCATATTTTTCCCGTTCTGATGTCCCCACAAGCCGCCATTTTCCTGTGTTGTGCTGCTCTGGGTCTGTCTGTAATACATCGTACCTGCCACTCCTGCTGCCACAAGTACCGCACCTACTCCTATGACAGTGACTACAAGCTTCTTCCTGCCGACACGTGTTTTTTTCTCTTTCTCCTGATTGTCTGATGTGTTCTCCATGCTTCCTCCTCCATTTTTAATGTACTCTCTTACTAAAATATCTTTTCTTATCATAGGAAAAATTTGTTATTAAAAATTGTTCAAAATATGAAAAAAATGTGTTTTCCGCTATTAACTTTTTACCTCCTTATGCCGATAGCCTTATTAGAAAAGGAGTGATATGTATGGCAAATATCTCATGGACGTCTTCTTCTATTAACAGTTTTTTTAATACTTCTCTTGGAAACCCTACGTCTGCCTTTGGCAGTCTCTACAGTTCTCTTGGAGATGCTTCCCTGATTAAAAGAGGAACTTATCATAAACTGATGGATTCTTATTATTGTTCAGTCAAGAATTCCGATTCCAAGGCAGATACTTCCAGCAAAACGGATACTTCCAAGGATTCAACTTCTACAGATAAAACAACTACTAAAAAAACACATGCAAATAAATATACTTATGACAGTACTTCAAAATCTTCTACGAAGATCACCAACAAAGTACTGGATGAGCTTTTGGATAAAACAGAGAAGAAATCTCAAATCACGAATTCTGTTCTGAATGATCTGCTGAAAAAGGATGATACATCCACAACCTATGACAGCAGTGCAAAAAAGAATACCGCAGCAGATGCTACGGCAATTGATCAGACTGTATAAAAAAGAGGCGTATGAAAAACTTAAATTTTTCATACGCCTTTTTTTCTTGTTATTCTATATTTTCTGAATTGGTTTCTGTTGTTACTGTGCTGTTTGCACCACCGATTCTGATCATTCTGTTTTCGTTCTTTTTATCATTGATAAAGCCTTTGACTGTTGGTATCATTCCAAGCAGCAGAAATGCATATATCATAACCAGATTCGTTATATAATTCGACATATCCATATAGCCTTCTGAAAGCATATCCGGTATCATTCGGTAACAGTCAAATATAGTGATATTAACATCAGCATACTGTGACAGCTCCTTATATATGATAATTGCCCAGTCAAGTCTGTCTCCAACCCAGGTCATTACCAGCATGATAATAACACTGATAACAATTCCTTTCTTTGATGCCTTACCACCAAGCATCTCATAGCCTTTCAATACGCAGATAGCCATTACCACACCTGATATTGCCGCTACATATCCCAACTCTCCGATAATAATGATACATATTACACCAATGATTGATCCCAGGAAAGCACCTACAACACCTGCAACTACATTATCTTTTTTCATTGCATTCTGCTGGTTATCAAGTGCCATACGGCTGCCATAATTATTAGCGCACTCCGGACACAGCTGCACTACACTGCCTGCTCCCACTAAATAATCTGCGGTCTGTTTATGCTGTCCACAATTACTACAGCATGGAGCAAGACCATGTGATGAAAGGTAAGACACTAGTCCGTTTACAGCCTCATAAACTGCATCTGCAACATCCTTATAACCCCTGCACTGCATAGTTATCCGAATCTGTCTTCCTGTCTGCTTCGCTGTTTTGACTGCCTTGTGCATCTTTACGATTTCCTTGGACATTGCTTTATCCAAAAGCATCGTTCCTTCTGCGGAAGTGACAACTGTAAAATTACAGGGATAGCGTTTATCCGGTACAGATACTACCACATCATATCCACTGACTACTCCGCAAAATGCCTCACATTCGCTGCTTGGCTGCAATCCCAGCCTGACACACATCTGATTGTACGCTTCCATCTTCTTTTCATTTGCTGATTTCATTTCTTTCTCCACCCTCTGTTTTTAATTCCGATATGACTGTTATTGTACAGTTACCGATTTCCTCATATGGTTTATCCATTATAGCATACTATGTGGTATACTGTAACCCCTAATTTACAACTATCAAAATATTAATACTTTTTTTATTACACAGAACCTTTTGATGATTCCTGCATATACTATTGTTAAAATAGCTGCAGGGGTTTGTTATGTCCAAATCAATCTATACTGCACAAACTCAAAACTTATCTTTTTCAGGTAATCTGTCTGTCAATGTAACCTCGGCTCTTGGCTTTATCCCTGTTAAGGATGCTTCTATCACTATAAGTCTTACCAGTAATCCGGATACAGTGGTCGAGACTCTCACCACTGACAATTCCGGTCAGACACAGTCTGTCAGTCTTCCGGCACCGAATATTTCCTATAGTAAAGATCCGGCTAATGAAATCCAGCCATATGCAGAATACAATATAGCCGTCAGTGCCCCCGGCTACGAAGATGCCTATATCTCAGGTACGGAGATTCTGGCTGATGTCACTGCTATCCAGCCCATATCTCTGAATCCTTTGGAAGAGCCTAAACCGAAAGAGCCCATTGTTATTCCAGATCATACACTCTATGGTGAATATCCACCCAAGATTCCGGAGGATGAGATCAAGCCTGTGGATGAATCCGGCGAAATTGTCCTCAGCCGTGTGGTCATTCCTGAATACGTCATTGTCCATGACGGTGTTCCGCAGGATCCCACCGCTCAGAATTATTATGTACGTTATACTGATTACATCAAAAATGTTGTATCTTCAGAAATCTACGCTACCTGGCCTGAGTCTGCCATTTATGCCAATACACTGGCTATTATGTCCTTTACGCTGAACAGGGTGTACACAGAGTGGTACCGCAACCAGGGCTATGACTTCACAATCACTTCTTCCACCGCTTATGACCAGAAATGGATCTACGGCAGAAATATTTACTCTAATATTGACCGTATTGTAGACTCCATCTTTGCCAATTACCTCTCACGCCCAGGTGTACGGCAGCCTATCTTCACTTCCTACTGTGACGGCAACCGCGTAACCTGTGAAGGTTTATCCCAATGGGGCAGCCGCTATCTGGGTGAACAGGGTTATACACCTATTGAAATCATTCGGTATTATTATGGTAATGACATGTATATCAATTCCACGCAATATATATCAGGTGTTCCTTCCTCCTGGCCCGGATATGACCTGACTATCGGTTCTTCCGGGCAAAAGGTATTACAAATGCAGCAGCAGCTAAACCGTATTGCCGAGAATTATCCTGCAATTCCTACAATTGCAGAGGATGGCATCTATGGCAGTGGCACTGCTGAAGCTGTAAGAACTTTCCAGAGAGTCTTTGGTCTGCCGACAACAGGAATTGTAGACTATCCTACCTGGTATAAGATTTCCGCTATCTATGTAGGTGTTACCCGTATCTCGGAACCTGGCTGAGAATTTCTTCCCACATATAAGCAAAAGCATCGCCACTTCTGACGATGCTTTTGCTTGGTAATCATTTTCCAGTTTCACTATTAGCTTTTTGTTCTAACTTTTTTTGTCTATGATATTCCTGATACTTATCATTTTCCATTGCCATGACTTTTTCCACTGGAACAGGTTTAAAAAATGCCTGCTTCCTCATTTTCAGCCATGGAACTGCATACACGATCAGTACTGCGAACATAATCAGGCATAATTCATACACTCTGAATCTTGTTGCATTATCACTGGCTATATTCCATATCATCCAGGCTGTTCCAGCCATTCCAATTACAGAAATTACCGGTCCAAGTGGAACTTTAAAATTTCTAGGTGCCTTAGGCAGTCTTTTCCTCAGAATCAGAACATCTATCTGTACAAGGATATAAGCTATCATCAAAATTACACTGGCACTTAAAATCATAAAGGAAAGTTCATCTGTAGTAGATAATCCTGTTGCATTAATAATGAGCATAACTCCACCAATGATAAGAATAGATATGTATGGAACACCTTTCTTATTACGCTTCATGAAAAACTCCGGTAAAAGCCCTATTTTAGCCATACCTGCTGCAATATGTGCAAGACCTGCAATGTTGGGATTTACAGAACTTACAACTGCAAGAATAGCTACTTTAGCCATCCATACTTTTCCTACATTTCCTAATAGTAATGTACCATATAAAATATGGGGGGATGCTGACGCCGCTAAATCAGCCCAGGGTGTATAATTCTTAAAACCAATCACAAGAATCGACTGCATTACAAGGATAATTGCAAGGCTTAAAACCATCCCAAGAGACACATTTCTCTTTGCATTTCTGACATCTTTTGAAATAGGAATTCAGTTAAGCGTACATGCTAAAATCATAGATATGATAAAAGGGGTTCCTATTGTTCCAGCTCCCTGCCCCAGGGATAAAAGGCAGCTTGTTGCAACAATTACACCTACTCCTGTGGCTATAACACTGAATAAGCCTAATTTTTTCTTTTCTTCCATAAGTAGTCCTCCAATTAATGAAGAGCATCTTCATCCTCTTCGCCTGTTCTGATTCTTATTATATTGGTTATTTCAGAAACAAATATTTTTCCATCTCCAATATGTCCTGTATAAAGCTCTTTCTTTATAACATCGAGCACCTTTTTCAACTTATCTTTCTCCATGACCATCATGATCATCTGCTTTGGAATCAATTCGATATCCTCATGAATCTCATCTTCATATTCCATCGTACCTTTCTGAACACCACAGCCCATAACCTGACTTACTGTCATGCCTGTAACACCAAGTTTGGCAATTGCCTTCTTAAATTCATTTAATTTTGTAGCAGCTGTTATAACCTCAACTCTGACAAATTCCATATCTTTATCCTCCTTATGTGTCTAAAAAATGTTCTAAGCTTGCTTCATACGTAAGTTTCATAATTATCTCTCCTTCTTTGTACAGAAATACAAAAAGGCGCTCGAATGAATTAATTCTTCAATCAAGCGCCTTTGCTTTATTTACCTGAAATTATAATCATGTAACTTACTATAGTCAATGTTATCAGCAACAAGGAATCCCTATCTCGTTGTAGAAATCTACAATCATACTTTATCAAGAATCTGAAGCATTCTCCGTACTTTCAGTGCAGTAACTATATCCGTTATTGTATTTACATTCTTCAAATCACAGTCCATTACATCCTCTATCTGATGCAGTCTGTATCTCAATGTGTTTTCATGTATATAAAGTTCCTCTGCTGTTTTCAATTTATCACAGTTATTCTTAAAATAGCACTCCAGAGTTGCAAACAAAAGTTGTTCTGTTATTCCACTATACATTGATTCATGCATCATAATACAGCTTCTCTACCTCTTCCAACCCAACTCTGCCATTTGTAGCCTCGACGAGTTCCTTGCACAGTCTGTCATATTCCTCTATGGGAACCAGAACGGTCATCTGTACATCTGCGGCATATACAGAATCCTGTATTACCACATCTTTGCTTCCAAGCAGATACTGTATTTTACCTACTCCGTTATAGTCCGTCTTAATCAGCATCTGCACTCCATACCGGCGCGTGATCGTCTCGCACTGTTCCAATGCCATTTTCACAGCACCGGAGTAAGCCCGCACTAATCCACCGGTTCCAAGCAGTACTCCTCCAAAATATCTGGTCACGACCGCAGCAATATTTCGTATTCCACTTCCTGTCAATACCTCCAGCATGGGTCTGCCGGCAGTTCCACTTGGTTCGCCATCATCACTGCTCCTGGTCAGTTCTCCTTTGCTTCCAATGACAAAAGCTGAACAGTTATGTCTGGCATCATAATACTTCTTCTTCATTTCTTCAATAAAAGCAACTGCCTCTTCCTCCGAAGATACCGGGCGTATTGTAGCAATAAATCTGGATTTCTTCTCCACCAGTTCTGCCTGCGCTCCCTTAGATAGCATACGATACTGCTCATATTCCTGTTTATTTTCCATTCTTATCCTCATTTCTGCACATACCTGTCTAATTAGTATATCAAAAGCGGATTAAAATGTAAAACAGATGTCTATACTATAAGTGTCTCTACATCTGATGCAAAAAAGCCTTTATTTAGGCTTTGTAATTTGCTATAATAAATAGAATAGTTATACGTTGACTAGTTTTACATACGCGGAGGTGACACTATGAATTATGGGAAAAAGGGAATCACTAAGATTCAAAAATCCCTGACTTCAAAATCAGTAAAGCTAAAAAAGATGTGTTGTGTTGCTGCTTTGAAACTGATTCTAATTGCATTACTTGCATTTTGTATAATCGGCGCATGTCTGGGCATTGGTGCTTTTAAAGGTATTCTGTACTCGGCACCTTCTATCTCCAATGTGGGAATCATCCCCCAGGGATATGCAACCGTTGTCTACGATGCACAGGGCAATGAATCTACCAAGCTGGTAGCCGCTGACTCTAACAGAAGCTGGGAATCCATGGATAAAATTCCAAAGAATCTGGCTAATGCATTTGTAGCCATCGAAGATGAACGTTTCTATCAACACAATGGTATTGATATCAAAGGTATTATCCGTGCAGGCGTCCAGGTCATAAAAGACCGGAGACTTTCACAGGGTGCATCTACCATTACCCAGCAGTTGCTGAAGAATAACGTGTTCGATGGATGGACAGATGAAAGTACCATGCAGAGTATCAAACGTAAGATTCAGGAACAGTATCTGGCACTTGAACTTGAGAAAGTATGGGACAAGAATCAGATTCTGGAATGTTACATGAATTCCATCAACCTGGGTCAGAATACTCTGGGTGTTAAGGCTGCTGCACAGCGTTATTTCAATAAGCCTACCTATCAGCTTACATTATCTGAATGTGCTGTTATTGCCGGTATCACACAGAACCCTTCCAAGTACAACCCTATCTCACATCCTGACAAAAATGCTGAGCGGCGTGAGAAAGTACTTAATAATATGAAAGAACAGGGTATGATCTCCCAGGCAGAATATGATGAGGCTATGGCAGATGATGTCTACAACCGTATTGCAACTGTCAATGAAGAAGTGGAAGATAAATCAGTCTTTACATACTTTGTAGATGCACTGACAGAGCAAGTTCTGGAAGACCTTATGGAAGTAAAGGGCTATAACGAAACACAGGCCTATAATCTCTTATACAGTGGTGGTCTGAATATCTACACCACACAGGACCCTGATATCCAGGCTATCTGTGATGATGTATTCGGCAATGAAGAGAACTATCCTGCCGACACGAAATGGTATCTTAATTATGCCCTTACCGTGAAAAAAGCAAATGGTGAAAAAGAAAACCACAGTAGTGAGATGTTTAAATCCTATTTTAAGCAGACAAATTCTTCTTTTAATATGCTCTACCCGTCCAAAGAGGATGCACAGGCTGCTATTGATGCTTACAAAGCAGCTGTCATGTCTGAAGGTGACACTGTAGAGGGTGAGAAAATTACTCTGACTCCTCAGCCTCAGGTTTCTATCACAATAGAAGATCAGGCTACCGGTTATATCGTTGCCATGGTAGGTGGTCGTGGACAGAAGGAAGCAAGCCGTACTCTGAACAGAGCTTACACTACTACCAGACAGCCGGGTTCTACTTTTAAAGTAGTATCTACGTATGCTCCAGCTCTGGACAGTGCAGGTCTTACACTGGCAGATGTACAGAATGATGCACCTTATAATTATGCCAGCGGCAGACCGGTATCCAACTGGTGGAAAAATGGCTACCGCGGACTTCTCTCACTGCGTTACGGTATTGCACAGTCAGCTAACATCGTTGCTGTTAAGACTCTGACGCAGATTACCCCTCAGTTAGGTTTTGATTACCTGCTGAACTTTGGCTTCACTACTCTGGTAGACAGACGTGTGGAATCCGATGGTACTGTAGTATCTGATATCGGTCAGCCCCTTGCACTCGGTGGTATTACAGATGGTGTTACCAATCTGGAATTAAACGCTGCCTATGCAGCCATTGCCAATAAGGGTGTATACATTAAGCCCAAGCTTTATACCAAGATTGTAGATCATGATGGCAACGTGCTGATTGACAACACTTCACCATCCGAGACTCCTGTCATCAAGGAAACTACCGCATGGCTCTTAACCAGTGCTATGCAGGACGTTGTAACTTCCGGTACAGGTGGTTCTGTTAATTTTGGTGGAATGGCAATCGCCGGTAAGACCGGTACTACTTCCGATAATAAGGACGTATGGTTCTCCGGTTTTACTCCATACTACACTGCTACTACATGGACAGGTTATGATAACAATGTAAGCCTTTCCTCTTCAGCAGAGAGAAATCTCTCCAAGACACTCTGGCGTGCAGTTATGTCACGAATCCATGAGAATCTGCCAGAAAAGACATTCCCTATGGCAAGTGGTATTGTTACTGCACAGGTATGCTCCAAATCAGGAAGACTGCCTATTGCCGGTGTGTGTGATGGATGCGTTGTAACAGAGTATTTCGCTGAGGGAACTGTTCCTACTGAAACTTGTGATGTACACTATTCTTCCAATATCTGTGCCTACACAGGTCTGACAGCATCAGAAGAGTGTCCATTCAAACAATCCTCTATTGTAGAACGTATTCCTGATCGTCTACAGGACAGCGGTATTGCAAATGGTGGACAGAGCACTTCCATCCCTACATTGGATGAGAATGGTCTTCCTGTAGATGATGGCACAACTGGTACTGAAACAACTGACCCTACACAGATGTGTCCTCATAACAGTGCTTTCTTCGCTGCTCCTAATGCACAGGAAGTTATCGAAGAACAACGTCAGCAACTGCTTCTTATGCAGGCTCAACAAGCCCAGCAGGCAGCCGCTGCTGCCGCCGCAGGTGGACAATAACACGTAGATAATAATAAGGAGGCAACCAAATCGGTTGCCTCCTGTTTTTTATGTAAATATATCTTTACAATAAAAAATCGGTAGAACTATTTCAATTCTACCGACCATTATGCCTTCTACTTTATAAAGCTAGCGACGGGAATCGAACCCGTGACCTCAACACTACCAATGTTGCGCGCTACCGACTGTGCCACGCCAGCTAGTTACCTGCGATTAATCGCTGTCACCGAAGAATATGTTACCATAGGCACTATATAATGTCAACCATTTTTTGAACTTTTTACTCTACTGCATTCTGATAGAGCATACCACACTCTCTGGCATTTGGGAACGCCTTATAGAAACGCTCCTTGTCACGATACATCTTGGCATCTGCCTTCTTGATCATGTCTGCAAGATTCATATTCTCATCACGCCATTCCATTCCTGATGCGATATAAATATTATGTATCTTCATCTGCTCCCTGAAATGATTCAGCTGCATTAGAATGGACTTGAATGCTGTATTTTCACAGATAATTACGAACTCATCTCCACCAATTCGATAGTGGCTGTGCTCTGCAAAGCATTCCTTTAGTTCTGCTGCCACCGTCTTTAACATCTTGTCTCCAGCCTGATGACCATATGTATTATTGTATTCATGAAGACCATTCACATCAATGTAAATACAACTGATGGAATCACAGTTGCCCTCCTTGTACTCAATCACGTAGTTATTATATGCATTACGATTCAGAATACCTGTTGTGGAATCAACGGTTGACTGCTGATAAAGCTTGGTATGCAGTCTGTTCTCATGATGCAGATCATGACAGACTTCCCTGTAATGTGTACTGATTGACTCATTGACCATATACACCGCAACGGCATATACAATACATATCATAACAACCCAGGCAAAACCCTGAAGCAGCTTCATCTGCTCTTCGCTGTTCCATATCTGTACAAATCTCAATACTCCGTTCAATGCCCACATCAGATAAAGCTCTGCCATCATACGTCTGCTCATATACAGCATGCATAATGCTGCAATCGGTACTGGCAGCAACAGAATCAGGTTATTCCCATCCGTGATCACATTGAGGTAGACAAAGACTACTGTAAACAGAAGTAATGTTGTTCTTCCATAAAGCTGCGATTTTCTCCACAGTATAAAGAAAACGACCTGACAGATAATTACTGCTGTGATTCCCCAGAAACAGACATATTCCCATATATTATTCTCTATAAATGTATACTGGAGAAATGTTTCTCCTAGCAATACAAAATATAAAAGCAGACTAAAGCGCAATATAATATGATTTGCACCCTCTGTTCCCTCGGATTTGATTACATAATCTGTGAAATTATCCAGGTCTTTATTTTCCCTTTCCAAGATAGATTCCTCCCCTATATCTTCTACACTCTCTCAATTATGACGCATCATCTTGTTTTATGAATACTCATGCCCCATATATTATCACAAAACAGCACTTTAAACAAGCTCTAAACATGTATACATAATAACGCTCCCAATTTTTGTTG
>ERZ1034952.1534-NODE-1534-length-18534-cov-8.207208_pt1 | contig 18534 bp, 8 predicted proteins | sample MGYA00520625_ERZ1034952 | MGnify/ENA primary metagenome ERZ1034952 (study PRJEB33766, sample SAMN09781773) | gut metagenome | biome: gut microbiome | host: Homo sapiens | place: Madagascar | study: EMG produced TPA metagenomics assembly of the PRJNA485056 data... | reverse complement strand
GCCGGAGTTGTAATTGCCCAGTCTGTCATATCATGACCAAGTGCTTCAATAACTTCTGTTTCTTTTTCGCCACAATTGCTGCAGCTTCTTTCCCTGCTTCCTGCTTCGGTGCAGGTCGCCGGGGTTTCTTTCCACTCACTCCATTTGTGACCGGTTGCTTTAATAACTTCTGTTTCTTTTCCTTCGCAGCCTTCTCGTTTACAATGGCGTTCTTTCTTTCCATCCTCCGTACAGGTTGCCGGGGTCTCTTCCAAATCGCTCCAGTCATGGCCAAGCGCCGGAAGAACTGTCACTTTTTCTGCTTCATCCTGATGTGTCTTACATTTTTCTACCAGTTGTCCATCGTCGGTACAGGTTGGGTCTGTCTGCTTAACAGTTCCCCATACGCAGCCTCCGGCATTTATAGACACCTGACCATTCCTTGCTTCTGTCTTGATTCGGATATAGTAGTTTCTGTCCTTTTCAAGATAGCAGCTGCCTGTCCAGCACTGTACATTTTCTGTATCTTCTGTCAGAATTTCATATACAACAAAACCACCGTCTACACTGATCTTATAAAGACCGGTCGCCTCCGGAGTATATTTCAAAGTCAGGACATCTCCTATGACGGCATCTGTCCACGTCTTTTTCTCAGAAGTTTTGATGCTCTCCAGATCATCCCAGGTACCGACTTCCAGCTCAAAACTGGTGCGATATTTTCCAAGTGTTACATAAACACAGCATGTTCTACCGTTCATCCATTTTATGCTTTCAAGCTGGATAGATCTGCCCCAATAATCTGTACTTCCATAAATAATCTCTTCTGTTGTACCATCCGTATAATGTGCTCTTACCTTCAGGCCTTTCATAGAAACAAAATCAGTTTCAAATGGCATGATGGTATAATTGTCAGGTCCCGATACAACTTCCAGACCATTCACTTCCTTTTCTGCCTTTACGATGGCGAAACCATCGTTTTCGTCATTATACCATCCATTCGCAGCAATTACATATGTCTTACCTTTTTTCAGTTGTACAGAAAACGTGTTGCTGCCTTCCGCATTTTCATGGCAATCCTCTGTATACAGATTTCCATTATAAGTTTTCGGCTCAGCTACCAGAATGCCTACTGTCTGCGGATTTGTTTCCTTATATCTGCAGATATACTCTCCGTCTTCAGAAGGAGTGAAGCGATACCACTGACTTGCCTTCACCGGAACTGGATAAGGCTTTCCAGTCTCCAATTCTGTCAAAGTATTCAGACCTTTTACCGCTGCCGTCAAAACATACGGATTCCCGGCATCACCGTCATACACATCTTCCGTGGCATCGTACGCCATAACATTCAGACTGTATTCAAAATCTTCCTCTAATTTCGTTTCCTCTGTATAGCGGGATTTAAAATGATTACCATACTTATCTGTGAATAACTCTCCATTGTCTGGGAGCTCATATACTTCTGTTTTGGTATCAGTATCATTGGCAGTTTCATTATCCCCAGATTTCTTCTTATAAGTCACCTGTAACTGATAATATTTCGCCAGTGGATCAACCACAGAAACTTCTTCTGTATTTACACCTTCCTTCGGAACCAGCTTCATATCACTGACTGAATACATCTCTGTCTTATTGAAATGCAGGAAAAATGGTATTGTCTCCTCATCATTAAAATTATATATTTCATATGTATATGTTTTTCCTGCTTCAAGCTGTACTGTCAGTAAACAGTGATTATCTTCGCTGCCATCATCATTCACCGCTACTTCTTCATATTCACTGTCATATAATGTCACACACGTGTCTACATAATCCATCCACTTTGATGTTTTTATCTGATAACATCCAGTACTCTCCGGAGTAAAAGTAGCTTTTATACAATGTCTTGTCTCAACATCATGCCTGAATGCTTCTGTACCAATAGAAACAAGTTTTTTCATTCCATCAGAAAGCTCTATATTATTGGTTACCTCTGCTTTCTGTGATTCATCAGGATCCGTCGTTGATGTGCTGTGACTGATCATCATCTGCACTTCATCTCTGGTCACAACACATGCCAGATATGTTTTTCCTTTTTCCAGGTTTACCTCATCCCAGCCAAGAAGTTCATATTGTTTTTCACCTCTATTGTAGAATCCGATGGATGCATTGACGTATTTGTCCTGTCGATCGCATACATACATTCCACTCTCATTCGGGGTAAATAAATAAAACTTCCTGTTTCCTGCCGTATTCTGTAAAGGAATCCATTCATCTTCTTTTAATGTAGTAAGTTTATCCTGATCAAGGAAATCTGCCGTAATCTCTGTAGATTCCACAGGAATATCTTCCATGTCCTTCGCAATTGCGCTTCCTGATCCCACGCTGACACTGAGATACGGTGTTACTGTCCAGGTACCCGCAGACAATGTATTCCCCTCTGCAACACTGTCATCGCCTTTTTCAACCTTGTAGTTAATATTATAACCATTTACAGAATCACATCCTCTGGCAGTTCGGGACGTCTCATCACTGTATGTGATTTCTGTTTCCATATCTCTTACGTTAAACGGATCGATACCTGCAATGTAATTGGTTTTACGTGCATTTGCTTTAAGACTTGTCGGTCTTGTCAGCCTAGATACAGAAACTTGCATTTCTTTACAATATTTGTCTGTATGAACATACAGATAATAAGCCGTTCCTTCCTGCAGATTTGCATAGCAACTGTACTTGTCCATAGAAGTATCGCGCACTATGTCACCATTTGCCATATAAAGCTCTGCATCTGACAACGGAATATTGAACCGGAATTCATAGCGTCCGGTTTCGTTTGCACTGTATTTTAATAAAAATTTGCCCTTATTTTTAACCCATGTCATAAATACTTCACGATCAAGGTGTGCGTCCTTGCTGCTCTCCATAGATTTCAGAGTCAGCGGAATTACCTCATCAGCAAATTTACCACCAAAAGATACCCGGAAATAATAAGTGCCTTCCGTCATTTCATCCTGTGCTACTTCCTGGTACTCTCCGTCCTCACCCCGTCTGTAAATGTCATAATTCAGACATCGGTCATTATCATCCATATTATCTTTCAGATCAAATTCGCGTGTATCACCATTATCATAAGTAACCCTGACTTTAAGTCCATCAAGATCCGGTGATTCAATACCTGCTATAAACTCAGGTTTTTCCGGTGCCCATGACTGAAGTTCTACTTTTTCTACTGTTGAGATTTTGGAAATATCAACATTGATTATTGAAGGATCATCCACCCATTTCGCATACCAGCGCACCAGATAAGTTCCCTCATTCAGATAATAGCTGTATGAAGATGCTTTTTTTATTTCAACATCCTGCAGTTTTCCATCCTCAAGTTTTTTCCAGTTAGCTACTACCGTTTCATCAAAAAGTGTGTTATTTTTCCACAGGAATTTCATCTGGTAAACACCTGCTTTTTCAACCTGCAGCGCATACCAGACCATATTGTCTGCACCGGCACTTGTACTATAATCATATGAGCCAATCTGAATATTTTCATTTCTGCCAAGAGTTAATTGCGGGAAATCCTCTGCTGTTACACTTTTAACAAAAAATGTCACTTCATTACTTTCACTAGCTTTATCTGAATTCTGATCTTTCGCTACAAATTTAAGTGTATATGTTCCCTCCGGAATCGAAATCTCATTTTCATTTTCGTCTGTAAATGTAAATAGCTTGCCCTCGGCATCCCGAATCTGTGTCTCGATCTCATAACCGTAATCAACACTGGTACGCTCTCCCAAAACAGGTTTTATACTTGACTCACTGCCGTCCGCAAATGTCATTTTGAGTTCACCCTCAGGTACTCTGCCATATACGCTGAGATCATCCACACCAATACGTCCGGTGATTTCATCACTGGTAAAAGAAATCCCTGTAAGAGAAACATCACTGATTTGAAGATCCATGGTGTTTTCGTATCTGTCCTGAGCTTTGATATACACATTTCCACTGAAACCTACATAATATGTGCACTCTGCTTTAAGACTAAAAACAACATAATCTCCATCTCTCCAGTCGCTATCTTCTGAATTTATATGATTTATATTATCTCCATTTACTTCATATACACGCACGGAATTAACCGGCCAGAAACGGTACTTTGTTGTTTTCGCCGGCGTAAATGTGTACCACGCATATTCCTTCTTGGGACTGCTGATGTTTTCGTTCAGCCCTTCTGATAATTTAGTGAAACTGGATAGTTCCGGCTTAGATATGGTAATTTCATATTCTCCGTCAAGTTTCTGACCATTCTGTGTAAAATACAGTTTAAAAGTACCTGTTTCCAGAGGTGCTGAACCGGGGTCATATTCCTGCCGTTGAGATTCATCTGAAACATCTGCGTTATAAAAGCGATAACTGTACAGATTCCCTCTGGAATCATACAATTTCATAGCATTTCCAAATGTAACTGTTTCGGATTCTCCATCGTTATATTTAATAGTCAGTTCTGCTCCTGATAAAAACACATAGTCTAACCCGTAAATAAAATCTTTTTTTACATTATCCATATTGGCCGAGACAGAAGTACTACCATCCAGTTTTGTAACCTTTATGGACTCATCCCACACATAGAACACAAAGTAATATGTCACACCTTTTTCAAGTTTACAAACAGGACTGCTTTGCTCCAGCGTTGTATAGCTTCCATCTTCATTTTTCTTTTTGACAGTCATTCCTCTGTAATCATAACCGTCATAGATAAATGACCATGTTCCGGAGCTTGGCGGAACAAATTTGAAAACATCTTCCGACCCATAATGATTCAGTTCTGTGTTCTCACCTTCACTGAGTTCGCCCATGTATCGATCCATCGTTTCGGGTGATACAGGATTTATCGTTACCTCCTCACTGGAAACCAGAGTACCGTCTTCCTCACTTCCGGTTACATACTGAAGGGTATACTCGCTTTCTGCGAAATACTCCTCATTTGCATTAGGCTCATCAATATCTATTATTTCTCCATTTCTTTTCCAGACAGGAGAAATTGAATTTCCATATGAATCAATTGTTGTATATCCCGCCCAGTTATTGGCATTATAAAGCATTTCCGTACCATCTGTATAAATTACTGTCATTTCGCAACTGCTTAATACAGATGCAAAATTATCAAAACCTGCAACAGGACTGTCCTGTGAAAGAGATACAGAAATATTCCCTATAGCCGGCTGCTTTTTGAAATTAATCTGCAGACTTCCCAATTGTTCATTTATATTTCTTATGCAGAAGTAATATGTAGTTCCTGCCTGCAGGGTATATGCCAGGCGAAAATCATAACGGTTGTTTCCTTCAGCCTCATCATTGGCATCATCATTCGAACCTATACTCTCTGTATCTATATCTGTTACATCCCGTTTATCAAACAGAAACACTTTCGGATCCAAACCTTCGCTTATCGAGGAAATCACATAAGCGCCTGTTTCTTCCGGCGTATAATCATACCAGAACACTTTATCCGCTTCTGTCACCTCTACGTTAGAGGTTCCATCCACCTGAAGATGTAAGATATCCTCATCAGCCGGAACTAATGAACTTTCTTCTGAAAATGCCTCTGTTCCATCTGAAGTTTCCACTGAAACTTCATTACTGTCACTAAAAGCTTCCTCGTCCGAATTCTCTTCTTCCTGTACTTCCACCTCATCCGGTGTCTCCTGTACAGCGCTCTCATCTGTCGCTTCATCCGCAGAAAAATCTATTTCTGCTTCATCACTGTCTGAGAATTCTATATTCTCTTCTTCCTCAGCAACAGGCTGAGACTCTTCTTCTGCCTGTGTACTGACTTCCTCTTCCACTATCGGTTCCGAGGAAAAATCTGCGCCACTGGCAACCATCGCAGTGCTGTCCAGACTCGTAACAGTCATCGCGATCGCCAGCAGCAACGCAAGGCGTTTTCTCTTCATACACTTGTACCTCCTTTTTGTTAGAAAAACTCCAATTTTATTATACAATTTGTTATTATTTGTGTCCATCATGTCATATTCCACAATCTTTACACACTTCTTTTGTAGAATTTGTACAAGCATCTCTTTCCTGTCAGCTTTTTCTAAACAAGAAAAACCTCCCACATCAGCTGTGGAAGGTTTCTGTTTCCATTGCGATTCCCATTCCCAGTATGCACCAGAACATCGGTGATACTGCCAGGTTGGAATCATTTGTAAGTCCCATGATCAGGAATCCCATCACACTCAGAAGGATTCCTGTCCGGAATATTGATTTTTCTTTATTTGTTTCTGTTTTTCTGTTTCGTAATGCCGTTACCATATAATGCAGGAAAAATATCAGCAGACAGATTACCGAAAGAGCTCCTGTCTGCAAAGCACTTTGCAGATACATACTGTGTGCTTTTGTCGGAAGTTGCTGATACATGCTCAGTGCAGTATTTGCTTTCATCACATAATCCGTCTGTGGAAACTTCATGATAAATGTGTCCGGCCCGCTGCCCCACAAAACAGTTCCTGATAATAACGGAATCGTTCTGCCCCATATATATCCTCTGCCTGACAAAATACGTTCATATCCTTTGAGAACTGCCGGTGCATTGTTGATCTCATCAATTTTTCCGTATTGGTTCATAAAGACGTATCCGGATGCGGAATCTTCCTTATAGAAATCCCAGGTCATTTCACCGTCATATATCGCCAGATACTGTGCATTATTGTATCTGTAGGCATCAAACGTCAAATCACCAAATCTTTCATCTTTAAATATGAAGCACTGGTTCTCGTCGTCCCAGAATGCATCCTGCATTTTTCCTTCATTGACCTGTGCCTTCAGAGTCTGACCCATCTCTGTCTTTTCCGGAATCAGTTTCAGGGAGTTTCCTTTATATTTCAGGCTCACTCCATCTGCTTCTGTATTAATTTCTTCAAGATTGTAGCTCTGCTTCTGTCCTGTTTTGGTCAGTGCATTCGAAAGCGCATGATTACTGAGCTGATCATAACCAAATGAAATACCAGTCACTGCCAGAAAGCATATTCCGACAGATATCCATCTTTTTTTCGCATTATCTTTCTGCGTCATAAATACGGTCGCCAGCAGGGCAAGAAATCCGCATACAAGAAATCCTGCCTTTGAGCCGCTTCCATAGAGGCATACCAGCATTACCGCAATCAATATTATACCGCTGATTTTGCCGGCCAGTTTTTTTGACCGCACTGTCATTACACAAAGTAACGGAAGTATCAGTACCAGATACATTCCTGCATAGTTTGGCGTGTAGGATGCCATATATACAGAAGACCGGCTGTTTTCTTCATATGTAAACCGTAATGTATCCTGTACCGAAGAATCCATACCAAGAGTCAGAAATGCCTTTCCGATTCCCGAAGAAAAGAAATCCTTTCCAACAAACTGCGTGATCCCAATAAGCCCCTGTACTGCCGCTCCGACAGCCATAGCAACACAGAGGATGCGAATGTCTTTAAGTGACTGCACGACCTGTACACAGTAAAACACTGTCACCAGATACCCCAGAAGCACCCAGACTGACTCATACTGCTGCCACATACCTTTCAGTGAAAGATCTCTGTCAGCCGAAAATACAGTAGACAGAATTATCAGAAGTCCGTATATATAAAGCGGTATAAACAGTTTCCAGTGTTTCAGCCTGATTCCCCGGATCAGTACTCTGTCAAAAAGCACGACCAGCATCCAGATCACAAGTACCAGAAATACGATGCTTTTTGCATACATAAAAAAATCATACTGGAAGTTTCCATCTGCAAACCAGGAATATTTTCCCAGCGTAACAGAAACCTTCCTGCCAATGGCAACCAGCGGCAGAACCGCCAGTGCCATGATCAGTGGTAGGAGATCCCATGGGATCTTTTTTGTTTTTTTCACCGTACCAGTTACCGTACCTTTCTTCTCAGTTTTCGCTGCGAGGCGTTTCATTTACGGAAGCTGTACATCGACATGTTCCCACCGTAATTCAAGAGGATCCTGCGACCATATGGCGCCACTGTAATCCTCCCCAAGATCTAAAAGTATATAGGAGCCTTCATCCAGCGAGATGGTTCGAAGATCTCTCGAAAGTCCCTCTCCTGTCCATTTGATGTAGGCCTCCCGAAGTACCCACTGTGTAAAAAAGGCTTTTTCCGGTTCATCTGCATCCATGATCTCACGGATCATATCCTGCGGAACCATCCGTTCCAGCATCCGCTCATAATTTGCCCTGCGATGCTGCTGCACATCGATTCCCACTTCCTGTCCGGCAAGGATACACATTACATACTTACCGGAATGGGTAATGTTATAATGAATCTTCGGCTGCAGGCTTAAAAATGGTTTTCCGTGCTCTCCCGTCGCCTTTGGCTCTCTCGAAAGTTTCAATCCGTATTCCTGCAAAAGCCCTGTCTCAAGAAGCTTTTCTCCGATCATATGCTCCATGTTTTTGTGTTCGTACTGCTGTGCAACCTCTGTAAAATAAATAACCGCCTTCATACTCCAGCCTCCTTTAGGAACCGGGACGGTTCCCGTTTCTTCTCATACTGCTGTCTTACGTAACACAGAGTCAGCTCTTTTCTGGCGCGTGTCATGCCAACATAAAAAAGTCTCCGTTCTTCCTCGATTGCCGCTTCAAGAACAGCTTTTTTGTATGGCATGCTTCCTTCATTTACATTGAGAATGTATACCCTGTCGTATTCCAGTCCCTTAACTCCGTGAAGAGTGGAAATCAGCACACCCTCCCGTTCTTTTTCCTGTTTACGTGCCTGTTCTTCCAGCTTCTGTGTATAATCCTCTATGTAATCTTCCCATTCTTTCAGGCTGTCCATGCCCTTCGTACTCTCAGTCAGCCGATCCAGAATTTCACTTAACTCTTCTGGCTTTATTTTACGATACTCTGCATATTCACGCAAGTATTCTTCATATCCCATACCTTTTCTGATAAAATTTATCGCCGCATATGGTGCCAGTCCTTTCAGAATCCGCAGGTGCGTCTCCAGTGTAGTAAGCCGGTCACACATCCAGTCTTTATCCTTATAATGTTCTTTTAGCTGATCAAAAGATATTTCCGGTGAAAGCGACAGGGCATCTCTCGCTATATACCGGTTCGGACGGTTCATAAATTCCAGAAAATTTTTCCTGCTTCTGTCCCCGTTTGCAAAACGCATATAAGCAAGCAGATTCCGACATATCCAGTGATGAAAAAGATTCGGCAGTTTTTCTTTCATATAGAATGGCACCTGCCGTTCCATCAGCGCTCCGACCAGCCCTTCCGCCTCCTGATTGGTACGGAGAAGAAGTGCCGTATCTTTCAGATCATCTCCTTTTTCCATCCTCTCACGAAGCCGCGCGACCACAGACAGATATTCTTCCCGCGGATTCTGGTATTCACTTATGGTCACTTCATTTCCTTCCTGATTCGGTGTTGAAAGATTCTTCTGAAATCTCTTTTTATTTGATCCGATCAGCCTAAGTGCCGAAGCAAGGATCCTGCCGCTGCAACGGTAATTTACATCGAGCGTAACCGTCTCCGCCTTCGGATAATCTTTCGTAAAATTAAGCATGATCTCCGGCCTCGCCCCACGGAAATGATAGATGGACTGATCATCGTCCCCGACAATAAAAAGATTGTCCTGCGGTTTCGCCAACATCCGTACAATATCATACTGAAGATGATTGATATCCTGAAACTCATCGACCAGAATATACTGAAATTTATTCTGCCATGCCGCCAGAATGTCCTTCCTCTGAACAAAAAGCTCATAGCAGTAGAGAAGCATATCATCAAAGTCCAGCTTGCGCCGTGCCTGACATGTCTGACAGTAGCCACTGTAAATCTGTCGGAATACTTCGTCCGGGCAGCAGGAAGAATAATAATATTCCAGAGAAATCCGATTTCCCTTGACCACACTGATCTCTTTTGCGATTTCTTCCGGGAAGTCCCCTTCTTCTGCCAGATCTCCACCGTAATTCAGAATCAGCTCTTTTAAAATGCCGGACTTTTCTTCTTCAGACAAAATATTGGCTGCAGTAAATCCATATGCCTGTTTCAGGATTCCATAAAACACTCCATGGAACGTACCAAACGTCACCCTTGTAGCAGATTGTCCGGTAAATTTCAGAAAGCGCTCTTTCATTTCCTTCGCTGCGGCTCTGGAAAAAGTCACTACCAGAATGTTTTCCGGCGGAATCTGACCCTCACCTGTCATATATGCAGTTCGCTCTACGATTACGGAAGTTTTCCCCGAACCGGGGCCTGCCAGAACCATCATCGGTCCTGACAGGTGGGCGATTGCCCTTGATTGAGATGGATTTCGTTTCATATTTATCAGCTGAGCTTTTCGATAGCTGCCTTTACACGTTTCAGTGTTTCTTCTTTGCCGATGATTTCCATGATCTCTGTAGCTCCTGCCGGTGTCATCTGTTTGCCGGATACTGCTGTACGCAGAGGCCACATTACATAGCCGTTCTTGTAGCCTTTTTCTTTTACAAATGCACTTAAAGATGCAAACAGTGGATCATTGGTATAATCTTCCTGTGCTTCCAGAACCGGAAGTACTTCTTTCAGGACAGCAAGAGACGTTTCTTCGTTTGTTTTCATTTTCTTGTGACAGTACATTGCGGAATCGTATTCCGGTACTTCTTCAAAGAAATCAATCAGCGCCGGGATATCCGGGAATGTCTCGATTCTTGTCTGAACCATACCTGCGATCTTGCGGAAGTTGTAATCTTTCTTGAGGACTTCTTTCATGTATGGAAGTGCTCTCTCATAGAATTCTTCCGGATCCATTTTCTTGATGTATTCGCCATTCATCCAGCGAAGCTTGGTGATATCAAATACAGCCGGTGATTTGCTGATGTGATGATAATCAAAAGCTTTGACCAGTTCCGGGAGGGAGAAGATCTCACAGTTGTCCTGCGGGCTCCATCCGAGAAGTGCAACAAAGTTTACGATTGCTTCTGTCACAAATCCCTGCTCCAGAAGATCCTCATAGGAAGAATGTCCGGAACGTTTGGACAGCTTCTGATGCTCTTCGTTTGTGATCAGCGGACAGTGTACATAGACCGGAATATCCCATCCGAATGCTTCGTAAATACGGTTGTATTTCGGTGCGGAAGAAAGATACTCATTTCCTCTGACTACATGTGTGATTCCCATAAGGTGGTCGTCTACAACGTTTGCAAAATTGTAAGTCGGGTATCCGTCGGATTTGATCAGGATCAGATCCTCCATCTCCTCGTTATTTACAGTGATATCACCATAGATAACATCATGGAAAGTGGTGGTTCCTTCTGTCGGCATGTTGAAACGGATAACATGCGGTTCGCCTGCATCAAGACGCTTCTGCACTTCTTCTTTGGACAGGTGCAGACATCTCTTGTCATAGATGGAAATTTCCTTACCTGCAACAACACGTTTCATGGATTCCAGTTCTTCCGGTCCGCAGAAGCAATAATAAGCATCCCCCTGCTCGATAAGCTGTTTTGCATATTTCAGATAAAGGCCGGATGCCTGTCTCTCACTCTGTACATATGGTCCGACACCACCGTCCTTGTCCGGTCCTTCATCATGAATAAGTCCGGTGTTTTTCATGGTACGGTAAATGATATCGACTGCACCTTCCATATAACGCTCCTGATCGGTATCCTCAATACGGAGGATAAAATCTCCGTCCTCGTGTTTTGCAATAAGATATGCATAGAGTGCTGTACGAAGATTGCCGACGTGCATTCTTCCTGTCGGGCTCGGTGCAAATCTGGTTCTGATTTTTGTCATCGTTCTTTCCTTCCTTTCAAAATGTAAAACCCCTGAGACACTGCTGCCTCAGGGAATACTTTAAAACTTATGCTTCAATACCTCTGCCTCTGAGATATTCGATCACATCTCCCACAGTTGCCAGCTCTGTAAGTTCTTCGGCAGGTATCTCTATATTGTACTCATCCTCAAGAGCCATTACCAGTTCAAAAAGGTCGAGAGAATCTGCTCCAAGATCATCTTTAAAAGAAGTGTCTGCGGTAATCTCACTTTCTTCGCAGTTTAACTGCTGCGCAATCATTTTTCTCATTTCTTCTAACATTGCTTTTCTCCTTTATCAAGTAACTTATCTCTGCTTTGATGTGCAAAGTATATATTCTGGAAAAGTATTTGTCAATAGATTTTCCAGATTTTAGAGAAGCCTTTCAGGCTCTTTAAACTTAATCTGTCTTGCCACGCTTAAGGCAAGTCCCATCTCCGACATCAGAAACACGATGGAAGTACCTCCGTAACTGACGAACGGCAGTGTAACACCGGTATTCGGCATCAGATTCAATACAACCGCAATGTTAAAAATAACCTGCAGTGCAATATGTATAAAAATACCGCTGACCATCAAAGATCCAAACAGATCCGGTGCATTCTGTGCGATGAAAAATAACCGATACAGAAGGTATGCAAACAACAGCAAAAGAATAATCCCACCCAGGATACCAAGTTCCTCACACACAATGGAAAAAATCATATCATTCTGTGCTTCCGGTACGCTTCCGAGCTTCTGGATACTGTTGCCAAGCCCACGACCGAGAAATCCGCCGGAACCGATCGCATACAGTGCCTGAATCGTCTGATAACCATCACCTGACGCAAAATCCTCCGGATGTAACCATACCAGAATACGGCGCAGACGGAAACTGGAACTCGTCTCGAGAGAAGAGCTTAAGATCATGACAAAAATAATGATCAGCACAATACCTACTCCTGCCGCGATCAGAAAAGGTTTTACCTTCGGATGCGCAATAAAGATCAGTCCCATCGTGATGCAGAAAATGATGATCGCGGTACTTAAGTTATCGGTACATGCATATGCCAGAAATGCAAGTGCACTTCCGCTTCCTGCGAGGATCATAAATGCCTTGAGCGTTTTGATATTCCTGCCCATATTGACGATCATATAAGACAGGCACACAATGACTGCGATCTTCGCAACCTCAGATGGCTGGAACGAAAGTGGTCCAAGATTCAGCCAGCGTCGTGCACCATTCGCAGTTCGACCGAGAGGTGTCTTAACCAGCATCATCAAAATAGCTGCCATTCCGTACAGCACCCCGGTAAATTTTGTCAGAATATGATAGTCGATCTGCGAAATTCCAAGTGCTATGATAATACATCCAAAACTGATTGCCGCCTGTTTTTTGAAGTAATACATGTCATCACCGTAATTCAGCTCTGCCATGTAGGAACTGGTACTGTAAAGCATGACCAGACCAAAACATGTCAAAAGAATGATAACAGCGAGAAGACTGTAATCATAGTAATCTGTTTTCTTTTTTGTTTTTGGTTTTTTTATTGCTTTTTTTTCTCTGCTCATAATGTACAGTATAGCAGACTCCTTTTCTAACCGCAAGAAAAAACAGGGAAACGGCACACAATCCGTTTCCCTGTCTGTCACATCATTTTTGATTATTTGTCGCTGTCGTTATCGATGGCTGCTGTCTCGATCACAAACTTGACATTTCCATCCATGCCGGTGGATTTTCCACTGAAGGAAGTGTAAGCATTGTCATCGGAACGGATCGCATCGAAGCGGTCCATAAGATCCTGAAGATCATCTTCTACAAGATCAGACAGTTTCTTAATACCTTCGTCGTCAAATTTCTTGGTTCCGTCTGCCAGCTCTTTTGCACCGTCAGAAAGACTCTTGATACCATCCTTAACCTGTGTGCTTCCGCTGCTTAGTGTAGCAGTTCCGCTTACAAGCTGCTGTGCACCGGATGCAAGCTGTGCCGCACCACTTGTCAGTGTACCGCTGTTTGCTGAAAGCTGGGATGCTCCGCTTGTCAGCGTACCGCTGTTTGCTGAAAGCTGAGATGCTCCGCCTGTCAGTGTCTTGCCACTTGTCTCAAGCTGTGTTGCACCTCTCTTGATCGTCCTGTTGTTCCTTGTAAGCTGTTTTGCACCGGAAAGAAGCTGGTCGATACCTTTCAGGAGAGTGGATTTATAACCAGTCTGTAAAGCTTTTGCTCCGTCTGCCAGTTTTTTTACACCTGTCTGGAGATCTGTAACATTCTTATTGTTTTCTCCCAGAATGTCCGGAAGCTCTTTTGCAAGTGCTCCAACCTTCGTCGCTACTGCACCGGCCGCAGCCTCCAGAGATGGCTGTTCCTTACTTCCGACTGTTCCCATCGCCTGCAGTGTCTGTGCTCCTTTCGCCAGTTTCTGCGCATCTTCACCTTCAACTAACGTGGTAAGACCTGCATCAATTTTATCTAGATTCGCCTTGATTGTCGCCAGATTTGCTGCTGTCTGTTCATCATTCTGTTTCTGTGTATCATCCGCATTCAGTGTTGCAAGACCGCTTTCAATCTGAGACAAACCGCTCTGAAGCTGTGCTGCGGCATCACCAACTGCAGCAGCCTGTTCACTCTGTGAGCTAACTGCTCCTGCTGCCTCCTGTACGGCTGCTGCCTGCTCATTCAGTCCGGAAACCTGACCGGCATGTGCTTCCAGACTTGCCACACCGCCCTGTGCGGTAGCCACACCACCGGAAATTGCACCGATTGCACTCTGTACTGCACTGTTTACAGCAGCTGCTGTTGCTTCATCCATGGAAGAAGTATCAATACTGCTTAAGATATCAATTGCGGAGCTTGCACTGTCCAGACCTGCTGAGATCGTACCTGCATCTCCCTGAAGAGCATCTCCTGTTCCTGCTGCCGCACTGACTGCACTTGCTGCTGCGTTTAACTGATCTGCTGCAGAAGTTCCTGCTACAGCTGATACAGAGTTTGCTGCTGCCTGTGCAGTTGCAAGACCATCTTCAATCTGCTGTGTACCTGCTGCCGGAGAACTGCTGCCACCTGGAACCATACTGTCAACCTGCTTTTTCAGGGCATCTATATTGTCTTTCGCACTTTTTACTCCCGGCATATAAGAATTAAGTAGTCCATTTGCCAAATCGCCTGTACTTTTTGCAAAGCTCTGTGTACTCTGTGCAAATGTAATGATATCACTTAAATCCTGCGGTAAAGTCTCTAAACTTCCAGCCAATTTTTCGACCAGTCCGGAAACCTTTGTATTTAATTCATCCGTGCCTTCTACCAGATCATTAATTCCCGGCGTGAACTCTTTGGCAAGACCATTCTTTAATTTCTGAATTCCTTTCTGAAGAGTAGCAGTTCCATCTACATAAGTTTTTACACCGGAAGTCAGGGTATTGCTTCCTGCTACATACTGACTCACACCACTTGTCAATGTATCTGCTCCTGCTACATACTGACTTACACCACTTGCCAGAGTATCTGCTCCTGATGTATAAGAAGATACACCGCTGCTGAGTGTTGACGCACCACTTGAAAGTGTGCTGACCCCACTTGACAGCGTTCCGATACCGGAATCAAATTCCTGATATTTTTCATCGAGGGTAGATGCACCATCGGAAAGTTCCTTGCTTCCGTCAACCAGCTTTGTTGCTGCATCCGTCAGCTCATCCATGGAATCTTTCAGGTCATCCAGTCCGTCTACATCATCCAGATCGAGAGAATTAAGAAGATCTGTCAGAGCAAATGTAAAGGTAGAACTCATGCTGAAATCTGTAACATCTGCTTCCATTGTAAATCCTTCCGGAATATCCAGATCAATATCTTCATCAATGCTCTTGAGATCAAGGCTGTCTGCCAGTCCCGGCATTCCAACACCGATTGCGATATTTCTCTGTCCATCGGAGAGGACTTTACCATTGTCGATCGTGACATTTGTGAAGTTATCGGTAGGAAGAATCATGGCTGTTGCCATAACGAACGGCGCATATACATCTGTTGTTTTCTTTCCTACTTTTGTTTTGTTCTTAACGTTATTTGTATAGTTTACTTCGATCTTTAAATGACCACTTTTACCGCCGAGATCACTTGGACTTACCTGTACACCGTCCAGATAATATTTGATTTCCATAGATACAGGAAGATCTTTATTCGTAGTTCCCTGATAATAAATGTCTTTGTCCTCTGTATTCCATGTCAGATTGGAACCATCCTGTTCAAAAGTCTCATCACCTTTGACATTCTTGATATCTTTCAGATCAGATTCATCACTTAAATCTCCTGCTGATGCAGAATTTTTCAGCCAGTCGGATACTGTAATATCTTCCGGTGTTCCGTCTGCTGCCGCATTTACATATACGGTCTCTTCTTTTGAAATATCTGTATCTGCCGCAAGTACCGGGCTCACACCCATTACCATTGTCATTCCTACTGCCACAGAAGCTGCCACTACTTTTTTTCTGTTTCTGTTCATGTTCTACGACTCCTTTTCCAGCCATTGGCTTCATTTATATGTTTCAATCATCATGTACGTATTTTGTTATTTCTTATCCGGTAAGAATCCTTTGGATGTATGAACAATGATCGGATCAAATACCATAAACATTGCCGGCAGAATCAGCAATACTACGATCGTACTGATCACCGCGCCTCTTGCAAGAAGGGTACAGATGGAACCGATCATATCAACCTGTGAATAAAGGGCAACACCGAATGTTGCGGCAAAGAAACTGCATCCACTGACAATGATTGACTTCATGGAGAATTTATGTGCAATGGAAATTGCGTCTTTCTTTGTCTTTCCGAGGTGTCTCTGTTTCTGGTAATTACTTGTCATCAGAATCGCATAATCAACGGTTGCTCCAAGCTGGATCGCACCGATAACGATACTTGCCACGAATGGCAGTGTAACTCCCTGATAATAAGGAATTGCCATGTTTACAAAAATCGCAAACTCAATAACTGCCAGAAGGATGAAAGGCAGTGAGATTGATTTGAATACAAACAGGATGATCACAAAGATTGCTGCCATGGAGAGGATATTTACTCTCTGAAGGTCTACGTCTGTCGTATCCTGAAGGTCTTTCATCAATGGTGCTTCACCGATGACCATAGATTCCGGACTGTAGGATTTGACGATCTCCTGAATCTTGTCAAGCTGTGCGTTACATTCATCTGTTGCTGATGAATATTCAGAGCATACAAACTGCACTTCATAATTATCGGATTCAAGCATTTCCCTGATATTTGACGGAATCATGGATTCCGGGAAAGTCGGTCCGATCAGGGAGTTCATACCCAGTGACCATTTCACTCCGTCAACTTTATCAATTTTGTCAAGCATCTGTGTCTTCTGTTTGCTGTCCAGTCCGTTTTTCAGAAGCACCATATGTACGGTACTCATATCGAAGTCTTCTTTCAGTTTATCATTGGCAACATTACTTGCCAGTGTGGAAGGAAGAGATTTGTCGATGTTGTAATAAATCTGTGTATGGTTGTTTCCGTAAATTGCAGGATACAGAAGTACAAGGAAAATAATCAGCCATACTTTGTAATGTTTTGTAATAAATCCGGAAGCTTTATCAAGACTCGGGATCAGTGCTTTGTGTTTTGTCTTCTCGATTGCTCCGTCAAATACAAGGATCATTGCCGGGAGAACAGTAACACAGCAGATAACACCGATGACAACACCTTTTGCCATAACGATACCCATGTCACGTCCGAGTGCAAATGTCATAACACAGAGTGCAAGGAAACCGGCAATTGTTGTAACAGAACTTCCTGCTACAGATTTGAATGTATCTCCGATCGCATGTGCCATCGCACGTTCTTTTTCATCGTATTTCTTCTTATAAGCTTCAAAGGAGTTCAAAAGGAAAATGGAATAGTCCATTGTTACACCGAGCTGAAGCACTGCTGTCAGTGATTTTGTAATGTAGCATACCTGACCGAAGAAAATATTGCTTCCGAGGTTATATACAACCGCAAGGCCTACGCTGATCAGGAACAATACCGGAATTACCAGTGAATCCATCGCAAGAAGTAGAACCAGAAGTGAAAGACACGCAGCAATCACAACGTAGATCGGCATCTCTTCCAGGGCAATGTTCTTGATGTCGGTTACGACACCTGACATACCACTGATGTAGCACTGCTCATTTGCAATCTTACGCATATCTGTAACTGCTTCCATCGCAGCATCAGAAGATGTCGTATTATCAAACAGTGCAATCATCATCGTTGCATCTCCAGTGAAGAATGCATCTTTGAATTTGTCCGGGATCATACTTATCGGAATGCTCAAATCTGCAACACTGTCATACCAAAGCACATCTTTTACGTGATCCACATCCTGAAATTTTTCTTTTAATGCGGCTACGTCTTTCAGATCCATATTTTCTACGACTACCATAGAGAATGCACCCATTCCGAATTCATCCACCATGATGTCCTGACCTTCTACTGTCTCCAGAGAATCCGGCAGATAACTTAAAATATCGTAGTTGACTCTCGTTGCTGCCATTCCCAGGAATGATGGTATCAGCAGAAGCATACTGATTATTACGATCAGGACTTTATGCTTCGCAATCCATTTTCCAACCTTAATCATCATGTCCTCCTTATTGACTATCTTTCTCATTTATGACTATTAGTCACTTTTTATTCATACAGAGTTATATACCAAAACTGACCATTAGTCAATATACGTTTTTACCAATGTGTCCAAAAAACAACATAATCTTTTTGTGATATTGACTTTTAGTCAGTTTTGATTATAATAAATGACGAATCAAT
>ERZ1034952.1530-NODE-1530-length-18558-cov-33.633087_pt1 | contig 18558 bp, 16 predicted proteins | sample MGYA00520625_ERZ1034952 | MGnify/ENA primary metagenome ERZ1034952 (study PRJEB33766, sample SAMN09781773) | gut metagenome | biome: gut microbiome | host: Homo sapiens | place: Madagascar | study: EMG produced TPA metagenomics assembly of the PRJNA485056 data... | reverse complement strand
CATCATTAATAGTTTGTATAATTGATTGCTGCGGAGGCCGGAGACCTCCGCTACTATATATAAAACCCAATAATCAGAAATTGAAAATGACTAAATGACTAATGACTGAAAATGACTAAGCTTTTCTTTTTTACACATTCTGCATCTTCTGAAACTTCTTGTCGGGCATTTCTACAACCAGTCCTTGCCTACGCCAGTTCTTTAGCATTTGCTGCACGGCGTTGCGCGACGTGCTTGCACCTTTCACAGCGATGCTGTGCTGCAGGGCTTGCTCAAAGCTGAAGGTGTTGTCCAGACGCTCGAAGATAGAGTCGTTCTTGCCTCGTTTTGTTCGTTCCGACACGGCTCGTCCACAATAGTCTTTCGACGAGAATGCAGCCTCTATGCGGTCGCGAAAGAAGTGTAGGGCGTTGTCTAACTGATAGTCGGCAAGCACGTCGAAGGCAGCGAGAAACGAGGGTTGCTGCTGTTTCACTATCATTTCTTTCCACAGGTTGGGCTTAGTCTTGAGCTGTTGTTCGGCTCCCGCCAGTCCGTGCTTGTCGATAAGCTGAGAAGCCACACGGCATAGCATCAGACAGGTCATCATCCTCATCGTTGTGGGGCAGATGCGGAATCGTTGGCGAGCCTTCACCTTGTCGTCGTTCTTCATCGTCTCCAGGCGCACCTGCTCGAGCCATTCCCTACCCTTTGCCTCAAGTTTTGGCAGCACCACCTCGCCTTGCATCAATGGCAGCAAGTGGGCAATCTGGCAGATGCGGTCACGCTGTTTCTCGGTCAACACATGAAGGTTCTCGGTAAGCGGCGTAAAGGTGTTGTCGGGTGTGCGTGCTATGGCTATACGGCTTTGAAAACCGTCGGTGTAGTTGGTCACCACTCTATACAGAGCGTCGGGTGTTCCGCACATCACAACGTTCCACAGCAGCCTTTCGATGTGAACATTCACAGCATCGGCACTTCGCGCCTCTCGCTCGTAGCTCGTGCCATCGTAGGCTTGGCGCAACATAACAGAAAAATCGCTCATTGCCGACCGCCATTTCTGCGCCACCGTGTCAGCCTCAGGAGTGAACGAGAAGGCGTGCTTGCCCTCCGTATTTGCCAGTCGCTCAGCAAGGTTAGCCACCGTGTTGTTAAGCGTCAGACAGCGCACGGGCAACTTCGGTTCTTCTGGCTGTTCCTTCTTGTTCTTTGCTGCTCGCTTGCGTGCTCGCCATTCATCTTCCTGCTGCTGATACATCTTGTCCATAGCCTTCACTTCTGAGGTCCACGCTTCAATAACGGGGTCTATGCTTCCCTTGCCCGATGCAAAATCGCCAGCTATGTACGAGATAAGGTTCAAGGAGTTCATCTTGCCGTGCACGTCCACCTTCACGCCAGTAGCCAGCATGCCTATCACGGGGCAAATGGCAGTCATTACGGTCAGCGCCAAGGCTGGACCTACAGCGTCGATAGAGTCCTTCACGCCCATTGGCATCTTTGGCAAGGCGTTGTAATAGAACAAATCGTCCTTTGCCAACGCCTCGTCTAACTCGTCGGTTTCCGCCTGATTGCCGTCCGCATCCATCAATCGCTCTTGGCGTATTACAAGCAAAACGTCCTTCAGTCGCTTGGGCATCTGGGTGCGTTTCTCGCCAAGGGCAGAGTCGATACAAGCCAATTTCTCTGCCTCTGGGAATTCGTCGTAGCATGGAATGATGCTGTCCAACAGCTGGCGGTCGAAACCGCAGATGTGGCGAAGGTTCACGGCAAGCTCAAAGGTTAGCGTGTTGCGGTTGCTCTTCACAGGTTCGCATCCGTCGTTGTACATTGCCCACCACTTGCGGATAATGTCGGAATACGGAATACCGAGATATGAAAGTGAAGAGTGAAGAGTGAAAAGTGAAGAATCCGATAGTTCAGCATCATCAGCAGAATCTGTATTCAATCCTTGTTTTTCTGAATACGGATTTTTCTGATTTGTCTGATTTTTATTATCAGCAGAATCAGCAGAATCCGTATTCGTTTTATTGACTTCCGAATTGTCGAACAATTGGCTGTCCACAAACAGCAATTTGTCCGTTGGTGGCGTAAAGAACACACGAGTAATATCCTTCGCTCCCTTGTCGTATTCCACGCCCAGCAACCACGAAGCCCACCTAAGGTTTTCCTCTTGGCTCAATCCTGCCTTGCGTCTGAAAGCGATGTGATAGCCCTTATTGGCAGAGCGTTCGAGCATCAGCAGACCGAGCTCATCCTTCTTGCTCATCACCAGTTCGGGCACACTCGCCATCTTCTCCTCGTAGTCGGGTGCCTGAGGGTCGAAGTCGATGTCCATGCCTACCGATTTACTTATTCGAGTAGACCCTTTCAACGCTCCATTCTCGTTAGGCAGACACGAATAGTTCATCTGCACCATATGGTGCTTGTCGGCATGCTTGTTGCGCACCGAGTCGCGCAACTGCCTGTATTCTTTTTCGTCAGCTATGGGGCGCATTATCTTTGCCCCGTTCTGATAAAATATAACATGTACACTCATATAAAAGTAAAAAAGTATAAAAGTAAAAAAGTAAAACGTTTTAGTGAAAAGGGAAAAGTGAAAAATCCATGTGCTTTTGCTTCTTGCGAGGATTTTTGCGCTCTTTTAACTATTGGATTTTTCACTCTTCACTTTTCCCTTTTCACTTAAATTCTTCACTCTTCGTTCTTAGTTCTTCACTTAACTTCATCTCCTTAGTTGATAATCGATTAGTGCGTTAGCTCCCTCTGCAGCCTCTGCAGCGATAGTCTCCGCGATGTTGATGTTCTCGTTTCTTTGCACCTTTAGCGTCAGCTGGATAGCCTTATCCTTAGTCAGACTCACTCTGCCGTGCGCCAACTTCTTTATCAGCGTCGACTGCGTTCTTAGCCTTGGCTGAGCCACAAAGTCAAACGTGCCGTCGGTCAGCTGCTGCGCCACTCCACACATCCTCCGTACTCGTGGCACCACATTTGGTACACAATAGTCGGGTGCAAACATGAAATACCGTCTCTCGTCGTAGTGAGCCATACCGCCAAGCTGCACATGCTGGCAGCCATTAATATGGTTGTTGGTTGTACTATTGTTCGAATTGTTGTTTGTATTTCTGTTAGAAATATTCTTTCCGTTATTTATCTTGTTCATAAACTTAGTTGATTTTGTGAGAAGAACATCAGATTCTTGCGCGCTTTACCATGGAATATCCTCCGCAATTCAACTCTGTGTTTTATGAAAGTTGAGTGTTGAATGTATAATTCTTCACTTTCAACTTAACAATTGGATTCTTCACTCTTCACTCTTCGTTCTTCACTTAACCTTCGTAATATCCGTCACCAGTATATCCTGATAATGAGCCCCATTATACTCCCTTGTCGAGAATCTCATGGCAACCGCCACGAGGTCGCCCGGATCGAAACGGCATCCTGCCACATTGCCAAGCATCGCCGCCACATACTGGTTCTCGTACTTGCCTCCAAGCTCCTGCAACATAATGTTGCACTTCATAGTCTGTCCACTCTCCGTCTTCTGACTCTGTACAGCGAAAGCCTCGCCCTGCTGCACTACTCTCATGATTTTTGTTTCCATTGTTTCTTAATCTTTTTTGTTCTTTACACTACTGTTAACACTCACGCTGAAAGAAAACTTCCAGATTGAAAAGTTAAAATAAATACTCATTGTCTTAAAAAGTAAAACGTTCCCTTAACATATTGATTTTTCACTCTTCCCTTAACACATGGATTTTTCACTCTTCATTTCCTTCCTAATTTCCTCAAAAAATACTCTTGACCTTTGCCCGTCACCTTCGTCGTCACTCTCTCTTCCGATCCATGATGCGTTTTAATCATCGTTACGGAAGTTGCGAAGATTCCTTCCTCCACCCATTTCTGAATAGGTTCCGTAGACCGTTTGAAGATGTAGCCGTTGTTGCGCATCCATCTGAAGAGTCGTGTGCGTCCCGTAGGATAACCATTCCTTGTAAGCAACTTTGCCAGCTCGCTAATCAGTATGCAACCGTCGCCCGTAGTCACCGCCTCGGCAAACTCCACCTTAGGTCTTTGCGCCTCCAACAGCTCATCCTTCTGCTCCAGCGTGCGGTTCGCAATCCTTAACGCCTTGGCAAGAATCGTCTTCTCGTCGTCCTCGCTATCAAGAGGAATGTAGCCACCCGTCTTGCGGATTTGGGGGAGCACCTCAGAGGTTACCCACTTGCGGAAAGCCCTTGCCGAAGGTTTTCGACTGTCGAGTATAACATCATACAGTCCGTCCTCGTTAACGAAGTTCGCCATCTGTGTTCTTCCAAGCGAGTCGCATATGGGTTCAGTTGAAATGACCCCATCATCAAGTCGCATTGCAACACCATTCTGCTTCAGCCCCAGCACCTTGCATACATCTTTCAAGCAAAACCAAGGCTCACCCTTCTCATCCTTCACCGTTCGAATCCGTCCGAACTCCGGACTCTCGAAAATCATAATATTATTTGTCATAACTATTAATGTTTTTTGATTACGAGTGCAAAGATATGAGAAAGAAGCAGAGGTGGATTGGGTTGACAATTAACACCCACCTGCAATGTCAGCTTCCTGCAAACGACAAAGCCTTACAAACAACAAGTTAGAACAAGAATAAAAAAAGGCAGGTGGATAATTAAAATCTAATCATCCACCTGCCTTGGTATTAAAAACGGTCTTTCACCGTCCGATACGTCTCTACATCATAATCATTCCCTCGCAACCAATCCCTCACCTTGTTGGCGTACGATTCTATAGTAACGTCAGTCTGTAGCCCACATTCCTCTGTAAGAAACCTAAACACGGCACCGCCCGACGGCTTCTCAGCAACAAGTCCTTTCTCACGCCATAACAACAAGAAGCACACCACCACCTTGTTCAGCCCGTCGCCCTTTACCGCAACAAGCCGTCTGCTGCCCATCTTATGGTCGCTTAGATAGCACAAGAACCGATCCTTCTCCCGGTTCCTCACACTCACATTCTCCACCGTCGCCCTTCCGTCAATAAAAAGAAACTGCTTGCGAGGGCCAGGCGAAGTATTTTGTTGGTTTGGTTTTTCATCAACCTCATCCATTAAAAAACCTTTGGTAATCTGCACGAGTTGCTCCATTGAAATATTACCATTAATGTTCAATTCTATGTGATGGTCATTATGTATTGCCCCATCGGCATAATAATGGTTGCTCATATTATATTATTGATTATTATTCTTCCTGCAATAGTGGCGTATCAGCCGTTTCTCTATGCATGACTTTAAGGGTTTTGCTTTTATCTTCGTGCGTTGCTCCCGATTCGTAATAATGAGTTGCTTGAATAGTCGGTTTCTGGGAAAGCGATTCCAAAGCCTTTGTATTTTCTTTTACTGCATCAGTGTTTTGCTGAATAGCTGTAGCGATGGCAGAATCAAATGAGAGTTTTGGACTTTTTTCTTGCTCTTTGTCCAACAGGTTCATCTTCTTTTTTAATATAGGCAGAATCTCAGCATATACAAAGAAAGAACACACAGCAGTACGACTTATCAACCTTCTGTTCTTGAATAAAAGCATATTAATATTGGCAATTTTACCACTATTATATTCATCCATCAGCTCATTGAGTGACAATTCTGTCCGGATCTCATCATCTGTCATTGAATTTTTCCCATGTTGGCTCCTATAGTCTTCAATATCGTATTTCGTAAACTCATTACCAATCAATTCTATCAACTTAGAATTAGATAGTTCTGTCTTGAGTTTATCGCGATATTCTTTAAGCAGATTAATTTTCCTTCTATTTGAATATGAACTATCACAGATTCTTTGAACATTAGAAACAGCCTCTTGGCATTCGTTTAAGAATCTATCTTTCTGTTGCTCACTATACTTCAAAAGCAAATCGTCAGATGGTTTCTGGAGCAAATCATTTATTTTACTTAAGATTAGCAGAAGATGTTGTATTGCTCCAAACACAATATTGCCATAGGTTATGCTTCCATACTTATCTTTCTCTATGTTTTTGAAGAATTCAGACACAGTCTTGCCTTCTACGTATTTGGCATGTTTGAATGCGGAATTTAGATTCTTACTATAGGTTTTGCGTCGTTTCTCTTTAATGTCATTTGTTGTCAGTCCATTTCCCAGGTCCATATCTGCATCATCGATACATGCATTTTGTTGAGCTTTTTCAAGGAATTCATCCCAATTATTATAAGACTTCCAATATTCAAAGTCTACATCTGCGTCAGCATTTTCTCCGAAAGGCAACTTTTTACACCATGCACAGTAAAGTTGTTCAAACAAGCATGTGGTATCAAGAATCTCTGACACCAATGCAAGTCTGAACAACTTGTTTGAGACGATGAATGACGTATCGAAATGATCCAATGCAGAATGGAGATTTTCGAGCGTATGTAAATGAAGTGACTTTTCGTCCATTTGCTCTTTTATTTGGTTGGAAGGTCTTGAAGGATTTCAACAAAGATAGTCGGTGAAGAGAACGTTGCGCGTTCCTTCTCCCATTTCTGGTAAAGGTATTCAAAACCAGCATTGGCATAGCCCTCCATCTCTTTCTCGAGAGAACGGATAAAATTTCCAACCATATTTTCGTCTGCATTTTCCAAATCCATCCATTTATAGCCGAATGACTCCGAACGGTTCAGCATCATCATAACTATAAAATCACGAATCGGAGTAGGCTTCCATTTTGACATTACCGCAAACTCATACTTTTCTTCCTGTGGTTCCAAGTATTTAGGTTGTCCTAAGCGTACACCAATAACGCAAGCATACATGAAGGTCTGGTAGATTGGGCCGAATTGTGCCACATCACCAGTTCCAGTCTTTTCGCCTTTATTGGAAATGGCCTCTATCATTGAGCGGTACTTCTCGCTGTAATGAGGGCGAAGGTCATTTATTTTATCTTTCAGTGTTGAGCTGTTCATACTAATAATTATTATTCAGAATAACACTTTTTCTTAGTTATAAGGTTTGAAGAGTCGGCACGCTCTTCTATATAGTTGACGTAGAAGGTGCCCTTGAGCTTACCCTCTCGCATACGCTTTGCTATTTCCAGGCCACCTGGCAGAATATACTGTTTAGATTCAGGATCGTACAAATCCTTTATCATAATAATACTCTGTCTGAACACATGTGGAGCCATGTCAAGAAAATTGTTGACAAACCTCACTCCAAACTCAGAGAATGGAGCATCGGATATGAAAGGATAGTCAAAACTATTGTCATTTTCTTTAGCCGATATAATGGACATTACAATTGCCAGCTGTTTCATTCGCTGGAAACCAGTTCCATTACCAAACAACTCCTCGCCGTTTCTGTCAACAACTTTCACTTTTACCGTTCCATCTTCCTCACGTTTAAATTCGAGAGTTCCACCGAGAGTCTGGTTGCCGGCTGTCAGTTTTGCGTACATGTCATTTGCAACAATTTGCAATTTGTCTACAATTGTCTTGAATATGCGATCTTTTGTTTCAGCAAACATGTCTGCTACAATCTGCATGTCCGTATACAACTTTTCTGCCCTTATTACTTGTGTGTTGTTTTGCTTCTTGCTAAGGGTATTACGAATTTTTTTAAGTTTATCTTCCCATATTTTAATTTTACCTGTTAACGCTTGAATTTCTTCTGTTTTATCTGTTTGTGTTTTCTTTGCTTTATTATAGTTGGAAAGTGTTATGCGGTCAGCTTCGGGTGTTGTGTCTCCTGTTCCAAGCAATGCCATCTCGTTCCCCTTTTGTTCTACAACATTCTCCTGTTGCTCTATATTTTTGTCGAGCGACTCTAAAGCATCCATATATTGCCCAAAATCATCATCGATGCAAGGAATTGTTGTCTCATAGCGTCCGGTTATCTTCTGTATGTCTCCATAAAACTGTACGAATGAATCCGATGTAAGCATAGCTCTACGCGGACGATTCATAACTTTTTGTATATGAAGCCATGGTTTTGAACCTCTCGGCGCTTCTCTATCACACACTTCGCAATGGCAATTCTCCAGCATACGCTGCAATGATGGGGTGTCTGGCGAGCCCTCAGGAAGCATTATGTCAGGGTTGTCAAGGATTTTCTTTTGGGCAAGTTCTCCAATCAGCGTAGTGCGGAGACTGTCAAAAGCCCCGGTCTCGTTATTTAAACCCATAAGTAGCCATGGGCGGTTTTCGTCGAACAAATGTCCAGTTATGGCTTTTTCGTGGGATTCCTTCTTTTTTTGCAGATTTCGAAGACTTTCATGTTCTTTTTCATATCCATTACGAGCCTCTATGCGTTTTTTGCTCGAAAAAAAGTCTCTTTCGAATTTCTGTTCGTTCTCATTGGCATTAGCGAGTTCTTTTTGTGCCAACCGAATTTTCTCTTTTGAGTCAGAAATCCATTTCTCAAATCTATCGCGTTCTTCCTGTAGCTTTACCAATTCCTCGTTAGCCGAATCGCTTCGTTTCTCCTCTGCCTTGTATTCTTTTTGGGCTTCCGCCACGAGTTCTTTCGCCTTTTCGCACATTTGTATAAGATTACTCATGTCAGCCAAAACGTTTATTGTACTCTCCAAGCCCTTGAGTGTAGAAAGGTCTACAAGACGTTCCATCGACTCACCTTGCAGAAGGGAGTATTTCTCCATTTCGCACGGAATCATCTTGCGAATAGCCTCATCTTTCTGACTTTTATCATAGATAGGCAAATCTTCATTGCCTTCTGTCTTTATTACTTCAGTTGTAGCATTAAAATTCCACTCGTCATCATGTTTACAATTCACCTCCTTTGTTACAGTATAGCATATGTCATCATTCACAAAAACAATGCGCACGCCGATTGTAAGCTCGTTGTATTCACGGCGTGCTTTACCCGAAATCATCTTATAATAAGATTCATCAACAGGCATTATCTTCTTCTCGTCAGAATCATAAACCTCATCGCGGAGAATCCAAAGAAAACCATTGTAGAATTTTGATTTTCCCATGTTATTGTCGGCGTTGATTATGTTTATGCCTTCTGTGAATGTGTAGGTATTATCTTCATAACTTCCATAATAGTTATAGAAGTTATGGAAACTTATTGATTTTATGATTGTACCCATATTATTGATTTAGATTAGTCTGAAACACGATTTAAGATGCTTCGGAACGTTGTTTGTACTGTGCGACGATTTGCCACGCAATTTATCACATCCTTGATGATTTCTACAGGGATGTATTCCGATTGTGATGTATATGAAGCAGCTTCTGCCTCTGTCTTGTTTATATTGAAGTGGCTCTGCAGTTTGTCAGATTTCATCACTTCTTTGAAAATAATCTGAGGTTCCATATTGTTGTTTTGTTATAATTATTATTCTTCGTTCAATACCATGCCGTTCAAGTCTATTTCGTAGAAATTGATGACTTCTTCGAGTGTGCTCAAGGCTCCTGTATAGTAATTGCTTGCAAGAGCGCCAAAATTGGCAACCCTTCGCATTTCATTTTCCACAAGATGTTTCTCCATCGTCCAAAAACGTCGTTCGTAATATGGCGAAGTAAAATTTGGCACAACTACTATGTCGTAAATCCATGCAAACAATTTGTCTTCATGTTTTCTGAGCAAACGTCCGCGACGCTGGATAAACTGTCTCGGATTTCCACTGCTTGATGTAAAGATGCCGTATTCTGCTCTTGGCACATCCACACCCTCATCAAGACAGTTTTTGGCAAACAGCACATTAATTTTACCAGCAGCAAAAGCTTCTAATTTCTGCTTCCTTATCTGCTTGGAATCGTGGCCGGTGTATGAGTTGCATGTCACGTAAGGGTATGTTTGTTTCAGAACACACTGCATTTCCTTAAGAATATAATCGTCAAGTTCTTCATTGTCCGACTCTTCAATCCGGTTGCGCTTTCCTGCCGCCGAATATACAAAGCAGTATTTTAATCTTTCCTCGCCTATTTCCTTGATGATTTTTTTGAACACATCCATTTTGTTTTTGGCCTTATGGAGTATGTTTTTTCTTATGAGCAATAGTTTTCTTGCCTTTTCAGGGTCGGCGAAATCTCTTTGTAAGCCATCGTACAGCTGCACAAGTTGTCGTGTGATTTTAGCATATTTCTCCATTTCATCTTCCTCCAACTTTGCCAGATATGGAAAGTATTTATATGGCATCAATCGTTCTTCTTTTATCGCCCTGCGCATAGAGAAGCTATAGGTGTATGGATAAGAGTCGTTGAAAAAACTCTCAATTTCACGTGTGCCTTCTTCATCGTATACACGGTTGGGAGTGGCAGAAAGCGCTATTCGTTTCTTGATCGTCATTTTGTGAAACGCTTCTCTGACAGATGCAGATCCGATATTATGAGCCTCATCTGCAATGAGTAGTGTTCCGTCTGAAAGCTTAGGAAGAAAAAGTTGAAAATCGGCCATTACGAAAGATTGATAAGTGGATATAAGAACATAGTCCACTACTTTTCCCATACGCATTTTTGACACAATACTTGCTACTTCCTTCTTCCATTTGTGATTATCTGATGAAATTTTTATCACATTACGAAAATTGAAATTGTCCACCTCATCACCCCATTGCTCAACCAAGGCCAATGATGGTACAAGTATCAACAGATGATAGAATCCGCTATCCATGTATTCCTCTAACGCACAGTTGAGCGATGTCACGGTCTTGCCCGTTCCTGTAGCCATAGCGAAAACACCTTGCTTTCCACGGTCACGCCACGCTTCATAAGCCTCAATCTGATAAGGACGAGGACCGTCTTTAAACTTTTTGGGAAAATGCGGCTCATCGGCAGAAGATTTTGATACCTCCTGCTCAAGATCCCGAATCACTTCATTCTCCAACAGTATTAACTCATCGACATTGTCGGTGGGATATTTGCTTACTATTTGTTTGCAGAATTCTACAGCATCAAAAACGTGAACATCCTGATTTTCACCGTTCCATATATTGTCGAAATCTTCTTGATAGCAAGCAATCCTTTCTATGGATTCCTCATTATGCCAAGAGCAGCTGCAATCTATTGCTTCTATATTACGGGTTAATCCTGCAGCCGTAAGATTCATGGAACCATTGAATGCCACTTTATTGTCTGACGAGTCGGCAAACACTCCAAACTTTTCATGAGCTATGCCATTGTCTCTCAGTAATACAATCTTTACCTCAATCCTATTTTTCGAAATAAGGTAGGACAAGCATTTAAAGAAAAGTTTGTCACGACGTGAGAATGTCTGTAGTAATCTGTCGTACGACTGAAGCATACTCGCCTCAATCCCATCATGGTCCTTATTTCTGAGCATATTGTAATCATCCTCTGTGACATGAGGATTGATGTACATCCGCAGATTTCCACCATTTCTCACAAAATGTGCAAAACCACAGGCAAGCACGTTGAAACAGGCACTACTGAAATATCCTAATCCAAGACATAGAGTAGAGCTGTTAGATAATGCTTTTGTAAAGAACTCTGTTGGCTTATGTACACGTTTAGAGGAATAACGCAGCATGAAATTCTGACTTGTCAAATCAGTTTCTGTATCGTGCGTATCGGCTATTGTCTTTGCAAATATCTTTTCGTACGGAAGACTGCAAAGCCCCCATTTCCTATTTCCGAAACTCTTGAAAACTTGCTTGTCGAGCGATAGCGACGAGCACAGGCTATTGTATGATGTGCTAGACTTTCTATGTTGATTCACATAATTGAGAATATCCAACAAATCCTGCGGCTCATCTGCATGAGTTTCCAAGAAACACTTGACTAACTCGCGGATTGCGGGTTCTGCGGTCTTCTGTGGTGCTTTCTTTTCTGCTTTAGATATAATTATATTATCGTCAGGATCAACAACAAGTTCGTATAATGAATATATTTCCGAAATTAGGACTTGAGTTATTGACCTCGTCTTGGTAATGTCATAATTATTCCAAAAATCAGGATTTTCTTCTATATACGACGCTATATTTAGGCACTCGCCACCCTTGGCAATTTGCAGCAACTGCCTGAACGCATTGTGAAACTTGTCAAAGTCAAACACTTCTGCCAAATCCATTCTTTTTATGAGGTCAATCATAATTCTTCCAATCCTTCATGTATACGATCGAAAAGATAGTCAAACCCAACAAGATTGGGATTGTCTTTCACATCTCTGTCAATGCGCTCGAGTCCATCGTCAAGGTGCATCTTAAAGTAACGTGGTAGATTCTTGTCGGTATCTTTGATGTTGTAATGGGCACAAATCATAGATAGGTATAGAGAAAACAGGTTGCCGAAGAGCACATTCTTGCTGTACTCCTTGCCGCCAGCGTCCATAACGTCGGTAGGCGCAAATCTAACGCCGCTCTTAAGCGAATATGCAATGGCTATACGAGCAATTACATTCTCTGTTCCGAGAGCAAATTTGCGCGTTAAGCGTGTGACAAGTTCTTTGTTCTTTGCACTTGTCTTTATTTGAGTTATTGGTGTCATGTTGTTGCTTCCTAATTTTCGTTCATCAGTGTGGCAGGGTCTACCTTTTTGAAACCTGAGCGTGTTGTGTCATTGGTTATCAGAGTCGTACTGCCTATATATGGCATAAGCATTTCGTATTCAGATTGTGTGAGCTCCTTATGCAGCAATGGGAACAAAACCACCTGTCGGGAGATTGTCGGATAGAATTCCGTAATAATCTTTGATGAGTGGCTTTTGTCAAACTTTTGCAAAGGACTGTCTATAAACACGGGGAACTGGATTCCGCTCTCGTCCACAAGCGATTTCAATAGCGATGTAGCATAAAGCTGCTTCTCGCCTTTTGACAGAGTGTCCTTGTCAATCACGTCACCGCTTGTTGTGTAGAGAAGGATATCCATGGCATCGGCATTAATTGCCACCTCAACACGTCCTATAAAGTCCTCTTTATGCATAAGCGAGTTGAGAGTTGTTTTGATGCGGCGCTCAAGTGATGATTTCTTGTTTTGCTTCAACGTTTGCAGGAACGTTTCAAGTTCCTCTGTAAGTTGGCTCGCAAGTTTGTCCTTCTTTTCGTCGGCATAGTCAACGCTCACACGTTTGCCAAGTTCCTTGATTTTCCTGTCCAATGATTGCAACATAATGTTTGTAGCTCCAGCTTTTTCGTGAAAAAGTCGGATTTCCGCATCTGTTTGTTGTATAGCCTCCTCTATTTCGTTCTTTTTTTGGCGCAGTTGCTTCACCACCTCATCGCTCTCTTTGCTCTCCATATTGGCAAGTCGGCGCGAATTGCGTTCCAGAGTTATTCTGTTCTTGCGGTAGTTTTCAGCAAGAGTTTCAAACTCAATTCGGTATGTTGTTGTAATGCTGTTAAATACGGATTCTATCTCGGCAAAGTCGTCCTCGCCGACGTTCATCATCACCTCGCGGTTAGATTTGCTCCCCCGATACTTCTCAAGGATGTCCTTCAACTTACGCTCTGCCTCAGTCTTCTTCTCCTTACCGACAGGCAAAGCAGCAAGCAAAGCCGTTAAATCGCTGTTGATGGAGTCAAGCACGTCGTTTTGGGCAACAGACGCCTTGTTGCTGACGATGGTCTCACGGTCGAGCTTTGCAAGCTCGTAGCCTTGTGCAAATACTTTTCCGGCAATGGCGAATGGGGCGTAGTCGATGAATTGCTTTAAGCGGCTCTTCATTTCTGTATCCTTTTTTCTGCATGTTTCGATAACCTGTTTTGTGCGGTTCATGTCGTCAGATTTTACGTTTGAGCCTTCTCGTGACAGTTCTGCCAGAACCTGAGCATCCTCCTCGCGGTATTTGCTCATTTGGATATTTAATTTAGAAATGCTGTTTTCGATATCCAGAATTTCCTTGTCTACCGAGTCTTTTTGCGCCAATGTGTTTTCAAGTTCTTGGCGTAGGCCTATGTCGCGCGATTTCTTGCGATAACGCATTTTTAGTCCATCGAGATTTGATATTAATTCTTCATATTTGCGAATGCCCAACACTTCGCTGTATGCGCGTCCCAAACGTCTTTTCTCTGCTATTGTGGAGGTTTCTGCCAGCTCCACTATTTCTTCTGAGTCGAAAAAGAAAAGGCGTGCAAGATTCTTGCTTAGAATGAAGTCGTTAATGAAAACTTCCGGACCAATTTCCTCGGTCAGTTCGTTCCTGTCGCCGTCAATCAGAATCTCTACCGTCTCCTTTTGCAGGATGGCATCATAGCTTCTGCTTACTTCAATGTCACGGCACGGAATAGCAGGGATAGCCAATTCCGAGAAGCATATGGAAACACTGTATACAGAATCTCTTTTTATATATTCCAATTCATTGGTATAGCCATGTCGTTTGATATAGGCTGTGATTTCCGGTGTCACAGTTTTTTTTTGGCGTTTGTCGGCATTTATGTTGAGATTGCTCTTTAACATAGATGCATAACCAGAGCTGGAGTCCTGTCCGGCAGCTGGCACATCGCTCACGAAGCGTCCATAAAGACACCATAGGAGCGAGTGCAAAAATGTGGTTTTTCCGAATCCATTATCTCCGCATATTAGGTGTACGTTTCGCTCGGTGCATGGCTCGAACGAAATAGTGTTAACTCCTTCATATAGGCGAAAATTGTTTAATGTTATACTCTTTATAATCATGCCTGTTCCTGTTCTTTGATGAATGTATCCAGCCTGTCCTCTATATCATTTTGCAGTCCAATCTTGCGCATTAAGAGTATCTTGCTTTTCTGTAAAGCAAGAAGTTCTTGAATCAGACGGAAGTGTTGTGGTGAATGGCAAGATTTCTCCAACATAAGCCGTTCTTGCAGACCTATTTCCATATTGGGGATATTGTAGCCATAGATCTCGTTGTATATGTCATTCACGGTGGTTGTGAAGTTACCGTCGCGAAACCATATCACCTGAATGGCTATAAGTTCCTGGCTGGTAATAAGACGCACGCTTGAATGGCTTTCTTGAACCTTCTTTTGTGTTCGTAGAAGGTCGCGAAGCATTGTTATACGGTAATCCATAGTGTAGTTGCCAAGATTATGCCCCGTCTCGTCTATAGCTGCCTGACCGTTGCGGCGTGTGGAGCAACGCAGTTCCGAAATGTTGCGGTTTTCAACGAGTCGGTTGCGGTATTCAAGCAACGGTTTCATCCATTCCACACCCTTCTTGACAAGTGATGACATGGACTTGTCTTCTTTCACAACCGTACAAATCCAACATCCAAAGCGGCTTTGTCCGCAACTCTTGTGGCTCTTGTCAGTCACAACTGTAGGACATTCGTAGTCATCGGCTGAAGCATCAAGATATATGTTGAACAAAATTTTGTTGTCAAAACCCCATGGCGAAGGAATGGTGTTGATTATCCACCATACTTCTTCAAGCATAAGTTCCTTGATGGGGGCATATGTGTAAGTGTTGGGGTTGAGTGGATGTTTAGAGAGACGGTGTCCCTTAATCTCATGCCTGCGAATTGAACGTTCACGCTGTTGACTTTCAGAAAGTCGGGTGCCCACAAGTACTATTGCCTCCCCATCTGACACAACTTGGTCGGTTATGAACTTGGACGTTGGCTTGATTTTCATTTTTTCCGTACAAAAACGGAATGAATTATTGGGGACAGGATATCCTTTACCAATCACACAATACCAAAACGTATCTTCTATCTGAGGAGTTGTAGTTACCACCTGTACAGGCATTGCTTGCGCATGTGCAGCTTCGCCAATCTTCAACAATACATTAGAGACATATTCTTCAATGATAGGATTCTCAACCATAGTATCATTGCACACAACATACACCCTACGTTTTAACGATTTGCCTTCTTCTCTCAACTCCTGCATAGCTATCCAAGTGAGCATAAGTAGCACTGTAGAGTCCTTACCGCCTGAGAAACCGATAATCCATGGACGACAATTAGAATCAGTCTCCATGTATTGGTCTTTCAGTTCGTCAATAACAGATTGTATACGTTTTGATTTTATTTCAGTTTTCATTAATTAATGCCCCTATTAATTTTAGTTGTATTCAAATTACAAAGATAATAAATAATTCTCAGAACAAGCAATTCTCCTCTCATTCTTACCACCATCCTTCCTCTCTTCCCGCAATAACTCCCTCCACCTTGCATCTGATTTCGTCATCAGACATTTCTTTGGATGAAGGAAAGCGCATTCGCATTTTTCTGCTGCTCCTCAATGGGGTCGCCTTGCCGAAGACTATGTTACTATCTTCGGCAAAGAGCGCCGCCAGATGTTTCTGCCTGTCCTCCCATTTGTGAGAAGCAAACTCATGATTGTATCTGAAATAATAAGTAACGATTTTGCTGTCGTTTAATATTGTTTTTAAGGTTTCTTCCTGCCTAACAGATTTAATTCTCGCGCAACATACAGTCGTCAGAGATATTTTTGTAAACATATTGACCAGATAGATTAAACAGATTGAGTTGCTTGGGCTTCTTAGACTTTGTGTGTGCCGTATTCAAGCGTTTCTCGCCCGAATATCTGAATATTGCATCAGCCACATAATAGCCCAAATTCACTGGCACGGCATTACCTATCATCTGTTCCACGTTGGTCTTAGTGCCCTCGAAATCAAAATCTTCAGGGAAAGTCTGAATCATACTTCTTTCGCGCGAGGTCAACGAACGGATTCCGTCCAAAGAGTCAACAGGATCGCCTGGATGAAGCGAATATCCCTGCGGCATGGGGCGGTTGACTCCACGTATGGTGGCACTCGGCTCGTCAGTACTGAAAATGCCACGACGTGCATAGCTTCGAGGATGACGGTAATAGTATTTGACATCCAGTTTTTCACCAAAATACTCGGCTACCGTCATCTCGTGATCAGACAGATTTGCCAAAAGCGTTTCTTTAAGAAAATCGTCTTCTGCTCCCATCTTGCCCACCATCACAAAGCGCTTGCGCTTCTGAGGGACACCACACAATGCGGCATTAAGCACCATATAGGTCAAACCATAACCAGCGGCACGGAATACAGCCAAGGAATCCCGAAGTTTCTGGGTCTTCATTATTCTCTCCACGTTCTCCATGACAAACCACCGTGGTTTTATCTCCGAAATTATGCGTGCATAGCATACAGTCAAGTCTCCACGTCCGCCCTCTTCATTGCGTTTACCCGCAGACGAAAAATCCTGACATGGAGGACCGCCGATTATCATATCAGGGCTGAACTCACGGATTTTCTTAACAGATTCCTCAACGTTTGACAAGTCGGCCCTTATAGCTGGGTGCGCGAAATTGCGCCTGTACACATCAAGTGCGTCCGGCCAATTGTCAAAACCGGCAACCACATTCATTCCAGCCTTTTCAAAGCCAAGGCTAAGTCCACCACAACCACAAAACAAATCTACTACTTTCATCTTTTCCTTATTCAAATAATTCGGGATGGCTTACAAGATAGGCATCAAATCTTCTTTCAGGTCTTAACAGCTTTTGTCCATCACCCAGTATGATATTCTTAATTTCGTATTTACTGATTCGGGGTGTTTCAAGTTCTGGCGACTTCATAAATTGATTGGTCAGTCTGCCACTAATGGCAAAGGCCTTGTCCGTCTTGTATTTATAAGCAAGACTGTTCACTATGGCAGTATAATTAAATTTGCCGAATTGAGTGAAGTCCCACAGCATTTTGTACAACCATATAATGGTTCTCTGATTTCTTGAAATATCGTCTTCAGAGCTATTCTCTCTTAGTGCCATCTGTATAACAGACAAGTTTGACCATACAAAAACGTCAAGACATTTCTCGTCCAAATCTGTCAATCTTTTGTCTGTTTTCCATATAGGCTGCATTATCAATGGAACCTGCCTGTCAACCATATCGCTCGACACGCTTAAAACAGCTTGCTTTATCGCCTCATAATGAGGCGCGACCTGCCTTATTTCACCCCAATCTCTTATTTCCTCTCCAATAGTATTGAGCATATTATGCAAGCGCATTTTCCCTTCCGGCGAATCGTAACATGCGCAAATACTACAAGCTACAAACAAGATAGTAGGCGAACGAACTACAATCTCACTACCATATTCCGCATCAGACAAGTCCTTTGTTGTATTGTCAGGAAGGGTTGTCAACTTAACTTCAAGACCGCTCATAGGAATTGAGCTGGAACGGTTTATCATTACCAAATCTATTTTCTCTTTCTTGCTTGCAGTATAATACTGCTCGTAGGGATAATAGCCAGCCTCATAGTCATAATAAGCATCCTCACTCAGTGGGTCTACACCAAATAACTCCAATGCTGATATTTGATTGTGAACAATCTCGTTCTTATCATCCGTGCAAATGAAGACAGGTGATATATTCTTGCTGCTCATATATGCAACAAGAGATGCAGGGAATGAACTGTTAAACTGATTCTTACCCCATGATTCCTCATATCTGTAATCCCTGCTGGAATACTTCTGTCCGAACAAGCCTGGATCAACACCTTCCACCAGTTGAATTTTCTGTTTTACTTTCTTTGCCATATATGATATTTTATATAACTTGCAAAAATAACAATTTTTCCACAACTACACATCAATCTACCCCAATAATTTTCTCAGTTTTCAAAAAACAGCAGCCTATCTCAAAAATTCAGTCATTTTCAGTCATTAGTCATTTAGTCATTTTCGATTTTGAAAGTGTGAAATT
>ERZ1034952.1529-NODE-1529-length-18564-cov-18.455076_pt1 | contig 18564 bp, 20 predicted proteins | sample MGYA00520625_ERZ1034952 | MGnify/ENA primary metagenome ERZ1034952 (study PRJEB33766, sample SAMN09781773) | gut metagenome | biome: gut microbiome | host: Homo sapiens | place: Madagascar | study: EMG produced TPA metagenomics assembly of the PRJNA485056 data... | reverse complement strand
TTCACTAAGGCTTTACAATATTTCTTCATATACTCTCACTCTCTCACGCATTATGCCTCTACACTCATTCATCATTCCTACGGTCTATTCCTGCTGTCTATTCCTGTGCAGGATCCTCTGCTGCCAGCACTCCGTCCAGAATCTCATAGATTTCTTCTCTTCCCTGCTTGGTCTGTGCAGAATAAGGGATGATCTGTGTGTCCGCCCCAGCCTGTAATGTTGTACGGATCAGTTTTATCTGCTTCTGGATCTGGCTGCGGTTGATCTTGTCCAGTTTTGTGGCAATGATGATAGGATCGTAGCCGTTACGACGGATCCAGTCATACATGATCCGGTCATTCTCCGACGGAGCATGTCTGATATCGATCAACAAAAACACCAGCTTTAACTGTTTGGATTTATGTAGATAATCTTCAATCATCTTGCCCCACTGGGCTTTTACATTCTCATTCGCCTGGGCGTAACCGTAGCCGGGCAGATCCACGAAATAGATCTCATCGTTCACATTATAGTAATTGATGGTCTGGGTCTTACCCGGCTGGGCACTGGTCCTTGCCAGGGATTTCCGGTTCATCAGGCCGTTGATCAGGGAGGATTTCCCCACATTACTTTTCCCTGCAAATGCCACCTCGGGATGGATATTTTCCGGAAGCTTACTGGTAATACCGCAGACTGTTTCCAGACTCACATTCTTTATAATCATAAAAATACCTTTTTCTTTCTGCTTTTTTTGCACAAAACGCTGCCCTGTGTCACCACAAGGCAGCGCCCGGATTATTTTGCCTTTTTCAGAGAATCTTCGTGTATGGTGAGAGGCTCGCTCTCTCCATCCACCGCAGCCTTAGTGACTACGCATTCCTCGATGGTATCATCGGAAGGAATCTCATACATGGTATCCATCATTACGGATTCCATAATAGAACGCAATCCTCTGGCACCGGTCTTACGTTCCAGTGCTTTGTCTGCGATCGCCTCGATAGCATCCTGCTCAAAATCTAGCTTTACATGATCCATCTGGAACAGCTTCTGGTACTGCTTTACCAGGGCATTCTTCGGCTCCTGAAGGATACGGATCAATGCTTCTCTGTCCAGTCCCCGTAAGGATACACAGATAGGCACACGTCCTACGAACTCGGGGATCAGACCGAACTTCACCAGATCATGAGGAGTCACCTCCTGTAACAGTTCACTGATGTCCTTGTCCTCTCTCTTCCCAAGCTCTGTGTTAAAACCGATGGACTTGCGGTCCAGTCTGGACTCTACGATCTTCTCCAGACCGTCAAAAGCACCGCCACAGATGAAGAGAATGTTGGTGGTATCGATCTGGATCAGTTCCTGATGAGGATGCTTTCTGCCTCCCTGGGGAGGTACGCTTGCCACAGTGCCCTCGATGATCTTAAGCAGTGCCTGCTGTACGCCCTCACCGGATACATCACGGGTAATGGATACATTCTCACTCTTTTTCGTGATCTTATCGATCTCATCAATATATACGATACCGTACTGTGCACGTTCCACATCGTAGTCCGCCGCCTGGATCAGCTTTAACAGAATATTCTCTACATCTTCACCTACATAACCGGCCTCGGTCAGGGTGGTGGCATCTGCGATAGCAAACGGTACATTGATGATCTTCGCCAGTGTCTGTGCCAGGTAAGTCTTACCGGAACCGGTAGGTCCTACCATGATAATATTACTCTTCTGCAGCTCCACATCGTTCAGATCCTTGGGAGCCGTTACTCTCTTGTAATGATTGTACACCGCAACGGAGAGGACCTTTTTCGCCTCGTCCTGTCCGATGACATATTCATCCAGGAAGTTCTTGATCTCCTTCGGTTTCAGAAGGTTGATATCCGGAGTCGCGGTCTCTTCCACTTCTTCGTCTTCCAGTTCCTCCTCCAGGATGTCAGCGCAGATATCTACGCACTCATCACAGATATACACCCCGGCAGGTCCCGCGATCAGCTTGCGGACCTGGCTCTGGGTCTTGTTACAAAATGAACATCTAATGTCATTTCCGGAATTTTTTCCTGCCATTACTACTATACTCCTGTTATTTTATCTCCTTCCGAAGACGCCGCTTTTGCGTCGTAGGAAACGCGAGCCAAATTTCAGATTTGGCTCTGCGATAAAAGCTACTCGTGGAAGGTGATCACCTTATCGATCAGCCCGTATTCACAAGCTTCCTCGGCGCTCTTCCAGTTATCTCTCTCGGTGTCTGCGCAGATGGTCTCATAATCCTTGCCGGTGTTCTCAGCCAGCATACGATTCAGTTTCTCCTTGGTGCGGAGGATATGCTTGGCTGCGATCTCGATCTCGGTAGCCTGGCCCTGGGTACCGCCCAGAGGCTGATGGATCATGATCTCTGCATTGGGCAGTGCAAAACGCTTGCCCTTGGCACCACCTGCTAAAAGGAATGCTCCCATGCTGGCTGCCATACCGATACATACGGTGGATACATCACACTTGATGTATTTCATAGTATCGTAGATTGCCATACCTGCGGTAACACTTCCGCCCGGGCTGTTGATATACAGATGGATATCCTTATCAGGATCCTCTGCTTCCAGGAACAGTAACTGTGCCACAATGATGCTGGCTGAAGTCTCATTCACTTCCTCACCCAGGAAAATGATCCTGTCCTTCAACAGTCTGGAATAAATATCGTAAGACCGCTCACCCTTGCTGGTCTGTTCAATGACATAAGGTACTAAACTCATATTCTAAAACCTCCACTGCTTCTGATTAATACTACTATCGTATCCTACTTAGTAAGCTTTTTCAACGAGATTCCAAAGATTTAATAAAAAATTAGGAACTTTTAAATTTGAAAAAGAAAGCGGACCTGGCAGTCCGCTTTCTCTTCGTATCGTATCTTAAAGCACAAATTATGCTTCTTCCGGCTTCTCTTCTGCTGCCTTTTCCTTCTTGGTGGTCTTCTTGGCTGCAGCCTTTGCTTCCTTAGCGTTGTCTACGATGAAGTCAGCTGCCTTTCTTACGCAGAGATCTTCCTTCACCTGCTTAGCACCCTGCTCACCCAGGAGTTCTTTTACCTTGTCAGCTTCCATCTGATAAGCTTCTGCCATGCTCTTGATCTCAGCTTCGAAATCTTCCTCAGTAGCTTCCATCTTCTCAGCTGCTGCTACGGCTTCCAGAACCAGACGGGACTGGATTCTCTTCAGTGCTTCGGGCTTCAGCTGCTCCATCATGGTCTGAGCGGTCAGACCGGTGAACTGCATATACTGCTCTAAAGTAAGACCCTGCGCCTGAATTCTCTGTGCAAAGTTCTCTAACAGCTGTCTCTGCTGGGTCTCGATCATCGCATCGGGGATCTCCATCTTGGCATCTGCGATCACTGCATCCAGAACTGCCTCTTCCTTGGCAATCTTAGCTTCTTCTTCCTTCTTGGAAGTCAGCTTCTTCTGTACATCCTCTCTATACTCAGCCATAGTATCGAAATCAGATACTTCACTTGCGAACTCGTCATCCAGATCAGGAAGCTGCTTCTCCTTGATCTCCTTAACGGTGCACTTGAATACTGCAGGCTTGCCAGCCAGCTCAGCTGCATGATAATCCTCAGGGAAGGTTACATTTACTTCGGTCTCTTTATTTAATTCAGCACCGATCAGTCCCTCTTCAAATCCGGGGATGAAAGAGCCGGAACCGATGGTCAGGGAATGATTCTCACCCTTGCCGCCTTCAAATGCAACACCGTCTACAAAACCTTCGAAATCGATAACGGTCATATCGCCGTCCTTAACAGCGCGGTCTTCTACGTTGATGGTTCTCGCATTGCTCTCGCGCTCTCTGTTGATCTCAGCCTCAACCTCTTCATCAGTTACCTTAACTTCGATCTTGTCAACCTTCACACCCTTGTACTTGCCAAGAGTCACTTCGGGCTTCAGAGCAACCTCTGCGGTGAAGATGAAAGGCTTGCCAGCCTCTAACTGGGTCACATCGATCTTCGGAGAAGATACGATCTGCTCCTCACACTCTTCCAGAGCCTTATCGTAAGCATCGGGGATCAGCGCATTTGCTGCATCCTCATAGAATACGGACTTGCCGTACATCTGCTCGATCATCTTACGGGGAGCCTTGCCCTTACGGAAACCGGGAATGCTGATCTTGTTCTTATTCTTCTGGTAAGCACCTTCGATTGCCTTCTCCAGTTCTTCAGCAGATACTTCGATGGTCAGCTTCGCCATGTTTTTCTCTAACTTTTCAACCTGTAAACTCATTATAACATTTCCTCCTTTATACCCTTGCGGGTCTGTATCCAGTCGCAGTCATTTTGCAATTATAGCATAAGTTGGAGGAATTGACAACCCTTTTATTTGGGGGCTTTCTGCGTATCCGGGGCATAGAGGCACTTGGAACTGACTCCCGGGATCATTCCCAGCTTACCGGACAGAGCACTGACCTTTTCCTGCGGGGCGTCCATGACCACACTGATGATATTCATCTGCTTCTCATGATAAGGTATCCCCATTCTTCCGATAATATATTCTCCGTATTCATGCAAAAGTCCGTTGATCCGGCCTGCTGCCTCCTTATCCTCCACGATAATGCCGATCAGGGTAACTCTTGTATTTTCCGTACCTTTTTCCATAGCATTCTTCCTTTCACTTTCCGGACATATTCTGCCGGGATCTGCTTCTTCATGATCCGTGCCCGAACTCCTGCACTTCTCACATCCGCACGGTCTGCGAAAGCTCCTCCGCCGGTCGAATATGGGTAGCCAGCATCAAAATCCGTTCTCCCGCCTTCTGCCGGATATAATCTTCCGCTTTCTCCCGGTTCTCTTCATCCAGTCCGGTGAAAGGCTCATCCAGCAGAACACACTGTGCTCCCGCTTCCAACGCCCGCACCAGTGACACTCTCCGCTTCATGCCGCCGGACAATTCATGGCAGGGCTGTCCCAGCGCTTCCTCCGGCAGCAAACACGCAAGCACCTCCCGCGCTTCCTTCGCATCTCCCATGACCATTTCCAGATTCTTCACCGCACTGTATTCTTCACAGAGCCTGTCCTCCTGAAACTGCACGGCAAAAGCATCGATTCCAGACACTTCTCCCTCTTCCGGCCGTTCCAGCCCGCACAAGCACCTAAAAAAGGTCGTCTTGCCGCTGCCCGAAGGTGTATCCAGAAGATACAGTTCTCCCCCGTGGAATTTCTGTTCCACATGTCGGAAGATCCAACGGTCATGATAGCATTTCCCAAGCTCTGCCACATGTAAGGTGCGACGTTCTCCGGTGACATTTGTCTTCGTCATTGCCGGTCTCTTACAGGCAGGCTCCCACCGGAAAAAATATTCCACGCAGCCGAATACTATTTTCTCAAACAATATACTGAGCACAATGATCACTGCCGTCCAGGCAAACAGATCCGCCGTATCAAGATAAATCTTCGCCAGATACAATGCTCCGCCGATGGAATGCACCGGCGTGCCGATCACTTCCGCTGCCACTCCGGATTTCCAGCTCATTCCCAGGGATAATTGAAACGCGCTGAGCAGGAACGGCTTTAGCGCCGGGCGATAAATATAGAAAAAGCGGGTAGCAAACGGCAGACGAAACACTTCTGCCATCTCTATCAGTTCTGCGTCCGCACTTTTTAAGCCTTCCAATGTGTTCAGATAAATATTCGGAAACACCACTAAAAAACAGACCGCCACCGCCAGCGGGGAAGATCCCCACCAGATCAGTAAAAGCACCGCAAATACTGCTACCGGTACCGCCTTGCAGAATACCATGAACGGACGCAGAATTTCCTCTGCCGGACGGTATCTGTAGCTTACCGCCGCTAACAGCAGTCCCATAACCGCTCCCAGCAAAAAGCCTGCAGCAATGCGCCACAGCGAGCCAAGGGCACTACGCCAGAAGTCCGCCTGCCCCACGAGAGCAGTAAACGCCCGCAATGTCTGCAGTGGTGTCACCACCAACAGGGAATTATCCACACACATTGCCGTAATCTGCCATACTGCCAGCCAGAAGAGCAGGATGATATATTTTTTGATGTATTTTTTATACTTATTCTGCATCATAATAGAAATCAGATTCCGGGAATCCGCCGCCTATGGACTGGGAATCCTGGTGGAACAGTACCTCAAGGTATCCGGAAAGTGCCTGCTTCATCTCTGCCTTATCTATATAAGTAATGTTGCAGCCGGGGATTGCTTTCTGCGCAATGGGCTCCTTTGCCACGATCTGCGCTTCCACTGCCAGCGCAGCACCCGTGGTGGGATCTGCATTGATAGCTTCGGCACTTGCCTTGTGCTCTTCCATAAAAGCTTTCACAGCTTCTTCATTCTCTTCCAGAAATTCCTTGCGGACCACCGTGACACCGGTGACCATGCTGCTGCCGCTTGCGCCCTGTACCTTATTCCACTCTTCGTTTAGGTCAAAGATCACCTTCAGGGTATCATTCTGCATGCAGGCTGCGGTGACGAAGGGTTGGGGCAGCAGTCCGATAGCTGTGGGATCCTCTGCCAGTACAGATGCTACTTCTGTGGCTTCGGATTTATACTCCAGTGTCACATCGTCCACAGACATGCCGTTTGCATTCAGCAGATACTGCAATACATAGTCCGGCGTGGTTCCTTTTCCGGTTAAATAGATTGTCTTCCCCTTCAGATCCGTAAAATCCGTAAGGCCATCCTCTCCGGATACCATATACAATACGCCCAGGGTATTGATGTCGATCACTTCCACGCCGCCCTGAGTCTTATGATAGAGGATGCTTGCCACATTGGCAGGTATCAGTGCGATATCCAGATCGCCCTTTACCATCAGGGGCAGGATCTCGTCTGCGCCGGTAGCCATCCGGAATTCATAGGTATTGGCGGTCTCGCCCTTGTTCGCTTTGTCCATTAAAAATAATAATCCTAAAGAGGTCGGTCCCTTTAAGGATGCCACACGAATAAGCGTGCCATCCGCATCCGCATTTTCTGCTGTAGCTTCTGTACTTTCCGTTACGGCTTCCATACTCTCACTAGTCTGTGTGCCCGATGTGGGCTGTGTGCTCTCTGTTGCAAGACTTTCTGCTGCGCTCCCGCTATTTCGTGCCTGTCCACACCCTGCAAGACCGCTGCATAACAGCCCCAAAGTCAGCGCCAACGCCAGTGTTTTTGTGAATCTTGTTTTCTTTTTCATTGTTTTGTCGCCTTTCTATCATAGAATAGTTATTTTTTGACAACAAAAAAACACCTTCTCTTCTCAGCTTCCGCAGTTACGTGATAGCTTCAAAGGTCAGTCACTTTTTGTGGGATTCCGGTCAGTGGATCCGATGCCGCGCTTTCCGGTCTCCGTTTCTTTCGTTGCTGTTTGAGTGTACCATAAAAATGAAAAACTTACCAGCATGAAAAAAAAGCCCGTGCTCATACTAATACCAAGATAAGTGATCACAAAAACGCTTATCTGAAACACGAAAACCAATTCCAAACGGAGGTGAACGAAATGGCAAGTAAAACCAATAGAGTAGAAGTTCCCGAAGCAAAGGCTGCAATGGACCGTTTCAAGACTGAGGTAGCATCTGAGCTGGGCGTTAACCTGAAAGAGGGTTACAACGGCGACCTTACTTCTAAGGAAGCAGGAAGCATCGGCGGTGAGATGGTTCGTCGTATGATCAAGAAGCAGGAAGAGCAGATGAAATAAGCTTAGTCTGAAGCTTCGCAATCGACAGGATCAAAAAAGAAGCTGTACAGGGGAATACCTCTGTACAGCTTCTTACTGTGTCTATTCACCAAAGACTGCCTTATAGTCCGCCTGGAACTTGGCGATACCGGCATCGGTCAGGGGATGCTTCACCATCTGCTCGATTACGGAGTAAGGAACGGTGGCGATATCCGCACCTGCCAGTGCACAATCGGTCACATGGATGGAATTGCGTACGCTTGCTGCGATGATCTGGGTATCCAGATCAGTTACAGCGAAAATATCTGCGATATCACGGATCAGGTCTACCCCTCTCGTGCTGATGTCATCCAGTCTGCCCAGGAAAGGAGACACGTAGGTTGCACCTGCACGTGCTGCCAACAGTGCCTGGTTCGCGGAAAAGATCAGGGTCACATTGGTCTTGATACCTTCGGAACTTAATACCTTACAAGCCTTCAGGCCTTCTACTGTCATAGGGATCTTAACGACCATATTGGGATGGATGGCTGCGATCTCTCTTCCTTCCCTGATCATTCCTTCTGCATCTACGGTGGTAGCCTTAACCTCACCGCTGATCGGTCCGTCTACGATGGATGCGATCTCTTTGATCACCTCTACGAAATCCCTGCCCTCTTTTGCGATCAGGGAGGGATTCGTCGTTACTCCGCAAATAACCCCCATGTCATTTGCTTTCTTAATATCCTCTACTTTTGCAGTATCAATAAAAAAACGCATAACTTTTCTCCTCCTGCTATGTAAATTTGCTTGCCGCAGGTCCCCGAAAATCTCCCCGGGAACCTTTATCTACAGTATACTCATTTCCCGGTTCCACAGCAAGCATTTTTTGCAAATTTTCTTGATTGTGTTCGAGCACGGAGCGTACAACTACGGGTAATACAACTTCCGGACATAGTAAAAATCTGCCGCCTTAGCAACCCATCTCCTCTCCCTTACGCCTGCATCCGTCACAAGGAGCAGTCTCATTAAATTTTTCATATCCGGGACGCGCCTTTTCCGCTCTTCGCAGGTAGTCATCTCCACGATTCTGCGCAGCCACTTTTCTCTCCTTCTGTCTTTGCCGGATATTTTCAGATGTGTTTTTTCTTCTCCCAGCATCGCTTCCAGAAGCTTTCCCACCGCATAGACATCGCTTTCCTCTCCCGGCAGTTCCCTCCGGGTGAATTGCTCCGGTGCACTGTAAGAGCGGTTCCCCGCTCCTGACCACTCATCCTCCCGGTTCCACAGACACCCCAGATCCAGGATTCCCGCTCTGCCGTTTTCCCGGATACGGATATTCTCCGGCTTCAGATCCCGATAGAGAAACGGATGCTCCCGCTCATGCAGATACTGCAGTCCCTCCGTAATCTGAAGTGTCACTTTAAGTGCTGTGCCCGGTGACAGTCTGCCCCGCCTGTCCAACATCTTCCGCAGATCCATTCCATCCCAGAATTCAATGATCAGATATCCCATCCCGTCTTGTGTCCAGTGTTCCCTGTACGCCGGAAAAAGCGGATGCCTGATCTCCTGCCAGTTTCTGCATTCCCGCTCCCATTGTCCTGAATACTCCGATACTCTGCATGCCCAAAAACATCCTTCCTTATTCCTGACACGATAGACCTTCGCGAAGCTGCCTTCTCCGATAAATACCGGTTCCTCATATCCGTGTGCTTCCAATACCCCTCTTACCATTTGCCACCTCCCAAAATCGGCAGGATCCATACTGCTCCCATATGTTTTCCGCCCTGTGCTGCTGCCTTCTCCCCCAGTTCTCTCAGCCGCCGTCCCACCCGGTCGGCGCAGATCTCCTGCGAAATATTCTCTGTGATCTGTGGCTTCAGACACTCCGCCAGTTCCTCTTCACAATAATTGATGAAAGCATTGTCTGCTGTCAGTATCGCTGTCCCCGGTTCCAATTCTCCAACCATGCATTGTCCGTCAAGTATCTTCCAACCTACTTTTCCGAACCGCCGGAAAAACGCAAGATTCCGCATTCTTCCGTGGCTGAACAAAAGTACCTGTTCTTCCGCGCACAATATTCCCGCATAATTACAGTCTTCTCCAAGCACTGACAGTTCCTTCGTAAAACGCTCCCGCAGAAAGTCTTCCCTTCCGGTCTGCCAAAGGGCCTTCCCCGACAGTTCGTCATCTATTCTGTCCTGCAGATATCTCACTATTTTGCCATCGTCGGATATGCAGGCACTTACTGCGTTCCGCCCGCTCTTACGATATCTACGCTGCTGCAGAGATAAAAACAGTCCCGCATGCTCCTCTTTTTGCCAATAACCGGCAGTCACATACTCCATACACGATCCTCCTTGTGATCATTAATTTTATTATTGATTCTGTTCTTAGTTCAGGGATCTTTTGCCGATAGGCAAGAAGTCAAGAATCGCGCTACGCGCGAATGTAAAAAGAGCATACCATGCGGCATGCTCTTTGTCAACGGATATGATTTCCTATCCGAAAATATTTACCAGATCATTGAATAACAAAAATACCATCAGTACCATGAAAAACATCAGTCCGATAAAGTGTACGATGCCTTCCTTTTCCGGCGGTATTGGTCTGTGGGTAATGGCTTCCCAGAGTAAGAATACCAGTCGTCCACCATCTAACGCCGGAACCGGCAGAAGATTCAGGATTCCAAGGTTCACCGTAAGCATCAGGGTAATGTTCAGCATATTCACGAGAACATTCTGCCAACCGTAATCCTTGGTAGTCTCGTAAGTCTTGCCTACTACATTGACCGCGATTCCCACCGGGCCTGCCACATCCTGTCTGGATACCTGCCCCTGTACCAACATTGCCAGGCTCTTCCAGGTCATCGTCACACAATAACGCATCTCATACCAGGAATAACGGAAGCAGTCCAGTCCGGATAACTGTACAAAATCCGCATTACTGATACCGATCATATAACGTCCTGTACTCTCATCATACTTCGGAGTCAGGGTTGTAGTTCCTTTTACTCCGTCACGCTCATACTGTACCGTGACATCCCCGCCCCGGTAGGTCAGCGTAAACAATTGTATCTCTTCATACAGATGAATTTTACTGCCATTCAGCGAGAGAATCCTGTCTCCTGCCTGCAGTCCGGCTTCCTGCGCCGCACCGCCGTCCACAATCTGGGTCGCCACAGGATCACGGATCGCGATCAGATTTACCATAATAAATGCAATGATAAATCCCAGAATGAAATTAAATACCGGTCCTGCCAGCACAGTGGATATTCTCGCCCACACATTGGCATTTAAAAACGATCCGCTGTGATCTTCCCCGTCCTCTTTTTCATTCAGACCGTCTTCACCCTCAAACATACAGGCTCCGCCGATGGGAAGAAGCTTCAGGGAATATTTGGTGTCTCCTTTTTGAAAAGAAAACAGATTCGGACCCATGCCCACAGAAAATTCTATCACATGAATCCCGTTGGCTTTCGCCAGCAGAAAATGTCCGAATTCATGTGAGACTACCACCACCCCAAAGATCAGTACAAACAAGATCAATGTAACCATTTATTGCCTCTCATATCAAGCTTTTATTTTTTAGGATCAGAGCCCTTTGCCGTCAATATAACTGTAAACAGATGCTTCTGTCTCCAGAATTTCCTCCACGTTCGGATTGTCGATCACCTTATGCTGCTCCATGGCTTCCCGGATCAACTCAGGGATCTGAAGATAAGCGATCTTGCGGTCTAAGAACAGCCCTACCGCCTTTTCGTTGGCTGCATTGTATACCGTAGGCATACTGCCGCCGATGCGTTGTGCATCATAGGCAAGCTTCAGTCCGTAGAAAGTCTCCATATCCGGCTTCTCGAAAGTCACCTGTGCCAGTTCATAGAAGTCCAGACGTTTTCCGGGCATCGGTCTGCGATCCGGATAGAACAGCGCGTACTGGATCGGAAGCTTCATGTCCGGCGTTCCCAGCTGTGCGATCACTGCGCCGTCCACATACTGTACTGCGGAATGAATGATACTCTGGGGATGCACGATGACCTGGATCTGATCCAGATCCACACCGAACAGCCATTTTGCTTCCATGACTTCCAGTCCTTTGTTCACCAGTGTGGAAGAATCAATCGTAATCTTCCGTCCCATGGACCAGTTTGGATGCTTCAGGGCATCCTCCACCTGAATATTTTGAAGTTGCTCTCTGGTCCTGCCACGGAAGGGTCCGCCGGACGCGGTGAGCAGGATCTTCTCGATCCTGTCTTTCGGTTCTCCGTTCAATGACTGGAAGATCGCGCTGTGTTCACTGTCTACCGGCAGGATCTTCACTCCCATCTTCGCCGCTAACGGCATAATGATGTGCCCTGCGGTTACCAGTGTCTCCTTATTCGCCAGAGCGATATCCTTCCCTGCCTCAATGGCTGCAATCGTCGGTCTGATACCAATCATGCCCACAATCGCCGTCACTAATACCTGCGCCTTTGGCATCACTGCGATCTCTAACAGCCCATCCATGCCCGTGACAACCTTCACAGGAAGATCCGCCACACGGCTGCGTAAGTCTGCTGCCGCTTCCTCGCTCCACATACCTGCGATCAGAGGATGGAATTCTCTGATCTGCTGTTCCATCTGTTCTACACTTTTTCCGGCTGCAAGCGCTACCACCTGCAGTTCGGGATTATTGCGAACGACCTCCAGGGTCTGGGTTCCGATGGAACCGGTAGATCCCAGGATTGCTATTTTTTTCATAATGCTACGCTCCTTGTATCTTCCTTTCGGACTATCGCTGTCCAATCATCAGAATGGCAAGAAAATACGTCATCGGTGCAGTCACCGTCATACTGTCAAAACGATCCATGATTCCACCATGTCCGGGGATCAGTTTGCCATAATCCTTGATATTGTGGTTCCTCTTGATCGCGGATGCCGCCAGATCTCCCACCATGCTCATTACCGCACCTGCTGCGCAGATAAAGGCAATGATCCATGTGATCGTCCGATCCGGAAATGCCGTTTCCACGAAGAAATGTGCATACAGACCGCCGATCAGAGCCGCTCCCACAACGCCACCGATACATCCCTCCAGGGACTTATGAGGACTCAACTCCGGGAAAATATGTTTCTTACCGATCAGCTTGCCTACCACATAAGCACAGGTGTCACATCCCCAGGAACTGATCAGGATCAGCCATACCAGGTAGATTCCGGTCTCACACTCACGGGTCAGATAGACAAAGGACAACATTACCGGTGCATACAGGAAAGAAAAGACCGCTGCCATCACCTGATTTGCCTGATATTTTGGGAAAGCTGCCACATAGCAGAACATTTCCGCCATGAACAGAGCTACAATGCACATGAGAAGTAATGTATGATCCCTGGTGAAAAACAGCGTTGCATAGTATGCCGTCACGCCCACGAAACCGATCCATTCCAGTGCGTTAAATTTTTTCTCATCCGTTGCACATTTTAATGCTTTGGTAAGTTCTCTGTATGCGATCAGAGAAATAAGCCACAACGGCACTGCCAGAAATACATTGCCGAAGCAAAACGTAGCCAGTGCGATGACAAGCAGCACGACACCACTGAGCAAACGGGTCCAAAACATAAGCTATTCCTCCTTCAGGCCGCCATATCTTCTGTCTCTATGATTATATGCTTCCACAGCCTTCATCAATTCTTCTTTTGTGAAATCCGGCCAGGGAACCGGGGTAAAATAAAACTCCGTATACGCCAGCTGCCACAGCAGGAAATTGGAAATCCTCTGCTCATTGCAGGTGCGGATCAGCAGATCCGGATCCGGAATACCTGCGGTATCCAGATAGCTCTCCAGGGTATCCGACGTAATATCCGCAGGATCCACTTCGCCGCTTTGAAGCTTCGCAGACAATTTTTTTACTGCACGGACGATCTCATCCCTGCCTCCGTAATTGATGGCGATCTGGAAATGCAGACCGTCATTGTTCTTCGTCGCCTCTTCCAGTTCCGCGATCCTATTCCGGATATCTTCATCCAGTCCCGTCTTGTCTCCCAGAACTCTGACACACATACGGTTCTTCTCTGCCGTCTTCAGACATGTCTTCATATAATTCCGAAGCAGCTTCATCAACGCATCCACTTCGTCCTGCGGACGATTCCAGTTCTCTGTAGAGAAAGCATATACCGTCAGGTACTGAATCCCCATACGGTATGCCTCTTCACAGATCACTTCCACCGTCTTGGCGCCCTGAACATGACCGTAGTTGCGGGGCATTCCCTTTGCTTTTGCCCAGCGGCCGTTCCCGTCTAAAATGATCGCTACATGATTTGGAATTTTCAGATTTTGTTCCATATTCTATGCCTTCTATGCCTTCTTTTAAGCCCTTCCAAGCTTATTAAACTGTCATAATTTCCTTGGACTTGACATCAATCAGGGCATCAATGTCCTTCACATACTTGTCGGTCAGCTTCTGCAGTTCGTCCTCCAGACCCTTGATCTCATCCTCAGATACCTCGGTCTTAGCCAGCTTCTTGAATGCATCGTTGCCGTCTCTTCTGATGTTACGGATAGCTACTTTGCCTTCCTCACCCTTCTTCTTTACTTCTTTTACCAGATCTTTTCTGCGGTCCTCGGTAAGCTCGGGGAATACCAGACGGATCACACTGCCATCGTTGGAAGGATTGATACCGATATCGGAAGTCATGATCGCTTTCTCAATCTCCTTGATCAGAGACTTCTCCCAGGGAGCGATCTGGATGATACGTGCCTCGGGAACGGTTACGTTACCTACCTGCTGGATGGGGGTAGGGGTTCCGTAATAATCTACTCTTAATTTGTCCAATACGTGAGGGTTTGCACGTCCTGCACGGATAGCAGCAAAATCTGCTGCCAGAAATTCATAAGCCTTCTGCATTTTCTCACTATATACCTGTACTCTTGCGTCCATATTGTCCTCTCTTCTGCGCTTTGCGCTTTTTCATTTTATTAGTTTAATGATATCTGTTACACGGTTACTTTGGTTCCGTTAAATTTGCCCTTCATGGTATTCACGATGCTGTTCTCTTCGTTCAATCCGAATACCCACATAGGCATTTTGTTATCCCTTGCCAGAATGGATGCGGTCATATCCACTACCTGGAGGTTCTTCGCGATGACTTCATCAATAGATACTTCATCATACTTCTTCGCTGTGGGATCCTTGGCAGGATCTGCATTGTAGACACCGTCGATAGCCTTAGCCAGCAGAATAACATCTGCTTCTACTTCAATGGCACGAAGGACTACACCGGTATCGGTGGAGAAATAGGGATGTCCCGTACCGCCTGCGAAAAATACTACCATGCCTTTTGCAAAATACTTATTGGCTCTGTCCTTCGAGAACAGCTTGGTAAAAGATCCGCACTCAAAGGGGGTTAAAATGTTGGTCATCATGCCTACAGAACGGAAAATCTCAGAGACATAGATACAGTTCATGATGGTGGCAAGCATACCGATCTGATCCGCTTTGGTACGATCAATATTTTCACTGGAACGACCTCTCCAGAAATTGCCTCCGCCGATGACGATCCCTACCTGAATGCCATCGTCTACCAGTTCTTTTACCTGTAATGCGACCTTTCTGACAGTTTCCTCATCAAAACCGGTCTTCTTCTCTCCTGCCAGTGCTTCTCCGCTAAGCTTCAGTAATATTCTCTTCATTGTTATCTACTCCTTATTTTTCTTTTCTTTTCTCGGGCTTGTAATCATCGAAGAAAGAAGTAGGGCTGACATCAGCATAGCACTGAGCGCACATTCCTTCGACAACCGCACCGTTGTTGATCTGTACGGACTTGGACTTAATATTGCCCATTACGATAGCAGAAGAACCCAGAATTACAGGACCCTTCACATCAATGTCACCTTTCACTGCACCTGCGACAACCGCGCTGGTAGCGGTAATGTTGCCGATGACAACAGTGCTCGCTCCGATCTTCACGGGACCCTCGCTCACGATCTCGCCGTTGATCTTCGCGCCTTCTGCAATAATCTCCGCTGCCTTGGAATCACCATTGATACATCCGGTAAGATTCAATTTGCCCAGAATATCAACATTTCCATTGATCGTACCTACCACATCCATAGCTCCTTCGGAACTCACATCACCGTTGATCACCATTCCGGCGGTAATGACTGCGTTTTCATCTGATGTGATCTTCACATCCGTTCTCTTCTCTACTCCTTTGTTCTTCTCTGTATTTTCCTGCTCCAGGATCTTTTCTACAGTCATATCGTTCTGAAATACACTATCTGAATCCGGTTCCGATGCAGCGATTTCCTCAGTCTCTTCTGCCTGCGGTACCTCTCCTGCTGCTTCCTCTGCCTGCTGTTCTTCTGTGCTTGGTTCCTGCGTTTTTTCCACAGGCTGTTCCTTGAGTCCTCCGGCAGTTGTCTGATCCAGCTTCTCCGACGGCATCAGTTCATTGACCGCCTGAGACAGATCTTCTTTCAAATCTGAGAAAAATCCCATGATCATGTACCTCCGTTTATTACCTTAAATTGGCTGTTTATGCTGTTTATTATGAATGTTTCTATTTTTACTGGTGATGTACCGGCTTGGTATTCTCCGTGATCGGCAGAAGCACCGTATCCGGTCTCGCCAGAATATTCTCTATGATCTCCGGCAGTGCCTCCACTGTTGTCGGTTTTTCTGCGGAATCATGCAGAAGTACAATTGACGTATCTCTCGTATCAATATCCTTCGTGCAGTTCTCTAACAGCGTATCCGTGGACATTTTTCTGCTGCCTCCGTCTCCGGAAGACACATTCCAGTCGTAATACTCCACTCCCCGGTTCTCCAGATAATCAATGAATTCTTGCATATCGATCTCACTGACCGTATTGGAGCTTCCTCCCGGAAAACGATAATAAACGCTCTCCACACCGGTCGCCTGATAGATATAATCCCTGATCTGTTCAAAATCCTGCGTGAAACTGTCCATGGATTCGTATAGTTCCTTATATTTATGACTGTAAGAATGCATCCCTAACGTATGCCCGTCTTCCACGATACGCTGCAGTGCCTCTTCCGCATCCGTTCCTTCCTTGCCCACCACGAAAAAGGTAGCCTTTACCTGATACCTGTCTAAAATATCCAGGATATCATTCGTATAAATGCTGGGACCATCGTCGAAAGTCAGATATACCTTGTGGATCTGTTCCTGCCCTGAATGAGCATCTGTCACCGGATCCGCGCCACCCTGTACAGATACATCCTCCGGTATCTGTGAAGTCTGCCCGGTCGTCTGTGCTTCCTCCTGCAAAAGCTGCAGTTCGGTCTGCAATCTCTGATTCCCGGATTCCAGTTCGTCCAGTCTCTGATTCAGATCGTCCAGAATCCCGTTGATCGTATGCAGCCTGCAGATCAGATACACACAGCACATGAGCAGGATCACCAGTCCTGCTGCCACTATACCCACGATCATCTTCTTCAACCGCTGCACTCTTCTCCGCCGGTCCTCCGGTGATGTCTGTTGAAGTTGTTCTCTTGCCATGAATACTTTAATATCTCTCTTCCTAATTCCGAAGTCCTCCCTGACATCAGACAAGACTTCTGTAACAGTATAGCATATTCCACTTTTTTGGGAAAGAGATTTATGCAAAACTTTAAAAGCCGCATCGGATCCCCCTGTCCTCTGCGGCTTTCTGACATTATACTGTTCCCCTTTTTTGTATTCCCTTCGTATGCTGCGATTTCTGCGATTTTCTACGCATTCTCCTGCATTTTTCTCTCCGGATAACACCCCATAATAAAATTATGGAAAAAAAACTCCGGGAGGAGATAACTCCGAAACCGGTACCAGATATCTTCCGGCACATTGTCAAATTGCCATATCTGACCGTCACTTGCGAACTCGATCTCCAGCATTTGTTGCTGCGCATCGTAGCCTGCAGACTTTATCATCGGATTACCCCATTGTATCCTTCTCATTCGTATAATAATCTCTCTTTCTTTTCCTGCTTTTGTCAACCCTGACATACATGTCCTTTCGCCGTAAGGCGTTTTGCTCTATCTCTTTCCTGAAAGATTTCCCCCTTTATACTTTCACGTGAAGATTTTTGTCCCACCCACTATGACAATCGCAGTTTATTTTATTTTCCCTTCGTTTTACCCTTATGCAGGTCTAGCATACTTTTGAATACCTGTCTCTACTCCCACCCCCATGGTGTTGCCTGGGCAGTCGCTGTTTGCGCTGCCGATATGACGTTATTCAGTTTTATCAAGTGTAGCAAATTAAAAGTTTCGTTGGTTCATAGTTAATTAATATGTATATTTGAAAGCACCGGTGTCGTTCACGACTTCTTCGTAGCCGTCAACGTCAGCATAATGGGTGCAGATAACACGGTAGGTCTTGTCCTTGATAGCATCGGAATACGTCAAATCTGCTGCGAAGCTTGAGCGATCATATGATTCTGTTCCATCAGAAACAAGTACCGTTTTCCATCCGTACCATACCTTTTGCTGGACTTTAATATCTTTTACCCCGATAACCTTTGCCGGTCCAGCGCAGGATGTTGTAAAAGTCATAGATAACCCTTCGTCCGCTCTGAATGCCATAATAATTTCGCAGTCAAACAACGTAGTCAGGGGCTGTACCCCGTAAGGATCATACTCCGGCGTCTTATTGGTTACAACGACTGTAAGTGTTGTATTCTCATTATTATATTCTTCTGCCCGCACCTCCTGTGCCGGTACATTTACTGCAAAAAGCAGTGCTAATAAAAATGCAACAATGGTTCTTCCTTTTCTCATCCGTTTCTTTTCTTTCACTCACATTTTCCTTTCCATCATAAGATTTGCTGCTACACTTTTTCGAGGTTTAACTGTCCCTCTATATAGTTCATGATTTTCAATGACGTAATCTTACAAAATAATTATTTTATTTTTAGAAAAGTTGATTGCATTAGTAACTTTGATGTTGTATAAATAAAGTTGACACCTTATTCTCAAGG
>ERZ1034952.1528-NODE-1528-length-18565-cov-7.647650_pt1 | contig 18565 bp, 18 predicted proteins | sample MGYA00520625_ERZ1034952 | MGnify/ENA primary metagenome ERZ1034952 (study PRJEB33766, sample SAMN09781773) | gut metagenome | biome: gut microbiome | host: Homo sapiens | place: Madagascar | study: EMG produced TPA metagenomics assembly of the PRJNA485056 data... | reverse complement strand
AAAACTATATACTTTCTCAATCAGAGTAACTATCATACTTTAAACCCTCTTCCATTTCTCACATACCCGAAAAAACTCCGGGCAGATACTATCTCAGTATAGCCCATATTAACCCTTAAGCGCAAGCACTTTTGGGGTTTAAAGTCAAAAACTTTAAATAATCTAAGATTCATTGTCACACCCTCCCGCAGTACTTGACGGTTAGATTATATTTGTTTATAATGGATTTGTCTGATGAATACTGTTTATTCAGACATTTCTAATTACATACAGATTGATGACAGGGGAGCTTGTACAACAGGCTGAGAGGAAGTTTGTAACTTCGACCCATAACCTGATTTGGATAATGCCAGCGTAGGGATGCGTTAGATGATTTGAAGTGCATTTGACCCGGTTACGGGGAGGCGTGACATTTTATGATCTCTTTTGTTTTCAGTCGAAGACGAGGGAGGTCTTATTTTATGTTCAGCTTTATGGTAACAAGCGAAGGCGGACTGACAACAGCCGGATATGCCATCGCAATCATCGCAGGAATCGTTCTGTTCCTCGCCGCGATCTACTTTGCAGGCAAAAATTCAGAAAAGAAAAAACTCACAACAAGACAGCTTGTTTTCTGTGCCGTAGCAATGGCGCTCGCCTTTGTTACTTCTTATCTTAAAATCTTCACCCTTCCATGGGGCGGAAGCGTCACACTCTGCAGTATGCTTTTCATCGTACTGGTTGCTAACTGGTATGGCGTAGGCACCGGCATCACCGTTGGTCTTGCTTACGGAATCCTGCAGTTCATTCAGGAACCATATGTACTTTCCTTTTTCCAGGTATGCTGTGATTACATCCTTGCATTCGCCGCTCTTGGTATTGCCGGCTTCTTTGCAAAACAGAGCCACGGTCTTCTGAAAGGTTACATCGCAGCTGTGATCGCACGAGGATTTTTCCACGCACTCGGCGGATACCTGTACTGGATGAGCTACATGCCGGATAATTTCCCAAAATCACTCACAGCTATCTACCCGATCGTATATAACTACAGTTACCTGCTTGCAGAAGGAATCATCACCGTGATCGTGATCTCTATTCCTGCAGTGTCCAAAGCACTGACTCAGGTAAAGAAGGCAGCACTGGGTACTTCCCTGTAACCCGCCAGTTCACACTTGCAAGTGTAAAGAAAAACCGCAAAGGGACTTGCCAGTCCCCTTGAAACCCCTGGGCGAAATGTAAGACGGAGACTTTGTCTTATGTAGCACCCTTAGAAAAATTCTCCTGGTGTTTCAGATCAGCAATTTTTCGTATAAATGATATTGCTGTATATAAAAATAGCGGGATTCTTCTCTATCTTATGGAGAAGATGTCCTGCTGTTTTTTCATTCTGCTGGTTACTATGTCAGTAATTAGTCGGCATTGTTCTGATATTTATTCTGCTGCTACTCTGCTAATATTCTGCTGTTATTTTCCTGGTCTCCTGCTCTTCTCCACAAATTTGGTTGACCTGGAACTCCGCTCCCACAAACCGAGTCATCTTCCAGCTCCTGCTTCAATGACTTTCAAGCAAGTTTCCGTAGTCTAAGTCATCCCTTTTCATGTATTCCGTTGACCTTTGTCAGACTTACTCTTCTCCAGATCATCCATTTTCATGCGCCCCGTTGACTCTTGTCAGATTTATTCTTCTCTAAGTCATCCATTTTTCCTAGATTCCATTGACTTCCTGACACCTTTCCTATCCACAGGGCAATTCATCCTCTCAATTTCGTTGATCTCCTGATGCCTTTCCCGTCCACAGGTCATCCCATTCTCGCAATTTCGTTGACTTCCTGACGCCTTTCCCATCCACGGGGCAATTCATCCTCTCAATTTCGTTGATCCCCTGACACCTTTCCCATCCACGGGGCAATTCATCTTCCCAAATTCCGTTGACTCCTCCACTACTTACTTCTCTCTCAGTCACCTCACACCCATAGAATGAAAAAATACCAGAATTCCCTTCCCCATACGGAGACCAGGGATTCTGGCATTTCTCATATTCCTGCATACTTATACACCCTCGGAGGCTTAAAAGAGCCCAGGGGTGTGCAGAGGGGAACGGCGAGTTCCCCTTTGCGGTCTTCTTTACATGTCAATGTAAATTGACGGGTTCCAGGGCAGTCCCCTAGAAAGGATTGTAGAATCGTCCAAACTTAATGGTTACTATAAGGCTCACCACCAGCAGCACCACACCGATCCCAAGTGCCACAAAATCCCGTACAGCAAATGGTCTTCTGGTGTACCATGTACGTTTCTTATTCTTTCCGAATCCACGAAGCTCCATGGCATTGGAAATAGTATCAATCCGGTTCAGGCTCGTCAGGATCAGCGGAAGCAGGATATTGACCGAGTTTTTCAGTCGTGAGAAGAAATGCTCATTCTTTCCGAGCTCCACGCCTCTCGCCTGCTGCGCCTGACTGATACTGTGATAATCTCTCTGGATATCCGGAATATAGCGAAGTGCGATTGCCACAGAATATCCTACTTTATAGGAGATTCCGATACTGTTCAGGCTCGCCGCAAATTCACTTGGATTCGTCGCCGAGATAAACAAGATTGCTACCGGCAGCGCCACAAAATATTTCAGTGAAATATTCAGCATATAAAACAGCTGCTCCGCCGTCACATCGTATCTCCAGAAAAGATGACAGAGCACATGTCTCGTTCCATACAGATTCGTTCCCTGATTCGGATCAAATAAGAAAATGAACAAATTATTCAGGAGCAGGAAGACCAGCATAAAGATCATCATAAAACGGACTTCCCGGTATTTGATCTTGCTGAGTTTGAATGCAACAAGACTTACTGCGAACAGCCCTAGCAGCACCCATATGTTGTATGTGATCATACTTGCGAACGTGAACAACAGGAAAAAGGCCAGTTTCGTGGTTCCTGTCATCTTATGTACGACGCTGTCGCGATCCAGATAATTCAATACCGTCTTAGCGGCCATTGCTGCGCACCTCCCTGTCTTCTCCGATAAATCTTTCTACAAATGCTTCCGGCGGTGTGATCTCACACTGATTTGCCAGCGTAAACAAGCTCGTTTCTTTCAACGCTGCTCTCTCGATCAGTTCCGGATCACACAGAACTTCCGAAGCTCTGCGATCCGCAATCAGCTGTCCATCTGAGAATACCAGTGCACGCGGTGTGTACTCCAGCATCAGGTGCATATCATGCGTAATCATCACAACCGTCACGCCACGTTCATTCAGCTTACGCAAAAACTCCATGATTTCTGTATAATGTTTGAAATCCTGTCCTGCCGTCGGCTCATCCAGAATGATCAGTTCCGGATCCTGCACCAGCACACTTGCGATCGTCACACGCTTTTTCTGTCCGAAACTAAGTGCTGATACCGGCCAGTTACGAAACGGATAAAGTCCGCAGATTTTCAGAGTATCTTCTACCTTCTGACGAATCTCCGCATCAGGCAGCCCAGCCTTTTGAAGGCTCAACGCCACCTCATCATAGATCATAGTTTTGGAAATCATCTGATTTGGATTCTGCATAACATATCCGATATATTTTGCACGATGGCGGATATTTTCTTTCAGAAGATCTTTGCCGTGGAACATCACTTCCCCGGAATCCGGATCTTCAAATCCACAGATCAGCTTGGAAAACGTCGATTTACCGGCACCGTTTCGTCCTACAATACTGACCATCTCTCCCTTGTCAATCGACAGGCTGACATTTCGAAGTGTCTGCTGCCCTTTCGTATATCCGAAATTTAAATGCTTCACTTCCAGAAGCTTTTCACGCTCTCCGGTATCTTTCGGAAGCGGCTGTGCTTCAAACCATTCCTTCAGTTTCTTACGATCCGTCCCATCCAGTACAACAGAATCTACATGTGCCGGTTTCTTTTCCTTCGTAATTTCAATCCCTGCATAACGCATTGCTGTCACATAAAGCGGCTCACGGATACCATTGTCACTGAGCAGGCTCGTAGAAAGAAGCTCGTCCGGTGTCAGATCCGCAAGAATCGTTCCTCCATTGACCAGCACAATACGATCCACGTTTCGCCAGAGTACATCCTCAAGGCGATGTTCAATGATCAGAACCGTCGTGCCTGTTTTTTTCTGAATTTCATCGATCAGCTCGATTGCCTGCTTGCCGGCTGCCGGATCAAGGTTTGCCAGTGGCTCATCAAACAGAAGGATTTTGACCTGATCAACCATAACACCCGCAAGGCTGACCCTCTGCTTCTGTCCACCGGACAGCTCGTGTGGTGCATAATCCAGATGATTTTCGATTCCGACAAGCTCTGCGGCATGACGGGTGATCGCATGCATTTCATCCTGAGGTGTACAACTGTTTTCCAGTGCAAAAGCAATGTCTTCACCTACTGTCAGTCCTATAAACTGTCCGTCCGGATCCTGCAAAACCGTTCCCACGTGGGCAGACAGTTCAAAAATACTGCTGTGCGGTGCATCCACACCATCCACGGTCAGCGTACCTTTACATTCTCCCGGATTGGAAAAAGGATTCAGACCATTAATGCATCCTGCCAGTGTACTCTTACCACTGCCGGAAGGTCCTGCGATCAGCACCTTTTCGCCCGGATAAATATCCAGATTGATTCCTGTCAGTGTAGGCTTCTTCTGCGCCCGGTACTGGAATGAAAAATCTTTGAATGAAATAACAGGGGATTTTTTTTCAGTCATTTAAACACCTCAAATTTATTATCATAAATAAAACAATCCAAAACAACAGCATAGAAAAAGCCTTTTCACAAGCCATAAAAGCTACATGAGAAGGCTTTGTCATCATATCTTATTCCTGATCAAGGGAACCTTTCTTTGCAATGGTCTTTGTGTATGCCAGAATCAGAAGTCCGCCTACAATCACACCTGTAACTGTGTTGGAAACTGCGGCAAATACACCCTGAGCAAATACCTTGTTTGCAGGCTCTGCATAAATAAGGATGTCAAGTACCGGAGCTACAACTACCCAGCCGATCACATGTGCGATCACGTTGGAAACTACGAATACAGCAACTTTGCCTTTACCGAATTCGCCTTCCTGAACGTTCAGTTTCTTGGCAAACAGGCCGATAACCACACCAACGAATGCGGAAGTGATTACCCAGCTCCACCACGGGCTTCCGCCCCATGACAGGTCGATCAGTGCATGACCGATGAAGCCGATCAGACCACCTGCTACCGGGCCGTACATTGCAGCCAGAAGTGCAAGTACTGCATACTGAAGGCTGATGTTTGTGTTCGGTACCGGGCTTGGTATTGCAACAAAACGTCCCAGTACAAAGAACAGTGCTGCGCCGATTCCGACGGCAACAACGGTTTTGATACTGCTGTTGTTTTTCATGATTTTATCCTCCTCAAAAAGTACATGTTCTCCGGTCATACCGGAGACAGTGATAGTATAAGTCTTTTAAGCGGATTTTGTCAATGGATTCCAAGTGCTTCTTTTGCAAGTTCATCAACCATATCGTTGTATTTGTCGTTGGAATGACCTTTGACCTTCCGAAATTCGATGTGTACCTTTTCTTTTGCCTTCTGATAAAAATCACGATATGCGATTGTCCCCGGTTTGTTGGCTTTCCAGTCCCCGTTACACCAGCTCGCGATTCCCTGATAATCATGATATATAATAATAGAAGGAATTCTGTGATCCAGTGCATACTGCATCGCGGCTTCGCTTCCTTTGATCTCACCTGCTACATTTCGCATCTGTGCAAGCTCCGGGTCTGTCATCTTCTGAGAAAATTTTTCCTCTTTTCCGTCGATCAGAACAACCATTCCGTAAGAAAATTCTTTCGTGCCAACATGGTAGCTTCCGTCAACGTAGATCTCAACCGCGTCTGAATTTGTTTTTTCCATTTGGACACTTCCGGTCGTCACCGTTTTTTCCACACCAGCTTCATTTTCTCCGGCACCTTGTTCACATTTATCGCAGCCGCTGATTCCCAGATACTCCTTCGCCTCTGCTTCCGTTCCGAAGCTCTTGTATATTGCTCCAGGATACCCCATCACCTGCTTCTTACATTCATCCCAGGTAAGGAACATCCCGGTCTTTCTGCCCTGTCTAACTGCATAAAATTTCTTTTTTGCCATGCTGCCTCCGATACAAAAGAAGACCACTCCGTCTCTGAAATGGTCCTCTCTTCGTTACATTATTTAATATGAAAATTATTCAGCAACTGCGATTGCTTCTACTTCACACAGAACGTTCTTCGGAAGCTGTTTAACAGCAACGCAGGAACGAGCAGGTTTGCTTGTGAAGTATTTTTCATAAACTGCGTTGAATGCTGCGAAATCAGCCATATCAGCAAGGAAACATGTTGTCTTTACAACGTTGTCAAATGTAAGGCCAGCTTCTTCGAGGATAGCGCCTACATTCTTGCAGGACTGCTCGGCCTGAGTTTCAATCTTGTCGCCTGCAACTTCGCCTGTTGCCGGATCAACCGGGATCTGTCCTGATGCAAATACAAAGTTTCCTACCATTTTAGCCTGAGAATATGGTCCGATTGCTGCCGGAGCCTTTTTAGTTTCAAGAGTTTTCATGATTAATCCTCCATTTTTCATTTTTCTCATCTTAGCACCGAACGAAAAATGCGTCAATGCCAATCACGTTTTTCATGGTTTTTTCGTGATTTCACGGTTACTGTTCACACTATATTTCTGACAGATATTTTCCTTCTTTTATATCGCGCAAAAAAATTCTTCCCGAGAAAGCAATATGCGGAAGTTCATAAAAACTGCTGCTCTTCGGACAGATTGGTCTGTACAGTGGATCCGCAATGATAATCCTTGCATCTTTTAAAAGTTCCTGTACTTCTTCCTCCCCTTTTGCGACGCGGTCATTCAGAGCGAGAAGTCCTGCATTTGTCTCCAGCGGACATATCACACGGACAGCTTTATGGTATTTCTTTTCGATTGCAGCTGCCAGTGATCCCATCGTTACAGCCTCTCCGATCAGCGTGATTTCCTGTGGTTCGGACAGACGATTCTGAAGATATGGAATCTCCGGTTTGTCCGAAACCACTGAGATAGATTCTTTTGCGGATGATTTTTTCTGTTGGTCTGTATTTTTTGTTACCTTATCCAGTGTCATTACAATATCTTCTGTAAATTCACCAACAGGGGTTCCGATAACATATGGTGTGCCGAATTTATCTTTTAGTACTTTTGCTGTCTCAAGTCCCACGGAAGATACGACCAGATTAACTTCTGCTTCTGCCGCATGACTTATGTTTTCCAGCGAATCTCCCATTGCCCAGGTCGATATTACCTGCCATCCGTGCTTTGCGAGATTTTGTTTCATGCAGTCTGCGTTTTGCTGCGGGCCGAAGTCGAGAGGTATGACTCCGAGAAGGTTGAGTGTATGAGGAATTGTAGTTATCGATGTTACATCAGCATCCGCATTTTTTGTTTCCTTCAATGGCTGTACAAAACGTTCTGCGATTTTCGCAAGGGCAAGTCCGGCGCCGTACGTATAATCATGCATCCCATTTGTCGGGATTGCAAATGCCGGAATACCCGTCTCTGTCTCGATCACCTGTGCCAGTGCCGGAAAATCCGTACCGTTCATAAACGGAATCGGTGAACCTGCCAACGCAATAAATTTCGGATGCAGTTCTTTTGCCGTCTCCTCAATGTCACGGATAAATTTTGCATCGTTCCCCATCACAGCATCAATCTCAGTCAGTCCGGAAATGTAGATCAAACTGTCCTGTTCGTACCAGCGGATCTCGTCGTGGGTATTGTAAGTAGAATTACATCCGGACGGATCGTGCATGACTACCATGCCGCCAAGCTCGTAGAGTGCGGAACACACTCCGGAAACATCCGCTGTATAAACCGGTATGATTCGATATGACTGTCTCATATGCAGCTTTCACACCCCCATCCTTTACGTACGACCAGGTTCTCCGTATCTTTTTCTTCAAGAAACGCTTCTGTCATCATTTCCGCTGTCCTGCGGATTCCGTCAAATCCCCAGAGACCGCCGCCCTGCACCATATTGACAAAATTTCTGCTCCCCGTAAACCACGCTGCTTTCTGTCCAATGGCAAGGATTTTGCCCTCATTTTCTCTCGGGAGAACACGCATCTTCGGATGAATCGTAGCACGTAATTCGAGATTCGGACAGTTCACCTTCAGCCAGTCAAAAGCTTCTTTTTCCTCCGCACTGATACTGTCAAGATAGATCGTAGTCACGTTAAAATCATGTGTAAGAAGAAGTTTTGCCAGTCCGAGCGGTCTCGGATGATAAAGATAATCCAGAGCGACCGGGGTGTCGCCGATAATGGATTTTGCGTGTTTAAGGGCATCTTCGCAAAGAACAATCTCCTGTTGGAAAAATACTTCAAGATCTTCAAAACTCATACTGTTTTCTGTATTCCGCAGGATCGCTCCTTTGTCATTTTTTTCTACATTACTGACTGAATTTTTCACTGCCTCTGCAAATGTCCGAATCTCTTCTTTAATTTCTTCATAATCAAAACTTCCCGGCAGATACAGATGTGTACGCTGTAATCGTTCTGCCAGCATCTCTGCGCCGTACTTTGCCGGAGGATAGCAGGAAATCAACATTTTTCCACTGCCAAGTTCCTGATACTCTTCCCAGTTTGTACAGGCCGTAAGTTCTTTTAATGTATATCCGCCGGATCTCAGCAGACGTTTGATATCGCAGGTTTCATCCAGTGCAAAATCATTTCCGACAAGGGTGACGACTTTTTCATCCGATGACCTTTTTTCCAGCGGATCATATAATGCTTTTCGCAGTTTCTGATCCGGTGTCAGCCCATGTTTCTGCATGATCGGGTCCATAAAACAACGTACAAATATAATCTCCGGAAAACGGTTTTCCAGTTCTTCGTATACCCTGTCCAGATCACATCCGAGAAAATGATGGAGACAGACTGTAAAAAGTAATACCACTTTCGGTTTTTTTTCTGTTTTATTTAAAACATCAGTCACGCCCTCAATCGTGACATCTTCGAGGTTTCCGTTCAGAAGATTTTCTTCTTCTACAATTACAAAAGAAAAACGGTCTGCTGCGTTCATTTCCGCCGCTGTAAGCACAACTCCGCGCATACAGTTGTCTGCACAGACATAGATCTGTATGGCCTCGGGCATCAGCATCCCGGTGTGTACGATATTCCAGTTACCATGTACCGGGGAATTAAATTCCAGACCAGGCGGAAACGGCACAGGAAATTCAGCCTCATCAATCGTCGTGACTGCACCTTCCGGATTTATTTCTCCGCCAACTCGTTTCAACATAGCCCGTCCTCCCTGCAGATTTTCAGAATATTTTCTGTCAGTGTACGGTACTCCTCTGCCATCTCACTGTCTGGATAGCATTCCATCAGGGTTTTTCCCTGCTCTTCCGCATCCGTGACCAGTTCGCTTCTGTTAAGTTTTCCGACAACAGTTGTCTCAAAATCATCTGCCAGTTCCTGCACTTTTTCTTCTTCCCGTTTGACATTCCGCCGATTCAGAATAATGCCGCCAAGAGATGCATAGCCGCGATTTTTGAAATTCTGCACCGCCATGGCGATGTTTGCTCCGGCATGAATCGCCATATTTTCTCCGGAAGTGATGATAAAGACTTTGTCTGCATAGCCTTTTCGCATCGGCATGGAAAAACCGCCACAGACAACATCACCAAGAACATCATAGAGGACAATATCCGGTTTATAGGTCTCGTAAGCGCCTGTTTCTTTCAGTTTTTCGAGAGCTGTGATGATACCTCGTCCTGCACAGCCAAGTCCCGGTGTCGGGCCGCCTGCTTCCACGCAGATCACTCCCTGATACCCGGTTGTGGTCATGTCTTCTAATTTTAAATTCTGTTTTTTTTCATTATACAGATCGAGTACTGTGTGCATTTCTCTGCCATGACGCAGCTGAATCGTAGAATCCGCCTTCGGATCGCACCCGATCTGCATTACGGTGAAACCTTTTTCGGCAAGGGCGGCTGCCACGTTGGAAACAGTGGTGGATTTGCCGATTCCGCCTTTTCCGTATACTGCAATTTTAATCATGTTTTTCCTCCGTATGTGTGATCACATTGGAATATGCGGTCTTGGTGGATACGCCTTTCAAACGGCCGATCTTGCCGGAAAGGGCGCTGATGATATCCTGTGAGGCATCAATGGCGATGCTGATGATGCTGATTCCCTTTTCGCGGTATGGGATGCCCATGCGGCCAATGATGTGGTCACGGGCATCGTAAAGAAGCTGGTTGAGGGTTTCGATGGAATCGCTGTCTTCGACGATGATGGAAATTACTGCAACTCGTGTATCCATAATAGATTCTCCTTGTATATAAAAAGTATTCCAATTTCACAACTGCCTCGAGTAAGAAAACAAGTTTCCTGACACACTGCGATTTCTGTTCGTTACGTGCGCTTATTTGCTGCCATTCACGCAAACTCGGCTTCGCCTCAGACAGTGCGTTCGGTGGCAGCAGCTAGCACGGAACTCACGACGAAATCTACGTTTACCGTCAGTTCAACTTGTTTTCTTCTCAGGCAGTTTGTAAACTGTCAAGCTTTTATAACTGCTCTTTCTAATTTCGACACGTTCACGGTTACCCTTGTATCATATATCAACAAATTCTCGGTAACAGTTCCCCTCCCGGCTGTGGGAGCAGTGCCTGAGTTCCAATTTCAGTAGTCATGACTACTTTGCCCGGCAGATCGGCAGTGACTTCACCGATAATCGCAGCATCTTTGGAGTACGGGCACTGACGCAGAGTTTCAACAATTTTTTCTGCTTCAGTTTTTGGTGCCATGATCACCATACGGCCTTCGCAGGCAAGATAAAGCGGTTCCAGTCCGAGCATTCCACAGACACCTTTTACCTCCGGTGCTACAGGTACAGCCGCTGCATCCAGTCGGATTCCGACATTGCTCTGTCCTGCAATCTCATAAAGAACCGTGCCGACCCCGCCACGTGTCGCATCACGAATCACATGCAGATCATGTGTCGTATTCATTACCGCTTCAACTGTCTTCCAGAGTGGTGCACAGTCACTTGTTACATCCGCTTCGATACCGAAATCCTCTCTTGCAAGAAGAATCGTGCATCCATGTCTGCCCACATCGCCGGTTACGATAATCGCGTCTCCCGGCTGTGCAAGCGTTCCGCCTACTTTCACACCATCTTCAATCTGCCCCATTCCGGTCGTTGTAATAAATACACCGTCCACCTGTCCTTTACCTGCAACCTTTGTGTCGCCGGATACGATATGTACACCAGCCTCTGAGGCTGTTTTTTCCATGGCAGCTGCAATTTCTTCCAGTTTTCCCATTGGAAAGCCCTCTTCAATAACAAATGCGCAGGTCAGATACAATGGTTTTGCTCCCATACATGCGAGGTCATTTACCGTTCCGCAGACAGAAAGTTTGCCGATGTTTCCACCCGGAAAAAATGCCGGTGAAACAATAAATCCATCTGTAGAAACAGCCATTTTCCCAGCCGGAGGTATCAAAACCGCCGCATCATCTGCAGTCAGATCCGGATTCGCAAAATGCGCTGCAAAAATCTTGTCGATCAGTTCGGAGGTCTGACGGCCACCGGCTCCATGTGCCATCGTTACTGTTTTATCTTTTAAACTGCTCATAGGATTATCCTCTTTTCTTGTAATATTGTCATATCTGCAGAGTGCTTCATTACTTCGTAATTCCCGCAATCTTACAAACATTCGGAATCCGCTGATATTATTTATTATCACCATATGCGTAATACGCTGCGCATGCACCTTCATTTGAAACCATGCATGCACCTACCGGATGCTGCGGGGTACAGACCTTGCCGAATACTTTGCAGTCCGAAGGTTTACATTTTCCCTGCAGGACATCTCCACACCGACAGGCCGGATTTGCCTTGCCCTGAATCGGTGGAATATCATATTTCTTTCTCGCGTCAAATGCACTCCACTCTTTTTTCAGACGAACACCGGATTCTGGAATCACTCCCAGTCCTCGCCATTCGCTGTCACAGGCTTCAGTCATTTCGTCGGTAAGCTGCTGTGCCTCCCGACTTCCTTCTGCTTTTACCACTCTCGGATAACAGTTTACAAAAAACGGTTTTCCCTCCTGAAATTTCACCAGTGCAACCGCCAGCGCAGTAAGAAGTTCCTTAGCTGTAAATCCGGCAACTACACCGCTGACACCTTCTTCTGTCAGTTTCTCACAGAGCTTCGTCCCTGTGATTGCATTCACATGTCCCGGATAAAGGAAGATATCCGCACTTCCTTTTAATGCTTCATATGCCTGTGGCATGGTCTTGTTTGCCATCAATAGTGAATAGTTCATAAGACCGTCTTTCTTCGCCTTTTTTACAGAAAGACACTCTGCCGGAGTGGTTGTTTCAAAGCCCACCGAAAGAAAAACCACCTGCTCCCCCGGATGTTCTGACGCATATTTTTCTGCGTCTGCCGGAGAATATACGATACGGATTTTTGCTCCTTTTTCCCTTGCTCCCGCAAGGCTCATCTTCGTTCCCGGTACACGCACCAGATCGCCAAACGTACAGATCGTTACGCCTTTTTCCAGTGCAAGCCAGATTGCTTCATCAATAAATCCGACCGGTGTTACACAGACGGGACATCCCGGTCCGGAGATCAGTTCGACCTGCGGTGGCAGAAGTTTACGGATTCCAAGTCGGAAAATTTCGTGTGTATGTGTCCCGCACACTTCCATGATCCGTACTTTCGGGCCATCATAATTTTCTATGATCTCCCGCGCTGTTTTCTTTTTTTCTTCTTCCATTACAGCATATCCTCCATAAGCTGATCAGTCTCGTCATCATCTTCTTCTGTGATTTTTGCGATTGCCACGCCGGCATGAACCATTACATAATCACCCGGTTCCAGATCTTCGAGAAGCTGTGCAGAAACTTCTCTTTTTGCTCCGCCTGCATCTATTACTGCTGTTCCGTCACTTATTTTTACAACTTTTGCTGATAATCCAACACACATGTTAAAGCCTCCCTTTGTTTTTCTCCAAATATTCCATCGCATACACCGCCTGTCCGAGTGCGATTCCGCCGTCATTTGGCGGCACAAGCTGATGTTTCAGCACCGCAAATCCCTGATCTTTAAGTCCATGATCTGTCAGCTCCAGAAGCAGCCGGTTCTGAAAAACACCGCCGCTCAATGCCACTTTATTGCATCCACTCTGCTGCCTGATCTGTACGCATGCATCAATGATCTGATAAGCAAGTTCCCGATGAAAAAAATATGCCAGTCTGCCCGGATCTTCATCATTCAGACAGCGAGTCATGAGTTCTTTTATTAAGGATTCTGTGTTGAGCAGCAGCCGGTCACTTTCCACAATTCGTCGCTCATCGTTAAGAATCGTTCTGTCCCCAGTCTGTTTTCGATACATTTCATCTGCTATATCCGGCTGATTTTTATTTTCAACGAGAACACCTGTATTCTTTTTATGATAACTATATTTTTCAGTTTCCAAAATTTGCTGCGTACTCTTTTCAAGTAATGTTTTCTGGTACTCTTCCGCTGCAAATTCCAGTGCCATCGAAGCTTCTCCTTCGAATGTGGATTTCCTGCAGAGTCCAAGTATCGCACTCACTCCGTCAAATAACCGCCCGGCACTTGTTGACATCACAGCATTGATCTTACGGTCTGCCATGGTAAACTGTACGTTTGCCTCCTGCTTCGTACAAAGCACTAACTTTTCTATTATTTCGGCAGCCTTTTCTCTGTCGCCGGTCATTCCGTAAATCAATGAAACCGCAATTCGCCATCCTTCCTTCGAGGATGCATCTCCTCCAATCTGCAAAAACGGCATCACACTTCCGACTCGCTTAAATTTATGCAGATCTGCCAGAAGAATCTCGCCGCCCCAGACAGTTCCGTCTGTTCCATAGCCTGTTCCGTCAAAAGACACTCCTATCACCTGCTCCGCACAGTCATTTTCCGCCATACAGGAAAGAATGTGCGCATAATGGTGCTGCACTTTTACGACCGGAAGTCCAAGTTCTTCCGCCACCATCACGGAATTGTACTTCGGATGCATATCACAGCAGACGATTTTCGGCTGTACTTCCAGAAGCGTTTCGAGTCTTCCGACAGTCTCCCGAAGTGCTTTGACTGTACGCAGATCTTCCAGATCACCTACATATGGCGATGGATAAAAACGGTTATCCACACCTATGCAGAAAGAATTCTTAAGCTCTCCACCGATGGCAAGCACCTGTCCCCGATATGGTGTGGAAACCATAAACGGAAGTGGTGCATATCCTCTGGAGCGACGGATCATATATGGTTTATCCTCATAAAAATCCATCACGGAATCATCTGCCCGAATGCGAATTTTGCGGTTATGAGACAACATACAATCACAAAATCCGGACAGTTCGGCTTCCGCTTCCTGATCATCTCTGCAGATTGGCGCGCCGGAAGTATTGCCACTTGTCATCACCAGAAATTCCGGCATTTCGATTCCGTCATCATAGGTAAAGATCAGAAGCTGCACCGGTGCATACGGGAGCATCACTCCCACTTTCGGGTTACCCGGAGCCACCGACGGACAGAGAATTTCGGATGTTTTCTTTTTATCCAGAAGAAGGATTGGTTTTTGGTGTCCGTCCAGAATTTTCGCCTGCTCTTCTGATACTTCACATTCTTTTTTTACTGATTCCAGATTTTTTGCCATCACTGCAAAAGGCTTCATCGGACGACATTTAAGCTCCCGAAGGTGACTGACTGACACTTCATTTGAAGCATCGCAGCAGAGGTGAAAACCGCCGATTCCTTTGATTGCCACAATGCCGCCTTCTGTAATTGTTTTTCTCGCAAAAGTGATTGCATCTCTGCCACGTTCTTTGCGTCCGATCAGGTAAACTTCCGGCCCGCATTCATTGCAGCATACCGGCTGTGCATCATACCTTCTCGTTGCCGGATCATGGTACTCCGCCGCACATTCCGGGCACATCGGAAACTCTTTCATACTGGTACGTTCCCTGTCATATGGCAATGACTCCAGAATGGTAAGGCGCGGCCCGCAGCAGGTACAGTTGATAAAAGGATGCAGATATCTGCGATTCTTTTTATCAAACATTTCTTCTTTACATTCGTCACAGATTGCAATATCCGGTGAAACAAAAATCTCTCCTTTTGTTTTCTCACTTTCGATAATATCAAACTGCGTATACTGCTCCGGCGTTTCTATATTTTCTACATTTATTTTCAAAATTGCAGCCCGTTTCGGCGGCCGGTTCTGTATATCTGAAATAAATTCTTCTACAGCTTCTTCGGACCCCTGCGCATAGATTTCGACATAAGGCCCTTTGTTACAGACATTTCCACGGATTCCCCTCGCAGTCGCATGGCGGCTGACTGTCGGCCGGAATCCCACCCCCTGCACGACTCCATAGACACGGATCTGTCTGGTGATTTCCTGGTTCATATGCTCACTCCCACCCTCTGTTTTTAGTCCTTCCATTCAAATCATGATTCTGGTTTTCCAGACTACATCAGGCTTTCTTTTATTTCTCAATTAATTTCCCGGACACCGCAAAATGCCTTGTATTCACAAATGTTCCTTCAAATCCCGGTGTCATCCGTTCCATGCATCCATCTGCAAAAATAATATCAAACTCACCGTTTTGCACCAGTTCTATGTAGGCATCTTCATCACGAAGAATCACATCTCCATCTGTCTGAAGTTCTTTTTTCATCATAAACCAGCACGCTGTCTGAACCGTTCCTGCGCTTCGTTTCAGCAGTTCTTTTCGGATAGAATCGGCAATCACCTGCTGGTGTACGACAAGTATTCTTTTACCCGTATAATCCATCTCCGGAATCAAATCTTCCACCAGCGGATAATAAATTTCATATGGTGTTCCGAATGTTTTTTCCAGATATTTTGCTGTCGCAAGTGCAGCCGGAGAAACCACAATATTTCGGCTCACGGAAGAGGATTTTTTTACTTCTTGCAATCCATCTCCCATACAGTAACAGACTGCTTTCTGTCCGTATTTTTGCTGAAACAAATCCCGTATTTTATCTGTCGCATCAAGGTCGCTGACATCCTGCGGAGTCATTCCGAGAATGCCGATTCTTTGCTCATCTATCGGATATTTTTCCACTGCAAATGTCTTAAAAAGTTCCAGAAAGGCTTTTTCTTCACCCTTATCGTAAAGCTCCATTCCATCCGTATCCACAGTCAGAATCGGAAGATTTATTTTCTTTTCACTCATGCGTTTCAGAGCCAGATAATCCGTTGCAATCACTGCCGGAACCGGTGTCCCGATCACCGCCGCAAACGTCGCATCTACCTTCCGTGCCGCATCCGCAAGCTTCGCTACCAGCCGGTCATCTCTCCCCAAAATCGCATCCATATCTCGAAGTCCCGCACTGAAAATCGCACTTTTCTGCTCAAACCACCGCGGCTCGTCGAAACCACAGACATTGCCGGTACAGCCTCCCGCATCGCAGATCACCACAATGCCTCCCAATTCAAAAAGCACTGATACTGCACCTGACTGATCCGGTGCAAACGGTGTCAGATATTTCCGAAGTCCTCTCATTCTGCCACCTCCTTAAGTGCCTCAAACAGTCTTCTCACCCCTGCAAATCCAAACGGCTGCTCATCCTGATTCCACATCAGTCCCGGGCAGTCCTGATGGTAATAAAGGGCATCTTTTCCTATGGTGATGTTTACGCCGCTCTCCTTTGGTTCATAATAGATCATGGTAGGTTCCATATTTGAAAATACTTTTGTTGTCGGACTTAAAAGAGCAAGCTGTTTCATATAAACAAAGTTTTCTACTGTGATCGTCCCATAAATCTCCGGTACTTTAAATCCATATTTCAAGAGCGCCAGTGCCAGTTCAAACGGATCACCGTTCATGCATTCACCAACTGCGAAAGAAGCATCCGGACAGACTTTTCGGAAGTTTTCTACCGCCTGTTCTGCCGCCTTTCGATACGCAGTTGTATCAAAAGTAACTCCCAGCACCGAACCAAATGCCTGATACTGATTCTCTATTTTATCTGTCTGATACAGGCGTCGAAGCTCAATAAACGGAATCTTCAAACGCTCATGAAAGTCCTCTGCCGCTGCTCTTGCTTCCTGGTGAAGTACCAGATTGAAGTTCGCTTCAGACATCGTTTTGTATTCATCAAAATTCCTGCATCTGGAGATTTCATGGACAGTTTTTATACCCGCACTGTGCAGAATATCATACAGCTCACAGTCATCTATAAGCGGCGAAAAAAATCCCAGAAGATTAACGACATTTCCTTTTTTCTTTGCCGGTTCGAGAAGAGAATATAATGACTGCCGTACATGCACCATCGGCGGTTTTCGCCCTTCACGAGTCAGTGCATACATATAACACGGACGTACCGGAAGCCCGGCACGCTCCTCTGCTTTGCGGCAGACACGCTCCATATCGGTGCCAAGAAGCGCATCCACACAGGTAATACAGATCATCACGACTGATGGTTTTTTCTCAAGACTTTCGCAGATTTCTTCGACCGCTTTCGGGATTTTTTTGAGATGGCGTCCGGTCACAATGTCAGTCTCATCCATCATCAGATAGAAAAATCGATTGTCATATTCACGCATGGAGCTGATCAGGGATGTATTTCGCCCACAGCAGCCAGGCGCCACGATCAGCATGATCGAATCCGGTATGGCAAGCCCGGCACGCTTTACACCAAATCCTTCCGCGCCCGGCGAGTTAAACGCAAGCGTTGCCGGTGAACTGTAGATCAGATGCATATTGGACTTAAACTGATCCGGAATATTCTCTTTTCCAAGCTCATTTAATTCTTTTACTGTACAATAATATGCTCTGCTCATTCTTCTTCCTCTGCTTTCAGAAGCATTTCTGCCAGATCAAAAAATCTCCGGCTGATTTCAGAATTTTTGTCTCCCTCGATCACGGTCTTACCCTGATCTTCCCACCGGATGATCTCATCACTTCTCGGGATTTCACCCACAATCGGGATATTACTTTTCTGCGCAAATGCCTGCACTTTTTCCGTTTCATTTTCGACGTTTCGATGGTTCAAAACGATGCCGAAAACCCGCGCATAGCTCCGGTCTTCGAAGTTCCGTACTGCACTTGAAATGTTATTTGCCGCATACAGTGCCATCTTTTCTCCTGAGGTCACGATGAGGACTTTTTCTGCATAGCCTTCACGTATCGGAGCTGCAAAGCCACCGCAGACAACATCACCGAGGACATCATAAAGTACGACATCCGGCTGATATGTTTCGAATAATCTCAGGTCTTCCAGAAGCTGAAAAGTTGCAATGATCCCTCTTCCAGCGCAGCCAAGTCCCGGTGTCGGTCCACCTGTTTCAATACAGAGTACCCCACCGAATCCTTCTTTCGAAATATTCTCCAGAGTCTCCGGTTCCTCGTCCTCCTCACGCATATAATTCATGACCGGACGAAGCGGTTCTCCGCCCAGAAGATTAATTGTTGAGTCTGCCTTTGGATCACATCCGATCTGGATGACTTTCTTTCCCATGGATGCAAAAGCCGCCGCCAGATTGGAAGTCACGGTTGATTTCCCGATGCCACCCTTTCCA
>ERZ1034952.1525-NODE-1525-length-18596-cov-6.796020_pt1 | contig 18596 bp, 13 predicted proteins | sample MGYA00520625_ERZ1034952 | MGnify/ENA primary metagenome ERZ1034952 (study PRJEB33766, sample SAMN09781773) | gut metagenome | biome: gut microbiome | host: Homo sapiens | place: Madagascar | study: EMG produced TPA metagenomics assembly of the PRJNA485056 data... | reverse complement strand
TTTTTGTTCTTATACGCCGGGCAGCAGCTGCAGACGCCGCGCCACCAGCAGCAGCGCCGCGCCCACGCAGGCAGCGTCCGCGCCGGCGCTGCTGAGGGTCACGTAGGGGTGGCTGCTGAAGGGTATCATGGCCTCCACCATGTCGGTGAAGTGCGGGAAGTCGTTTTCCAGATAGGGGACGATGTCGCCGCCGATGACCACCGGCACGTCCAGCGCCACACAGATGTTGCTGACCGCCTGCGCCAGATAGCGCAGGTAGGTCTCCCACGCCTGCTGCAGGGGCGGCTCCTGCCCCTTGCGGCGGAAAAAGGCCGCCAGGTCGCCGCCCGCCAGGTCGGCCAGCACGCGGGTGGAGCAATAGGCCTCAAAGCAGCCCTCCTTGCCGCAGGAGCACCGGCGGCCGCCGGGCACCAGCGTCATGTGGCCGAACTCGCCGCTACGGCGGTTGATGCCGTAGGACAGGGCGTGGTCCACGATGACCGCGCCGCCCACGCCCTTGTTGACGGACAGGTAGATGCCGTCCGCCTGGTGGCTGCTGTGGAGCCAGGACTCGGCAAAGCCGGCGGCGTTGGCCTCGTTCTCGATGATCACGGGCAGGGTGAAGATGTCCTCCACCGTCCGGTAGTCGAAGTAGCGCAGGTCCAAGGTGGGGGCGAAGTCCACCTGGTGCAGGTCACGCCGCACTACGCCGGGGATGGCCACGCCCACGCCCAGGATGTTGGCGGGCGTCAGGTTCCGCTGCTTCATGATGCCGTACAGCAGGCCGCGGGCCTCTATCCAGTAGGACTGCTCCTTACGGAAGGGCAGGTCGTGGTAGGCGTGGAACAGCGGCGTACCCGCCAGGTCGATGAGCACGATGCGCAGGTGGTGGTCGGTGATCTCCAGGCCGAATACGTACTGGCTGTCGTAGCGGAAGTGGGCGATCTCAGGGATGCGCCCGCCGGTGGAGGCGCCGCTCTGCAGCGTCAGGAGGCCCTCCTCCTTCAGCTGGGAGACCAGCAGGTTCACCGTGGGGATGCTGAGCCCCAGCTCACGGGCGATGGCCTGCTTGGACAGGGCGCCCCGCTGGTACAGCAGGTAGGCCACCCGCCTGCGGTTCTCCGCCCGTACCGATGTATTGTTGACCCCTTCTCCGCTCCGCACCATATCCGAATACCCCCGAAACTCTTTATAAGTGTATTTAACAAAGTTTTCCAGCGTGCCCTGTGGCACCCCGGGAACGGCAAATATTGCCTGTTATTTTATTATACCACCCGTCCGGAAAAGAACAAGTGGCAATCATGCCATTTCGTTCCGTTAAAACGCACAAATAGCATCTTTTCTTTCTGTTTACTCTGCCGAAATATCTTGCATGGACCCGCAATTTCACGAAAACCCCTTGCCAACCGAGGGGGATGGTATTATAATGACAACAGTTTTTTAATAACATTTAAAAAGTAATTTTCTTCACAGAAGGACACCTGCACATGACACGCTCCAATTCTGACAAAAATTTCATTCTCGGCATCGACGTGGGCACCTCCGGCTGCAAGGTCCTCCTTGCGGATAGGGCGGGCGCCGTCCGCGCCTCCGCCGTGGAGACATATCCTCTGGCGCAGCCCCGTCCCGGCTGGACGGAGCAGGAGCCCCGGTCGTGGTGGGAGGCCTGCTGTGCCGCCTGCCGCCGGGTATTGGACACGGGCGTGTGCGGCGGGGCGGACATCGCCGCCGTGGGACTGACGGGGCAGATGCACTCCCTGGTGGCCCTGGACGAGGCCATAGAGCCCATCCGGCCGGCCATCCTGTGGAACGACCAGCGCACCACCGAGCAGTGCCGGGAGATACAGGAGCTGGCCGGCGGGCTGGACGGGCTGCTGGGCTATACCAACAACATGATGCTCACCGGCTATACCGGCGGGAAGCTGCTGTGGCTGCGGGAGCATGAACCGGAGAATTTCCGCCGTCTGCAGGCGGTGCTGATGCCCAAGGACTACCTGCGGTACCGGCTGACCGGAGTGCTGATGACGGACGTGTCCGACGCCTCCGGTACAGGACTGTTCGACGTGCGGCAGCGCCGCTGGGCGGCTGAGCTGCTGGAAAAGCTGGCGCTGCCGGAGGAGATCTTCCCCCCGGTGTGCGAATCGCCGGACATCACCGGCACCGTCACGGAGGACGCCGCGGCGGCCACGGGGCTGGCGGCCGGGACACCGGTATGCGGCGGAGGCGGCGATGCCGTGCTGAGCCTGCTGAGCGCCGGTATCGCGCGGGACGACCGGCTGGGGGTGACGCTGGGCACCTCCGGCGTGGTGGCGGCACCCATACAGAGCTATCGGCCCAACCCGGAGGGCAAGCTGCAGATGTTCTGCAGCACCACGCCGGGCACCTGGACGGCCATCGGCTGCACGCTGGCGGCCGCCGGGTCGTACCACTGGTTCTGCCAGACGCTGGGCACCCACGAGCTGCTGCGGCAGCAGCAGGAAGGCGTGGACGCCTATATCCTGCTGGACGAACAGGCACAGACCGTACCCGCCGGGTGCGGCGGACTGCTGTACTTCCCCTATCTGATGGGCGAGCGGTGCCCGCTGTTCGACGCGGACGCACGGGGCGCCTTCTGGGGCATCGACAGCACCATGGGCAAGGGGCACTTCGCCCGGGCGGTGCTGGAGGGCGTGGCCTACTCCCTGCGGCAGGTCTATGACCTGACCCGGAACCCGGAGGACAGCGCACCGGAATGCATCGTGGTGTGCGGCGGGGGCTCCAAGAGCGGTCTGTGGCGGCAGATACTGGCGGACGTGTTCCAGCTGCCGGTGTGCACCACCGGCGGCGCGGCGGAGGGCAGCGCCTACGGCGCGGCACTACTGGCCGGTGTGGCCGGGGGCTTCTGGCACGACACGGAGGAGGCGGCGGCACAGTGCCGCCTGCTGACACGGCTGGAGCCGTGTCCGGAACGACGGGGGGCCTATGAAAAGCAATACGCGCGCTACTGCGCACTATATCGTTCTATGACCAACAAAGAAAGGTAGGAGCAAGACTATGGGTATTTATCTTGACAAGCTGACGAAAAAGATGAACGACGGCAAGATCGTCTGCGGCGTGTGCGTAGCGCTGAATGACCCGGCCGTCAGCGAGCTGGTGGGCATGGCCGGTTACGACTTCGTGTGGATCGAAGGTGAGCACGGCGCCATGGGCCGCAAGGAAATGCAGGACCTGATGATCGGTGCCCACGCCGGCGGCGCGGCGGCCATGATCCGTCTGCCCTACCGCGATCCGGCGCTGGTGCGCCCGGTGATGGACATGGGGCCGGACATCATCGGCTTCCCCTTCATCAACTCCGCACAGGACGCCAGAGAGGCCGTGGCCGCCTGCACGTATCCCCCCAAGGGGCTGCGGGGCTGGAACCCCCAGCGCGCCGGGCATTACGGCCAGATCGGTCAGGCCAACTATGTGGACATCGCCGATAAGGAGACGCTGAAGATGATGATCGTGGAGCAGGAAGAGGGCTTCAAGAACATCGAGGAGATCGTACAGGTGGAGGGCGTGGACATGGTGGTGCTGGGCCCCGGCGACCTGTCCGTGGGCATGGGTCTGGGCGGCCGTCAGGACGACCCCCGCATCAAGGCCTATATGGACCACGCCGCTGAGGTGTGCGTCAAGGCGGGCATGCCGTTCCTGGCCTGGCCGGCCATGGAGCGCGGCGCGCTGAAGGAGTGGGCGGACAAGGGCGCCAGCATGTTCGGGTTCCCCCAGGATTCCTTCTTCATCTCCCAGGCCATCATGAAGCTGTGGCCGGAGTATGACGCGGCGCTGGACAAGGCCAAGAATACCCACGCGGAATAAGGAGGCGGCGGAATGAACATCAAACTCCACGTTTTTGACGAGCGCGTCTATGACGTTATCGACCCCAACGCCCAGCTGGAGGTCATCGTGCCCGATATGCACCTGACCGAGGGTGCCGTGTGGGACTATGAGAACGACCGGCTGCTGTTCAACGACATCCCGGTGTCCAACACCATGAGCTGGACGGAGAAGGACGGCGCCAAGGTCATCTACAACAACCACAACAAGGCCAACGGCCAGTGCTTTGACCCCCAGGGGCGCCTGGTGGTGTGCGAGCACGCCAGCAGCCATCTGAGCCGCTGCACCAGCGACGGCATGAACTATGAGGTGCTGGCCACCCACTACAAGGGCATCGAGATCAACAGCCCCAACGACGTTATCTGCCGCAGCGACGGCATGATCTACTTCACCGACCCGGCCTACGGACGGCAGAACAAGCCCGCCGGCATCGGGCGGCCCATCCCCTCTGACATGCGGCCGGTGTACATCCTGGACCCGGAGACAAAGGAGCTGCGCATCGGCGCGGACTGCTTCGCCAATCCCAACGGGCTGTGCTTCTTCCGGGATGAAAAGACGCTGCTGGTCAACGACTCCCCCAACTACCGCATCATGGCCTTCGACGTGGCGGAGGACGGCAGCCTGTCCAACGGGCGGGAGTTCGCCAAGACCACACAGATCGGCCAGGACGACACCGTGCCCGACGGCATGAAGATCGACGAGCTGGAGAACGTGTTCTGCTGCGGCCCCGACGGCCTGCACATCTACGACAAGGCGGGCAAGGAGCTGGGCATCTTGATGATCAGCCATCTGGACACGGCGCTGAACCTGACCTGGGGCGGCGCGGACGGACGCGACCTGTTCATCACCTGCATCGGCAGCGTGCTCAAGACCCGCACAAAGCACCGTGGCTACGCGCACATCCAGTATCTTGAGGGGATATTCCCCAGAAAGGCATGACAGGTGCTGCCCTATGACGACTGTGGCCGCTGACAAGCGCATGACTGCAAAATTCCATATCAAGAACAAAACGAGCCTCGCCGTGGTCATAGGTATCGTCCTGGTGTGCATCCTGTTCTCCGCCGTGACCACGACCTTCGCCACCACCAGCAATCTGGCGCGCCTGCTGCGGCAGATGGCCGTGATGGTGGTCATCTCCACCGGTATGACCTTCGTGGTGGCCACCGGCGAGATGGACATCTCCGTGGGCGCCATCTATAACCTGGTGGTCAACTGTATGGCGCTGATGATACTGCACTGGGGCATCGACCCCTGGCTGGCCGCGGTGCTGGGCATACTGCTGGGCATCTTCTGCGGCGGTATCAACGGACTGATCGGCGTGTTCCTGGGACTGCCCATGATCATCATCACACTGGGCTCGTCCTACATCTACAAGGGGCTGACCTCCGTGCTCACCGGCGGATACAGCGTGGGCAATCTGGGGCAGAGCAGCTTTTTCGACTTCGGCGTGGGCAGCACGCTGGGCATCAACAACACGGTCTATGTGGCCGTCGTGGTGGTGCTCATCTCCGCCTGGTGGCTGCGGAACTCCGTGATGGCACGGGACTTCCTGGCCATGGGCAGCAACAAGAACGCCGCGCTGTATTCCGGCGTGCCCATCAAGCGCCGCAAGGTACAGAATGAGCTGCTGATGGGTGCCTTCGCCGGTCTGGCCGGTGTGCTGAGCCTGTCCTTCATGGCCTCCGCCACCTCCGAGGGCGGCAGCGGCTACGAGATGCTGGCCATCACCGCCGTGGTGGCGGGCGGCGGCTCCACCGACGGCGGCACCGCCTCCGTGTGGGGCACCCTGGGCGGCATCGCCCTTATCATGATCATTAAGAACGGCCTGATGCTCATGGGCATCAGCACCGCCTACCAGCAGGCGACCGAGGGCATCCTTTTGGTGCTCGCCATCGCCCTGCAGCGGATGACCAACCGCAAGACCAGATGACCGGGGAGGTAACGCCATGAACGAAACATACTTCCAGCTTGACCATGTGTGCAAGAGCTTCCACACGGTCAAGGCGGTCAACGATGTAAGCTTTTCCATCGGCAAGGGCGAGGTGCACGCCATCTGCGGTGAGAACGGCGCGGGCAAGTCCACCATGATGAACCTTATCGCCGGTGTGTACCGCACCGATTCCGGCGAGATGCGCCTGGACGGGCAGGTATACGACCCCAAGAACCCCGCCGACGCCCGCAGGGCGGGCGTGAGCATCGTGTTCCAGGAGCTGTCCATGTTCTCCCTGCAGACCACAGAGATGAACATCTTCGCCGGCAAGGAACTGACCAAGGGGCTGTCCCTGGACCACAAGGAGATGCGCCGCCGCACCCAGCAGGTGCTGGACGAGATGGAACTGGACATCGACCTGGATACCCCCGTGGAGCTGCTGACCATCGGCCAGCGGCAGTGGATAGAGATCGCGCGGGCCATCGCCGACGACGCGAAGATACTTATTCTGGACGAGCCCAACTCCGCCCTGAATATGTATGAGACAGAGATACTGTTCCGCCTCATCCGCGAGCAGACCGCCAAGGGCATGACCATCCTGTACATCTCCCACCGTATGGACGAGGTGTTCGAGATCTCCGACCGCATCACCGTCATGCGGGACGGGCGATACATCAAGACCCTAAACACCGCGGACACCAACGTGGACGAGATCATCTCCCTGATGCTGGGCCACGACGCCAAGTGCGTCTATACCCGCAGCCCCGGCGAGAAGGGCGACGTGGTGCTGGACGTGCAGCACCTGACCGTGGACGACGTGGTGCAGGACGTATCCTTCCAGGTGCGCGCCGGCAGTGTGGTGGGCCTGTCCGGCCTGGCCGGCTGCGGCTATGAGACCATATTGAAGGTGCTGTTCGGCCTGCAGGGCTTCGACAGCGGCACCATCACCCTGGACGGCGAGGTCATCTCCCCCGGCTCCCCGCTGGAGGCCATGAAGAAGAACATCGCCATGGTGCCCTCCGACCGGCGCGACACCGGCCTGATGACCGAGTGGTCCATCGCGCACAACATCGCCCAGAGCGTCCTGCGGATGACCTCGCGGAAGGGGCTTATCCGCCACAAGGACAACCGCCGCATCGCCGAGGAGTACATCCAGCAGCTGAACGTGGTCTGCACCTCCCCGGAGAACGCCGTTATCGAGCTGTCCGGCGGCAACCAGCAGAAGGTGCTGCTGGCCAAATGGCTGGCCACTGACCCCAAGCTGCTGATACTGGACGACCCCACCCGCGGCATCGACGTGGGCGCCAAGCAGGAGATATACCAGCTTATCGACCGCATTACGCGGCAGGGCTTCGCCGTGGTGCTGACCTCGTCGGAGATCGACGAGCTGACGGCGCTCAGCGACGAGATACTCCTGTTCCGCAACGGGAAGCACATCAAGACCGTACCCGCGGGCACCACCAAGGGCACCATACTCAAGTACATCGCCGGCGAGACCGTGGAGCGCGCCGCCGCACAGGAGCAGTCCGCACCCGCAGAGGCGGCGCAGGAGGCCAAGCCCTCCCTGCTGCAGCGGCTGAAGAAGCTGCTGAGCTTCAAGGAGAGCGGCGTGCTGCTGGCGCTTATCGCCGTGATCGTGGGCTTCGCCGTGTTCGTGCCGTCCTTTATGACCGGCGGCAACATGTCCGTTATCCTCAAGCAGATGAGTATTCTGGGCATTCTGACCTTCGCCATGACCTTCGTGTTCTGCGCCAACGAGGTGGACCTGTCCGTGGGCATGGTGCTGAATGCCACCATGGGCATCATGGCACTGCTGATGACCACCACCGGGCTGGACCCGTGGCTGTGCGTGCTGATCGGGCTGGTGTTCGCCACCGCGCTGGGCGCGCTGAACGGCCTGCTGGCCGTGGCCTTTGACCTGCCCACCATCGTCATCACGCTGGGCACCATGTCCATCTACCGCGGTCTGGCGCTGGTCATCAACGGCGGCAAGACCATCAGCGGCCTGCCCGCCGGGTCGTTCCTGAACATGGCGCGGGTACAGGTGGGCGGCGTTTCCCTGCTGTCGGTGATATGCCTGGTCATCTTCGCCCTGTGCGCGTGGATGTTCCGCAACAGCAAGTACGCACGGCACCTGCTGCTGTCCGGCGACAATCAGATCGCCGCCAAGAAGCGCGGCATCAACACCAACCGCCTGCGGGTGGGCGTCATGGCCATGAGCGGCCTGATGTGCGGCATCGGCGCGGCGCTGACCCTGTCCAACCTGACCTCCGCCGACACCACCACCGGCTCGGACTACGCCATGTCCGTCATCGGCGCCGTGGTCATCGGCGGCACCAAGATGGGCGGCGGCGCGGGCTCCATGTGGGGCTCCCTGATCGGCATCGCGCTGGTGACGGTCATCCAGAACGGCCTGGTGTTCCTGGGCCTGCAGTCCGGGTGGCGCAGCCTGTTCATCGGCGTGACCATGCTGATCGCTATCGCCATCGACACCGTGGTGGAAAAGCGCGCTCTGCGCCGCCACGGGAAACAGTGAGAGTTTTTAGCGCGTTGTATAACGCCTAAAATAAAGGCAGCACCGCACAATGAAAGCTGCGGCGCTTTGCGGAAATTTTGTGCCCTGACTTTGTTGCGATCTCTTGCAATACGGCAAGTATTGCCGCGAGACCGCGCCTCGTCAGTACGTAAAATTGCTCACAGATCGCTCTTATTCCATTATGCGGTATTGCCTAAAAAAACAAACTTGAAGGAGAAGAACCATGAAGAAACTTTTTGCGCTTCTGATGGCCGCCGTCATGACGATGAGCCTGCTGGCGGGCTGCGGTCAGAAGGCGGAGGACAACAACACCTCCTCCGGCGACAACACCGCTGACGACAGCCAGTACCACATCGGCTTCGTCGTACACACCACCTCCGGCGACGTTATGGCCGCCATCGAGTACGGCGCCAAGGCCGCTGCCGAGGACTACGGCGTGAAGCTGACCTACACCGGCCCCGCTGACAGTGACAACACCCAGCAGATCTCCATGTTCGAGTCCCTGGTGGCCGCCGGCTGCGACGCCATCGTCATCATCGCCGGCGACTCCACCGTGTGGGATGAGCCCATCGCTGCCGCCGTGGAAAAGGGCGTCACCGTGGTCATCACCGACTCCGACGCTCCCACCTCTCAGCGCGCCGCGTACTTCGGCGTGAACACCGCCAAGCTGGCCTATGACCTGGGCACCGCCGTCCGCGCACAGACCGGCGACGAGGGCACTGTGGCGCTGGGCGTCTGCGTGCTGGGCCCCGAGTCCCACACCATCCGCGCCGAGCAGGTGAAGGCCGCCTATGAGGGCACCGACATGCAGTTCACTGAGGTGTTCGAGACTGATCTGGACACCACCCTGAACTACAACAACTGGGAGAACATCCTCACCTCCAATCCCGAGCTGAAGGCCATGGTGGGCCTGTCCGCCATGGAGACCACCAACATGGGCAAGATCGCCAAGGCCAACAACTCCGACGTGGTCATGGCCGCATACGATCCCGGCACCGAGGCGCTGAACCTGCTGAAGGACGGCTATCTGGATGTCTGCGCGTTCCAGAACGTGTGGTTGGAGGGCTATCTGCCCGTGCAGGCGCTGGCCCGCATGCTGCAGGAGGGCTATGAGCTGAACCCCGAGGATAACCTGTACGACGGCCAGGTGGTCACCAGCGCCGAGGTCACCGACGAGCTGATGAACCGCGCCCAGAGCGAGGCCACCATGAACGAGTGGTACCGCAACTACATCAAGGCCAACGGCCTGGAGACCTTCGGCCTGCTGGCGAAGTAACAAACCAATATCGAAGCAAGTAACTTCTTCCTTTACTCCCCCCCTTGCAAGCGAATAGCGTCCGGCGTATGCCGGGCGCTATCCGCCGTATAGGGCATTTCCGTTTTCCGGAGGAAACACCATGAAAAAGGGCATTCATTTCCTGTTTGGCGCCAAGGACGGCGTCACCGACTTCCCCGCGGTCATAGACCGCTTCGCCGCGCTGGGCTTCGACTGTGTGGAGCTGCCCCCGGAGCCGTTCCTGGAGGACGGCGAGGCAAAGCGCATCGTATCCTACGCCGCAGAGCGCGGCGTAGAGGTCGTGTTCAGCTGCGGCTTCGCCGCAGAGTACGACATGGCCTCCGACGACCCGGAGGTGCGGCAGAACGGCGTGCGGCACATGGAGCGCATCCTCTCCGTCATGGACGGCGCGGGCATACGCCTGCTGGGCGGCACCTGCCAGACCAAGTGGCCCAGCCTGCGCACCGCGCCGCTGTCCGCGGAGGAAAAGCGGGCCATTACCGCACGCACCGCCGAGGTATTCGCCAAGGCGGTCTCCACCATCGGCGACCGGGGCATCGAGATCGCCATCGAGCCGTTGAACCGCTTCGAGGGCTTCCTCATCAATACCGCCGCTGAGGGCGTGGCCTTCTGCGAGATGGTGGGCAACGACAACGTGGGGCTTATGCTGGACAACTTCCACCTGTCCATGGAAGAGGACAGCTTCACCGGCGCCGTGCACACCGCCGGCAAGCGGCTGAAGCACCTGCATCTGGCGGAGAACAACCGCCGCCTGCCGGGCATGGGCCAGTTCCCCTGGGACGACTATTTCGCCGCCCTGCGGGACATCGGCTACGCCGGGCGGCTGGACATCGAGTCCTTTATGACCCCCGGCGGCGGCATCGCCGCCTCTGTGGCGCTGTGGCGCAGCTTTACCGACGCGCCGGAGGAGCAGCTGCTGCGCGACGCGCTGGACTTCCTGCGGGAAAAAGAACGCGTATACTTTTGACACCGCGCCCTCTCTGTGCTATCATGTGTAAAAATCCAAGGATGGTGAGAGTATGCGTAATATTCCCTCTGTGACGCTGGGGCTGGTGGCTGTCAGCCGAGACTGCTTCCCCCGCACCCTGTCCGAGAGCCGCCGCGCCCGCGTGGCGGCGGCCTGCCGCGCGCTGGCGCTGCCGGTATATGAATGTCCCGTCTGCGTGGAAACGGAGCGGGACGCCCTGCGGGCGCTGGAGGATCTCCGCGCCCACAGCGTCAACGCGCTGTGCGTCTATCTGGGGAATTTCGGCCCGGAAACGCCCACATCCCTGCTGCTGCAGCGGTTCGGCGGTGTGTCCATGGCCGTGGCCGCCGCGGAGGACGACGACCTCATCCAGGGACGCGGCGACGCCTACTGCGGCCTGCTGAACCTATCCTATAACCTGGGCATGCGCCGCTGCCGGGTGTGGCTGCCGGACTATCCGGTGGGGACACCGGAGCAGTGCGCCGCCATGATGGCGGAGTTCCTGCCGGCGGCGCGGGCGGTGCTGGCGGTGCGTCAGGCCAAGATCATCGCCTTCGGCCCCCGGCCCCGGGACTTTGTGGCCTGCAACGCACCGCTGCAGCCCTTCTACGACCTGGGCGTGGAGGTGGAGGAAAACTCCGAGCTGGATCTCTACGCCGCCTATAAGGCCCACGGCGGCGACAAGCGCATTCCCGCCGTGGCGGAGGACATGCGCCGGGAACTGGGCGGCCGCGCCCCCGAGGACCTGCTGCGCCAGCTGGCACAGTACGAGCTGACGCTGCTGGACTGGGCAGACGACGACTGCCACGAGACCGTGGCTATCGCAGGGAAGTGCTGGCCGGCGTTCCAGACACAGTTTGGCTTTGTGCCCTGCTATGTGAACAGCCGCCTGACGGCGCGGGGGCTGCCCGTGGCCTGTGAGGTGGATATGTACGGCGCGCTCAGCGAGCTTATGGGCGTGGCGCTGACCCGCGACACCGTCACCCTGCTGGACATCAACAACACCGTGCCCGAGAGCCTGTACAAAAGCGCCGTGCAGCCCTGCACGGACTACGGCCAGAGGGACGTGTTCATGGGGTTCCACTGCGGCAACACCCCCGCCTGCAAGCTGCGCAGCCCGGAGCTGAAGAACCAGCTGATCATGGCGCGCACCTTGCCGCCGGAGGTCACGCGGGGCACCCTGGAGGGCACTATCTTGCCCGGCGACGTGACGCTGTTCCGCCTGCACGGCACCCCCGACGGCGCCCTCAGCGCCTATATGGCCCAGGGCGAGGTGCTGGACGCGGAGGACGGCTCCTTCGGCAGCCGCGGCATCATTGCCGTGCCGGAGATGGGGCGGTTCTACCGCCACGTGCTGCTGGAGCACCACTTTCCCCACCACTGTGCCGTGGCCTTCTCCCACTGCGGCAGACAGCTGCACACGGCGCTGCGCTGCCTGGGTGTAGAGGATATTTACGCGCCCCTGCCCGCCGGGGAGCGCTATCCCACGGAGAGCCGGTATTAAGATGCAAAAAATATCCCCCGACCACGGTCGGGGGATATTTTTTCGTGTTTACTTCTTGTAGGGCACGTGCCAGATGGTGTCGGCATACTGGGCGATGGCACGGTCGGCAGCAAAAATGCCGCTGCGGGCGATGTTGGTAAGGCTCATGCGGTTCCAGGTCTCCCGGTCGGTGTAGGTATGGCGCATGCGGGACTCGGCCTCGCAGTAGGCGGCGAAGTCCGCCAGCACCATATACTGATCCGCCTGCCCATCCACGCCGGTGACGAGACGCTGGAACAGATCCTCGTAGGTGACGCCGTCCCGGAAGCCGGTTTTCAGCTGATCCAGCACGCGGCGCAGCACCGGGTCCCGCTGGTAGAGCAGGTTGGGGTCATAGGTGTGGCGCAGGTGCTCCACCTCGTCGGCGTGCAGCCCGAAGAGGAACATATTGTCGTCGCCCAGCAGCTGGTGCATCTCCACGTTGGCACCGTCCAGCGTGCCCACGGTCAGCGCGCCGTTCATCATAAACTTCATGTTGCCGGTGCCGCTGGCCTCCTTGCCGGCGGTGGAGATCTGTTGGCTGACCTCGCTGGCGGGCATCAGCACCTCCGCCAGAGAGACACGGTAGTTCTCCAGGAACACCACCTGCAGACGGTCCTTGCACAGCGGGTCGCTGTTGACCTGGTCGGCCAGGGAGTTGATGAGGTGGATGATGCGCTTGGCCACGGCGTAGCCGGGGGCAGCCTTGGCGCCGAAGAGGAAGGTCTGGGGCGGGATGTCCAGGTTCGGGTCGTCCTGCAGGCGCTGGTACAGGTAGATGATCTGCAGGGCGTTCAGCAGCTGGCGCTTGTACTCGTGCAGGCGCTTTACCTGCACATCGAAGATGGCATCGGTGTTCAGCACCACACCCTGGTGCTTCCTGGCGAAGGCGGCAAAGGCAAGCTTGTTCTGGTGCTTGATGTCCTCCAGACGCTGAAGGACCGCCTTGTCACCGGCGTAGGCCTCCAGTTTTTTCAGCTCCTGCGGATGGGTGAGATAGCCCTCGCCGATCAGGTCACGGAGCAGTCCGTCCAGACCGGGGTTGATCTGGGGCACCCAGCGGCGGTGGTCGATGCCGTTGGTGACGTTCTTGAACTTGTCGGGCTCCATGGCGCAGGCATCCTTGAAGAGGTCCTTGCGCAGTATCTCGGAGTGCAGGGCGCTGACGCCGTTGACGGCCATGCTGCCGGCGATGCACAGGTTGGCCATGCGCACGCCGCCGTCCCAGATGATGGCCAGCTTGGCGGTCTTGGCCGGGTCGTGGTAGAACTCCTCCACGTGCTGCTGCCAGCGGCGGGAGATCTCCTGCAGTATCTGCCACACGCGGGGCAGCAGGGTCTCGAACAGCTGCTGCGGCCATACCTCCAGTGCCTCGGACAGCACCGTATGGTTGGTGTAGGCCACGCAGTGGGTGGTGATGTGCCACGCCTCGTCCCAGCCCATGCCGGCATCGTCGATGAGGATGCGCATCAGCTCAGGGATCACCAGGGTGGGGTGGGTGTCGTTGATCTGGATGACGTTCTTCTCGTGAAAGTTTTTCAGCGTGCCGTACTGCTGGATGTGCTTGCGGGTGATGGACTGGATGGTGGCAGACACGAAGAAGTACTGCTGCTTCAGGCGCAGGGACTTGCCCTCGTAGTGGTTGTCCTCGGGGTAGAGCACCTGGCTGATGGCGTCCGCCATGGCGCGCTCCTCGGCGGCGTGGAGGTACTGTCCCTCGCTGAACAGCTTCATGTCGATGGGCTTGGGGCTGCGGGCCTGCCACAGGCGCAGGGTGTTCACGTGGTCGGTGTCGTAGCCGGCGATCTCCATGTCGCAGGGGATGGCCAGCACGCGGGTGTAGTCCTCGTGTACCACCATCAGGTGGTTGTTGTCCCAGCGGGTGCGGACCTTGCCGCCGAAGTGGACCTCCTCAGCCTCCTGCAGCTTGGGCATCAGCCAGGCGTCGCCCAGCTGCATCCAGTCGTCGGGCAACTCCACCTGCTGGCCCTCCACGATCTTCTGCTTGAAGATGCCCAGCTCGTAGCATATAGAATAGCCCGCGGCGGGGATCTCAAGGGTGGTCATGCTGTCCAGATAGCAGGCGGCCAGGCGGCCCAGGCCGCCGTTGCCGAGGCCGGCGTCCGGCTCCATCTCGAAGATGTCGGCGGCCTTGAAGCCCAGCTCGTCGATGGCCTCGTTCAGCGCACCCAGCAGCTCCAGATTGAAGGCGTTCTTCATCAGGCTGCGGCCCATCAGGAACTCCAGCGACAGGTAGTGGACCTTCCGCTTTTCCTCGCGGGTGGTGTTCTCGCGGGTCTGAACGCCGCGCTCCGCCATGATGTCGCGGAGCACCATGGCGCAGGCCTTCATCATCTCACCGTCCGTGGCCTGCTTCTCGGTGCAGCCGTAGTTCAGCCGCAGCTTCTGGACGATGGCTTCCTTCAGGGTCTCTTTGTTGTAGGTCATATAGGGTATACCTCCTAAGGTCAAAGGTTCTCGTAGATGTGCCGGTAGGCCGCGGCGCTGCGCTCCCAGCCGAAGTCGGCAGTCATGCCGCGGCGGCGCACGGCGTTGAAGCCCTCACGGTCGCCGCGGTACAGGCCGGTGGCCTGTCCAACGACGGACAGCATGGCCCCGGCGTCATAGTCGCCGAACAGGTAGCCGGTGCCGTCACTCTGCCCCACCTGGCAGGACCGCACCGTGTCGGCCAGGCCGCCGGTGGCACGGACGATGGGCACCGCGCCGTAGCGCATGGCTATCATCTGGCTGAGGCCGCAGGGTTCGCTGCGGGAGGGCATCAGGAACAGGTCGGCGGCGGCATAGATGCGGCGGGACAAGTCCTCGGCGTACAGTATCTGCGCCGACAGGCGGCCAGGGTACTGCCCGGCCTTCCAGCGGAAGAAGTCCTCATAGCCGCCGTCGCCGGTGCCCAGCACCACGAACTGGCAGCCGGTGGCCATGATGCCGTCCATGGCCTGCTGCACCAGGTCCAGGCCCTTGTGGCCCACCAGGCGCGTCACCATGGCGATCAGCGGGGTGTCGGCCTCCCGGTGCAGGCCCAGCGCCGCCTGGAGGGCGTCCTTGCAGGCGGCCTTGCCGGCCATGTGGTCGGGGTCGTAACGCTCCGGCAGCGCCGGGTCGCGGGCGGGGTCGTAGTCCTGAGTGTCGATGCCGTTGACCACGCCGTGCATCTTCCATCCGATGGCGTTGATGATACTGTCCAGTCCCTCGGCATAGGCCGGGTCGTGGAGCTGGGCGGCGTAGGTGGGGCTGACGGTGGTGACGGCGTCGGCCATGAGCATGGCGCCCTTCATCAGATTCACGTCGCCGTCCATGCGGAGGGTACCGTCGTCGTACCAGCCCCGGTCCAGGCCGAAGAGCTGGTCCACGGTGTCGCTGCCGTAGCGTCCCTGATATTCGATGTTGTGGATGGTGAATACGGTGCGGATGCCCCGCACCTCCGGCCAGCGGGTGGCCACATCCTTCAGGTAGATGGGCACCAGCGCCGTCTGCCAGTCGTTGCAGTGGAGGATGTCGGGCATCCAGTCCAGACTGGGCAGCAGGTCGACGACCGCCTTGGAGAAGAAGGCGAACCGCTCGCCGTCGTCAAAGTCGCCGTACAGGCGGCCGCGGCGGAAGTATTTCTCGTTGTCCACGAAGTACCAGGTCACGCCCCGGTACTCCAGGGAGAACAGGCCGCAGTACTCGTGCCGCCAGCCCAGGTCCACGTAGATATACCGGCGGAAGGTCATCTTCTGCCGCCAGTCGTCCCTGATCTTATCGTACAGGGGGAGGATGACCGCGGTCTCCATGCCGCCGCGCGCCAGCGCCGGGGGCAGGCTGCCGGCCACATCGGCCAGACCGCCGGTCTTGCAGAAGGGATACGCCTCGCTGGTCACATAGAGAAGCCTCATACCTGTCTCCTTTCCCGTATCACACCGTGGCGCCCTTGGCGATGACGATGGGATAGCGTTCGTGCCCCATGAGGGTCACATTCTCGCTGATGGTCACGTATTTGTCGGTGATAACGCCCCGCAGGATAGCGCCGCGGCGGACCACCGTATCCTTGAACAGGATACAGTTTTCCACGCTGGCACCCTTTTCAATGCGCACATTGCGGAAGAGAACGCAGTTTTTCACGCTGCCCTGGATGTCGCAGCCGTCGGCCACCAGAGAGTTGACGCAGCCGCCCTCCGGGTCGATGTAGCTGGAGGGGGAGTCGTTCTCCTTTCCATACACGGGGTGCTGGGGGCAGAACAGGGCGCTGCGCACGCCGCTGTCCAGCAGCTCCATGCTGCGGTCATAGTAGCTCTGCAGGGTGCTGATGTGGGCGGCGTAGCCGTCGTAGACGTAGCCCTGCAGCTTCAGCCGTGCGCCCATCTCCTGCAGGATATTGCGGCGCAGGCTGTAGCCGTTGCGGCTGACGCACTCCGTCACCAGCTGCACCAGCAGCTCCGTCCGCAGGACGAAGATGTTCAGGCAGCGGTAGCCCTCCGGGGTGTGGAGGCCATAGGCGGTGTCGGTGATGCAGCCGTCGCCGTCCAGGCGGAAATAGGTGTCCTCCCCGTCGCCGGGGACGGCTGTACACACGGCGGTGATGTCCGCTCCGGTGTCCACATGACGGCGCAGCACGTCCTCCAGGGGCGCGTTGATGACGGTATCGCTGTCGGACAGCACCACGTAGTCCTGACGGATGCCCTTCAGGTAGTTGAGGACGCTGTACAGCGCCTCCACACGGCCGCGGAACTGCCCATCGCCGTGGCGCTGCTCCGTGTAGGCGAAGGCGGGCAGCAGCGTCAGGCCGCCGAAGTTGCGGCTGAGGTCCCAGCTCTTGCCGCTGCCCAGATGGTCCAGCAGGGACTGGCACTTGCCGTGCATGATGACGCCCACGTCGGTGATGCCGGCGTTGACCATGCTGGAGAGGATAAAGTCGATGATGCGGTAGTCGCCGCCGAAGGGGATGGAACCGTGGACACGGTTCTCTATCAGCTCACGCAGGCCGTTTTCCTTCTCGTAGGAGAAGATGATCCCGTGCATACCGTTCATGGCCGCACCTCCTTGCCGTTTTCGCCCAGCATCATTTTCGGTTCGATGGTCCCGCCGTCGGGCACCGCGGTGCGGGGGCCCAGCACGGCGATGCCCCAGCTGTCAAAGTCCACGCTGCCGGGGGCACCTCCCACCACGGCGTTCCTGCCCACGCGGCAGCCCTCGCCCACGATGGCGTAGGACACCTTCGCGCCCTCCTCGATAACGGCGCCGGGCATGACCACGGAGTAGGACACGGACGCGCCCTCCGCCACGCGGGTGCCGGTGCTGAGGACGGAGTTTTTCACCTCGCCCAGCACGGTGCAGCCCTTGGCCACGGCGCTGTTGCCCACGTCGCCGCGGGCGCCTATGTACGTGGGCGGGCAGGTGGGCGTGCGGCCGTAGATGCGCCATTTCTTGTCCAGCAGGTTCAGTCCGGAGCCGGGGGACAGCATATCCATATTGGCGTCCCACAGGGAGTCCAGCGTGCCCACGTCCTTCCAGTAGCCCTCGAAGCGGTAGGCGGACATCTTCTCCCCCGCCGCCAGCATAGTGGGGATGATGTTCTTGCCGAAGTCGTTTTCGCTGGCGGGGTCGGCCTCGTCGGCCATCAGGTACTGGCGCAGCTTCTTCCAGGTGAAGATATAGATGCCCATGGAGGCCAGGTTGCTCTTGGGCTGTTTGGGCTTCTCGGCGAACTCGGTGATGTTGTCCTCGCCGTCCACGGACATGATGCCGAAGCGGCTGGCGTCCTCCCAGGGCACCTCCATGACGGAGATGGTGCAGGCGGCGCCGGTGGCCTTGTGGCGGCGGAGCATGAGGGAGTAGTCCATCTTGTAGATGTGGTCGCCGGAGAGTATCAGCACATACTCCGGGTCGTACAGGTCCACGAAGCCCATGTTCTGATAGATGGCGTTGGCGGTGCCCTTATACCACACGGCGCCGCCGGCGCTCTGATACGGCGGCAGGATGTGTACGCCGCCGTTGATGCGGTCCAGCTCCCAGGGCTGGCCGCTGCCGATGTAGGTATTCAGCTCCAGCGGGCGGTACTGGGTCAGCACGCCCACGGTGTCGATACCGGAATTGGTGCAGTTGGACAGGGGAAAGTCGATAATGCGGAATTTGCCGCCGAAGGGGACGGCGGGCTTGGCCATGCTGCCGGTGAGGACGTACAGGCGGCTTCCCTGTCCGCCGGCCAGCAGCATCGCGACACACTCTTTTTTCATCCTTGCGTACCTCCTGCTTTGTGGTCATGGCGTTTCGGCGTGCCCTCCCGCCGCAGCAGCACCGCGCCCAGGGGCGGCACCGTTATGGACAGGGATCTCTCCTGCCCGTGGGAGGGGATGTCGTCGGTCTGTATCACGCTGCCCGCCGGGGCGGCGCAGCCGCTGCCGCCCCAACAGGTGTCGTCCGTGTTGAAAAGCACCTCATACCGCGCCCCGCCGGGCACACCGAAGCGGTAGTTCTCCCAGGGCACCGGGGCGAAGTTCACCGCGCAGACGA
>ERZ1034952.1524-NODE-1524-length-18596-cov-11.852219_pt1 | contig 18596 bp, 17 predicted proteins | sample MGYA00520625_ERZ1034952 | MGnify/ENA primary metagenome ERZ1034952 (study PRJEB33766, sample SAMN09781773) | gut metagenome | biome: gut microbiome | host: Homo sapiens | place: Madagascar | study: EMG produced TPA metagenomics assembly of the PRJNA485056 data... | reverse complement strand
AGTTCCCCGGCCTGACCGGCATGGAGAAGATGGCTTCCATCATGCAGAAGCTGCGCGACAACCCGCCCACCGAGCTGGCCGGCCACAAGGTGGTCAAGGTCACCGACTACAAGAAGCCCGAGGAGACCGGCCTGCCGGCTGCCAACGTGCTGATCTACGCACTGGAGAACGGTGCGACTGTGGTGGTCCGTCCCTCCGGCACCGAGCCGAAGATCAAGACCTACTTCACCACCCTGGGCAAGGATCTGGCCGAGGCCCAGGCCCAGAAGGATGCTCTGGCTGCTGCCATTGAGCCCATCCTGGCATAAACCGCACTGAAATAAGGTCCCAAAGCCCTTTTGCACCCGCCTGCCCGGCGGTGCAAAAGGGCTTTTTTGCTGGGCGGAACCGGTTGCAGTTTGCGGGCCGATACGCTATAATAAAAGATGACTTATTATAGCCAGCCGCAGCCGGAAACACCGGCGCGGCGGCAGCAGGGGCAGGTGTGCAGATTGCAAAAAACGATTTCGGCCGTGCTGGTGGCGGCAGGTTCTTCCACCCGGATGGGGTTCGACAAGCTCAGCTTTGACCTGGGCGGCGAAACGGTGCTGCACCGCAGCATCCGCGCTTTTGACCAGTGCCCGCAGATCGGTGAGATCGTGCTGGTGGCGGGCAAAAACCGTGCTTTCGTGGAGCAGCAGGCCGTCGGCTGCACCAAGCCGGTGCAGATCGTGGCCGGTGGTGCCACCCGCGCCGAGAGCGCCAAGAATGGCGTGCTGGCAGCCCACGGGGAGCTGGTGGCTGTGCACGACGCAGCCCGGCCCTTTGTGAGCCCGGCCGTCATCGCGGTGGTGCTGGAAGCCGCTGCCCGCTGCGGAGCCGCTGCCCCGGCAGTGCCGGTCAAGGACACCATCAAGCAGGCCGTGCCCGGTGACGGCAAAACGGTGCCGGAAGCCTGCCTTGTGCGCAGCACCCCGGACCGCAGTACCCTGTATGCGGTGCAGACGCCCCAGTGCTTTGACCGGACGCAGTATCTGGCCGCCCTGCAGGAGCTGGACGCCGAAAAAGCCCGGCTGGTCACCGATGACTGCAGCCTGTTCGAGCTCACTGGCCGCTCGGTGCAGCTCACCCAGGGTGACTACGCCAACCTGAAGATCACCACGCGGGAGGACCTGCCCCGCCCGGTACAGAAAGAGGAAACGAGAATGCGCATTGGACATGGTTATGACGTGCACCGCCTGGTGGAAGGCCGCAAGCTGATCCTGGGCGGCGTGGAGATCCCCTTTGAAAAGGGCCTGCTGGGCCACTCGGACGCCGATGTGCTGGCCCACGCGGTGATGGACGCCGTGCTGGGTGCGGCGGCGCTGGGGGATATCGGCCAGCATTTCCCGGACAATGACCCCGCCTATGCCGGGGCCGACAGCCTGGAGCTGGCCCGCCATGTGGCCCGCATCCTGTCGGAGCACGGTTACCGGGTGGAAAACATCGACGCCACCATCCTCTGCCAGCGGCCTAAGCTGGCACCGCACATCCCGGTCATGCGGGCCAAGCTGGCGGCGGCTTTCGGCCTGCCAGTGGACGCCGTGAGCGTCAAGGCTACCACGGAAGAGCATCTGGGCTTTACCGGCGAGGGACTGGGCATTGCCGCCCACGCCGTCGCCCTGATCGAAACACGGTAACAGGAGTGTGCGTCCATGACACTGAATGCGATCATTGCCAATTTTCAGACCTTCAAGCTCGTTGACCTGCTGGATATCATCATCATTGCGTTCCTGATCTACCAGCTGCTGGGCATCGTCAACCGCACCCGCGCCGGGCAGCTGTTCAAGGGCGCGCTGCTGGTCATGGCGGTTTATCTGGTGGCCGAAACGCTGAACATGCGCACGGTCACCTGGCTGCTCAACTCGCTGCTGCAGGTGGGCCTGCTCACCCTGGTGGTGCTGTTCCAGCCGGAGATCCGCCGTGCTCTGGAGCGCATGGGCCAGACCGACCAGTGGGCCGCAAAGCTGTTCAACGTGAAAGGCCGCTACAACGACCCCAGCCTGAAAGGGGCCTGGCGCAGCGCCATCATTGCCATCTGCGACGCGGCAGAGCGCTTTTCGGAGACCAAGACCGGTGCGCTCATCGTGCTGGAACGCCACACCAACCTGTCTGAGATCGTGCGCACCGGCACCCCGGTGAACAGCGCGGTGAATCTGGAAGTGCTGGGCACCATCTTCTACGAGGGCACCCCCCTGCACGACGGTGCCGCCATCATTGAGAACGGCCGCATCAAGGCCGCAGGCTGCGTGCTGCCGCTTTCCAATAATCTGGATCTGGGCAAGGACATGGGCACCCGCCACCGCGCCTGCCTGGGCATTGCCGAAAACTCGGACGCCATCGCCATCGTGGTCAGCGAGGAGACGGGCATCATCTCCATGGCAAAAAATGGCGTGCTGATCCGTCATTTTGACCGCCAGACCCTGTACACCCGCCTGATCGACGAGATGATCCCCAAGGAGCCTGTGGTGGAAAAGAGCACGGCCGACACCTGGAAGGACCGCGCAAAGAGCCTGATGAAGTGGGTCAGCCAGAAAGGGGAGGACGAGCAGCAATGAGCAGCAAACCGAACAAGCAAAACGACGCAAAGCCGGCCGTGGGCAGCCGCAGCCGGAGCATTCTGGACGACCGCCGCATCCGGCTGGCACTGTCCATTCTGGGTGCCATTGTGGCCTGGATGATCGTGACCATCATCGTGCAGCCCGGCACCACCAACACCATCTACAATGTGCCGGTGGACTATACCTACGATTCCTCTGTTTATACCTCCCGTGGACTGAGCATCGTCAGCGCCGAGGATAAGACCGTGAACCTGAAGATCTCCGGCGACGGCTACACCATCGGCAGCTTGACGGCCTCCGATTTCGTGGTCTACCCGGACTGGTCCAGCGTGCGGGACAGCGGTGAAAAGACCCTGCGCCTGCTGGTGCGGGGGGCCAACGGCATGTTCAATGGCGTTACCGTGACCATCGACGGTTCCGACAACATGGTGGACGTGGTGTTCGATGTGGTGGAGGAAAAGACCCTTCCCGTCACCGTGACCACCAATTACCTGACCATCTCGGACGGGTATATTCTCTACAGCACCGAGGTGTCCAAGGACATGGTCACTCTGTCCGGCCCCAGCAGTGAACTGGATAAGGTTACCACCTGCACCGCCGAGGTGACCTACTCCGGCGAGCTGGACAGCTCGGTCACCCTGGCAACGCCGCTGCGGTTCTACACCTCCGGCGGCACGGAAGTGAACTTTGAGTACACCGAGCTGGATGAAAGCAGCGTGGACGTGACCTTGCAGGTGTACAAGATGGCCACCCTGCCGGTGAACGTGAGCTTCATCAACGCGCCCCGCGACTTTGACGAGTCGGTGCTGGTGTATGAGCTCAGCCGCAAGCAGCTCAAGGTGGCCGGCCCGGCGGAAAAGATCGACGCGTTGTCCACCCTGTCCATCGGCACCATCGACCTGTCCACCTTCACACTGAACAAGGTCTATGAGCTGCCCATTGAGCTGCCCAGCGACATCTACTTGCTGGACAACATTTCCACCATCACCCTCAGCTTTGACTGCTCCGGTCTGGAGACCAAGACCATGAACCTGCCTTCTAGCTGTGTGCAGGTGGTGAATCTGCCGTCCACCTATCAGCTCACGGTGGAGACCGAACGGCTGATGAACGTGACCCTCTGCGGCCCGAAGGCTGCATTGGAGACCCTGACCCCGGAACAGGTGGTCGTGGAGATCGACGCAGAGGACTTCTCGGTGGCCACCGGCCAGCAGAACATCGCCTGCCGCCTGTATGTGCCCTCCAACGGCAGGATCTTTGCACTGGGCAGCTATGTGCTGCAGTGCCGCATTGAAAGCAACTGATAAAAAGGAACACACTGTACTATGATTCTCGTTCGCAACATCCGTCTGCCGCTCTCCGCCGGGGAACCGCAGGCATTTGAAAAGGCCCTGCGGGAGGCACGCATCCCCCGCGCAAAGGTGCAGCATCTGGGCGTGGCAAAGCTGTCGGTGGACGCCCGCCGCGGCCAGCCCAAGCTGGTGTACACCGTGGCTGTCACCCTGAAAAACGAAGCCGAAGAACCCGCCTTCGCCGGGGCATCGGCCAACGTGTCCCTGCACAGCAGGACCGACTTCCGGGTGCAACGGGGCACGCAGAAGCTGCCCCACCGCCCGGTGGTGTGCGGCCTGGGGCCTGCCGGTCTGTTTGCGGCGCTGCTGCTGGCCCGGCAGGGCTACCGGCCCATCGTGCTGGAGCGCGGCCCGGCGCTGGACGAGCGGGTGCAGGCGGTGGAACACTTTTCCGCCACCGGCGAGCTGGACCCCAACGCGAACATCCAGTTCGGTGAGGGCGGCGCAGGCACCTTCTCGGACGGCAAGCTGACCACCCGCATCGGTGACGAGTTGTGCGGCCTTGTCACGGAAGTGTTTTTGCAGCACGGTGCCCCGGTGGAGATCGCCTGGAAGCAGAAGCCCCATGTGGGCACCGACCTGCTGCGGGGGGTCATCACCTCCATCCGCAAAGAGATCGAATCCCTGGGCGGTGAGGTGCATTTCAACACGGCCCTCACCGGTCTGGAACAGAAAAACGGACACATTACCGGAATTTTCACAACGGATGGTTCCTTTGCCTGCGAAGCACTGGTGTTTGCGGTGGGCCACTCGGCCCGCGATACCTTTGCCATGCTCATGGACAGCGGCCTTGTGCTGGAGTGCAAGCCCTTCAGCGTGGGCTTCCGCGCAGAGCATCTGCAGAGCGAGATCGAAAAGAGCCTGTATCACGAGGCGGCAGGCCACCCGGCCCTGCCCCGAGGCGAATACCAGCTGTCCCAGCATGTGGGGGAGCGGTGCGTGTATACCTTCTGCATGTGCCCCGGCGGGCAGGTGGTGGCCTCGGCCAGTGAGGAAGGCCGTGTGGTGACCAACGGCATGAGCTACCATGCCCGCAGCGGCAAAAATGCAAACGCCGCCGTGGTGGTGAGCGTGAACGGCACCGACTTTGCAAACGACCCCCGGCAGGCCATCGCGTTCCAGCGGGAGCTGGAAGCAAAGGCCTACGCGGCAGGCCGTGCCGCCGGGCCTTACGCTGCCCCGGCCGAGAACATCCGGAGCTTTCTGGAAGGGCAGGGGCAGCTGCACATCGGCAGCGTGGAACCGACCTACGACCGCGGCGTGACCGCCGCCGACCTGGGCAGCCTGCTGCCTGCGGAGCTGGCCGACACCCTGCGGGCCGGTCTGCGTGCCTATGAGCACAAGATCGCGGGCTACACCGCACCGGATGCCATCCTCACCGGCCTGGAGACCCGCACCAGCAGCCCGGTGCGGCTGAAGCGGGAAGAGAACTTCGAGTGCACCCAGCTGGCAGGGCTTTACCCCTGCGGCGAGGGCGCGGGATATGCGGGCGGCATCATGAGCGCCGCCGTGGATGGCCTGCGGGTGGCCCGCGCCATCATCAGCCGGTATGCACCGGCAGAAGGGTGAGAAGATTTTGATGAACGATCGTGAAAACGACAACCGGATCAAGGACGAGGGCCGTCAGGTGCAGCAGGAGCTGGAGGACCAGCTGCGCGCCTTTGGCGACACCATGACCGACGCCTTTGCCCATGGCTTTGAGGGCCGGGGCATGGACATCGGCGACCGCGCCTACGATGTGGGCAGGGCGGCCGTCCATGCGGCCAACTATGGCATCGGGGAGGCGGGCAAAGCCTTCCGCAAGTCGTGGGGCGAGGCACGGCAGAACTGGGCAAAGCAGACCTTCAACGAGGGCTATGCGGAGGCCGACACCGGCGGGATGCCCGGCTGGTTCCGGCAGATCTTTGCAAAGCCGGAGCCGACCCCGGTGGAAAACATCCGCATCAGTGCAAAAAAGCGTTACAGCGCAGGCTGCACCCTGCTGGCTGTGGGCATCACCTTTGCGGTGATCTTCGGGCTGGGGACGCTGGGCTGCCTCATCGGGCTGGGCACTATTTCGCCGGCTGCTTTGGGCGACGTTGTGGTGTCGACTGCTGAGGGCGGCGGCATCCTGATGACGGGCACGGACTACGTTATGAACACCGCCTACAACGTGCTGGGCATCGTCAGCAGCGTGCTGGGCCTTGCCACGGCGGGCTTTGGCTGGATGACGGCCTGTGGTGCAGCCCGGATGAAGGCGGGCAGACAGATGGGCCAGTTTGCCGACTACGCCGACAGCGTGGACTACCATAAGGGCCTGCCTGTTTCGATGCTGGCCGACCTGACCCACCAGAAAAAGGCCAAGGCCCTGAAAAAACTGCGCAAATACATCCAAAAGGGCTGGCTTGCCGCCTGGCTGGATGAAAAAACAGAAAAGCTCTACCTGACGGCGGAGGATTACCGTGCCGCACGGGAAACCGCTGCCGCGCCCAAAGCACAGCCAAAGCCGGAACCGGCTCCGGAGCAGCGCGAGGAAACGCCTCTCAATCTGGAAACGGCCCGCCGCTTTGCCGCTGTGCTGGAGCAGGAAAAGCAGCTCATGCAGGACGAGCTTGCCCGCGACGAGCTGGACCATATGCAAAAGACGGCCAATGCCATCTGCGACTGGCTGGAAGCTCACCCGGAGAGCCTGCCCAAGGCCCGCCGCTTTGCGGAATACTATATCCCCACCACCCTCAAGCTGCTGCACACCTACAACGACGTGCAGGGCCAGCAGGGAGCCAACGCCGAGAGCATCCGGCGGGATATTGCAGGCATCCTGCACACGCTGAACCAGGCCTTTGACAACCTCTACGACAATCTGCTGTCGGACGTGGCCATGGATGTTTCCAGCGAGATCGCAGCCCTGGAGGGAATGCTGGCCAACGACGGCCTGACCGGGAGGGATTTCCAATGACCTACCGTGCCTGGGACCTGAAAACGCTGGACCGCGCCGCCGTCCGGGAACTGACCCATGCCATCGCGGAGCAGCGTACCGAAGAACTGGAATACAGCGCCATGGACGAGGAGCCCTGGAGCGAACAGAAATATGCCGCCACGCTGGCCGCCCAGCAGAAGGAGACGGCCTTGCTGGCCGGCATCCTGGCGGCCCGCGGCATCACCGACCCGGCCGACGCGCTCACCCTGCTGGCCGGGGAAGAGGAGCTGAGCGACCCCGCCCTGCTCACCGATATGGAAAAAGCCTGCCAGCGCATCTGGCAGGCCATCGACAATGGCGAGACCATCGTGGTGTTCGGCGACTACGACGTGGACGGCGTGACTGCCACGGCATTGCTGTATCAGCACCTCAAGGGCATGGGCGCCGCCGTCAAGTGCATGCTGCCCAGCCGCGAGGGCGATGGCTACGGCCTGTCGCGCAACGCCATCCAGTCCATCCACGACAAGGGCTATCGGCTCATCGTGACGGTGGACAACGGCATCTCCGCTGTAGCCGAGGCCGACTTTGCCGCAGAGCTGGGCATCGACCTTATCATCACCGACCACCATCTGCCGCCCAAGACCCTGCCCAGGGCAGTGGCCGTGGTGGACCCCCGCCGGGAGGACGATACCAGCCCCTTCAAAGGGCTGTGCGGCGCAGGCGTGGCCTTTAAGCTGTGCGCCGCGCTGGACGACTGCACCCCGGAGGAAATGCTGGATTACTGCGGCGACCTGGCCGCTGTGGGCACCGTGGCGGACGTGATGCCCCTGACCGGAGAGAACCGCACCCTGGTCAAGGCCGGCCTGCGGCAGCTGCAGCAGACCGACCGCCCCGGCATGGAAGCCTTGCTGGAAGAAGTGGGCCTTGCCGGAAAACCCGTCACAGCGGAGAATATCAGCTACGCCATTGCGCCCCGCATCAACGCGGCCGGCCGCATGGACAGCGCGGTGACGGCCCTGCAGCTGGTGCTGTGTGAGGACCCGGACCGCGCCGAGGAGCTGGCCCATAAACTCAACGAGATCAACGCGAAACGGCAGGAGACCGAACTGCAGATCTTCAAGGCCGCCGAGGAATTGCTGGAGCAGCAGCCGGAGCGGCTGGAGGATCGTGTGATCCTGCTGTGGGGCCGGGACTGGCACCCCGGCGTCATCGGCATCGTGGCGTCCCGGCTGGTGGAGCGCACCGGACGCCCGGTCATCGTGGTCACCATTGATGAGCACGGCGAGGGCAAGGGCAGCGGGCGCAGCGTGCAGGGCTTTAACCTGCACACCTGCATCGGCTCCTGTGCCGACCTTCTGGTGCGCTACGGCGGCCACGCCATGGCGGCGGGACTTTCCGTTCGCGAGGAAAACCTGCCTGAACTGCGCCGCCGCCTGAACGAGTGGGCTGCCCGGGAGTGCCCGGTGCTGCACACCCCGCCCCTTACCTGTGATGTAGCCATCCATCTGGACCGCATCACGGTGGAAAGTGTGCGGCATCTGGATCAGCTGGCACCCTACGGGGCGGAGAACCCCACCCCGGTGTTCCTGCTGCAAAGCGCCGTGGTGGACGGCGTATACCCGGTATCGGAGGGGCGGCACAGCCGCCTGCGGCTGCGGCAGGGCAATAGCTGCCTATACGCCGTCTGGTTCGGGATGCCCGCCGAGCAGCTGCCCTACGCGCTGGGCGATGTGGTGGACGCAGCGCTGAACCTTTCGGTCTACGAGTCCGCCCGGGGCGCGCAGCTTTCCGGCCGCATCATCGACCTGCACCCGGCAGGGCTGGGCGCAGAGCTGGCACGGCAGGCTGCACTGGTGCAGGCGCTGCGCCGGGGCACCCCCCTGACCGATGAACAAAAGAAACAGATCGCCCCCGCCCGCACGGATATCATTGCCGTGTACCGGGAGCTGCAGTCCCGCCGCTGGCACGCCGAGGATCTGCAGCCCCTGTGCGCAAAGCTGGGGGAGGAGCAGACCGGCAAAACGCTGGTGGCAGTTGCCGCTTTGGAACAGGTGGGGCTGATCACCGCAGCGGAAAAAGGCGGGGCAAAGTTCTGGGAGCTGGTGCCGACAGCAGGCAAAAAGAACCTTGGCGATGCCCCCATCCTGAAATGTCTGGAGGAACTATAAATGCCTGAGGGAAAGAAAAATACTGCCCCGGCTCCGGTACGGGACGAGGACGGCTACTCTGCCAAGACCCATCTGCACCAGCCGGTGCAGGAGACCGCCACCGTAGCCGCTACGGCACTGCTGGCAGACGCACCGGAGGGGGCGCTGCCCTCTGAGGTGCGCCCGGAGATCGTAACGTGGGAAAAGCTGTGCGAGGCCATTCAGGCCAGCGGCAAAGCCTACAATATGGAGATGATCCAAAAGGCCTACGAGCTGGCCAATAACGCCCATAACGGCGTGTGCCGCCGCAGCGGCGAGCCCTATATCTGCCACCCGCTGGCAGTCGCCCGGCTGGTGCTGGATCTGGGCATGGACTCCGAGAGCATTGCCGCCGCCCTGCTGCATGACGTAGTGGAGGATACCCCCACCACGCTGGACGACCTGAAAGCCGCCTTTGGCGAGGAAGTGGCCCTGCTGGTGGACGGCGTGACCAAGCTGACCAAGATCCAGTTCTCCAACATCGAGGAGCTGCAGGCCGAGAACCTGCGCAAGATGCTGCTGGCCATGAGCCGGGACGTCCGGGTCATGATCATCAAGCTGTGCGACCGGCTGCACAATATGCGCACCGGTGACGCCTGGCCGGAGCAGAAGCGCCGCGACAAGGCCCGGGAGACCATGGAGGTGTATGCCCCCATCGCCAACCGGCTGGGCATCCTGAACGTGAAGGAAGAGCTGGAGGACCGCAGCCTGCATTACCTCGACCCCGTGGGTTACGAGGACATCAGCAAGATGCTGAGCGAGCGGGCCGGGGAGGAGTTTCTGGCCAAGGTGTCCGGCGTCATCGAGCGCCGCCTGATCGAGAGCGGCATCGAGGGTGCCACCATCAAGCGCCGGGTCAAGAGCATCTACGGCATCTACCGCAAGACCATCATGCAGAACAAGTCCTTTGATGAAATCTACGATATTTACGCCGTTCGTGTGATTCTGGACAGTCTGGCCGAGTGCTACAGCACCCTGGGCCTCATCCACGATATGTACCACCCGCTGCCCAACCGCTTCAAGGACTATATCTCCACCCCCAAGCCCAACGGCTACCAGAGCCTGCACACCACCGTCATCGGGCACGAGGGCATCCCCTTTGAGGTGCAGATCCGCACCCGCAAAATGGACGAGCAGGCCGAGTACGGCGTTGCCGCCCACTGGAAGTACAAGGAAGGCCGCGAAGGCCACGATAAGCTGGACGACCGTCTGGCGTGGGTCAGCCAGCTGCTGGAAAACCAGCGCCTGAGCGAGGATTCCGGCAACCTGCTCCATGATCTGAAGAGTGACCTGCTGCCGGAGGAGGTGTTCGCCTTTACCCCCAAGGGTGATGTCATCAACCTGCCCACCGGCGCTACCTGCATCGACTTTGCCTACGCCATCCATTCGGCGGTGGGCAACCGCATGGTGGGCTGCAAGGTGAACAACCGCATGGTGCCCATCGACCATATCGTGTCCACCGGCGAGATCATCGAGGTCATCCTCGGCCCGGCGGACAAGGGCCCCAGCCGCGACTGGCTCAAGATCGTGCGCACCAGCGAGGCCAAGAGCAAGATCCGCAACTGGTTCAAGAAGATGCGCCGGGAGGAGAACATCCAGCAGGGCCGCGATGCGCTGGCCCGTGAACTGCGGCGCGAGATGATCATCATTCCGGACGACCAGCTGGACGAGTTCATCAACAGCTGCTGCCGCCGCCTGCGCCAGAACAACGCCGAGGAGCTGTATGCCGCCATCGGGTATGGCGGCATGACCATTGCCAACTGCCTGCCCAAACTCAAGGAGGAGTGGACCAAGCTGAAGGCCACAGAGGAGCGGTCTGAGGAGGACCTGCCCAAGGTGGACCTGAGCAAGGTGCACGCCACCGACGGTGTGGTGGTGGAGGGCTTCGACAACACCCCCATCAAGTTTGCCAAATGCTGCAGTCCGCTGCCCGGGGACCCCATCGTGGGCTTCATCACCCGCGGCTTTGGCGTGTCCATCCACAAGCAGAGCTGTGCCAACGCCATTTCCAGCATGAAGGACCCCACCAACGCGCCCCGCTGGGTCAAGGCCTACTGGGCCGACAGCGTCAAGGACAGCTACAAGGCCGGCCTTGAGATCGTGGCGCTGGACCGCAACGAGCTGCTGCGGGATGTGCTGAGCGCTCTGGCCGATATCCGGGTGCCCATCTACACCATGAACGCCCGTCAGGTGGAAAACAACTGCGCCGTGGTCAGCCTGACCATCGGCATCAATAATACAGAGCACCTGAACCGCGTGGTGGCGCGGCTTTCCAAGGTGAAGGATGTGCTCAAGGTGACAAGGAGTTAACGCGATGCGAGCAGTCATTCAGGCCGTTTCGTCGGCCAGTGTACGGGTAAACGGCGGCGAGCCCCGGGCCATCGGGCCGGGGCTGATGATCCTGCTGGGGGTGAAGGACACCGACAGCCTGGACATCGTGCCCAAACTGGCGGATAAATGCGCGGGTCTGCGCATTTTCCCGGACGCGGAGGGCAAACTGAACCTCAGCGCAAGGGACCTAGGGTATTCGGCGCTGGTGGTGAGCCAGTTCACCCTCTACGGCGACACGAAAAAAGGCTACCGCCCCAGCTTTATCAAGGCCGCAAAACCGCCCCTCTCGGTGGATGCCTACGAGCTGTTTTTGGCCGAGATGAACAAACAGGGCCTCAAAGACGTGCAGCACGGCGAGTTCGGGGCTGACATGCAGGTGTCGCTGGTGAACGAGGGCCCCTGTACCATCATCATCGACACCGACGAGTGGAAAAAGAAGGAGTGATCCCATGCAGGCATTTCACATCCCGGCACCCCCGCCGTACTACACCAATACCTTTTTGCTGATCTCGGACGCCGGCCATGCGGTCATCATCGACCCGGCGGCGGACGTGCAGAACTACGAGCAGATTTTGCAGGAGCACAACGCCGTGCTCACCACTCTGCTGTGCACCCACGGCCACTTTGACCATGTGGGCAGCGCCGAGGCCCTGCGCCGGAAGTACCACGCCGTGCTCTACTGCAAAGCGGACGATCTGGCCGGGGATAAGATGTACCCGCTTTCCGAGGCCGACCACGGCTATGCGGAAGGCCAGACCGTGACAGTGGATGAGCTGCAGTTTACGGCATGGCATACGCCGGGCCACACCCCCGGCAGCGTGGTGCTGCTGTGCGGAGAGTATCTTTTCTGCGGTGACACCCTGTTTGCGGGCAGCATCGGCCGCACCGACCTGGAGGGCGGCAGCAGCGACGCCATGAACGTGAGCCTGCGCAAGCTGGCAAAGCTGCCCATCCCGCGGGAGACCCAGGTGCTGCCCGGCCACGGCGAGTTTTCCACCTTCGGGGAGGAACTGGACAACAATTACTTCATCCGCAGCGCGCTGCGCGGCGGAGAACTGTAACACGAACCCTCTCCGTCACGGCGTGCGCCGTGCCACCTCTCCCGATGGGAGAGGTTTTGTGAATCAGGCGAAAACGCTGACTGAAAGCTCTCCCTTTCGGGAGAGCTGGCGAGCGTCAGCGAGCCTGAGAGGGTTGGATTTTTCAATAAAAGAGAGAACGACATGAAGATTTATATCACGGGCCTGCCCTCCGGGTACGAGGTGGAACATCTGGTCCGCCTGTTCTACCCTATGGCACCCCTTACCCTGACCCCGCCCGAAGCGGGCGAGGACTGCGTGTGGGCCGAGAAAAAGCCGGACGGCCTGTGGGCCATGGTGCGGCAGGGCGGCAAATGCGCCGAGCGCACCGCACCGCTGCCCGCCCCGGCGGAGGCCGGCGGCGAGACGCCAGAGTTCAGTCTGGCCAGCCTGACCTATGACCTGCTGCGGCAGTGGACCGGCATCCGCCCGCCCTGGGGCAAGATGACCGGCGTGCGCCCGGTGCGCCTCATCCATGATAAGCGTGCCGCCGGATGGAACGAAACAGACATCGACCACTTCTTCCTGGAGCGCTTCGACTGCTCGGAGCAGAAATACCAGATGGCCAAGGCCATCGCCGACCTGCAGGAGCCGATTTTGAAGGTGGGCAGTGAGCCCAAGACCTACAGCCTGTACATCGGCATCCCGTTCTGCCCGTCCCGGTGCAGCTACTGCAGCTTCGTGAGCTGCAACCTTGACCGTGACCGCAAGATGGTGCAGCCCTATGTGGATTGCCTGTGCAACGAGGTGGAAGAGATCCGCAGGCAGGCCGACAAGGCCGGGCTGACCCTGTGCAGCATCTACATCGGCGGCGGCACCCCCACCAGCCTTTCGGCCGACCAGCTGCGGCAGCTCATGGGCACCGTGCGGCAGAATTTTGACCTGTCCAAAGTCGTAGAATATACGGTGGAAGCAGGCCGCCCGGACTGCACCGACGCCGAAAAGCTGGCGGTCATCAAGGAGTACGGGGCCACCCGTATCTCCATCAACCCCCAGACCTTCTCGGACGAGGTACTGGCCGGCATCGGCCGCAAGCACTCGGCCCAGGATATCCTGGACTGCTACGCCGAGGCCCGCAAGGCAGGCCACGATGACATCAACATGGACCTCATCGCCGGTCTGCCCGGCGACACGGTGGAGAGCTTTGAGCACAGCCTGCAGCAGGCCATTGCCCTCGACCCGGAGAACATCACCGTGCACACCCTGACCCTCAAGCGGGCCTCCCGGATCGTCATCGAGGACCAGCGGGAAAACGACTACGCCGACGTGGCCGCCATGCTGGAAAAGTGTCACCTGCTGGCCGAGGCGGGCTACCGGCCCTATTACCTCTACCGCCAGAAGAACACCCTGCAGAACCTGGAAAACGTGGGCTGGTGCAAACCGGGCCACGAGGGATATTACAACATCTACATCATGGAGGAAGTTCAGACCATCCTTTCCGCCGGTGCGGGCGGCAGCACCAAGCTGGTAGCCGACGGCGGCAAACGGATGCAGCGCATCTTCAATTTCAAGTATCCGAACGAGTATATCCAGCGCTTTGCGGAGGTACTGGAACGGAAAAAAGGAGTGGCTGATTTTTATGATCACGATCTGGGTCCCGAAGCGTCTGGTTGAGATCGACCTTTACAATGTGGCGGCCTGCAGCCCGCAGCAGCTGGCACAGCTGAGCGAGCGCAGCTATGCCCAGCGGGTGAACTACGCCGCCGAGAAGATCCGCATGTCCGGCGCAAAGATCGTCATGCTCACCGGTCCGTCGGCCAGCGGCAAGACCACCAGCGCCCACTGCATCGCCCGGGCACTGCAGCACCAGGGCACCCCGGCGCAGGTCATCAGTCTGGATAACTTTTTCAAGGGCGCGGAGTTCTACCCCCGCCTGCCGGACGGCACCCTGGACTACGAGAACCCCGACACGCTGGATCTGCCCCTCATCAAGCAGTGCCTGCGGGAGCTGAGCGAGACGGGCAAGACTGCCCTGCCCGTCTACGACTTCTCGGCCGAAAAGCGCTCGGACGAGGTGGAGCCCATCGACCTGCAGGGCGGTGTGTGCCTGGTGGAGGGCATCCATGCCCTGAACCCGGAGCTCACCGGCCTTGTCAAGGGGGATGACATCTACCGCATCTATGCCGGTCTGCGGGAGGAATACTGCATCGACGGCCGCCGGGTGATCAACACCCAGGATATCCGCCTGTGCCGCCGCACCCTGCGGGATGCCGCCACCCGCGGCCGCAGCCCGGCCAAGACCCTGACCATGTGGGACCATGTGCTGGACGGCGAGACCCGGTATATCAAGGGCTTCAAGACCACGGCAGACTTTCTGCTGGACACCTCCTTTACCTACGAGCTGGGCCTGATCTCCAAGCTGCTGGGCGTGGTGCGCCGCCAGTTCACGCTGGAAGGCCACAATGCCGAGTTGTGGGATGAGACGGCCCGCCGCTTTGAGCACGTTGCCCCGCTGCCGCTGGATCTGCTGCCGCCCGACAGCATGCTGCGGGAGTTCTATGGCGGCAAGGTCTGACCGACCCCAAGATATGGGGAAAATGCGAAAAATTTGTTTCCAAACCTGCACCAAACTGTAAAAAATGCAGGACATGCGTTGCAATTGTACAGGCGGCGCGCTATAATGGGCATGACCCCACAACCCGTGGTCCGGCGCAGGCCGGGCCGTGTATGGAGGAAGAGAGAGGTGTCTTTTATGGATTTCGATTTCAATAAGATCAAGGAAATGGGCTTGGAATACGCAGAAAAAGGCAAGAACGCCGCCAAAGACCTGGCCGAGAAGGGCAAGACCCAGGCACTGATCGTCAATGAGCAGGGTAAGCTGCTCAAGGCACAGCGTCAGCTGGGCGCACTGGTGTACAGTCTGGCCAAGGGCAAGGAAGAAAATCAGCCGCTGGTGGATAAATACATCGAGATGATCGACAGCATCGAGGGCGAGATCGCCCGCCTGAAAGCCTCTCTGACCCCGGCGGAAACCGCTGAGGTGGAATTTACCGAAGCCGAAGAGCCGGCTGCTGAAGAAGCTCCCGCTGCCGAGGCAGCGCCTGCCGAAGAGCCCCGCAAGACCTGCCCGCAGTGCGGTGCACCCGTCTCGGACGATGCACTGTTCTGCAATAAGTGCGGCGCACAGCTGTAACGTAAACAGCGCCCCAGCAAAAACCGGAAAACGGGCGGTGTCCCCTTTGGCAGGATACCGCCCTGTTTTTGCGAAAAAAGAGAAATCTCCGTAAAAATACCGGGAAATGCCCTGATACCCTTGCAAAACCGCAGAGGATGCGGTACAATTTGTAGTATCTTTTGGAAGGGAGGGCCTGCCATGCTGGACTGGGTACCGAGCGCACCCTATACCGCGGAACAGCTGTTGGAAGTGCTGCGCATCCTGCGCGACCCGGAAAACGGCTGCCCCTGGGATAAAGTGCAGACCCATGCTTCCATCCGGAAAAATTTTCTGGAGGAGACCTGTGAGGTGCTGGAGGCCATCGACGCCGACGACCCGGCCATGCTCCGGGAGGAGCTGGGCGATGTGCTGATGCAGGTGGCGTTCCATGCCGTCATCGAAGAAGAGCGCGGGCGCTTTACCTTTGAGGACGTGTGCCGCGAGGTGTGCGAGAAGCTGGTGTTCCGGCACCCGAACATTTTTGCCTCTTCAGCGGCGCAGAATGCCGGTATAAACGGCTGGGATGCGCTCAAGAATAAGGAAAAGGGCCGCACCACCCTGGCCGACGAGCTGAACACGGTGCCGGCCACCCTGCCGGCCCTTATGCGTGCCCAGAAGCTGCAGAAGCGTGCGGTGCGCTGTGGTGTGCCGGAGCCGGAAGGAACGCAGGCACAGCAGGCTCTGCAGCAGGCTGTGGACGGCTGGAACGCTGCGCAGAACGCCGACGCAGCGGGGGAGCTGCTGTTTGCAGCGGCCAATGCCATGCGGCTGGCCGGTGTGGACGCCGAAGAGGCGCTGACCTTTGCGTCCAGGCGGTTCTGCGATGCATGTCTGCAGCAGGAACAACGCGGTATTCAGGCGGATGCGCCTGCCCCGATAGAAGAAACGAAGTAACACAAAAATAGGATTTTTGGAGGGTTTATCGTATGACCAAGACCGATCTGATTGCACAGGTGGCAGCAAACACCGAAATGAGCAAGAAGGACGCTGAGCGTGCTGTTAGCGCCATGTTTGAGGCACTGGGCAAGGCCATGGCAGAGGGCGAAAAGATCACTATCTCCGGCTTTGGCACCTTTGAGGTGCGTGAGCGCGCCGAGCGTCAGGGCATCAACCCCCGCACCCGTGAGCCCATCACCATCGCTGCTTCCCGCAGCATCGTGTTCAAGCCCGGCAAGTCCCTGAAGGACACCCTGTAAGCTGATTTTTGCTTTGCCGCCGCTGCCTCACAGGAGGCGCGGCGGCGTTTTTTGTACAAAAGGAGGAACCACGCACATGCGTCTGGACAAATACCTGAAAGTTTCGCGCCTGATCAAGCGCCGCACCGTAGCCAACGAGGTGGCGGATGCAGGCCGTATCCTCATCAACGGCAAGGTGGCCAAGGCCAGCCAGGCCGTCAACGCCGGGGACATCATCGAGGTCACCTTTGGCAACCGACCCATCAAGGTGCGGGTGCTCTCGGACGTGGAGCCCCGCACCAAGGACGTGGCCCGCGAGATGTACGAGATCATCGAGCAGCCCGCCGTGCTGGCCGTCGAGCCGCCCAAGGAATAAAACCGGCCTCGCCCCGCATAGGATGTTCCCAGAGGAAGGGAGCTTTGCCTTATGCCGAAACCGGAAGAAAGACCCACAGCCCGGCCCCATGACCTGATTTTGGAAAGCCGCACCACCCTTACCGTGACCGGGGTGCAGAAGGTACTGCATTGCAGCCCCGAGAGCGCTGCGCTGGAAACGGGCAAGGGCACGCTGCATCTGGCCGGGGCGCAGCTCAGTGTCGTTTCACTGGATCTGGAAGCCGGGGAAGCAAAGCTCACCGGCCGGTTCGATGCGCTGGAATATACCCGCACTGCGCCCGCCGGAGGCTTCTGGCACCGGCTTCTGCGCTGATGCTGCCGGTGCTGCAGCCCGCCCAGCTGGGGCGGGAGCTGGCCGCCTGCACCATACTGGGTGCAGCCGTGGGTGTGGTACGGGCGTTTTTCCCGGTGCGGGGGCGGAGCGCCTTTGTGCCGGATGCCCTGCTCACCGGGGCGGTGCTGTTCGGCGTGCAGAGCTATGCTGCCGCCCTCAGCAGTGCCGGGGTGCTGCGCTGGTACATGGTGCTGGCGGCCTTTGCCGCAGCCCTTTGCACGGCAGCCGTGCTGGGCATTCCGGTGCGGTGGGCCGGGCAGTGTCTGGCGTGGGTGCTGGGTGTTCCGGTGCGCCTTGCCCGGCAATGGGTGCTGCGGCCGCTGGCGCAACGGCACGCGGCGCGCCGCGCAGCACGCAAAGAACGCCGGAACGCAAAAAGAACCACAAAAAATCCGAAAAAGAACTTGCCAAACCAGCGCCGTGTGTTGTATAATTCAAACGTATCAAAGTAAGAGAAGGGACGCAGTGTGTCTGCTGCGCAGATGGGGGCGTGTGCAATGGCAAATCAGAGCCGCAAAAAGGGCGGGAAGCGTGCGTTTGGCAAAACGCTGATCCGGTTGTTTTTTGTGCTGATGCTGCTCAGCATGCTGGCAGCCTACATTTCCAATCAGGTCACCATCAGCTCCAAGCGTGCGGAGCTGGAAACGCTGAACGAGCAGATCGCCCAGCAGCAGACGGAAAACCAGGAGATGCAGCGCATCCTCAGCGGCGACGCAGACGAGATCACCGAGTGGGTCGCACGCGACTCTTACAACTATGCCGCGCCCAACGAGCGCATTTTTGTGGACGTGACGGGCAAATGAGCCTTGCGGCGGGGCGCACACTAGGAGAACAAGGAGTATTGAGTTTTGGCAATTGAGGTTGGAAACGTTTTTGAGGGCCGTGTCACCGGCGTAAAGCCCTTTGGTGCTTTTGTTGCCCTGCCGGAAGGCCGCGTGGGTATGGTCCACATTTCCGAGGTATCGAACGAGTTCGTGCAGGACATCACAGCGGTGCTGCACGATGGCGACACCGTGAAGGTGCAGGTCATCAACGTGGCACCGGACGGCAAGATCGCCCTGTCCATCAAGCGGCTGCTGCCGCCGCCCCCGCGCCCGGCCCGCGATAACCGCGGCCC
>ERZ1034952.1523-NODE-1523-length-18608-cov-6.678111_pt1 | contig 18608 bp, 13 predicted proteins | sample MGYA00520625_ERZ1034952 | MGnify/ENA primary metagenome ERZ1034952 (study PRJEB33766, sample SAMN09781773) | gut metagenome | biome: gut microbiome | host: Homo sapiens | place: Madagascar | study: EMG produced TPA metagenomics assembly of the PRJNA485056 data... | reverse complement strand
CCCTACGTCGCTCATTCTATTGACAATGCGTTCATATATTTTTAACTCATGCAATTGTCGTGAACAACGGCCAAGACGATTGCACGAGTAAACAATTTGTAAAGGATGATAGGGCAACTCATATGCCCACGCCATGTAGGGGAGGCTCTTAGCCTCCCGAAACGCACGCAACTGGGCGGTTCGTTGAATGTTGAGCGGCTGCGCCGCAGCGGGCGGCTTCGAGCCGCCCCTACCCGGTGCGGTGGAAACCGGGGGGTCTACTGGTAAATGCGCAAAAATCCCCGCCGGGGTTCCGGCGGGGACAGTCATGTTATGCGCCCATGAGGGCTTGGAAGGTGCTTCTGCGCACCAGGGCGGGGGTACACTTCTCGCAGATGTAATCCTCGGTCAGCAGCAGCTGTGGAGCTTGCTCCTCACATTCCACACCGCAGCGGGAGCAGGCGGGAATGCGGGTAATTTTCTTTTGCATGATGTAGAAGGTTGCACTGCCGGAAAGAATATCAGAGCGGGTGAATTTGTCAATCTTGTGGCCGGGCAGCCTGGCATAGTTATAGATGTTGGAGTCCCGCACCTGGAAAGTGTCGTCCTCCTCATAATACTGCTGGAGCAGCAGATAATGTCCACCGCTGGTAAATACGCCCAAATGCTGCAAGCTGATAACCCGCTGGCCGTTTTGCAGCGCCGCAATCACCTCGTTGATGCTGTTGCTAGTCTTTTCCAGGTAGAAGCCCATCTCCGCAGGGGTGTAGCGGAACAGCTCGCCCCGTGTGCCGGACGCATCGTGATATTCCGGGTAACGGGCTGCCAGCATATCGGGGGTAAGCACCGTATCGGTCATATAGGTTGCCAGCATAGCCATGGTGGTGATGCCGCAGCCGCCCCGCCCCACATAGGAACCGCCGTAAGGGCTGAACATATAGTCCTGCTGGAAATAGGTGATGGCCTCCGGGAAACGCTCGTGTGCCACATCCGCATACAGCACATCCGCTGGGGTTACGTCCGCCTTGGACACATCCGCCCACAGGGAAGCAAGACTGTAGTTGACTTTCAAGGTCTGCTTTTCCCGGCGCGCCTGCACCATGTCCAGCAGCTTCTGGCCGGTAAGCGCCGCCTGGGCTTCCTGCTCTGCACGATTATGACCGGCACAGAAATAAACGATGTGATAGCCCAGCTTCGTGCGGATGATTTCCGTGTCCCCTGCCTTTCTGGCCGGGTCAAAGCACCAGTCATCCAGCTCACTTAAAAGCTGCCCCTGCTCCAGATTCCGGTAGCTGCCGCCGTTGAGCCGGGAGCCGTCATCCTGAGAATTTTCGTTTGCCAGGCGGGCAAAGTTTGCCTCGGAATCGTTCTTTGTCAGGTAGGAGTAGCCCCAGGTACGCAGCATCTCCTCAGCCTTCTGCTTGCAGGCATCCCACTGGCTGTCGGCAGCCGTCACGGTGCCGTCCTTGGAAACCTTCGCTCCTTCTGGAATCAGCAGCACATGGCGCATATCCACGGTCTGCCCCCCGGACAGCTCCGAAGAATGCTCCCGCACATAGGAAGCAATCTCCGAATCGCTGACGGAAATATCATAGCTTTCCTCCGTGAAGTACATATAGCCGAAATTATAATCATATGCCGCCTGCACCAATTCTTCAGCGCTGCCGCCAAAGGCCGCCTGTGCATAGTCTTCCAGGCTCTCATAGCCCCGCTGTGCTGCCAATTCACCCATGGTTTCTTCCAGACCGTCAAGGTAGGCCTGGTGCATTTTATTGGGCCGATAGCAGGGCTGGTCTTGATAGAGAAAATTGTTCACCGGCAAATCTGCCGCCACATATTTTCCGTGGAGGTCATCGGTCTCGTTTGGTTTATAGGCCTCCTCGGTGATGGGGCGGGGCTCCTGGGCCCCTTGCAGCAGAAGCTGCTGGGTCTGCCAGTTGGCAACTGCCTGACGGAGAAAATAATGCTGCCAGCTCAGGCCGCTTTCCAGGGGACATTCCTGCTCATCCAAGGGCTGGGTGTAGTCCGGCTGCCGGGAATTACCGCCGGAGCGGTAGACACTGATGACATTCAGATACTGAATTTGCAGCGCTGCATTCGTCAGCGTGGCGCTGCCCATGGAGGCAACCACCTTATCCCCCAGCTGGGCTGCCTTGTCCGCCGAAACGCTGTAGGTGGGCAGGCACCGCACATCTCCCGGAATGCCGTTGGCCGCTGCTGCCAGGGTGCGCACCGGCACGGCAGGCATTTCCGCCACCACCGGCTCCGTCGTTGATGCCTGGGTGCCGGGCAGAAACGCGAACCGATAGACGGCCAGTCCGGCAAAAATCAGCGCCAGCACCGCCACCAGCACCACAAGCAGCAGGGTACTCAGGGGCAAACGGCTGCGCCCCATTTTTTTATGATTCATGAAATGAAAGACCTCGTTTAGATGGAATTGTCGGAGAATGCATTCAGAATGGACAGAAAATGGTTTCTGCGGGACAGCGCCGCCCCGCACTTTTCGCAGGTGTAATCCGCCTGGAGCAGCCGCTCCGGCTGACGGCTTTCAAAGCTGCCGCCGCACCGGGCACAGGCCGGGATGGCCGTCACCTTTGGCTGCATCACATAGTAGTTTCCGCCGCCGGACAGAAGCGTGTAGCGCTCAAACCAATCCGTTTTGTGGCCGCTGAGCTTTCCATAGTTGAAAACGTTGGAGTCCCGCACCTGGAAGGTATCGTCCGCCGCGTTGTAGCCGGTGATAATCAGATAGTGTCCACTGGACGTAAAATGACCCTTGTGCTGCAAGCTGACAACCAGCTTGCCCTGCTGCACCTCGGGGATGACATCATCAATGGAAAATACCATTTTATCCGTATAGAACCCCATCTCTGCCGGTGCATAGTGAAAAATGCTGCCGTCAGTGGCATGGGTGGCATAGTCGAAGAAATCGTCATCAAACCGCTTTGCCATCATAGCCGGAGTTTGCAGGCTGTCCGTCATGTAGGTTGCCAGCATGGCAAAATTGGTAATGCCGCAGCCGTTGGGTCCGATGGAGCGGTCACCAAAGGGGAAGGTGTAATAATCCTGCTGCAAATAAACCATCACTTCCGGGAAGCGCTGATGGGCGATGTCCGGGTAGAGCGTATCTTCCAGGGTCGGCAGCACATTCGTGGTGTCCACCCACAGGGAAATTTGGGAATAATCCGCCTTCAGCGGCACCTTTTTCAGCCAGTTCTCCCAGCTGGTCTGCTGCAAACTGCATCTCAGATTATCCCGCGCTTCCTCCAACCCGGAATCCATAAAGGCAGTCAGCAGCACCACATGATAGCCCAATTCGCTTTTGAGAACGGCAGATTCCATCTCGTGGCGGCCATCGGCAAAGCACCATTCATCCAGCGCTGCAATCAGCTGCCCTTTTTCGATGGCGTGATAGTACCCTCCGTCTATTTTGGAGCCGTTATCCTCCGACTGCTGGCTGGCCAGCTGGGCAAAAACAGCCTCCTGACTCCGGCTGTAGCGGGAACCGCATTCCTTCTCCCAGTCCTCCAAAAATGCGTTGGCGCGAGATAATGCCTCGTCCCACTGTGCTTGGGTGGCGGTAACCGTCCCGTCTTCTGCAACATCTGCTCCCTTGGGCACAAACAGCACCTGGCGGATATTCACCGTCTCCCCGCCATCGGTGGGAATCACCGCCTCGGGGCTGTGGAGATAGCTGGCAAGCGCCTCATCCGTTGGATCAATGTCATAGCTCTCCTCTGTGAAATACATATAGGCAGTGTTATAGTCCACCGCTGCCTGCACCCACTGGTCGGCAGGAATTCCGGTGCGGGCAGCCATTTCGCTGAGGCTGCCATAACCGCAGCGCTGTGCCAGTGCATCCAGTGTCTCCTCCATGCCGTCTAAGTACGCCTGGTGCAGACTGTTGGGGATAAATCTGTCATGCTCCTGGTAGAGAAAATGGTTGACCGGCAATTCCGGGGCAATGTATTTTTCATGGAGGGTATCCGTGGAATCCGGCTGGAATGCCTCCTCGGTGATGCGCTGAGGCTGGGCGGCGGCATACAGCAGGGCTTGCTGCGCCTGCCAGCTCAAAATAGCCCGCTGCAAAAAATACTGCTGCCAGCTGAGGTTCTCCGCCAAGGGACAGCGCTGGGTGTCCAGGGGCTGGGAATAATCCGGCTGCTCCTGGGCATTGCGCTGGGCATTTACCTGACTTAAATAAAGCAGTTGCAGCTCCCGGACGGTGAGGGAGGCATCCCCCGCCCGTGCAGCCACCGTGTCCGCCGCCGCATTGCTTCCCGTGTAGCTTGCCCTGCACAAAACACTGGTGCTGTTTCCGTTGGCAGTAGGCTGGAAGGGCACCTTCTCAGGCACCTGCATCGCCGCAGTCTCCGGCGGAACGGAGGGAATGGCAGGTGTATCGGCAGCTGCCTCTCCAGCAGGAAACGAACCACGCAGCAGCAGTCCCGCCAGCACTGCCGCCAGCACCACCACCAGAAGCACCAGCGCCGCCGTCACGCCTGCCTGGGGCTTCTTTTTCCCGCTGTATCTTTCCGTGTTCTGGCTGAATTTTCCCATGGTCAATCCCCCTCTCCGTGATGCGTCACGCTGCGCCTACATATTCCTCCAAGGTCAGGCCGGTGTCCTTCATTGCCATGGACACCTTGGTACCTACATAGCGATAGTGCCAATGCTCATAAACGATGCCGGTGATGTCCTCCTTGCCCTCCGGGTAGCGGAGGATAAAGCCATACTCCCAGCAGTGCTCATGGAGCCAGGTCAGCATGGCGGAACCCACAATGTCCATAGCAAGGCCAGTCTCGTGCTCGCTGTAACCGGGCAACGCCACGGTTTCCAATGCCTTATTATAGGCCTCCTGGTAGCTCAGACCCTTCTGCTGGTATTCCTTGGTACGATCGTTGAGGATGGTGTTCTGCTCGTCCGGGCTGCGGTAACCGCAGTTGAGCCACACCTCCACACCGGTGGCGCGGCAGTCCAGAATCATCTGACGCAGACTTTGCTCTGCGCTTTTGTCCACCCGCGCCCAGTCGTTGTAGCGAACCAAATTGGGCTTGTAGTTTTCAGGAATGGGATTACGGTAGTTCACCAACAGAATATAAATGCCATCGGGCGTAAAATAGCAAGTCTGGCCGTCAATCTCCGTGGGATTAACCGCCATGGTACCGTCCTCGTTAAAGTAGTAACGATAGCCATCCTCGTCCAGCCAGCCGGTATGCATCACGCCGCTGTCCTCAAAGTAGTATTTCTGGTTTTCCACTGTCTGCCAGCCGGTCAGGCGTTTTCCGTCCTCGCCAAACAGATAGCGTCCGTCACTCAGATCAACCCATCCTTCGGCCATCAGGCCGCTGCCCTCGTAAAAATAATAGGTATCGCCATCAATTTCGTTGAGGCCCTTGACAGGGGTTCCTTGGGCATTCAGATAGTAAACGCCCTCCGGCTGCTCCAGCCACCCGCTCACCAGGGTGCCGTCCTCCGAAAGATAGCACCGCACACCGTCCAGGTCATACCAGCCCGTGGCAAGCACGCCGTCCTCCAGGAAATAGCGGCGGAGCCCATCCACGTCCTGCCAGCCCTGCACCGCCGTGCCGTTTTCCCGGAAATAGTGCTGCACGCCGTCAATATCCTGCCAGCCGCTGCGCATCACGCCATTGCTGCCGAAATAGTAGCGTCCACCGCCAATGGTCTGCCAACCGGTGACCATGGCATTGCTCTGCCCGAAATAGTAGGCACTGCCGTTGTCCTCCATCCAGCCGGAGATTGGCTCGCCCTTTTCATCCAAATAATAATAGTAGCCGTTCTGCTGCACCCAGCCACTGCGATCCATGTGAGCCGTATAGTACCATACGCCAACCAGACCAGCTAAAATGGCCAGAACCACCAGGCAGAACACCACCAGAAGAATCCTGTTTTTTGATTTCATTCCATTCGCCTACTTTTTGACAATATTTGAGTTCATGTTATCATATTTTTCTCAGAATTTCAAGATTTTAATAAAGGTTTAACAACCGGGTCGCAAAAAAACCGGTTTCCCCTACAGTTGGCGTATGCAAAACCGCACAGCGTCAAAAATCCCCGGCGGGATTTCGCCCGCCGGGGTCAATGTGCCAAAGCAGATTATTTGACAGTTTTTTCCCGCCACTTCTGGTTTGCCGTGGCAGTAAACTGGTTGCGCAGGGTAACGGAACCATCATCATTGAGCACCAGCCATAGCATATCGCTGTCCACCGGACGCAGACCACCGTTGTCCCGGATTGCCAGAACACTCAACGCCAGCTCATAAGTTTCCTCCATATAGGGCATGGTGGCATCGTAACCCTGCCACTGGTTGGGGCGGGCAATTTCTTCCAGCAAACTCAGGCCATAGCCATTGCTGCGATCCTCACTGCGGTTGATGGCCACCCACATGATAACGGTCTTGACATTATTGGAGCGTCCAATTCCCACGCTGTCAGCCAAAGCGGCCAGCGCGGCAGCTTCTTCATTCACCGGGGTCTCGGTAGGCTCAGTTACCGGCTGCGTTTCCACCACGGTTGGCTCTGTGGCCTGTGGCTCCTCCTGCTGCTTCTGCCCCTTTCCGGGCAGTGCAATGGCCAGAATCAGCAGAATCAAAATCAGGGGTGACCATAGCCGAATATCGAAATACCAGCGCACATCATTCCCCAGGTGGGAAATGTACTCGCTGAGAAATTTGGGCACAGGAATGGCCGCCTTCTTTGGCTTCCGTCTGCGCGGTGGTTCCGTTTTCTTTACGTCATTGGGATTTTGTTCCATAGTGTTGTCTCTCCTCCTGTGCTATTCTTCCGGGGCTTTTCCGTACCTCGAATTCCATTATAGCCAAGTGCCCTGCAATAAACTGTCGAAACGCAGCTTTGTTCGGCTATTTGATATGAAAATTATAACATAGCGCAGCGAATAAGTCAACTTTTCCTTTATTTTATGCAATTATGTCAACTTTTTAAGAGAATTATGTAAACAAAGGGTACTGTGCCGCCTTATGCGTGTAATCAAGGTGAATGCACAATTCTAAAATAGCGGATTTCCAAAAACTGAATCCCCACTCAAACTGTAGGGGCGGCTCAAAGCCGCCCGGGTCGCCTGCTAGGCGACCCCTACATACATTACACCATCCACCGAACCGCTCCATTGCGTCAGCTTCGGGAGGCATAAGAGCCTCCCCTACAGGACGTGGGCATATGAGCTAACCTATCATCATTTACAAATTGTTTACTCACGCAATCGTCGTGCAGAGGAGTTATCAGGTATTGCTAACACCGCAGATCTATTGTATACTTATTTTAAAGGCAACCTATGTCCTGTTCAGAGACCCAGTGACAGTGGAGTCAGCCAAGCCTATCACTTTATAGAATGCCACCACCAACACCCTGCGGGTGGAGATGACGGCAGCAAGCAATGGGGCGGAATACTGCTGATTCATTACCGATGCCAATCATACACATGAGAAAATAACAAAGGAGGCCTAATTGTATGAATACAATTGAAGAAATGTTGACAGGCCAAATTGAAATGTCAGATTTTATTGCTCTGTTAAAGTCTGATCCCACGCTGCAGAATGAAATCAGGAATTTAGTTCCTCCAGAAGCGGCCCATAATAGGAGCCACCCACTTTGGGAACAGCAACGGATCTCCTATATGGCCTTTCAAGACTGTGGATATGATTTCCTGCGGTTTGTGTGCCGGTTCTCTCGATTGGATGGATCATTGGGACAAAATTTAAATCTTTGGTCACCAATATATAAGGTTTACAGCTACTATCATCCAGAGCTCCCTTATACAATGATCTGTCACGATATGTTTGACCTGTATCTGGACGCGGCAAGAGACTGCTTTGAGGGGCCGGAGGTTGTGTCAATTGTAGAAAAGATCGTCAAAGACGCAATGGAAATAAAGACGAAAGGCAAACGACGCCAGCGTGTCAAAGAGGAAGTAGAAAGGGTGTTCCACGTAACAGACAAAAAACGTCCTCGTTGGATTCAGGGGGCGGAATGGCCAATGGGGGTGAATTCCCCCATGAAGTACATTTCCCAGAAAAGAACAGGAGAATTGGTGGAATACTTTTTTGAGGATGTTGACACAGGTGCGTGCAGAACAGTGGAGCAGTTCTATTAAGTGAGCACATAGACCCGTCCGGGTGCCGGGCGGGTATTCTCCTGAGAATGCGACGCCTATACCTATGACACGGTAGGCAATATCCTGACCGCCTCCGATGGCACCACCACCCACAGCTACACCTATGGTGATACCAACTGGAAGGATTTGCTCACTGCCTTTGACGGCAACAGCATTACTTACGATGCCATTGGCAACCCCACCAGCTACTACAATGGCACCCGCTGGAACCTTACCTGGGTCAATGGTCGGACTCTGGCCGCCATCTCCGATGGAACCAACAACCTGAGCTTTGCTTATGATGCCGGCGGCCTGCGAACCAGCAAGACCGTGAACGGCACCACCTACCGCTACTACTACGCCGGCGGCAAGCTGATGCGCATGACCTGGGGCGGCAATACCATTGACTTCTTCTACGATGCCAATGGTACGCCCTATGCCATGAAGTACAACGGCACAGTGTACTACTATGTCACCAATCTCCAAGGCGATGTCATGCGCATCGTAAACGCCAGCGGCACGGTGATGGCCAGCTACGACTACGACCCCTATGGCAAGGTCATTTCCGCTACGGGCACCTTGGCAAACGTCAACCCCCTGCGCTACCGTGGGTACGTCTACGACCAGGAAACCGGATTCTACTATCTCCAGAGCAGATACTATGACCCGGCGATCGGCAGATTTATCAATGCGGATAGTTATGCTTCCACCGGGCAGGACATTATTGGATACAATATGTTCGCATATTGTGGCAATGATCCTATTTTTAGAATCGACTATGATGGTGAGGGATGGGGTCTTATTTTGCTGACAGCTGCTGTTCTATCTTGCTTGTTAACTTCGTCTGAAAATCAGACTCCGCATCTTCAAGAAGAAGCAAATGATAAATATAATAGTGGTAATGTGGAAGTATATGAAAGAGGTAACTCCAACATTAACCTCAAAACTGTCAATGCAGAAATCTATTACCCCAATTCTACAGTATCAAATATTAGTATTGGAGAATCCTTAGCTATTAGGTCGAAATATGAGCAGAACGCTGTTCTCGATGTAATCATTGAAAGTCCATATTACAGTGAAGATGTATATGGAAGTAAAGCATTTATGAGAGCGCAATGGGTTGCCCATAATGTTTGCTATGACATTGCATCCAGCGGAGATGTCGGATTTCGGCTTATGCAGCTAGCATCAGGTTCTTCAAATCCTCTTGAGAGCGCGAGCTCTTTAGATTTGCGGAGTTTAAATAATATGCTTCTGCGACAAAAAATTATGTATACGCTTATTTCTTGGGTGTATTAAGGGGAAATCAAATTGTGAAACGTGTTTTAGCCTTATTGGGTATATTTATTTTGTTTTTTTTAATATACGGATACATAGTCTATTCAAAAACAAACGATAATTCCATAGTATATGGTGATTGGAATGATAGAACAAAAACTATCCTTGCAAACCATTTTGGAGGAATTTTACCCGATAATATTTCGACACAAAGTAACATTCAAAGCTATTACTATAAATTCTCTCAAGCGGCACTCGGGGATGAGAATTTCGTAATATACGTCGGATTTCAAGCACCTGATGAGGAAGCCTTTAGTGAGTATGTTGACATTTATGCAGGTAAATCAACATTGACATTGTCACAAGATAACATGAGTTTCCATATTTTTCAATGTTCTCCTGAATCTGTTATAGATTACTTAGATGGAAGAATCTATGATGGAATGTTTTACAATTTTGAGATTGTTTTGGAAAACAAAACTGATTTGACAATTCAGATTTTAGCAGCTCATGTGTGGGACTATTACAGAGACGAAGTACTTGTCGATTTCCTCCAAAAAATCGTTGACTTTGATACCTTCCTAGAATGTTAATCTCTGCTTTCAAATCGGAATTTGTGTGGGCTGATTTGTTTTGCACATAGTGTAACAAACGAAGATGGTTGGCAGTACTATTTCTGTTTTGACGCCGAACTGGGACAATACGTTCATGTCAAGTTTATCGGTAGAGGTAATTCTGAGCAAAACTCACATCTTCGCATGAAGTGCCCTGGAGGAATCCAGGGCACTTTTTGAGTGTCCCGGACACAAGGCGCAACGGGCCGGAAAAAATACCAATCTGCGTGATTCTTCAAAATACCCTTGAAGAATTTATATTGGATGATATAATAAATCCGAAGGTCATTAGCAGTATGACTACACCTACGATTCCATTGGCCGCCTGATTTACAGCGAGCAGAAGGAGGGATATACCAGCGTTCTTCGCACCAATCAGGCCTACAATGCGTACAACCAGCTGACCAAGCAGGCTTGGCAGATGGGCAGCACTGCTTACTCGGAAACTTACACTTATAACGATTCCGATGGCAGCCTGAACACCATGACCACCGGTGTGGGCACTACCCTGACCATGGGCTACGATGGCCTGCGGCGCTTGACTTCCGTCACCGGCGGCCCTGTTTCCCGGCAGTTTACCTATCGGGACATTGACAGCACCAAGACCACCATGCAGGTGGCATCCGTGACCAGCGGCGGGCAGCAGTATGGCTATACCTATGACAGCATGGGTAACATCGCCACCTATTCTGCCCCCGATGGTGAGGTTACTATTTATACCTATGACAACCAGGGTCAGCTCCTCAAGGCTACTGGGAACACCACCTACACCTATACCTACGATGGTGCGGGCAATATCCTGACTGCGTCCGATGGCACCACCACCCACAGTTACACCTACGGTGATACCGACTGGAAGGATCTGCTTACTGCCTTTGACGGCCAGGCAATCACCTATGATGCCATTGGCAACCCCACCAGCTACTACAACGGCACCCGCTGGAACTTTACCTGGGTCAACGGTCGAAATCTGGCCACCGCCTCCGATGGGACCAACAGCCTGAGCTTCGCCTATGATGCCAGCGGACTGCGAACCAGCAAGACCGTGAACGGCACTACCTACCGCTACTACTACGCCGGCGGTAAGCTGATGCGCATGACCTGGGGAACCAATACCATTGACTTCTTCTACGATGCCAGCGGCCTGCCCTATGCCATGAAGTACAATGGCACAGTGTACTATTACGTCACCAACCTCCAGGGCGACGTGATGCGCATTGTGGACGCCAGTGGTACGGTGATGGCCAGCTATGACTACGATCCCTATGGCAAGGTCATCTCTGCAACGGGAACCTTGGCAAGCGTCAACCCCCTGCGCTACCGTGGATACGTGTACGACCAGGAAACCGGGTTCTATTACCTCCAGAGCAGATATTATGATCCTGTGGTGGGCAGGTTCATAAACGCAGACGTACTTGTTAGCGCAGGACGTTTGAACCTTATATGCAATATGTTTGCATATTGCCACAATAACCCTGCCAACTATCTTGACACAAATGGGTTTGATGCCATTTGGATACAAGAAGGAGACAGTGCTGCAGGGTGTGGACATTCCGGATTGATGGCTCAGGATGAAGATGGGGAATGGTTTTATTTCTTTTGGGGACCGAGTAACGAAAATTCTGGTCTAGAAATATTGCTTGGTACTACACACCCTACTGATTATCCACATATCCCAGTTAACGGAGAGGACTTAACAAATACAAAACAAGTTATACAAGTTTTAGCAAGGTCCAATTCTTCTGCTTCCGATCGTGCAAATCTTATCACCTCAACACGTTACTTTGAAGGTGATTATGTAAAAACCTATGAAAAGGCAAAAGACATTTTAACGTCGAGTGCACAATACAAATTGCTTACCAACAATTGTGTGCAAAATACCTTAACAGCTTTTGCAGAAAGTGATTGGAGGTTTATACTGGTTGCGCATGGACTGGAGAACAGCTTAATTCCTAATCGGACAGCAGAGAGAGTTGCTTTGTTGCCTAAAGAACAAGGCGCTTTTCCGTTAAAGCTTTTGCTACTGGATTTACTGACGTGACATTGTTGGGGGAATTTAGATGAAGAAACCGTATATGAAAGGTTTGTGCATTTTGCTTGGAATCGTTTTCATTGTATTGATTTCTGCCATAACAATGCGAATGCTGGTGGACCGATCATTTGTGTTTGTGTCTGTGCCAACAATTGAGCATAGTGATACTGTTCATTTGGCAAACAATCAGCAAAAAGGCGGACTTAGTCATGAACTGATTTGTGTCGATGAACAATTGTATTCCTTGTTTTTTTCGGATAGAAAGTTGAAAGTGTATCAACATGAGAATGGTAAAACGAAGAAGGTCTTTCAAACCAGCAATTTCCACTTTTATATCGGCTCTTCCAATGAATATCTGTATTACATCGGTCAAGCTGACAGGGCATCAGGAAATTACCCACTTCGCTGCTGTAATATTATTAGCAAAGAGGAGTACTTCATTTATTCCGGGAAGCTCGATTATCAATACGAAAATACATATTTTTCGTCCGATGGATCCCTGTACGTTCCTTTAAGCAGAAATACCCCTGCAAAATATATCCATGTCTTAGGGGCGGAACTCTTATCCGATAATGCACCGGGAGAAACATTTGCATTGGGTGGAAGAGAGTATTCTGCTGTCCCCGGAAATTATTTGAAGCTTAGTTGCAACGATCAGCATGGAAAAACAAGCTTGCTATTATTTCCTAAGGGAGAGGCACTCCGGTCCATTATTCCATGCCAGGATGGAATCCTTGTTCATGTGAAAAGCACAAATGGATTTATCGCTTTATATTGGATTGAAAAATCTGGGCTTGTTTCAGAGCTGTTCAGCGTTCCCTGCATGAATAGCGTATGCGCCTTGAATTTGGCTGGAACAGATGTATACCTGTCATTTATGCGTTTTGAAAAGTGGGGAAACCTTGGAATGCTCCGATATGAAAACGATAATCTTGAGGGCACCTGGAAGATTAGTTTGACAGACTTTACTTATCAGAAAATCAATGACCAAATTTTCGACGGACTATACAATTTTGATGACACCGGCTTCTATTGCACCGATGAGAAACACAACATATATAAAATGGACTTTGAAGGAAATGTTACCCCCATTTACATCAAAAGAAGGTTGTTGGCTTCGCTCAGCGAATAAAAATGCAGTGAACCTGAGACGGCATACCGTAATTCTAAAATGTTCACTGTAAGTTCCACCCTCCACACGAAGTGTCCTGGATTTTTCCAGGGCACTTTTTCTGGTTGTAGTCATTGCAAATACCGCTTCCGTGCAGTATACTTATGATGAGGGGAAGTTGTCTTCCGTCCAGTGAATACTGCAAGTGGCGTCCGTGACCAGCGGCGGGCAGCGGTATGGTTATACCTATGACAGCATGGGTAATATCGCAACCTTCTCCGCTCCCGGGAAGGGCACCGTTACCTACACCTACGACAACCAGGGCCAACTCGGGGCTTGATTATGGTAGAGTATCCCGGCACCTATAATGGTCGAATAATTGTTTGGAAGACCCTATCTCCTCCATAACTATATTTGAATGGGATGAAGATTTCCAATATGGTTCACACTATCATATTCTATTGCCTGGCTCTGGTAAGCACTCAGGTGACCATATTCCAGCAGGTACTCCCGTTCCGGAGCCGTGGAACACAATCTACTTTGGAGGTTAATCTTATGACAATTAACGCCCAAAATAAGGAAATCATCAACACGAGGAATGTGCATATCCATGATGATGTACTTGTAAACTTCGATATTGACATTATTTCAAAATCGATTTGCCTTACCTTTCGTTCTTGGGAGAAAGAGCAGTGCTATACAATTACATTTCAAAATGTTATCGCCTTTTCCTCAACTTGTTGTGGTTTCTGGGGTTCAGACGAGTGGGATTGGGCTTTCGACTTTGAATACTTGAGTCCTGACAGGCATCGGTTGATTCCAGCGTTGTTGAGAAAAGCGGAAGTGATTGGTCAAGAACCGACTCGTGCAGTTGCCCACATTGATGACTATTTTGAATCGATGATTACGTTTCACTCCGGGGATGAACTGGTCATTGCTTGCAAAAGTATCATTATGTAAGAGCAAATCTTCAGATGACGGTAACGCTGGTAATTAAAGCTGCCGACTTCACAGATGACGCTCTAGATGCCATTCGCTCGCTGGACAAAGTTGGAAATGCCACTAGATCTACTGCATCTGCTGGTCGACGTATTCACAAAGGTTATAAAACTGGATATGAGTTTGTTGAAGGTATGACAAAAGAGGCTGTCCGAGGTAAGAATCGGCTTGATTTTCTTGATGATGTTAACAAGATTATATATGAACTTAAGCCGAACAATCCTAGAGGGCTGCGCGACGGAATCCGACAGTTGCAGAGGTATAATAATACTTTGGGTGGAGGATACAAGTTACTTCTTGAGTTATACTAGAGCATGTAACAACAAAAAATGTTCGCCTTTGTAGGGCGGAGTCATGACTCCGCCGGCTGGGTTATGGTTTTATGCCGTTCCTCGTTGGTTGCGCTGGTGCGGAAGCGCATGAGGGTGGTATGGCTCAAAGACCGGTACTTGCTCTCATTCAACGCAGACGCCCCGTAATCGCTGTGGGTCGGCGGGGTCATGACATAAGAGCCCTACAAAATAGCGTAGATTTTTATGTGTTACACAACGCTAGGAGTCGATTATGACAAAAGTTGAATTTTTAAAACAGTGTACGACATTTTTTTCCAGAAAAAAGTTTTCCTGCAGGAATAATCACTACTATAAAGAGGTGTCAAGTGATGTATTAATTGTTTTTGGCATACAAATGTCACGTTACGGCGGATATTGTTATCTTGAATATGGTTATTGTTTTAAATCAATAAACAAGTATTTGCCCTATCCGAAGTTTAATCAGCTAAACTTAAACTGCGGACGCATTATGACAGACATAGGAAAAGCAATCGTGTTTGAAAGACTGGATGAAAACGTTATGGGTGCCCTCGAGAAGACGATAGATGCACTGGTTGATCAAATGATTAATCTTGCCAATTTAGGGCGCAACGAAATAAGTAAATACTATCTGTCCGAGGCGTCTAATAAATCATGGTATATTCTGGGAGAGGAAACTGCAAATTATTTTGACTTGCCTAAAGAAGTATTTCAGTATCACTTTGTAAAGGAGTAATCGTTTTTTCATCCTGCCTTTTGCCACCCCAAAAGACGATGATTGCCGATATATAACAGGATCAATTTTTGTTTGTAAACTTAAAAGCAGATACGCCCGTATACAGAACATGGGGAGTGTCTTCTGGTGAATACGGGCACTGGGTATCGCCTCGGAATGATGGTCCAAACGCAAAAAGTATGCTATCGTTGCCCCCGGTAAATACTGCAGAAAATGTCTCCACATTTGTACTCCGCGAAGGAACTTCTGTACTTTCAGGAAAAGCGGCCCCCCCTGTTTGGTCAAGCGGGCGGAGGCATTCAGTGGTGGGTAGGATATTTAAGTTAAGGAGAGTTTATGCAAAAGCTAGATCAATTTATCAATATACTGAATGAAATACTTGTCTATGCTGAAATGGAATCTACTAAGATTAATTCTGGATATTTTTCAAAATGGAACCAAAAACAACTAGAGAATGTGGTATGTCCAGAAATTAACGAGTTGCTTTCATTTGCACTTAAGGGAAAAGTATTTTTTAAGTACGGGAAAAAACAACGAATGCTTGAATCCACTCATCTAATCACGGATTCCCTTTCTGCATTAGATAAAACACCGTTAGGCAGTAAAATATTAGAATTACAAAAGCTCTTCAATTCATTTTAGCGTAGCGCAACCTTCACAGTCAACAAGATACCAGCAAGCATCGCCTTTTGGGGACAAAAAGCAGTTTGTTGGGATAATCCCAATCCCTTAAGGGTTTCAGGAGTACTCCTGACAAGTGCCGTGGTAATCCATCGGCGATGCTTGCTGGTACATAACAGATTCAATTCCTTACTTATAAACATTTTGTGAATATACAAAATCACGGCTTACATTTTTGCCTTTGAGTGAGGAAACAGATGGAGGGAATCTTCTCTCCTTTCATCTGTTGTTCTCACGAAGGAGGTAATTATGAGGAAGGACAAATTAGTGATTCATGAATGTTATGCAGGCAAACGAAAATCCGAAGAAGTCTTTGCGGCGTTATTTTACTTACGATGCCATTGGCAACCCCACCAGCTACTTCAATGGCACTCGCTGGACGATGAGCTGGACGAACGGCAGAAGTCTGGCGACGGCTTCCGACGGAACCAACAGCCTGAGCTTCGCCTATGATGCCGGCGGTCTGCGGACCAGCAAGACCGTGAACGGCACCACCTACCGTTACTACTACGCCGGCGGCAAGCTGATGCGCATGACCTGGGGAACCAATACCATTGACTTCTTCTACGATGCCAGCGGCCTGCCCTATGCCATGAAGTACAATGGCACAGTGTACTATTACGTCACCAACCTCCAGGGCGACGTGATGCGCATTGTGGACGCCAGTGGTACGGTGATGGCCAGCTATGACTACGATCCCTATGGCAAGGTCATCTCTGCAACGGGAACCTTGGCAAGCGTCAACCCCCTGCGCTACCGTGGATACGTGTACGACCAGGAAACCGGGTTCTATTACCTCCAGAGCAGATATTATGATCCTGTGGTGGGCAGGTTCATAAACGCAGACGTACTTGTTAGCGCAGGACGTTTGAACCTTATATGCAATATGTTTGCATATTGCCACAATAACCCTGCCAACTATCTTGACACAAATGGGTTTGATGCCATTTGGATACAAGAAGGAGACAGTGCTGCAGGGTGTGGACATTCCGGATTGATGGCTCAGGATGAAGATGGGGAATGGTTTTATTTCTTTTGGGGACCGAGTAACGAAAATTCTGGTCTAGAAATATTGCTTGGTACTACACACCCTACTGATTATCCACATATCCCAGTTAACGGAGAGGACTTAACAAATACAAAACAAGTTATACAAGTTTTAGCAAGGTCCAATTCTTCTGCTTCCGATCGTGCAAATCTTATCACCTCAACACGTTACTTTGAAGGTGATTATGTAAAAACCTATGAAAAGGCAAAAGACATTTTAACGTCGAGTGCACAATACAAATTGCTTACCAACAATTGTGTGCAAAATACCTTAACAGCTTTTGCAGAAAGTGATTGGAGGTTTATACTGGTTGCGCATGGACTGGAGAACAGCTTAATTCCTAATCGGACAGCAGAGAGAGTTGCTTTGTTGCCTAAAGAACAAGGCGCTTTTCCGTTAAAGCTTTTGCTACTGGATTTACTGACGTGACATTGTTGGGGGAATTTAGATGAAGAAACCGTATATGAAAGGTTTGTGCATTTTGCTTGGAATCGTTTTCATTGTATTGATTTCTGCCATAACAATGCGAATGCTGGTGGACCGATCATTTGTGTTTGTGTCTGTGCCAACAATTGAGCATAGTGATACTGTTCATTTGGCAAACAATCAGCAAAAAGGCGGACTTAGTCATGAACTGATTTGTGTCGATGAACAATTGTATTCCTTGTTTTTTTCGGATAGAAAGTTGAAAGTGTATCAACATGAGAATGGTAAAACGAAGAAGGTCTTTCAAACCAGCAATTTCCACTTTTATATCGGCTCTTCCAATGAATATCTGTATTACATCGGTCAAGCTGACAGGGCATCAGGAAATTACCCACTTCGCTGCTGTAATATTATTAGCAAAGAGGAGTACTTCATTTATTCCGGGAAGCTCGATTATCAATACGAAAATACATATTTTTCGTCCGATGGATCCCTGTACGTTCCTTTAAGCAGAAATACCCCTGCAAAATATATCCATGTCTTAGGGGCGGAACTCTTATCCGATAATGCACCGGGAGAAACATTTGCATTGGGTGGAAGAGAGTATTCTGCTGTCCCCGGAAATTATTTGAAGCTTAGTTGCAACGATCAGCATGGAAAAACAAGCTTGCTATTATTTCCTAAGGGAGAGGCACTCCGGTCCATTATTCCATGCCAGGATGGAATCCTTGTTCATGTGAAAAGCACAAATGGATTTATCGCTTTATATTGGATTGAAAAATCTGGGCTTGTTTCAGAGCTGTTCAGCGTTCCCTGCATGAATAGCGTATGCGCCTTGAATTTGGCTGGAACAGATGTATACCTGTCATTTATGCGTTTTGAAAAGTGGGGAAACCTTGGAATGCTCCGATATGAAAACGATAATCTTGAGGGCACCTGGAAGATTAGTTTGACAGACTTTACTTATCAGAAAATCAATGACCAAATTTTCGACGGACTATACAATTTTGATGACACCGGCTTCTATTGCACCGATGAGAAACACAACATATATAAAATGGACTTTGAAGGAAATGTTACCCCCATTTACATCAAAAGAAGGTTGTTGGCTTCGCTCAGCGAATAAAAATGCAGTGAACCTGAGACGGCATACCGTAATTCTAAAATGTTCACTGTAAGTTCCACCCTCCACACGAAGTGTCCTGGATTTTTCCAGGGCACTTTTTCTGGTTGTAGTCATTGCAAATACCGCTTCCGTGCAGT
>ERZ1034952.1521-NODE-1521-length-18635-cov-7.946071_pt1 | contig 18635 bp, 19 predicted proteins | sample MGYA00520625_ERZ1034952 | MGnify/ENA primary metagenome ERZ1034952 (study PRJEB33766, sample SAMN09781773) | gut metagenome | biome: gut microbiome | host: Homo sapiens | place: Madagascar | study: EMG produced TPA metagenomics assembly of the PRJNA485056 data... | reverse complement strand
CGCAGCGTGTTTGCCATAACCGAGAAGGACGCATTGCCGCCGTTTTTGTGGAACACGTTGGAATAGGCGTTTTCGCTGCTCAGCACAATATCGTCTGTGTCGGGCGTTTCCTCTGCCAAAAGGCGGGCATTGAACATACGGTAGGCTTGCGCGGCATCATATTCGCCCGTGATCATCTTGGAAACCACATCCTGCGAGATGGCAAAGAAATCGTTGGAGGCGATTCGGATATACATATGGTTTTCTTCCACCACCGAGCGCACGTCCGTCATGGTGTCGGTCAGGTGGTAGCTGACGTTTTGGCTGTAGCTGAGCAGGTCCTGCCCTTCTGCGAGGATATGTTCCTGTGCATCCTCCGACAGCATAACGTGCAAAACCTGCATTGCCTTTTTGCGCCGTGGGTTGTCCTGCTCCAAATCGCGATTCAACGCCACCTGGAAGTAGGGCGTGGTCATCAGCCACTTTTCACCGTTTTGGCTGAAGAACGGCAAAAAGGTTGCGTCGATGCCCTGCTCTTGGAACATCTTTACGCCGGCAGAGCTGCCAAAGTACATGGCAAGCTGCCCATTGCCGAACATCTCGACCACGGCATCGTAATTCAGCTCCAGATCCGCCGCCGTAAGACCTGTGTCCTGAATGAACTGCTCCATACGCTCGAAGGCGCCCGGCCACACGGTGTTGTCCAGCCCGACACGGTTGTTGTTGGCGGGGTCGCTGTAGGCGGTGCGCCATTTACGCCCGTCCGTGGTCATAAGCTCGGCGGCAGAAAGCCCCTGCAGCGTTTCCATGCAGGTGTAGTCGTACAGATAATCGGCGGTATAGCCGCGGATACCCACTTCCTCAAAGGCTTTACAAGCTGCAACAAAGCCGGCGTAATCATTGGGCAGTGGAATATCATACTGCTCAAAAAGGTCGCGGTTGACCACAAAGCCGTGGGCATCGGGGCATACGGGCAGCCAGTTTACGCTGCCATCCTCATTTTTGAAGCTGTTGAGATAGATATTGTAGATGGCACCTGCTTCGTTGGTGGTGGCAAGATTCATCAGGCTGTTCTTTAAGGGGGCAGCATCGTGCAGGGAGAAACGGCAGCAGGTAATAATGTCCGGCAAGCCGCCGTTTTGCTGCAAAAACTTATAAAAGTCCAAATCATTGTTGCCTACGATAAACTCAATGTTTACATCCGGCAGCTGTGCCTGCACATAGGGGGCGTACTTCTCGTACAGCTTGGCCGTCCACAGGTATACCTGAATGGTCTCGGCATCCTCCTGCTCCTGCAGCGATTTGGTGCTTTTTCCGGCGCAGCCGCTCAGCAGGGATACACCCAGCGCCATGGCAGCAAGCAGGGCAAAACCCTTGTACAGTCGTTTCTTCTTCATACGATCCTTCTCCTCCCGACCCGAGACGGCCTACCCTTTGATGAAGCAAGTGTATAAGCAACAGAATAATCCTGGCACGGAAATCCAGGCGACACACTTAAATTTGTACGCAAAATAGTATTAGCCCCGTCAGACATCGGTTCAAATGTCTTCCTTTTCTATTTTACCTCAATAACGCTGATTTTTCAATGCGTTTTGGAAAAAAGAGAAACGAAATTGAGAAGCGTCGCAGAGTTGAAATGTAAAGTTAGGGTTATTTGCCAAAGAAAAGCAGCACAGAAATTATGCCCCATGCCAGACCCGGCATGGGGCAAATTCTGTTACGGTGTTATTTTGCGGAGAGATCCACCGCTCTGCGGAGTATGGAGTAGGGGGGCACAGGCTGGGGCAGCTGCATGAAAAAGCCCATCTGCGGGGTTCGGGGCTCCTCCAGAGGGGCACCCTCCAGATCGGTCATGGCCCCGGCGGGGAAGGGGAAGGGCTTACAGTCCGGGCCAACACATTCCAGCGCATCGCCCTGAGAGAACTTGTTGCGCAGAGAGCACCGCGCCAGGCCGTTTTCGTCACAGGCTTCCACCATGGCAACGATCTGCCACTGGCGGATGTAGCGGGAGGTTTCCGTATACTGCCCGGGCTGACCGTAGTAGAAGCCCGTGGAATAGACCCGGTGGGAGATGTGGTCCACCTCATCCCGCCATACGGCGTCAGGCACTGTGCCTGCGGCCGCAGCGTCAATGCAGTGCCGGTAGGCACCGGTGACGATGGCGGCATAGTAGGCGGATTTTGCCCGACCCTCCAGCTTGATGCAGTCCACTCCGGCATCCATCAGCTCGCCCAGGTGGTCGATCATGCACATATCCTTGGAGTTGAGAATGTAGGTGCCCTTTTCGTCCTCGTAGACGGGGAAGTATTCCCCGGGGCGCTTCTCCTCCATCAGGGCATATTGGTAGCGGCAGGGCTGGGCACAGGCTCCCCGGTTGGAGTCCCGGCCCGTCATGTAGTTGCTCAGCAGGCAGCGGCCGGAGTAGCTGACGCACATGGCCCCGTGGCCGAAGGTCTCGATCTCCAGCTTGGGGTCAACCTTCTGCCGGATAACACGGATCTCCTCCAGGCTCAGCTCCCGGGCCAGGACCACCCGGCTTGCGCCCAGGTCAAACCAGCTCTGGGCGCAGGCGTAGTTGGCAATGGACTGTTGGGTGGATACATGGCGCTGGCAGTGGGGGGCGTACTTCCCGGCCAGGGTAAAGGCCCCCAGGTCGGCGATGATCAGCGCATCCACTCCGGCGTCGTCCAGCTGCTCCAGATATTCGGGCAGCCGGGCGACCTCGTCATTTCGGGGCATGGTGTTCACGGTCACATGGACCTTGACCCCATGGCTGTGGGCAAAGGCCACGGCCTTTGGCAGCGCCTCCGGGGAGAAGTTCCCCGCGAAGGACCGCATGCCGAAGCTGGTTCCGGCCAGATATACCGCGTCCGCGCCATACAGCACGGACATATTCAGTTGTTCCATGTCCCCGGCGGGGGACAGCAATTCAAGCTTTCTCATATTATCCTCGAATGGCCTCCCGGAATGCCTCGTGCTCTTCCAGCGTAGAGGAGAAGTGGTGGGTGCCTGCGGCGGGGTCTAGGATATAATAGTAGTAATTGGTGTTCTGGGGAGCCAGGGCAGCCTTGATGCTGTTCAGGCCGGGGTTTGTGATCGGTCCCGGGGTCAGGCCGGTGTGCAGATAGGTGTTGTAGGCGGTGTCGGTTTGCAGGTCCTCCTGTGTCAGATCGGTTTTGCCGTCCAGGCCATAGATCACGGCCGCGTCGATGTTCAGATAGGCAGGGGTGGAGCCCCAGGCGAACAGACGGTTGTAGATGACGGAGGCAATGGTATAGCTCTCTTCGGCACTGGCGGATTCCTTCTCGATGAGAGAGGCCACGGTGATCACATCGGCCATGGAGAAGAGGTGGCTGGAGATATATTCTTCGCTTCTTCCGTCGGCAGTCATGAGCTGCACCAGATAGCCGTTCAGGCTGTCCAATTGGCCGCGAATGCTCTCGTCCACCCGGGAATCGAAATTGCTCAGCATCTTGTTCAGCACATTTTCGGCGGTGTCGTTGGTATAGAACTCGTAGGTGTCGGGGAAGAGGTAGCCCTCCAGGCAGTATTTGTCGCCCCGGGTAATGCCCTCCAGGAACCAATAGTCGCCCAGTTCACCGGATGCGGCGTAATTCTCCAGGGCTTCCACGGTGCAAACCCGCTTCTCCTGCAGGAGCTGGAAGATCTGGCGGCAGCTGGAGCCCTCGGGGATCATGATGGTGACCACGCTGCGCTTGGAGCTGGGGGACATCATGTTGACCAATGCGTGATAGTCATAGAGGGTATTCAGGTCCCAGATGCCGGGCTGGATCTCGCCCTCGTCCACTGCAAAGCTGGCATAGAGCTTGAAAAGGCCGGGGTAACGGATGAGCCCCGCATTTTTCAGCTTCTGGGCAATGGCATCAATGTCATCGGTGGAGGAGATGGTGATGGTGACCTTGGTGTCCTCCCGGCCAAAGGCCAGAACGTCTGCCGCGCAGACCCAGGCCATCCGGCCCAGGGTCACGCCGATGGCCACCGTAATGGCGATCCACACAATGGTGACCAGAATATTGGGAATGCCCAGAAAGCCCTCGCCGCCCCGGCGCTTGGGGCGGCCCTTGGATGCGGGATGTTCCCGGACGGGGATATCATCCTCCTGCGGGGGCTCTGCGTTGAAAAGCTCCTGGAATTCCGCGTCGTCCTCGCTCAGGGGAGCATCGGAAGGCAGGGTGTCCTCGGAGTATTCGCCGGAAGCCTCCTCCTCGTAAGGGAGCGTGAACTCCGGATCAATGGGTTCTTCGAAATCGGCTGCGTCCGTATCTTCCGGGTTCTCGGAAAAGGGCAGCCCGTCGCCCTGTGTATCACCGGCATTCTCCGGGGCAAAAAACGTTTCCGGAGCGGCCGCATCCTGTGCCGGTTCAGAAGTTTCGGAGGGAATATCGGCACCTTGTTCCGGAAGGGCTGCTTCGCCGAAAATGTCTGCCTCCTGAGAAGGCGGGGCGTCGTCCTCCGGCGTCTGCCGGTTGAGAAAACGGCCCCGGTATGTGCCTGCGGGGCGGTTTTTGCCATCGTCCTTCGCCAGGAAACGGGGCTTGGGTCTCTCGTTGGGATTTTCTTGCATGGTGGTCTCCTTTAGGCTCGAATCACAATCTGGCTGGCAACGCGCCGGGCCTCCTGCTCGCCCTTCAGGGCTTCAATCAGGGCCAGTGCGAAGGGAATGGCGCAGCCTGCGCTGGTGCCGGTAATCAGACGGCCGTCACGGATGACGGCGGCATCTGCGGCCATGTGTGCATTGCCCATCTGATTCTCGCAGCCGGGATAGCAGGTGGCATTTCGGCCGTCGGTGATGCCCAGATCTGCCAGGACGGTAGGGCCGGCGCAGATGGCGGCAACGAACCGGCCGTTGTCCCAGGCCCACTTCAGGGCATCCAGGGCGGCCTGACTGGCTCGGGCACTGGCAACGCCGCCCAAGCCGCCGGGCAGTACGATCATATCCAGGGCATCAAAATCGATTTCCTCCGGCAGGATGTCGGCTTCGATGCCAATATTGTGGCTGCCGTATACGGTCTTGCCGGTGATGCCCACGGTTTTTACTTCGATCCCTGCCCGCCGCAGAAGGTCCACAGGGGTAATGGCCTCAACTTCTTCAAAGCCGGTGCCCAATAATACGTAAACCATATGATTTCCTCCTCGTATGGTGAAAGCTTGCCCAATTTTGGGTTTAGATTGCATAGAAGCTCCTATAATATACCACATTTTTGCGGGATTGTCCATATGTTTTGTAGTTAAGGTATCCTTAAGCCGTTCCGGATAAACCGGGATTGCAAATTGCCGAAAAAAATGTATAATGGATAAAAATAAGAGAGGAAGAGGATTATGGGAATTGTAATCATGGGTGCCGTGTTCGTGGATATCAAGGGATATCCCGACGGCAATTATATTCCTGCCGGGCGCAACGCCGGGCGGGTGGAGCAGATTTACGGCGGCGTGTCCCGGAACGTGACGGAGGACATTGCCAACTGTGAGCTGCGGCCCACTTTTCTGAGCCTGGTGGACGATACCGGCACGGGCCTGGATGTGATCCGCAAGCTGCAAAACCACAAGGTGGACACCCGCTATATCCGCCAGGTCCCGGACGGCATGGGCACCTGGCTGGCGGTGTTTGACAACGAGGGCGATGTGGTGGCTTCCATCTCCAAGCGCCCCAACCTGATGCCCATTCTGGATATTCTGGAGAAAAACGGAGACGAAATTTTCTCCCAGGCAGACAGCATCGTCATCGAGGTGGATATGGAGAAGGCCATTGTCAAGAAGACCCTGGCCCTTGCCAAAAAGTATGGGAAACCTGTGTTCGGCGTGGTTGCCAATATGAGCATCGGCCTGGAGCGCCGGGACTTCCTGAAGGAGCTTTCCGCCTTCGTGTGCAACAGCCAGGAGGCGGGGCTGCTGTTCTGCACGGATTTCTCCGGGCTGGCACCGGAGGAGCTGGCAGATGTGATCTCAGAAAAGGTCATCCAGGCCAGAATCCCCAAGCTGGTGGTTACCGTGGGCTCCCAGGGGGCTGTTTATGCCGATATGGACGGGGACAAGGGCGTTTGCCCTGCCAGAGCCGTGGAGGTGAAGGACACCACCGGCGCCGGGGATTCCTTCTGCGCCGGTCTGGCCGTGGGCCTGACCTACGGAAAGAGCCTGCGGGAGGCCTGCGAGATCGGTACCCACCTGGCGGCTTCCGTCATTGTCACCACGGAGAATGTCTGCCCCCGGTTCCTGCCGAGAGAGCTGGGGCTGGATATCGACGTAGCCGATTGAGCCATGGAATACAAACGGGTTTTAACGGTTCAGGATCTGTCCTGTCTGGGCCAGTGCTCCGGCAGCGTGGCACTGACGACCCTTTCCGCCTTTGGCTGCGAGACCTGCCTGCTGCCGACGGCGCTGCTGTCCACCCATACGGCCTTTGAAAAGCCCTATGTGCGCCAACTGACGGACAGCATTGCCCCCATCGCCGACCATTGGAGGCGGGAGGGCATCCGGTTTGATGCGATTTTGACAGGCTACCTGGGGGCTTCGGGAGATGTTGCTCCTGTCCTGGCATTGATGGATGACTTGCTCACCCCCGGCGGGCTCTGCGTTGTCGACCCGGCTATGGCAGACGGCGGAAAATTTTATTCCGGCCTGGATGAAGCCTATGGGGCGGAGATGAAAAAGCTCTGCACCCGGGCGGATGTGCTGCTGCCCAATCGAACGGAGGCCGCTTTCCTGACCGGCCTGCCGGAGGATTCCCCGGCAGAGGAGCTGCTGGAAGCGCTTCCCCAGGAGAATGTCATTCTGACCGGCTGCGTTTCCACGCCGGAGGAAACCGGCTTCCTGGTCAAAGAGGGAAAGACCTTCCGGGAGTACCGGCAGCCCAGAGTTCCGGGGCGGTATTTTGGCACAGGGGACCTGTTCGCCGCTGTGCTTACCGGAAAGCTTTTGCAGGGAGCAGTCCTTTGGGATGCGGCCTGCATGGCCGCAGAGTTTGCGGCGAAAGCGATAAAGCTGACCTATGAAACGGACAATCGCAGCTACGGCCTGAAATATGAGCCGCTGCTGCACACCTTGGGAGATGAAGCATAATGGCCTGGTATGAGGAAGCTGTTTTTTACCATATTTATCCCTTGGGCCTCACCGGAGCCCCGGAAAAGAACGACTATAGCGCGCCGGTGTCTCGCCTGCGCACCCTTTGGCCATGGGTGGAGCACATCCGGGAATTGGGCTGCAATGCCCTTTACATCGGCCCGCTGTTTCAGTCCGTGGGCCATGGCTATGAGACCACGGACTATTTTACCCTGGACAGCCGCCTGGGCACCAATGAAGACCTGAAAGCCTTTGTGAAATTTTGCCATGAAAAGGGCATTCATGTGGTCCTGGATGGGGTTTTCAACCATGTGGGCCGGGACTTTTTCGCGTTCCGGGATCTGCTGCAAAACCGGGAGAATTCCCGCTATCGGGACTGGTTCTGCAATGTGCGCTTTGACCGGGACAACAGCTTCCACGACGGCTTTTCCTATGAAAACTGGGGCGGCTATGACCTGCTGGTGAAGCTGAACCAGGGCAATCCCGAAGTGCGGCAGCATCTTCTGGACGCCGTAGACTTCTGGATCGCGGAATTCGACATCGACGGCATTCGCCTGGATGCAGCGGATGTGCTGGACTTTGGCTTCATGGCGGCGCTGCGCAGCTTTGCGGACAGCCGGAAGGGGGACTTCTTTCTCCTGGGCGAGGTCATCCACGGGGACTATGGCCGCTGGCTTGCCCCGGGAATGCTCCACTGCGTCACCAACTACCGCCTGCACAAGGCACTGTACTCCGGCCACAACGACCACAATTATTTTGAAATCGCCCACACGGTCCGGGAAACCAGCCGCTGGAAGCTCTACAACTTTGTGGACAATCACGATGTGGCCCGCATTGCCTCCAAGCTCAGCGCAAAGGCCAATTTCCTGCCGGTCCATGTGCTGCTGTATACCCTGCCGGGGATTCCCTCAGTGTACTATGGCTCGGAATTCGGCATCGAAGGAAAAAAGGAACGCTGGTCGGACCGGAATCTGCGGCCGGAGCTGCACCTGGAGGATTTCCGGGGAAATGATCAGGCAAAGCTGATCGCGTCCCTGGGCCGCCTGCGCGGGGCTCTGCCAGAGCTTTCCTATGGCGGCTATGAGGAGCTGACGCTGACCAATGAAACCTTTGCCTTTGCCAGGAGTCTGGACGGGAAGCGGACCGTTGTCACGGTGAACAATGCCAATGAGGCCAGGGAAATGCCCATGGAGCCCGGTTTCCGGGGTGCGCTTCTGGATCTGCGGGCGGAAAATGGGCAGGTGACCCTGCCGCCCCATTCCGGGGAAATCTGGGTGGAGGCGGGAAGAGAACTGACCGTTCCGGCCCCCGTGAAAATTACCTTCTGCCAGCCGGAACCGAAAGTCCCCCAGGAAGAGAAGCCTGCCATGGAGCCATGCGCAGCGCAGAAGCCCTATGAAGAAATGACAGTGGAGGAGCTCCAGGGGGCCATTCTTGCCAAGCTCGCCGCAAATGGCCCGCTGACGGACCGAATGCGCCGGGAGGTGGCGGAAAACGTCTACCGGGATTCTCTGCTGAACTGGGTCAAGAGTTTTCGATAAAAGAATATCTGCGGGGCCTGACCGCCCCGCAGACGAAAAAAGGAAAAATAAGGGATTGACATTCCGGTAAAACTATGTTAATATGTCTGAGCTGTCAGGGAACAGCAAGTGAATATCCGGGTGTGGCGAAGTTTGGTATCGCGCTTGAATGGGGTTCAAGAGGCCGCTGGTTCGAATCCAGTCACTCGGACCAAGGCAGGAACTGTTTAGTGGTTCCTGCCTTTTAACGTACGGCAGCGCTAAAATGATTCGAACCCATCAAATGCAGAAGTCCGGTGGACTTCTGCCAAACACCGGCTAGACGGTGTTTGCTCTATAGTGTATTCGAATCCAGTCACTCGGACCAAACGCAGGAGTCAGTGGCTCCTGCGTTTTTCTGTTTTGTAAAAAGTTCCCGATTCGAACCCATTGGATGAAACAGTCCTGTGGACTGTTTCCAAATTCCGGCTAGACGGAATTTGCACCATAATGTTATCGAATCCAGTCACTCGGACCAAACGCAGGAGTCAGTAGCTCCTGCGTTTTCTTTACATGAAGCGTTTACTAATTTCAACCAATCCGATCTGTATAGATGCGAATACTGAACTGTATGCTACTGCTTTTTGTAAAAAAGTATTGAAAGATGCAGATGTTGATGATATAGTGATTTCTATGACAGGAATAAGCCGGGGAACGATTGCCGTGGAGGGAAATATGAAAGAAATCGCCATCAATGAGAAAATAAGCTATATCGCGTGCTCAGAGAATCCTCTGTCGGCAGATATTGGAATCATCCAGGAGGGGGATGCCCTGTGGCTCTACGATGTGGGCAGCGATGAACGGGCGATTTCCCAATTGACGGGCAGCTATCATGTGGTCCTGTCCCATTTCCACCAGGATCATACCGGCAATCTGGGAAAGCTTTCCATTGCGGAAGCCTTTGTATCCCCTGAAACCAAGCGCCATGTCCGAATGGGAACTGTGGTTGATAAGGATATTTCTATTGGCGGTCTGCATATTTTCCCCCTGCCCTCCAGCCATTGCAAGGGCTGCTTGGGCCTGGAAGTGGACGAAACCTATGCATTCGTAGGAGATGCCCTGTACAGCAAAGCCCGGGACGGTTACTCCGTTTTCAATGCCCAGCTGGTAAAAGAGGAAATCGCGGTTCTGAAAGGTCTGAAAGCACCGTATCTGCTGGTCAGCCACTACAAGGGATTGCTCCGTCCCAGGGATGAGGCAATCGCTGAGCTGGAAGCCCTGTACCGCTCCTGGGATAAAAACAGCGCGGAAATCAGGGTGTAACAGGAGGTAACTACGGTGGTTCACTTGGTAGACATTACCCCTGATAACTGGCGGTTAAAGCTGCAAGTTTCGGAAGCACAGAAAACCTATGTTGCGGGTTCTGCTGTCCTGCTGGCAAGAGCCTACGCCTACCGGGAGTGGCGAAGCCGCGCGTTTGTCGTTTGCGACGATGAAACCCCGGTAGGAATGGGATTGTACTATGATTGCCCGGAACGGAATGCCTATGATTTCAGCCAGTTTTTCATTGACGAGCGTTACCAGGGCAAAGGATACGGCAAGGCCGCAGCGAAGGCAGTGCTGGAAGCGATGAAACAGGATGGAAAGTACGATAAGACAGTCCTGTGCTATATTGAGGGCGATGAAGCTGCCAGAAGACTCTATGAGAGCATTGGATTCGTAGAAATTGACCGTGATGAAGATGAGATCATCATGGAACTGGAGCTGGTCTGAACAACAGTATCAACACCAAATGCAGGTGTCTGCATACAAATTAACATTAGAAAGGGTGTTTTTTATGAAGATGAATCGTGTATGGAGGGTTCACGCTTCCTAACCCTCCGAAGAATATTTTGGAGGAATGTAAATGGAAAACCAATTTAATTTGGAAAACGGTTCGCTAAAACCACTTACCAAAGATATTGCAGAGGAAATAGCCCAATGGGAGTACGAAACGCCCTATGAAGCCTATAGTATCAAAGGACATCATGATGAATACCTAATGGATGAATCTACTTTGGGAATAGAGCAGTTCTGCTTGGTTGGTGGAGGTGCCATTCTTGGACAGGTATCTTGTCAGTATGAGGGTGACGATCTGTGGGTCGGCTGGTCTATGGCACCGCAGTTCTGCGGAAAAGGAAACGGTGCTGCGTTTGTAGGCCGTTGTGTCGAGGAACTCTGCCGTGTCAAAGGCCATAATGGACGAGTACTTCTTCGTGTTTCGGCCCGCAATCAAAGAGCAATTAAAGCCTACCAAAAGGCTGGTTTCCGATATATGGAAACCATACAGGATGAAATTGCTTATTCCAACTGCATCGAGGACTTTTGGGTGATGGCACTGTCATAATCCACTGGCGTTTGAATCTATTCAAGTTCAACGGGAACGTATCTTGAATGATGCTTTTCCTTGCGCAACGGCCGGAGGCTATAATGGACATTCAGCGAATAAACACATACAATGATAACCAATTTTCCAAGGCAGTTCTACTTCAACACGGTTGCTTTTTAGTAGATGGAAAGCCATATGAAGTGGAGATCATTTCCGACTATGAAGCCATAATCCGAGGAGAAGATCAAGCCGTGTATACAGCGGTTATTGGAGAATTCCGCTTCTATGCTCCGCATATTACACAGTTCTATGACAAAGATGGGAAGGTGGTTATGGAGTATCCACGGTTGTCATTACTGACTTTGCGCTTAGAACAGATTCAGCCGTCACAATTCTATGTGGATGAAGATAAGATGAATGCTATCAGCTCCTTCATTCATAAGCCGCAAGACATTATCATCCAGGTATTTCCAGATAAGGAGCGGTATATTTCGCTGGATGGGCATACCCGGTTGTACTATGCGTTTTTGAAAGGTTGGGACTGCGTCCGTGCTGTAGTAGAGACCTCTGATGATTGGGTATATAAAATGGTGGATGAAGCACAAAAACGGGGAATCTATACCCCGAAAGAAATGACTTTAGTGAGCCACGATGAATATGAAATAAAATGGAATCGCTTCTGTGATGATTTTTTCGCTTGCGACGGAGTTGAATAGAATGGAAATCAAACACTACACCAAAGACCGAATCCCCGACGTTTTGCGGTTTGAGCGTGACTTACGCACGGAAGAAAGCATATGGGGCTGGGAGATCGACGAGAAGCGAGAAGTATATAGCGGATGTGACCGCGAGCTTTGAAAACCCCGCTTTTGCGGATTCTCTGTCCCTGCTTGCCTATATGGACGGAAAAGTCGTGGGCAGAATCGACTCTACCAAGGTTTGCAGCCACTTTGACGGCTCCACCAAGGCCTACTTGGACTGGATTTGTGTCATCAAAAGCTATCGCCATAGGGGTGTTGCCCAGATATACTGCAAAACATCACACGCGGCAGTGCTATCAAGTGGCAGGGCGGAACCGCTGCAACCGGGAGCCAAGGCGGGAAACGAAAACAATGCAAAGGAGAACGTCTTTATGGATGAAGCGATTACGCAGAAGCTGTTTGCCTTGCAGGACGAAACCTATCAGGCTTTTCAGAGCAAGCTGATGCCCACCGTATCCCCGGAAACAATCATCGGCGTGCGCACACCGCTTTTGCGGAAGCTTGCAAAGGAGCTCTCCGGAACGGACCTGGCGGAAGCCTTTCTGAATAGCCTGCCCCACGGATACTACGAGGAGAACAACCTCCATGCATTTCTCGTGGAAAACATCCGGGACTATGACAGGGCACTGGCAGAAACAGAGAAATTCCTGCCTTACATTGACAATTGGGCCACCTGCGACTGCTTTTGCCCCAAGGTTTTTGCAAAGCATAAAGAAGAACTGTTGGTGAGCATTCGCCGGTGGCTGGATTCCGACAGGCTCTATACTGTGCGCTATGCCATGGGAATGCTGATGCGCTATTATCTGGACAACCCATTCCAGCCGGAATATCTGGCCTGGGTGGCGGGCGTACACAGCGAAGAATACTATCTCAATATGATGCGGGCCTGGTTCTTTGCAACGGCTCTGGCCAAGCAGCCGGAGGAAACATTGCCCTGGCTCACAGAGGGGCGGCTGGATGCCTGGACGCACAACAAGACCATTCAAAAGGCAGTGGAAAGCTACCGCATCACGCCCGAAATGAAGCAGCAGCTCCGCCGGCTTCGCATTCCTATAACGGTAGGCAATCGCTAAAAGGGCGCAAGTCCGGCGAGGAAATTCCACCCGGGATGCCGGAGCTGTATGAGTATCTGCATCAGATGCACATTGATGCATCCGCCAAGGTAGTGGCGAAGCAGGCAATGTATCGCGGCAAGTAAAAATAGCACAAGGCCTGCCCATTAGTGGGCAGGCCTTGTGAACGTTAGCCGGAAAATGCCGGAGATAAATACGATTTCGTCCGGGGCGAATCGTATAATGGGATTTGGTCGGAGTGGCGGGATTCGAACCCGCGGCCTCTTGGACCCGAACCAAGCGCGATACCAAGCTTCGCCACACCCCGATAGCTAGGGTATTATACTCAATTTTTTCCAATGTGTCAAGTGCCTTGATGAATTAACGTGCGGATTTTCCCGGGCGGGGACATATCAGAAAACAAATGCTTGACGGGGTTTGCCGTCTATGCTAAAATCAAATAAGAAAAGCCGCTTTGGAAAGAGCGGCGAGCGGAAAGAGAATATCGGAGATAGAGGAGAGAACATTATGAGCAATGCAATGCAGGATTATCTGACTCAGGCGGCCCAGCGGCTTCGGCTGTCGGTGGATGCCCAGAGCGGGATTCTTTTCGGAAATCAGGGCGGTATGAATATGCTGCTGACGCGCGGCACGAGCAACCAGAATTATGTTTCACTGGTCTTTTCTCTGACCAGAGGCGGCCAGGAGCCTGATGGGGCGGAGCTGAAGTCCTTTGTCAAGGGCAACAAGCTGGTGGCAAACTGCACCGTCCGCCGCAGCCGGGTGGAATTCATTCTGAAGGCGCGTTTCGGCAGCATGAAAGATATTGACAAACTGGAACAGGTCACCCGGGAGACCGTGTCCTTCCTGCGTTCGCGGGGATACCAAAGCTGTTGCCAGGGCTGCGGCCAGACGGTGCAGACCGAGGCCTGCGTCATGGCGGGTGTGCCGTCCCTGCTGTGCGACAGCTGCTATCAGCAGCAGGACAGCATGAAGGAACAGGCCCGGCAGGAAAAGGAACGGAAGCCGGAAAATGTGCTGGCCGGTATCGTGGGCGCGCTGCTGGGAAGCGTACTCGGCGCGGCCTGTATCGTGCTGCTGGAGCAGATGGGGTATGTGGCGGCCCTGTCCGGCATCGTGCTGGCAATCTGCACCCTGAAGGGCTATGAGCTGCTGAGCGGCCGCCTGTCCACCAGAGGAATCGTCATTGCCTGTGTGCTGATGCTGGTTATGACCTATGTGGGCGACCGGCTGGACTGGGCCATTACTGTGGCGAAGTATTTTGAGGTCTCTTTTACAGACGCCTACCGGGCAATTCCCTACCTGATTCAGGAAGAGGCGATCGAGGCTGGCGATTACATTGGCAATCTGCTCCAGCTGTATCTCTTTACCCTGATTGGCGCGGTGCCTACAATCATTGGCTCCCTGAAAAACCGGAAGCTGGCAAACGTGACCTACCGTATGCAGGGTAAGCCGCCGGCGGACAATACGGTGGAATTCTGATATTTCATATTGGGAAGCGCAAGCGGGCAGTCCTGAAAGGGCTGCCCGCTTTTTTGCAACGCATGGTTCCCGTACGGTCAGCATACCATAGAGCGGGAGGTGGACGCCTGTGGCCTATCGAATTGACTACCCCGGGAGGCGAAAAAAGAGACGATTTCCTTATTGGATTTTTCTGATCCTTGCGTTTACGGTGCTGCTGGCGGTTCCGAAGGATGATTTGGAATACTGGCTTCTCCCCGGCGATCCGGAGGTGACGGCGCAGGCCCTGTCGGAGCTTGTGAAGACGCTGCGGCAGGGGACCAACGCCGGTCAGGCGGTGGCGGCCTTCTGCGGGAGCATCCTCCGGGGCGCGGGGCTTGGGTGACGTGGAACTGTCCGGCTGGGGCTGTGTCGCGCTGGCCTTGCTGCTTCTGGTGCTGCCGCTGCCGTGGATCGCCGCGGCGCTGCTGGCGGGGGCATTTCACGAATGCTGCCATTATCTCGCCATCCGTGCTCTGGGGGGCTGTGTGTCCGGCATGGCGATCGGCTCCCGGGGTGCCGTCATGGAACTGCGTGGCCTGGGAACGGCTGCGGAGCTGCTTGCCGCCGCCGCCGGGCCTGTTGGCAGCCTGAGCTTGCTGCCTCTGTCCGGTATCTTTCCCAGACTGGCCCTCTGCGGTCTGGTGCAGGGGCTTTTCAATCTGCTGCCTATTTATCCGCTGGATGGCGGGCGGATTTTGCGCAGAGCACTTGAACTGGTGCTTCCGGACCGCGCAGCAGCGGCGATCACCTGCTGGACAGGCTTTGCATTTGCGCTGTGCGGTGCTTTTGGCTGCCTTCGGCTGGGATTCCTGCCCGGTGCTGCGGTGTTCCCGGCGGCTTGGCTTCGGGGCAACCGAGCGTGCGCAGAGGGAAAAATCCGGGGCAGGAAAGGAAATCCGCCAAATTTCGAAAAATAACTTGCAAACATGGCCTGCACCGAGTACAATATATGGGGCAATTTACGCAAAGAGGTAACAAGATGACAGATTTGAAAAGCCGCATCTTGCCCACGGTGCAGAAGCCGGCCCGGTATGTGGGCGGCGAATGGGGGCAGGTGTGCAAGAAGAAGGAAGAGATGGCCGTCCGCGTGGCCTTCTGCTTCCCGGACACCTATGAGATCGGCATGTCCAATGTGGGGATGCGCATTCTCTACGGGGTCATGAATCAGATCAGCGATGTGTGGTGCGAGCGAGTGTTCGCACCCTGGGGGGATATGGAGCAGGCCATGGTGGAGAATCACCTTCCCCTGTGGGCACTGGAAAGCCAAGACCCGGTGAAGGACTTCGATATGGTGGCCTTCACCATCGGCTACGAGATGTCCTATTCCAATATCCTCAATATGCTGCGCCTTGCCGGTATCCCGCTGCATTCTGCGGACCGGAAGGGCCTGAAAAATATGGTCTTCGCCGGGGGTGTCTGCGCCTTCAATCCCGAGCCTCTGGCGGATTTCGTGGATTTCTTCTCCCTGGGGGAGGGCGAGGACATTACCGTGGAGATCCTGGATGTGTATAAACGGGCAAAACGGGAAAACTGGGACAAGCCCCGTTTCCTGGAGGCCGTTTCCAAGGTCCCCGGGGTCTATGTGCCTTCCTTTTATACCCACACCTATGACGAAAGCGGCGTGCTCACTGCGGTGATGCCCAAAGACGGCGCGCCGGAGGCGGTCACCAAGCGCATTGTGGAGGACCTGGACAAGGCCTATTTCCCAACGGAGATGATCGTTCCTTCCACGGAAATCGTCCACGACCGGGCCAATCTGGAGGTGTTCCGTGGCTGCATCCGTGGCTGCCGGTTCTGCCAGGCGGGCTTCTCCTGCCGCCCAGTGCGGAAGAAAAGCCCGGAGGTACTCTACGACCAGGCCGTGAAGCTGCTGGAAAGCTCCGGCTTCAATGAGATCACCCTGTCCAGCCTTTCCACCTCGGACTATCGGGGGCTGAAAGAGCTTACGGACAAAATGCTGCCCTACTGCGAGGCAAACCACATCAGCCTCTCCGTGCCCTCTCTCCGGGCGGATAACTTCTCCCGGGAGCTGATGGAGAAGCTCCAGGCCGTGCGCAAATCCGGCCTGACCTTTGCCCCGGAGGCGGGAACCCAACGGCTGCGGGATGTGATCAATAAGAACCTGACGGAGGAGGAGATCCTCTCCACCTGCACCCAGGCCTTTGCCGGAGGCTGGAACAGCGTGAAGCTCTATTTCATGCTGGGCCTGCCCACGGAGACGGACGAGGATGTGCTGGGCATTGCGGAGTTGGTCTACAAGGTCATCCTGGCCTGGAAGGAGCACGCGGTCAATAAGAAGCGGGGGCTCCGTGTCCATGTGGCGACGGCCTATTTCGTGCCCAAGCCCCACACGCCCTTTCAGTGGGAGCAGCAGATTAGCCCTCAGGAGTATCTGCGCCGCTGCAAGCTGCTGAAGGAGCACTTCTATTCCAAATCCATTGAGTACGATTACCACAGCCCGGATTTAAGCCGCCTGGAGGCTGTCTTTGCCCGGGGAGACCGCCGTCTGGGACCGGTTATTGAAGCGGCCGTGAATATGGGGGCCAGACTGGACGGCTGGGACGAATACTTCCGCTATGATATCTGGCAGGAGGCCTTCCAAAAATGCGGCGTTGATCCGAATTTCTATACCGTTCGCGGCTACGGCGAGGAGGAGCTGCTGCCCTGGGACATGATCGATGTGGGCGTGACCAAGAAGTTCCTGCTCCGGGAGCGAAAGCGGGCCTATGCCGATACGGTGACCCCGGACTGCCGCAAGGGCTGCGCGGGCTGCGGGGCCAATTGCCTGCTGAAGGAGGTGGCCTGCGATGCCTAGACTTCTGTTTGAAAAGACGGGGACGGCTGTCTGGATGTCCCATCTGGATCTGATGCGGGTGTTCCAGCGGGCCTTCAAGCGGGCGGGGCTGCCCCTGACCCATACCAAAGGTTTTAACCCCAGGCCATCGGTGTCCATTGCTCTGCCGCTGTCTGTTGGGGTGGAGAGCGTCTGCGAGCTGCTGGATTTTGACCTGGAAGGGGAGAGCGTCCCCATGGAGGAGATCCGGGACCGGCTGAATGGGGCCCTTGTTCCCGGGGTCTTCGTCCGGGAGTGCTACGAAAACGGCCGCAAGCTCCGGGACCTGAGCCTGCTGCGCTGCCGGGTATCCCTGGAATACGATGCCGGTATCCCGGAGGGGGCCGTGGGGGCCATCCGAGACCTTTTTGCCGGGGAAAGCATTCCCGTGGAAAAGAAAGGCAAGAATGGTACCGCAGAGCAGGATATCCGCCCCATGATCCGCAGCATGGATGTTGCAGCGGTGGCACCCGGGGAGCTTATGCTGGACGCAGTCATCTGCTGCCAGAATCCGACCCTGAACCCCGCCCTTCTTGTGGGGGCCGTCTGCCGGTATCTGCCGGAATTTGCCCCAAACCATTCCCGCATTGCCCGAAAAGAAATTTTTGACAATACACAAACTGTTTTCAGATAAGGAGAAATGAACATGGAAGAGAAATTTTTTCTGGAAGAATGCCCCATTTGCCGCGGCCCCGGAATGCTGATGCACGAGGGCGGCTGGAACGTCCAGGTGGAGTGCGCCGACTGCTCCGCCCACACGGTTTACGTGGAGTACAACAATGAAGAGGAGAAGCAGTCCGCCGAGCAGATGGTCGTCCGCCTGTGGAACATCGGAAAGGTCGTCACCAGTGAGCGGGGAGAGTAATGTCCTTTCCCGGCTCCGGAAAGCGCTGGAGGGGCTGCACACCGTGGCCCCGGATACCATAGGCGACCGGCTGCACTTCTCCCTGGAGGATGTGCAGGGAAACTTCTATTGCTTCCGCTGCGCTGTGGAGCCCTGGATGGCCAACGTGGCCGGTACGCTCCATGGCGGCATGGCTGCGGCCATTGCGGACCAGGCCATGGGCTTTGTGGTCTATGCCATCCAGCCGGGAGCGGGCTTTTCGCCTACGGTGGAGATGCAGCTGAGCTTCCACAGGCCCCTGCGGGCGGAAGGGGAGCTGCTGGTCAAGGTGGAGGTTTTAACAGCCGGAAAGTCGCTGATACACCTGCGTGGGGAGATTTTCTCGGCGTCCGCTCCGGAAAGGCTTTGTGTCTCTGCAACGGCTGTTTATGCTTTCGTTCCTGCAAAATGATCTTTCAGGGCGGCCTCCCGGGCCGCCCCATCCCGCGAGGAAAAAGGTCAAAAAAGGGATTGACATTTTTCTTATTCTATGCTAAAATACCCTAGCTGTCAGGGAACAGCAAGTGAATATCCGGGTGTGGCGAAGTTTGGTATCGCGCTTGAATGGGGTTCAAGAGGCCGCTGGTTCGAATCCAGTCACTCGGACCATATTAACGAAACGGTATAGATGCGTCTGGCGAAAAGCCAGGCGCATCAAC
>ERZ1034952.1519-NODE-1519-length-18640-cov-4.626043_pt1 | contig 18640 bp, 14 predicted proteins | sample MGYA00520625_ERZ1034952 | MGnify/ENA primary metagenome ERZ1034952 (study PRJEB33766, sample SAMN09781773) | gut metagenome | biome: gut microbiome | host: Homo sapiens | place: Madagascar | study: EMG produced TPA metagenomics assembly of the PRJNA485056 data... | reverse complement strand
TACCAGGCGTGTGCGGCGCTGACCTCGCTGCCCGACCCCGTGTGGGCGTACATTCATTTTAAGGTCAAAATCGTGGAAGAAATAGGGAGTATCAGCGTCCGCAAGGTGGATGCCACGGGCGCACCTCTTGCCGGTGCGGAGCTGCTGCTGGAGACTTCCACAGACGACAAGACATGGACGGAGGTCAGTCGGATTACCACCGACAAGACCGGCATCGCCAAGTGGAGCGACCTCAAAACCGGTGCACAGTACCGTGTGACGGAGACCAAGACCCCAGCAGGCTACACGCTGCTGACCGAACCGCTGTTCGCGGGAACGCTGGACAGCAGCAACCGAGATGTTACCATCACTGCCTGCAACAACGCAGGATTTGCCCTACCGTTCACGGGCAGCAACGGTTTTATTGCACCCTTTATGTTTGCAGCACTCATGCTTTGCATGGGTGTTTATTTTTGCAAAAAATCTGATTTTATGAAGGAGAAAACCAAATGAAAAAGATCCATCGCGTATTGGCCATGCTCATGGCCGTTGTTATGGCTCTGAGCCTCATCACCACAGCGTTCGCAGAACCGACCATCGACCCCGGCAAAAAAGCATCCCTGAGCATCTACAAGTATGACATCACCAAGGCCGGCAATGACGGCGCGTGGGACGCGGAGTCCTACGTTTCCACCGGCCTGCATGATAGCGCCGTCGTGGATAAGCTGAGCAAATACACTATTCAGGGCGTGGAATTCACTTATATCCGCGTTGCTGATGTTACCATGAACAACGAAGTGGTGGACGGTCAGCGCCAGGTGGGCGTGCTGTATGGCTTCGACAACAGTGACCGCAGCACCGCCGTTTTGTCTGCCATCGGCCTGACTGCCGCAGACGCTCACAAGACCGCGGGCGGCATCAACTGCTTCACCAGCGATATGCTCAACAACAAACTGACCGCTGCGCTGGTTGCCAATGCCACCACTGTCAAAAATGCGCTGGAAACGGCTGTGAAGAACGGCGGTGTGGCTATGTCCGAAACGGATGTTACCGGCCACACCTCTGCATCCGACATGGAGCAGGGGCTTTACCTCGTTGTGGAGACTCGCGTCCCTGAAAACGTGACCTCCACCTGCAATCCCTTCTTCGTATCCCTGCCCATGACCACCATCGATGGCACAGCATGGAACTACGATGTGACCGTTTACCCCAAGAACCAGACCGGCAACCCTACGTTGGAGAAGACCGTGCGTGAGAGCAAGAACTCCACCGGCAAGAATACCGGCAGCCTGACCGACATTATCGATGGGTACGCACATACCGCGTCCGCTTCCGTGGGTGACACCGTGGACTACCAGGTCATCAGCACACTGCCCACCATCACCTCCAAGGCATCCTCTCTCAGCGAGTATACTTACGTCGATACCATGTCCAAGGGCATCCGCTACAACAAGAACGACGTGGTCATCGAGTTCTTCAAGGACGCTGGCTGTACTGATAAGATCGCCACATGGGATGAAAGCTCCGGCAAATTCGCCGTGGCTTACGATGACGCGGCCAACACTATGACCATCTGCATGACCGAGGCTGGTCTGACCGAGATCAACGAGGCGGCCACCGTGTATACCAACAGCGTCAAGCGCGGGTATAGCGACTGCACCATGCGTATCTCCTACGCTGCCACCCTGACCGCCGATGCCAAGATGGGAGATACCGACAACCCCAATGAGGTCGTGCTGACGTGGCGCAGAACGAACAACACCTACTTTGATACCCTCAAGGACTGCTGCCATGTGTACACCTACGGCATTGACGTTCTCAAGCAGTTTTCTGACAACGGCGGCAACGTGCGGAACGTGAAGTTCCGGTTGCATAATGATACTGACGACTGCTATATCATCGCGGAGCAGAAGGACGGCGTGTACTACGCCAAGGGTCTTACCGCCAAGAAATCTGATGCTACTACGTTCATTCCCAATGCACAGGGTCACATCGTAGTTAAGGGGCTGGAGGACGATGCTTACAGCCTGACCGAAATTGCTACCGACAAGGGCTATGTGCTGCTGAAGGACGCGGTCAAAATCGTTATCAAGACCGCCGAGAACGGCACTTGCGAGCAGTGCGGTGCCAAGCTGCCGACCGCCTCTGCCACCGTCAACAGTAAGGATATCACCATGACGGAGGGCAACGCCATTGTGCCGCTGACTGTGGTCAACAACCCCGGCTTCGATCTGCCTAAGACCGGCGGTTATGGTACGTGGATGTTTACTATCGGCGGTGTGGCTCTGCTGGGCGCAGCGGCGTTTATCGTGATCCGCAGCCGTAAGCACAAGAACGAGCAGTGAAACGCTGGCTACTGGCGGCGGCTTGCGGCGTTGCGGCGTTGGGGCTGATGCTCTATCCGCTGATCGGTGAGCTGGTAAGTGAGAAGTATCATTCGGATGTGGAAACCACTTATACCGCCGCCATTGAGGACACCGATGACACCGAGCTGACCGCCCAGCGGCAGGCGGCGGAGCAATACAACGCGATGTTGTCCGGCACAGCGGCCATCACAGAGGGAGAGGCTTCGGCCTCTCCCTTGCCGTATGCGGAACAGCTCACAGTTGGCGGTGTTATGTGCTACATCGATATTCCCAAAATCAACGTATATCTGCCCGTGCAGCACGGAACGGGCGCGGAAACGCTTGAAAAGTCAGTCGGCCATGTGGTAGGGACTTCCCTGCCAGTGGGCGGCAGCAGTACCCACGCGGTGCTGTCGGCTCATAGCGGAATGGCCGCGTCCAAGCTGTTTTCGGACATTGACCAGCTTACAGAGGGCGATGTGTTCTACATCCATGTACTGGGCGACACATTGGCCTACGAAGTGGACAGCATCCACACGGTACTGCCCACGGACACGAGTCTGCTGCAAATTGAGGAAGGCAAGGACTATGTAACGCTGGTGACCTGTACCCCGTTCGGGGTCAATACCCACCGATTGCTGGTGCGAGGCCATCGGGCGCCTTATGTGCCGGAGCAGGAAGAGCCTGCCGCCGCAGAAAAACCTGTGGCATCCTCCTGGACGCGGCATTATCTCACCGGCTTGGGTATCGGCCTTGGCGCGGTGGCGGTAGTCGGTGGTGCTTACTTTTTGGTAAGGAGGTGTCGCCATGCGTAAGACATCCCTTGTACTGGCGGTACTGTTGGCCGTGGCGGGTATCTGCGTCGTGCTGTGGCCGGTAGTCACGGGACACAAGCTGCAAGCCGACACAGATGCTGCCGCGCAGAGCTTCCTCGAAGAACGAAAACTGGAGCAGCAGTACCCCGAACTGCTGGCAGACCTGCAAGCCTATAACCAGCGCATCTACGCCGAAAAGCAATCCGGCCTTGTTGACCTCAAAGCCTGCGAGGAGTCCGCCGCCGACCTGACTGCCTACGGCGTAGCTGACGAGATCATAGGCGTCTTAGAGATACCTGCTATGGAGCTTATCATGCCGGTCTATCTGGGCGCGTCCGACGCTCACCTTGCCGCAGGCGCGGCGGTGCTGGGCAACACGTCCGCGCTCATCGGCGGTGACAACACCAACAGTGTCATTGCCGGACACCGAGGTTGGAAAGGCGCGGATTATTTTCGGCACATCGACCGCTTGCAGGTGAGTGATACCGTGAAGCTCACCAACCTATGGGAAACGCTGACCTATACCGTGGCCGACATTCAAATCATCCAGCCCCATGAGGTAGAGAAAATCAAGATACAACCGAACCGCGACCTGCTGACGCTGTTGACCTGCCATCCCTATGCCAGCGGCGGGCGGCAGCGGTATGTGGTGTACTGTGAGAGGATCGAAGATTAAGGAGACAGTTCGTGAAAAGAATACTCTGTAGCATACCGGTTATAACTGCTGTAGTAGCCTTCTTTCTCATCAAGCTGTATGGCAATATCACATGAAAACAGGAAGCGCCCCTCAGATAATCTGAGGGGCGCTTCTGTATTTTAAGGATTTGGATTACACCTGTCACTCAAAGATAGATATGGACGCGATAGCGTTCCGCACCGCCTGTTCCCTCCATGAGAGGTTAGCTGTCTCGTTGTCAGATCCTTTAATTATGACTGACCCTTTGCGTTATCTAATTACTTAAAACATGCTTGACCATCTATAGCGTATTTATCTATAATATACTATATCATAGCACAGGGTAACTGCCAAAACAGAAGAATCGTTTCTGCTTAGTGGTGAAAAGGAGCACGGCAAACAAGCAAATTTGCAACCGGAATTTATCGTTTTCTCATTGCTGATTCAATCTATTTCGGTAACGCGAACTCCAAGGTCCAACCCACTCAAATCGAATGCTGCAATATAGGATAGTTGATAGCCTAAACTACGGACATAGAAGCCCAAAGAGGTGTTGGTCAGCCAGTTGCTCCTGGTATTGCAGCTTAGGCAAAAGCCAGAAAGGAAGTCCGATTCTTGCCTAAGCTGCTAACCAAAACTTATCATAATAGTGAGGTGTTACAAATGCCTACATATAGCTTTTTCTACGATGAGGCTGAGCATAGTCGAAAAATTAACTACAAAACAATAAGTGCCGCCAATTACTATGATAATTTTGTAACCATGATTGTGGGGTGGCCAGATGATAAGAATGATATTCTGCAGCGGCATACCGCTTTTGAAGCTAAGTATGCCGATAGAAAAAAACATAATGGTGAAATTAAAAGTACGACGTTACAGCAAAAACAGTTCAAGTACGGTTTTGCTTCTCTCAACAAACAGAATGTACAGTTTGTAGATGACTTTCTGTCACTTTTTGATGATAATAGTCATGTTATATTTTCCACTTGCAGCAAAATAGAATACCTTATATCACAAATTTCCCAAGAAGGTAGAGGCGATTTCCTTATTGATGCAGACTTGATAAAATATTCCATTACGAAGGCCCTCGTCATGTATCGCCCAAAAGAAATCATTAAAATCCTCGATGAATCACCTAACGACTTTTTAGAAGCACTAAGAAGGTTCCTGCGCGATCGGATAGAGAACAACAAAAAGAATCCAAAGCTGAAGCATGCCGAGACAGCGACTTTTAGAAAAATACTAGATGTGTTAGATACAATTACCAACAGCCCAGAGCTGTCTTGGGACTATCACATGCCTTTTGAAGGCTTCAGAAAGTATCTGGCAGAAAAAAACATAACGGACTACCGTTTGATTATTGACAAAGAAGGCAAAGAAGGTGAAAGCAGCAGAACCTTAAAAGCAGCCCAAAAAATTGGCTTAAATAATTTAGAAGAAGCTGATTCTACAGAATATTCTGGACTCCGAATGGCAGATATGATGGCTGGTATTGTATCCAAGCTGCTGAAAGGACTAAGTAATTCTCTGCGATACCAATCTTTTGAAGAAGGTGTAAATAAGAAGATTCTGGATACAAAATGGTTCCGTCTAAATGAAACTCAATTAAGACTCTATAAGAAGCTCTATTGGCTTATTTGTAAATGTCAGCCGGCTTGCTACAAATCCTGCTCCGGTATCTATTCGGACGATTTAATTGCATTTTATGCCTTGCTTGTTTTCATGAATCAATTTGAATCCATTGAACAAATTCAACCTGATATAGAAATGAAAGGTGAATACTTCAATGCTTTTGCATGTGAATGGTTGAAAGAATATTTTGATTCGAAGCGGCAACCTCTTTTGCCCCTACATGAAGGTTTTCAGACTTTCGACGTATTATCGGTTGGCATGAGCCAAGAATCTATTCCAACAGTAACAATTTTGAAAGATGGAGAACCCAAGTGCTTTCGGCTTCCAGATGAACTAAGTGAATGGGTCTGCTATGTTGTTGCAGTGGCCACCATGGGGATTAATCTTTTCCCTGCCAAAATGATTTTCTTCAATATTAACGGAAACTATCATGTAGATATACTTTGATACAGGAATGCATAGAGACGGTGCCAAGAGCTAATAGAAAGAATGATGGCTTCGGGATTACTGTTGAAAGGGAATGCGGAATATATATTACGAGCAAATATGACGAAATCATGAGCCTTCCGCACCACGTCTCCAAGAATCACTCTTCGATGCCGATGCTAGATTGCGCGGCGCAGCTTCCAACACTAACTCCTCTGGCTATCTTAATGAGACTTGCGGCAGAGCCAGGGAACTCTCTGGCTCTGCCAAAATAAATCCGTCTTTCGAATTTCCTATCGAAAGACGGATTTATTTTGAATATCACTTTGGGGGTTGTTCTGAGTACCAGCGTTTTTTGTAATCGCTTAACACTTCGCAAATAATTTTACACTGTGCCTTCAAGCCTTTAGCTTTGAGAAACTCTTGTACGCAATTCTTTTCGCATGAAGATCCAGTTTCCTTAGCCTGCTCATTTTCAGCATCTTTCAGATAGGATACAATGCTCTTCACAACCTCTTCCAAGAAGAAATCGTTTGGGAGTTTAAAACGGGTGTCTTTTAGGATTATATCATTTGCGACACGCTGCACAGCATTGTAGCGAAGTAGTTGTTCAACTGTGGGAATATACTCGCCTTCCTGCTCGTCTTTCCACTCATCTTCCTGTACAGCGGCTAAGGTATCTCCGTAGTCCGTTGGCCAGTCTGAATGATTGCCTAGGACGGCAATCATTTGCCTGTCAGCAAAAGCTTCGCTGAATGCCTGTACAATAATCTCGCATATATCAGAAATATCCTGATACACTGCTCGCATTGTGGGCTGGACTAAATTCATTAATTTGTTAACCATACTGCGAGCTATTACATCACATGCACCTGTAGAAAGATTCTCACCCATACAAGGTGCGAAATATTCAGTATACAAGGCATCATCAAGTTTTTGCAGAAAATTCAAACATTCTTGGTGGATTTTTGGCTTTTCCCGATTTTCATAAAGCCTATCAGACCACTTTTTCACTATTATATGCTGTTGTTCAACAATTCCTAAATAGTCTACTCCGTAGTGTATATCAGCCAAAAAGTGTGCTACGTCATCCAACTGTGCTCCTATGCTTCGCACATACCTTTGCTGACCTTGGTATTGGCCATATAAGAAATCTCCAAATTCCTCGGCAAACAACTGAACAATATGTTTGCAGTTAAAGAGTGGCGTACTTCGTAGCAATAAAAGGCCTGTCATCTCAAAAATCTTTTTTGCGCGAATATCTCGGCTTCGTCTGCCTTCGTAATGACCGACTTCATGCGCCAGAAGCATAATGGCTTCTTTCGGCCGATAAAAATATTTTTCCGGCAAATTGATAATTGCTAAGTGCTTTGTGGTGTCCTCCGAATAAGTGATATTTAGAGGGCGCACATAGATATCTGGACGGTAGTCCGGGACAATTATAAAGTAATACTTCGTATCTTTTTTCTCAGCCAACAAAGATGCAATGTGATCTGTGATTGCATTATAAAATGCCAACATCTTGGGGGGGATTTCAAAATAAGTAGCATTGAATGCAGGTGCGTGAATGAACTGCCGTTCGCTGTGCATTGTGCAGAGAGCTAACGTGTTCAGAGCATTGAAATAATTCTTTTGCATAAGCAAAAGGCTTTCCCAAATTGGTTTAACTGGGAATGCCTTTTCAGGATCATCTTCGGAATCCTTTTTAGCATTTTTCAGAAAGGTTACTGCCTGTTGCGTGATTTCAACAAATGTTGAAAGTGAAGGCAATACGCTTAATACGAACTCCTCAGAAAAACCGCTGTTGTCCAGTTCATACAGTGCTCGGAGAGTTTCTGTAACATACTCCGTAAACGGAAGACTTTGCTCAAGGCATAGACTGTATAGTTTATTGAGCGCATCCGTTACAGTCATTTCATGCACGTCAAGATTGCCAGTTGCCTCTTGGGATGGATATGCCTTATTCTCAGGTGCTGCTACTAAGGAGACAACGTCATAACCGTTGAGCGGCTTTTTTCGCTGACTATCCTGCTTCTCAAAAAGTGAATCAATTTGGTACAGAATCCTAAGTATCTGACTTACATGTAATTCACCTGTTGTGATGCGAAAATCATATCGTCCCAAAAGCCGATTTCCGATAGTCGAACCGCTGATTTCGCTAATGCTTTGCAACAAACCTGGAAGAATTGAAAAGTCGCTGACACTTAAATTTATAGACAGCGCCAGTTTATCGTCCCATGCTATAAAATCATCGTCTTTTGAATCTGAAACGCTTATCTTTTGAAAAGAGTTTTTTAAAAATGTATATCCAAAACAAGTTATTGTAAATGTGTCGCGAAACATCGGTCGGTTTTCGTGTCGGGATCGCAACATTTCCCACAGCAATTCATTCAGTTGACTTAACTTCAAATTCTTTGTGAATAAGACCAAATCACAGAAGTCCAAAGAATAGTATAGAGCCCACTTAACCTGAGTCCAAGAGCTATCCTTGGCTTTCCTTGCTGCAATTATGTCCGAAATATGCCCCTTAATGTCATCGTACCACCAACTGGTCGAATCAGTCTGCTGAATGAAGGTAATATTCACAACATCTGTTGAAGACTCCCAAAAAGAGCCATCCTCACCCAAAAGCGTTATGCTTTGCACCGTATGGATATCGCCAAAAATGCCTCGCTTAGTGTTTGCGCCCTCTTGGCCTTCCAAAACTTTATCGGATTGAAGTTGTTCGTAAGCTTGGAACAGTGCAGGTTCTCCCTTGACGGAATAAACGTCAATAAAATGATAGCTTTGAAAGGAAATATACTGGCCTCGCTGTTTTATATTTTCATCAAATAGCTTCCCTGTTTGAGCCTGATTCCACCGTTTCAAAACTAACATTTTCACGTCAATCTTCTTGTCCATCCCACACCTCCTAAAATAATCACCATCTCTCTACATTGGCAATGTAAAAAGATGGTGTGTTGTTATATGGTTCTATACAAATCAAAACCACTTGTTAGCGGACTTCGCTGCCCGCTCAGCGCTCTTATAATATTGCTGCATTGTTTGATGGCTTTTACCCGCAAAACAGCTTTCTGTGCGGTCAATTCTTGAAACAGAAGCAATACGTTGTAACTCAAGTTGATTTTTGATTTGATTTGAATCTACAGAAATTTTCTTTAATTCTTTAAACAATAAAATCAGTCCTTCATAGTATCATTCCTAGTGTTACTGTAGCCACTATACCCTATTTTTTCGGATATGTCAAGAAATTATTCAAGGGAAATCAAGGGAAAGTCCTGAATTGTAGCCAAAATGAGCGAAGAAAGGGCGAAAACAGCAATAAATATCAGTGTATTTAGTTGCAATGTTATGGAAATATATTCAGCATTCCGTCTTCGGAGCGAACTATACCGATTCGTATTGCTTCTCTTTCGTCACTGGCAGAAATAGTCTGGAATGAATCAATGTACGTCTTCGTCGAATTATAGCGCGCCCCTCTATCTTTGCAGCTACCATCGCTTGGCACAGTATTGTTCTCTTTGTTGTCCGCTTTTCCATCTAAAATCACGCCATATGCATGGCAGTTTCCATCTAAGTCTGCCAGAATAGCTCCATCAATCGATGCCATACGGCTAATCAACTCTGCATTCGCCTTTTCGCAGAAACGCAACGGTTTTTTTGCTGGGAGCAAAAGCCCCCGTCCCATCGAGGTAAGTCGCTGTGCCTCCGCAACGGCAATAGATTCTTCGAGAAAAATTACAACTGCACCATGGTCACATTTTTCGATTGCCGGAAGTAAAGTTCTAATATTCGAAGCTGCTTCTCTCGCTTTTGCCTTACTCATATTATGCAGTTTTGCACAAATACTTTCCTCATATTCCTCTGACATATCAAGAAGAGGAAGCATGAATGACCCTTGCGCATACCGTAGCCTACAAGATGGCAGCTTGTCTTTAGAGGGCATATGTAATTCCCATTCCGAATGCTTTTTAAACATAATCCGGGGATACCTATACGCTACGCCTTTGTCTAGAATGCCTTCTGTACGCAAATTATAGGTGTTTATATCCATACATACGCCCAAACTACCGTCCTTTGCCAACTCTAATTGCTTCCTTACAGCATGAACTTTTTCATGGCAAAGTCCCTTTTTGTCTTCCTCTGCAAACGAAATTGTCGTGCTCGATTGGCATTGGCGAAAGTCTTCCGATGATGGTAACAAGCAGATCGAAAGCCCCTCTGCACTTCTCTGCTCCTGTACTTCACTGCTAAGTGCAGTTACAAAGTCCAAATCAAGCCCCAAAGTTACAACGTACAATTGCTTCACCAGATAGCCAGTCATCATCGCCCGTGCCTGTGCAACGACCTCAGGGAGATCACAATAATATTTCTCGTTGAATTTCAGATAGTTGTCATATGCATAGTCATATGCGTTAAAAAACCAAAGCGCCTCGGGATGATTCTTTCTAAATATATCGTCCTCAAAAATCTCATATAGAAATCCATCTCTCTGCGTGGTGAACTGACTTAGGATTTTCTTGATGATTTCTTTATCTTCATTCATTGTTGTTTCACCATCTTCCTTTATCGGTAGAAGTATACAATAATTGGCCCAATTCGTCAACGTTTGTTTCAAGACACATGTAAAATATAATTATAAAATCACGTATTCACTCGAGGATTACAATCCTTCTAGTCAATTTATAATGTAGCCAGACACATTTTCTAACATTACGACCATTAGATCATTACTTACAGTAAACTAAATCAACCAAACCTTTACTTTAAGTATTTTCCGATGGAAAATACTCTGCAAAAGTCATACATCTCGATTCAACTACTGTAATTATTATCGTCAACGGACACACGGGGTAACTATTATACATCTATGACAAGGTAAAGAGGGCAATAGAGCGCAATAATATATGCTTCTTCATAGACGCATTTTTAGACGGAGATAAATTATTACACATTGCCGAAAATGTGGCCGAAGTTTTGGAGCAATTGCAAATCTTTTATAATTCGAAAGGAAGCCCCTCCTTAATGCGTTATATAGTTGAGGCTCTCGATACACTAACTATCCACAGAAAGGAGATGTTTTGTGAAGCGACTTGTAGGGGTAGTTTCATAGGCCACGTACTCTCAGCAATACTTGAGACTACAGTAATACAAGCGCACATGCATTTTTTCAACCGTAAACCCAAAAAATACCAGCCATCACAGCTAAGAACAGCAACTAAAGACATACGAGGAGGAAAGCTTATGAACGGCCTAAAAAAACGACTGGTTAGCGGAGTCTTGTTGCTTGCTTTTATGTTATCTTTTATTGTACAAGCAAGTGCAGGACAAATCGATGCGAATATTGATGAGACCATCTCTACACCAACAGTTGTCGTTGATTCAAATGACAACAAATATGTTATGCACGGTGCCAGTGGGACTACATTGCTTGTAAAACCCGTAAGCACGGCTGAGTATGAAGAACTTACGTCAATTCTATATCCTAATGGGATATTCAATGAGCAGGGGCAATCTATGGATGCTATCGCTGACGCGGACGTTGTCCGTGCGGAGTATATTGCCAATCATACCAAGGCATATGCGTACAATGGAAGCACTCAAACCGAAGTCCCGCTCACACCTTTTACCCTCCGTTTAGAAGACCGGAGCAACGGGGCTTTTGACGCGTTAATGTATCGTTGCAGCATTGGTTCAGACACATTTATTTTCCCCTCCGAATGGGGACGCCATGAATTTGGCTTTGCATATGCCGACGAAACGAGTACATATTTGGCTTATACCGATATTGGCATTTGGAGCATCAATGCAAGTAGCGGAAGCACGAATAAGCTTACAAGCGATACTTATGCTGGAAAAAACCGTTCTGAAATTGAACACGAAATCAAAGCAATAAACCCTGAAAGTTATTTGTTGTGGATTGACAATGTTGAGTTAGATCCATCTGGGCAATATGTTGTGTACCGTACAAACCGTGATGCGGTAGAGCCGGACGAAACGTCCGTTTGGAAAGTCAATCTCCAGAATCCAGCAGAAGCTCAGTTGATTTCGCCTGCAATTAATAATGATATTGTCGGTTTTATTTCGGATAATTCAGTTGTAGTTGGTTCACTCGATAGTACGAGGATTGTAAACGTTGTAAATCGCTCCATCAATTCTGTTGATATTCCGGATTTTCCCAATGTTTGCGTCAAGGGAGCTGGATACGGAAAACTCATCTATACAACTTACCAAGATGGTAGTTCGACATCTACGGCTTACATTAATGATCTGGATAGCGAGACTGGGAAGCTGCGTGAAATCACCTCTGTTCGCGGGTATTTGGATGGAACGCCTTCGTTCTCTATGTCTGGAGCAAAGCTAGCCATTTCATACGGTGAAAACGCCGATATTGGTATGAATGATATCAAGATTGTTGATGCTTTAAATGGGACGGCTATTTCTCTTAACGAAACAACACAAGTTGGGCAGAGTGTACAAGCTGCGACAAACTCTGCAGTACGTGGCTTTTGGCTTAACGAAGATACTATGCTGATTAGCCACGAAGAAACCGTATCGCCTGCCGTGTCCACTCGGGCTGCATACGACATCGTATTTCAAGATGCCGCTCTTAAGGTTGTCAGCTTCATTTCTCCGATGTCAACAGGATCCTCTGGAGGTTTTGTTCTCGTTAATAGCAAATGGAACCAGCCGCGATCCAGCGGAACTAACCCTCATAACGGAGTCGATTTGAATGCTTCGATCAACACAAATGTATATGCACCATACTATGGGTGGTCAACAAAAAACCCTGTCGTGGGACATAGTGATATTGAATTTCTTGTCGATGCAAATCGGAATAAAGTAAAAGACGACGGCGACTACTATGTCCGTTTTTATCACATGAATGCCTGTGAGTCGGATGGCTATAAAAATCAGGGACAGTTAATTGGCAAATCCGGAAACCAAGGAAATGTTCCCGCTCATCTTCACTTTGGCATTTGTTCTAAAAACAACGGGCTGAAATGGCTTCGGAATGAGCCAAACTACAGCTATCTCGCCTCCAGTAAGTGGGCTTCTGGTAAAGATTTAGACATTTATTCTCAGGCTAAATGGAGTAATAATACGGCATCTATTGTTGCATATATTAGAGACGATGGTGTTAAGCGCGACATGGCTGAAGTTAGGATCTATTACAGAAGTAAATCGTCTGGAACATGGACTGACGGTGGCCTTATGAGTAAAAACGGAGACACTTACTCTTATAGTTTTAAGGGAATCTATCCTGCTGGAACAAACGTATATTGGATGGTTCGTCTAACTCGTAGCGGGGTAAGTCAGGCAGCGTTTGCTCCCGCAAAGTTTTTCCAGCCGAACAATAACCCCAATGCATCTGCATACGCCTATGGATACTGGGTAAACACCATGACCTAAAACCTTGCACAATAGTCGAATCTAGCAATAGGCAGGAGACCTACTAACATGAAAAGAATATATCTAATTATTGCAATCTTTACGCTGTCTCTCATATACTGCCTGACAGCCTGCACCAACCTTGAAAATGGCAAAAATAATGATGACATCACTACCCCTGGGTCAACCCAAATCCCCGATAACAGTCGGCCCCCTGCAGAGGAACAAGGTGACAGTCAAAATGATCCTATGACATATCCCGATGCAAGTACAGAGACATTTTCTTACAATGATTTGACTGTCCAAGTAACTAATGTTCACACGGTTAAAAAGGGGAATATGCGTCTAGATGAAACCCAGACTAGTGAATTTGATGTTTTTGTCGTGTACCCCGGTGCAAAACTAACTGTAATCTCTGCTGGAATGACCGAAGATGCCGATGGTGTGCCTTTCGCTAACTGGAAATTGTACTATGCAGACGGATCTAAGACTGGATTAGAATGCGAAACACCCGCCATCTCAATTGACAGCAATGTCCAAGGGATTGGAGCCGAAGACGCGTATATATTGTGTTTCGAAATCTCTGACACCGCAGGAAAGGATGCATAGATCATCCCATTATGGTTTATACAACAATGAAATGCTTGATCTTTTCCGGTAGCCATCAAACCTCTTACAGCTTCGCACAGTATCCAATTTTGAGTTCATTATCTTGACATCCCTTATATAAAATAGTAACGGAACGTTGTGTGACGTTCCGTTACTATTATTTTTCATACCAGGCTATGTAATGGATTGACGGGTGCGCTACAGACTGTACCTCAACTGAGTGCAGCGTATACCCTGCCATAGGCAACGCAGTTTACCTCTGTCCATACACCAGATGTGTGCATGATATCCAAAAATAAAGAGCTTAAGGGGGCAGGTCATTGACCAGCCCCCTTGAGTTTTCTATTCGCACTTAGACTTGGTGGTTGCCCCCATAATCACCAAGTCTGACTACGGGTTGGAGAGAAATCGTAGTCGAGATCTCGGCTGCGTTTTTGACTAACTAGAAAAGCACACATGGAGAATCAGAGAAAAGATGGTGCTATCGGAACCCTATGACAAGTGCTGTCGGCACATTTCGTCATTCCTATCTGGACAATATAATAGGTACTAGTAGGAATGGTGAAGGATGGTATATGCACATGACCGAAGCGAAAGAGCAGCTACAGCGTATCATTGGAAACAACATAAAACTTTCTCGTACCACTCAAGGATATACGCAAGAAGGTTTGGCCGAACGAGCCGAAATCTCCGTCGAACACCTTAAGCAAGTTGAACGCGGCAAAAAGATGTTGAGTGTCGAAAGCCTTGTAAATGTTGCTAATGCTCTTCAAGTTAGTGTTGACAGTCTGGTCTATGAGCAAACTATCAATAGCGCAAAGAACGATATCGCTCAAATGCTTGTGTCCATTGACAGTGAAGATTCGCAACGGCTATTGGGCCTTATCCGATATGTTAACGACAATTTTCTCAAAAAAATGTAATGTGATCCCGTACCTCTCAGATATGTCATAAGAGGTTTCATTCTCTAGAAGATTGTAAGTCGGCAGTACGGTTAAATCACGAAAACTGTTGGCACGGGAAAGTGGGGCGAATACTATGACGTCGGAGCAACGCATAATATTTAGTGAAATCTATATCAGCAACCATCCGAAGCTACTGCGTTATGCAAAAGCGAACAAGCTATGCGCGTCTGTCGCCGAAGAGCTTGTACAAGATACCTTCCATGATGCATGGAGCAAGTTTGGTGAGTTAATCAACCATGAGAACATCGGAGGTTGGTTGATGCAGACCTTAAAGAATAAGATGCGGAACTATACCCGCACCAAGCGGCGTGAGGCAAACCTACTGGTTGATCACGGCGATAGATCTGAAGATATTGCGGCACCGGGCAACTTTATTAACGCGTTGATCGTGAGTGACGCACTTTCTGCAATATACAGATTTGTCTATGATAATTTTAAAGAAGATGACATTACGCTGTTCCGAAGAATCTTCATTGAAAATGTCAGTCATACGGAAGTGGCGGCAGAACTTGGAATTACCGTGTGGACAAGTCAAAAACGCCTTGAGCGAATACGGAAACGAATTAGGGAAGAATTTCCTGATTTTTAATTTTGATTTTATGTCAGCACATCGCCGACATCTACATACATGAAGTGAAGGAGGTTCAGAGTATGGCTACATCAAAAAATAATGATATGTACTCCTATCTGGACCAATTGAGTACACAGGAGCTGGAAGATCTCCTGCAAAAAGATATGGAAGCTGCCGATGGCGGTGATCTGGATATGGTTATGTACATCATGGAGGTGATTGAAAAACGCGAAGGTGGTGTCAGTGAAGTCAACAAAAAAGCTGCCGCCCAAGCCCTCGAGGAATTTTTTAACAGCTATGCCACCCCAGAAGGTGATGGCCTTCAGCTTTATCCCTGTGATACCCCGGACTGCGCAGCACTTGGTCGTGATTCTATAGATTTCACGCGAAAAACAACGCGTTCTAAGTTTTCCCTCCGTAAGGCACTGCTCCTTGCGGCAGCACTAATTTGTTTGTCGTCATTGATTGTCTGCACTGCTCTCGGTTTTGAACAGATCTTTCAGATGGTTGGTAAATGGACATCCGAAGTATTTACATTTGAAAATCAGTACACCGGCGACATGTCCGAAGAAAACAATAACCCGGAAAACCTTTCGCCTGAGAATGCTCAATATGCTACCATCGAAGAAGCTCTCGATGCCTATGGCATTACCGAAAAAATTGTGCCTGTGTTTCCGGAAGGTTACGAAATTGTTGCTGTTAATGTCAGTTCGCCCGAATACAGTGATCACATCAATTTTTCTACTTTATATCAAGGAAACGATAGATACATCGTGTTTCAAGTCATCTACTTTACGCAGGCACATGCATTTGACTTTGAAAAAGATGATACCGTAGTCACTGAGTACCAGCAAGGCGGCCTTACCTACTACTTCTATCAGAATAATGATTCTAATTGTGTTACATGGTTTAACAACAATTTGGAATGCTTTATCGACACAAATGCATCTAAAGATACACTTGTATCAATGATAACTTCTTTACAATAGTCAAGAAAGGATTAAATAACCTATGCATAGCAAATTTAAGACTACTGCATCAATGCTTTTTATTCTCTGCCTCCTGCTGTCTATTCTCATCGTTCCTGCGAATGCGGCAGAGTCTCGGGCAAGCGATTTGATTTCTAATCGTTCGTGCAAAGTCACTGCGGCAGGAAATGGAAAAATAGCTATTAATTTTACAGTTACTACAAAAGGCGTTGTATCTCGCCTAGGTGCACAAAGCATGAAGTTCTACTCGCAAAATGGCAGTTCTTGGACTTTTGAAGATTCTTATGGACAATATGACTCTGGCATGAGCACCTCTAATAATTATACATTTGACAATACGGTTTATTATCAGGGGACTTCCGGCGTTAAATATAAAGTTGTTGTTACTTTGTTTGCTACGAATTCAAGTGGCACAACTGACACACGCAATTATACGCTCTATGTGACTGCTTGATAAACTCAGAGGCAAGCCACTACTTTTTTAATCACGCTTTTTCATAAAATACAATCTGGCCTGATTAAGCGGCGAAATTGCTTAATCAGGCCAGATTGTATTTGCCTAAATAAATAGCTAATTTGCAATTCTTCAGGATGTTTTTCAAATATATTTTCTTGAATGTTGTCAGTTTTTGCCGCCGAGCGACATTTATAAAATGGCAGAATCAATTAGTATATCTATCATCCATTTTCTGTTGGATTGGTTGTCGTCTCACGCTTCTCATGTTATAATAATTTTTGTAACTATTACTTGTATGCATTTATAAACATGGTTAGCTTAATTGTCACCAAGGGCCCTTTTAACTTCTCTATTCGGATCATTTCCTAAAAGGAATACAAAAATGGAGGCATCGCTTTGCTGATTTACTTATCTGTACTAGAAACTGACCACGAAAAGCATGAATTCATGGCACTTTACGCTGAATATCATGCGGTCATGCTGCGAGTTGCCAAAAAATACTTCCCCACCGATCAAATGGCACGTGAAGATGCCGTTCAGAACGCATGGATGAAAATTGTAAAAAGTTTTCAAAAAATTTCTGCAATCGAATGCAAGAAAAGAGGCGCCTATTGCGTTATAATTGTAAAGAACGAATGTATTTCTATCCTGCGAAAAAACAAAGCGGCAATATCTCTTGATGAACTGCCTTTAGCCACTAGCGATGAACTAAAAGAAGATTCTTTCGCATCTATTACGCAGCTAATTCACGAAATGCCCGAAAAATACCGTACTGTCCTAGAATTGCGTTTCATTGAAGAGTGGAGTACCCGCGAAATTGCTCGGCAACTGAGCGTTCCGGAAGCGACCATCAGCACACGCATTTTTCGTGGACGCAAACTGCTAATTGATCGTTTGAGAGAGGAGGGATTAGTATGACGGGACACAAAGAGAATGAACTGCTTCGCGACATCCTTTTAGATGCCGCGGCTGAAGAATTTGCACCAGAGTTTTCAAGTACAGAACAGGTTGAAACTTCTCTTAAGTTTCAGAAATCCATGCAATCTCTTCTGTCCAACCCAAAGAAGTGGGCTGAACGCAGGCAAAAGCCGGTCTGGAAGCGAGCTGCAAAAATGGTGGCAACCATCGCATTGATTGGCATCCTAAGCTTCGGCATGCTGATGCTCATCAGTCCCAAGGTCTACGCTGCGGTCGTTAATTGGGTCACCGAGTGGTATGACACTTATGTTATGTATCGATTTTCCGGCGAGCACACTGAATCGGATCTTCCAGAGTATCAGCTTTCGTATATTCCAGAGGGATATCATCATGATGCAGAGATTCTTTCAACCCCGAACGACTACTCCAGAGCAACCTCGATGCGGTTTATGGCGTACTCGGGAGACCATTGGCTTTTTTTCCAGTATGGCCCCATGGACTCTGGTAGCGCCATGTCTATTGAACTAGAAAACATGTCTGTATCAGAGATATCTATAAATGGTAATCCTGGACAACTCTATTCATCCGCCACTGAAACTCAAAGTAGTTGTATTACTTGGATCGATACTAAAAGCAACATCTGCTTTTTTATAGATGGTTTTCTCAGTGATGACGAGTTGATTTATACCGCACAAAACGTCTCTCTCATTTCGGAAGATAATTTTACTTAGCTTTTGAAAGATACTGTCTTTTTCTTTCGTTTATTTATATGTAAGACGCATTCCAATTTATAAAGAGAAAAGAGAGGTATCCATATGAAGAAACATTTATTTTCTTTTTTCCTGGCCGTGTTGTTAATTCTTTCG
>ERZ1034952.1510-NODE-1510-length-18714-cov-9.970631_pt1 | contig 18714 bp, 12 predicted proteins | sample MGYA00520625_ERZ1034952 | MGnify/ENA primary metagenome ERZ1034952 (study PRJEB33766, sample SAMN09781773) | gut metagenome | biome: gut microbiome | host: Homo sapiens | place: Madagascar | study: EMG produced TPA metagenomics assembly of the PRJNA485056 data... | reverse complement strand
AGGCCATCAAGGGCTATACTATCCAGTATTCGCTCTACGCCAACCGCCTTTATTCCGACGAGAACACCCTGCTCAGCGGCGTTACCGCATCGGCTAAGCTGGAAGGCAAGTTGAATGCGAAGGGAGAAATCAACCTCGAAGCTACACTCGATGCAGCCAACAAGGTGAACCTCTGGAGTGCTGAGGCTCCTCACCGCTACACTTTGGTGGGCGAACTGAAGGACGCCAAGGGCAGAACCGTTCAGACATTCTCTACCTACGTAGGTTTCAGAAAGGTGGAAATCAAGGATACGCCTGCCGATAAGGACGAGTTCGGACTTGCAGGAAGATACTACTATCTGAACGGACAGCCTATCAAGCTGAAGGGCGTAAACCGCCACGAGAACAATGTTCAGACAGGACACACCGTGAGCCGTGAACAGATGGAGCACGAGGTGTTCCTGATGAAGCGCGGCAACATCAACCACGTGCGCAACTGCCACTATCCTGATGCGCCTTACTGGTACTATCTGTGCGACAAGTACGGCATTTACCTGGAGGACGAGGCAAACATCGAGAGCCATCAATATTACTACGGCAAGCAGAGTCTATCTCACGTTCCTGAGTTCCGCAATGCCCACATCGCCAGAAACATGGAGATGGTTCACGCCACAATCAACCATCCTTCGGTGGTTATCTGGAGCTTGGGTAACGAGGCGGGTCCTGGAAAGAACTTCGTAGATTGCTACAATGCCATCAAGGCCTACGATACCAGTCGCCCTGTGCAGTATGAACGCAACAACGACATCGTGGATATGGGTTCCAATCAGTATCCGTCCATCGCCTGGGTGCAGGGAGCCGTTCAGGGCAAGTATAATCTGAAGTATCCGTTCCACATCTCGGAGTATGCGCATTCCATGGGCAACGCCTGCGGTAACCTGATAGATTACTGGGACGCTATCGAAAGCACCAACTTCTTTATGGGTGGAGCCATCTGGGACTGGGTTGACCAGGCGCTGAACAAGCAGGATCCTGCCACAGGAAAGACCTACTGGGCCTACGGCGGCGACTTCGGAAAAGACAACAAGCCTAACGACGGTATGTTCTGCATGAACGGAATCATGCGCCCAGACCTTACGCCTAAGGCTCAGTACTACGAGGTGAAGAAGGTTTACCAGAACGTGGGCGTCAAGGCCATCGACATGAAGCAGGGACAGATTGAAATCTTCAACAAGAATTACTTCGAGCCGCTGAAAAACTATCAGATCGTCTGGTCGCTCTATCAGGACGGCGTATGCGTGAAGAAGAATCAGCCACTGCAGGGAGCCAAGAACATCGTGGGTCCACGCGAGAAGGGCATCTACACCTTGCCTTACGACTATGCGAGTCTGGACCCAAAGAGCGAGTACTTCGTTACCATCCAGTTCCTGCTGGGCAAGGACATGCCTTGGGCTTCCAAGGGCTATGTTCAGATGGAGGAGCAGTTGAGAGTGAAGGGTGCCGATGTTGCCGCTCCGTCTATCGCTGCCGTTACCAAGGGGGGCAAGGCGATGAAGTATCAGCTGGATAAGGCGGCGAAGCGTGCCAATATTACGGGCGAGAACTTCCAGGTGGCTTTCGATTTGAACACCGGTGCCATCTACAGCCTGAAGTACGGCAACCAGGTAATCATTAAGGATGGCAATGGCCCTCAGCTGGATGCTTACCGTGCGCCTACAGATAACGATGCTGGAATCGGCTACCACAATGCATGGTTCCGAAACGGCTTGTATGACCTGCAGCACGTGGTGAAGAGCTGGACTTGCACTCCTAACAAGAAGGATGGAACCTACAAGCTCGACTTCACCGTGGAAAGCCAGGGCAAGGAAGGATGCGATGTGAACTATGGCAATCGCGACCGCGACCCAGAGTCTTGCTACAATTTCGAGAAGAACAAGCACGTCTTGACGGATGCTGACCTGAAGTTCACTTCCCGTCAGATCTACACCATCTACAAGGACGGTTCCATCGAGATGCAGAGTGCCATCGGAGCCAACCGCTCGAAGGTGATTCTGCCTCGCATCGGATATTCTATGGTTTTGCCAAGCGAGCTGAATCAGTATGATTACTACGGCCGTGGACCGGTGAACAACTATAACGACCGCAAGACCAGCCAGTTTATCGGTTGGTACCACAGTCCGGTGGCAGAGCAGGGCATCATGCTCCCTAAGCCTCAGGCACAGGGCAACCGCGAGGAGGTTCGCTGGTGCGCCGTTACCAACAGCCAGCAGCAGGGCGTCGTGTTCATTTCAGACAGCACCATGTCTGCATCGGCTCTTCCTTGGAGCCAGCAGGAGTTGACTCTGGCAGCTCATCCATACCAGTTGCCTAAGAGCAGCGGAACCCATCTGCACCTGGATGCGAAGGTTACCGGACTGGGTGGTGCAAGTTGCGGCCAGGGTGGTCCGTTGACTCCAGATCAGGTTCGCAGCACGCCAACCACCTTCGGTTTCATCATCCGTCCAGCCGTTAAGTCAGAGCTGGGTAACCTGGTGAAGGTTTCTGCCACGGGCAGAGAGATGGCGAAGGAGATGATGAAGCAAATGAAGCAGAACCAGCAGAGCGCCGGTTTGCAGATTGCCTTTGCTTCGAGCCAGGAACCAGATGAGGGCGATGCGTCTTACTTGGTAGATGGCGACCCTTCAACCTTCTGGCACACGATGTATTCCATCACTTTGGCGAAGTACCCTCACTGGGTAGACTTCGATTCCGGTAAGGAGAAGGTTATCAAGGGCTTCACCTATCTGCCTCGCCAGGATGGTTCGCTGAACGGCTGCATCAAGGATTACGAGATTTACGTAAGCAACGACAACAAGAACTGGGGCAACCCTATCTTGAAGGGTAAGTTCGAAAAGAGTGCCAAGCTTCAGAAGGTGATGTTCGGCAAGCCGGTGAAAGCCCGCTACGTTCGCCTGCGCGCCTTGAATGAGCAGAACGGACAGGATTTCGCTTCTGGTGCAGAATTTACGCTGGTTACGGAATAATCATGATTGGTTGCAAATAATCAATTATATTTCAATAAAATAAAAAGAAGAGGCTGATGCGATGTGCACCAGCCTCTTTTTATTGAAGTATTTTATTTTTAAAATTCCGTCTTAAGGATTCACCACGTTGATTGGTTTTCCGTTGATGAAAGCCTCAACATTCGCAGCCACCTGCTTGTTCAGTCGCTCGCGTGCCTCGTAGGTTGCCCAGGCTATGTGAGGAGTGAGATAAGCATTAGGCTCATTAAACAGCGGATTCTCCTTCGAAGGAGGCTCCTGTTCCATCACGTCAGCACCATAGGCACCCAGACTTCCGACATGGAGGGCAGCAGCAACGGCAGCCTCATCTACCAATGCTCCACGTCCCGTATTGATCAGGATGGCCGTATCCTTCATTTTCTCAATGTTCTCGGCATTAATGAAATGATAGGTATCTTCAGAAAGCGGACAATGCAGCGAGAGAATATCGCTCGTAGAAAGCAATCCCTCCTTGCTAACCTTCTGAATCCACTCTGGCAGAGAACAGGATGGCTTGCTGGTGCAGGCACAGATGTTCATACCAAACTGGCGGGCGATGTTGGCCACCTTCATTCCGATATTACCCAGTCCCATGATACCGAAGGTTTTGCCGGCAAGCTCCATCAATGGGGTGTCCCAATAACAGAAATCCTTGTTGTTCGCCCAGCGCTCATTACGGTTCTCCTGGGTGTAATGCTCTACGCGGTTGGTAATGGCAAGAATCAGTGCGAATGTCATCTGTGCCACACTATCCGTGCTGTAAGCCGGAATGTTGGTTACGATGATGCCCAGCTTCTTTGCTGCCTCGATGTCCACCACGTTGAAGCCCGTAGCCTGAATACCGATGTACTTCAGTTTTGGAAGTTGCGCCAGGGTCTCTGCATCCATCTGTACCTTATTCAATAAGATGATATCTGCATCCTTCGCACGCTCCACCTTTTCCTCGTCAGAGGTTCGTGGATAAACCACTACTTCGCCAAGCTGCTCCAGGCGATGGTAATCCAAATCGCCTGGGTTGGCTGCATATCCGTCTAAAATTACAATCTTCATCTTATATCTATATAAGTTATATTATTCATTCATCAGATAGTTCTTGAACGAAGCGAAGTCCTTGGTCATCTGGATGCTCTTCTTCTCGCCCTTCATGAACTCTGCAAGGCGGGCTGGAATCTCGATGTCTGTTCCGAGAATGCTGTCCACCTTCTCCTTGAACTTAGCTGGGTGAGCAGTTTCCAGGAACACACCTACCTCGCCTGGCTTCAACTGCTCCTTCAATGCCTGATAACCGCAAGCACCATGAGGGTCAAGTACATACTTGGTTTCGTTGTAGCACTTCTTCATGGTGTCTGCTATCTGGTCGTCCTTGTAGGTAGCACCGCTGATGTAAGCAGCGATGGCATCGTGGTCGCCCTTGTAGAGGTCGTAGATGCGGGCGAAGTTAGATGGATCACCCACGTCCATGGCGTTGGCAATGGTCTGCTTGCTAGGCTGAGGATTGTACTTGCCAGTCTGCAGATACTCATAGAATATGTCGTTGGCGTTGTTGGCTGCGATGAAGCGATGGATAGGCAAGCCCATCTCATGACCGAAGAGTCCGGCTGTGATGTTACCGAAGTTACCGCTAGGCACACAGATTACCAACTTGTCGGCCAAACCCTTCTCCTTCATGCGGGCGTAGGCATTGAAATAGTAGAATGCCTGAGGCAGGAAGCGGGCCACGTTGATAGAGTTGGCAGAAGTCAGCTTCATGTGCTTGTTCAGCTCCTCGTCCATGAACGCTGATTTCACCAGTGCCTGGCAGTCGTCGAACACGCCATCCACCTCAAGGGCAGTGATGTTCTGACCCAGTGTAGTAAACTGGCTCTCCTGAATCTTGCTCACCTTGCCCTTTGGATAGAGCACGTAAACATGGATTCCCTCCACGCCGAGGAAGCCATTGGCTACGGCAGAACCCGTATCACCCGATGTTGCTACGAGCACGTTCACTTCCTCCTTGCCTTCTTGGCGTACGAAGTACTGAAGCAGACGAGCCATGAAACGGGCACCCACATCCTTGAAGGCGAGGGTAGGACCGTGGAACAACTCCAGCGAGTAGATGTTTGGCTCCACCTCAACCACTGGGCAGTCGAAAGCCAGGGTGTCATAAACAATCTTCTTCAGTGAATCAGCATCCACATCCTCGCCGAAGAAGGCGTCAGCTACCTTGTAGGCAATCTCCTGGAAGCTCAGCTTCTCGATGTTGTCAAAGAAGTCCTGTGGCAACTTCTTGATGATTTCAGGCATATAGAGACCACGGTCTTCTGCCAAACCCTTAACTACCGCCTTGTGCAAATCGGCGATTGGTGCTTTCTTATTTGTTGAATAATATTTCATTTTTAACTTTGAATTTTGAACATTGAACTTTATGATTAGCCTCTTTGCTTGAGAGAGTGTATCGCTATCATTAAGTTCTTGATTTTTAATTAATTGCCATAAATGCGTTCATGAAGTCCTGCAACTGCAGCAAGCCGTAGCTTCCGCTCACGCAACTCTCCTCATCGTATTTCTCTACGCTATCTGGCTCAATGCCTGGATAATAGATAATGAAAGGAACCGGCTCCTTAACGTGGGTGCGAATCTCCACAGGAGTAGGGTGGTCGGGCAATACGGCGATGCAGACTGGCTCATCCCAGGTGCTTACCTCGTCGAAGATAGGCTTGATGAGGCGCTGGTCAAGATTCTCGATGGTCTTGAGCTTCAGCTCCAGGTCGCCATCATGGCCCGCCTCGTCGCTCGCCTCTACGTGAACATACACGAAGTCGTCGCCATCCTTCAAGGCCCGGATAGCCGCAGCCGCCTTGCCCTCGTAGTTGGTGTTGGCAAGACCCGTAGCCCCCTCAACGATGATGTTGCGGAGACCTGCATAATGACCGATGCCACGAATCAGATCCACTGCCGAAATCACGGAACCCTTCTTAATCTGCGGATACATCTGCGAGAGGGTGAGCATGTGCGGACGGTAACCGCCGCCCCAAGGCCAGATGATGTTGGCCATGCGCTCGCCACGCTCCTTGCGTGCCACGTTGAAAGGATGGTTCTCCAGAATCTCCTGACTCTTCAGAATCAGTTCGTTCAGAAGGTCGGCAGTCTGCTGTGCACTCATGCGATACTCGTCGCTCAGTGTGCCGCCATTCTCAGCCACATCCTCGGCAGGAGTCTTGTCGCTGTTGCCGGCAAGCAGAGCAGCATCAACGCCTTCCATCGGCTTCACGAGCAGGGGTTTCCATTCCTCGTTCGGATGGTCGTGAGGAGGTGCGCAATCCACATACTTGTTACCGCCCTTGATGATAAGCAGATGGCGATACTGGATGCCCGTGATAAACTTCACGATGCCCGGATATTGGCTGGCGAGCTTCTCGTTCAGATACTTGATGAGCACATCAGCGTCTTCCGTCTCCAGGTTGCCGCCGTTGTGGGTTACGATGATGCCGTCGTTCACATTGATGATGTTGCAGCGCAGGGCGAAATCGTTCGGACTCATCTCGTAGCCGATGCTGGCAGCCTCCAGCGGTCCGCGTCCCTCGTAAACCTCATTCTGGTCGTAGCCCATGATTGAGCTGTTGGCTACTTCAGAACCCGGATGGAAACCATCTGGCACGGTAACGAGTCTTCCTGTCTTGCCCTTCTTGGCAAGCATATCCATATAGGGTTTGTTGGCGTACTGAAGCAAGGTCTTGCCACCCAGTCTTTCCACTGGGTGGTCGGCCATGCCGTCGCCTAAAATTATAATATGCTTCATAATTGTTATCCTTTATTGATTGATACGACTGAATTATACGTTGGCGATACTCATGATGTTGGCGAATACACCGGCAGCAGTTACGCTGGCTCCGGCTCCGTAGCCCTGAATCATCATAGGGTACTCCTTGTAGCGCTCGGTGGTGAGCAATACGATGTTGTTGCTTCCCTCCAGGTTGTAGAACGGATGCTCTGGGCCCACAGCCTGCAGGCCAACAGAAGTCTTTCCGCCATCGAGAGTGGCAACGAAGCGCCAGCGCTTGTGCTCTAGGTCGAGGGTCTTTCGCTTGGCCTCGAAGTCAGCATCGAGCTTAGGAAGTTTCTTCCAGAACTCATCAATGCTTCCCTTGAAGAACTCATCCGGCACGAAGAGATTCTTCTCTACATCTTCCTGTTCTATGCGGTAGCCTGCCTCACGGGAGAGGATAACGAGCTTGCGAATCACGTCCATACCGCTGAGGTCGATGCGTGGGTCTGGCTCACTGTAACCCTTCTCCTTTGCCAGTTTAACGGTCTCTGAGAATGGAACCACGCTGGAGATGGCGTTAAAGATAAAGTTGAGCGTTCCCGAGAGAACTGCCTCAATCTTAAGGATTTTATCACCAGAGTTGCGCAGATCGTTGATGGTTCCGATGATAGGCAGACCAGCACCTACGTTGGTCTCGAAGCGGAACACCACGCCACGCTGGATAGCTGTCTTCTTCAGCTTCTCGTAATTCTCATATTCGCTGGAAGCCGCAATCTTGTTAGCTGCAATAACACTCACGTTGTGCTCCAACAGACTCTGATAGAGGGAAGCCACATCCTTGCTCGCCGTACAGTCTACGAATACGCTGTTGAAGATGTTCATCGCGAGAATCGTATCGCGGAGCAACTCCGGACTGCTAGGAGCCGACTGCTTCAGCTCTTCCTGATAAGACTCCAGGTTGAGTCCCTCGCGGTTGAAGATGGCATTCTTGGAAGAAGCAATACCCACCACGTTCAGCTTCAGCTTGCTGCGCTCCATGAGGTCGGCATACTGATTCTTGATCTGTTCGATGAGCTTACCGCCCACGGTACCCACACCGCAGATAAAGAGGTTGAGCACCTTATATTCTGAGAGGAAGAAACTGTCGTGCAACACGTTGAGCGACTTTCTCAGGTAATCGCTCTTCACTACGAAAGAGATATTGGTCTCAGAAGCACCCTGTGCGCAGGCAATGACAGAAATACCGCTACGTCCGAGCGTACCGAAGAGTTTACCGGCAATACCGGCAGCATGTTTCATGTTTTCGCCCACGATGGCGATGGTAGCCAGTCCGCACTCAGCGTGCATTGGGAACATGGCGCCGTCGGCAATCTCGTTCTTGAACTCATTGTTCAATACGCTTACAGCCTCTTCCACATCCTGTTCACGCACACCGATAGAGGTGGAGTTCTCGGAAGAAGCCTGAGAAACCATGAACACAGAGATGCCCTCGTTGGCGAGAGCAGTGAAGATACGGCGGTTCACACCAATCACACCCACCATGGAAAGACCGGTGACGGTGATGAGGGCGGTTCCGTTGATGGAAGAAATACCCTTGATAGGCTTCTGGTCGGCATCAATCTTGTTCTTGATGATGGTACCAGGAGCATCAGGATTGAAGGTATTCTTCACTCTGATAGGAATATTCTTGACGCAAACTGGGTAGATGGTAGGAGGGTAGATGACCTTTGCACCAAAGTTGCAAAGCTCCATCGCCTCAACGTAACTCAGTTCGTTGATGGTATAAGCAGATTTGATGACACGTGGATCGGCAGTCATGAAGCCATCCACATCTGTCCAGATTTCAAGCACCTCGGCATCCAGGGCAGCAGCAATGATGGCTGCGGTGTAGTCGCTGCCACCACGACCCAGGTTGGTGGTACGTTCCGTGTTTTTGTCGCGGCTAATGAAACCCGGTACGAGAGAAATGCGAGGCAGCTCGGCAAAGGTTTCCTTCACCAGCTTGCAGGTCAGCTCGCTGTCCAGAGTGTGCTTGCCCTTGCCGTTGATGCGCTCGGTCTTGATAAAGTTGCGTGAATCAAACCATTTGGCGCCACGAATCAGGGTGGCAACAATCTTAGAGCTGAGTCGTTCTCCATAACTCACGATGGCATCCTGAGTCTTCTCGCTGAGGTCATGGATAAGATACACACCGAAGTAGATGCTCTTCAACTGCTCGAAGAGGGCATCAACTGCTTTAAAAAGATTTTCTCTGTCTGTTGTGTCGGTGATGATCGTATCTATCATCTTGTGGTGGCGATCAACCATGGCGTCGAATTCGACTCTCCACTGTTCATCACCCTTGAGGGCAAGCTGGGAGGTTTGCAAGAGTTTGTCCGTGATTCCGCCAAGCGCGCTCACGACAACCACTACACTCTGTTTCTTAGCCTCATTTTCAACGATACGTTTCAAGCTGAGGATGCTTTTTACGGAACCAACTGATGTTCCGCCGAATTTTAATACTTTCATACGTTATTGAATTTTGCGTTGGTAATGTAATGCCACCCCCGAAACGACCGGGGCCGTAGCAAAACTTGAGGGCAAAAGTACGAATTTTCTATCAAACTGCCAAAGAAATCAATGAAAAAGTGGCAGATTGTAGATAAAAAACCTTGTTTTTCGAAGATTTACAGACATTATCGTCTTCTATACATTATTATATTATAAGGGATGCAGAAAAATATTCCGAAAAAGTTTGGAGGTTTCGGAGAAAATCCGTAATTTTGCGGATGGTTTTAAAACAAAAACAGATAGAACAAAAATAGATAGAAGTATAAAGAATGAAGTATTTACTGTTTTCAGATATCCATGGCTGCTTGCCAGCCCTGGAGAAAGTGCTCGATTTCTTCGAGCAGGAGAAGTGCGACATGATGTGCATTATGGGCGACATCATCAACTATGGTCCCCGCAACCGCATTCCCGAGGGCATCGACCCTAAGGGCATCGTGGAGCGGCTGAATGCCCTGGCTGACAAGATTGTTGCTGTGCGTGGCAACTGCGATGCGGAGGTAGACCAGATGCTGCTCGATTTCCCTATTATGGAGACTTACGCCCTGCTGGTAGACAACGGCAAGCGCTATCTCTTGACCCATGGCCACGTATATAATAAGGAGAACATGCCAAAAGGTCCATACGACTGCATCATCTACGGCCATTCCCATCTTTGGGAACTCTCGCATAACGAGGAGGGTCAGGGCATCGTGAACACGGGCAGCATCACCTTCCCGAAGGGCGGAAATGTGCCAACATTCGCTACTTTGGAGAATGGAAAATTCACCATGTATCATCTGGATACGTGCGAAGTGCTGGCAACAATGGAAGTGTAAGCTTGTTACTCGTCACTTTCATCAAGCTAATCATAAAGTTCAAATTTCAAAGTTCAAATTTCAAAGTAAATGATTAAAGAATATCAGATAAGAATTCTGCCAGAACAGGCAGCCAGCGAGGAAGGCATCAAGCGCTATCTCGCCAAGGAGAAGGGGCTGGATGTAAGAACCCTGAACCAGGTGCGCGTACTGAAGCGCAGCATCGACGCCCGCCAGCGCACCATCTTCGTCAATCTGAAGGTGCGTGCCTACATCAACGAATATCCGCAGGACGACCAGTATGTGCATACGGAATACCCCGATGTAAGCTCCAAGCCGAGAGTCATCGTGGTGGGAGAGGGACCTGGCGGACTCTTTGCCTCCCTGCGACTCATCGAACTGGGCTATCGCCCTATCGTCCTGGAACGTGGAAAGGACGTGCGTGAACGCAAGAAAGACCTTTCCAACATCACGAAGACCCAGAAGGTGGATGGCGAGAGTAACTATTGCTTCGGCGAGGGTGGAGCCGGTGCCTACAGCGACGGCAAGCTCTACACCCGCAGCAAGAAGCGTGGCAGCGTAGACAAGATATTGAACGTGTTCTGCCAGCACGGCGCCAACACGAATATCCTTGCCGATGCGCATCCGCATATCGGAACCGACAAGTTGCCCCGCGTCATCGAGAACATGCGCAACACCATCATCAATTGTGGCGGCGAAGTGCATTTCCAGACCAAGATGACCCAGCTGATTCTGGAAGGCGACCGGGTGATTGGCGTGGAGGCCATCAACCTGGCAACGGGTGCCGAGGAAACCTATCGGGGGCCTGTCATCCTTGCCACAGGTCACAGTGCCCGTGATGTCTACCGCTATCTGGCTTCAAGTAAAATCGAGATAGAGGCCAAGGGAATCGCCGTGGGCGTGCGACTGGAGCATCCGTCCCAGCTCATCGACCAGATACAGTATCACAACAGGAACGGCAGGGGCAAATATCTTCCTGCTGCCGAGTACAGCTTTGTTACCCAGGTAGATGGACGTGGTGTGTATAGTTTCTGCATGTGTCCTGGCGGTTTCGTGATTCCAGCGGCAACGGGTCCTGAGCAGCTGGTGGTAAACGGAATGAGTCCGAGCAATCGTGGCACTGCCTGGAGCAATTCGGGTATGGTGGTAGAGACGCATCCTGAGGATGTGGCCCAGTTTGTCATCGACCATGGTGTTCCTGGTTTTGATTCGGCAGGGGCTTCCCATCTCACCGCAGAGGATTTGGAGAAAGACCCATTGGCAATGATGTATTTCCAGCAGATTGTGGAAAAACAATGCTGGCAGCAGGGCAACATGAAGCAGACTGCACCGGCACAGCGCATGGCCGACTTTGTGAACAACCGCCTGAGTTATGACTTGCCAAAGAGCAGTTATGCGCCGGGCTTGATCAGCAGTCCGCTGCATTTCTGGATTCCAGGTTTCGTAACCAAGCGATTGCAGGAAGGTTTCAAAACCTTCGGCAAGAATGCGCATGGTTTCCTCACGAACGAGGCCACATTGATAGCCATGGAGACCCGAACTTCATCGCCTGTGAGAATAGTCCGCGACCGCGACACCCTGCAGCACGTACGCATCCAGGGCCTGTTCCCTTGCGGCGAAGGCGCCGGTTACGCAGGCGGCATTGTTTCTGCTGGTGTAGATGGTGAAAGATGTGCAGAAATGTGTGCAGAATATGTCCGAGGACATGAGGATTAATGTCCTCCTATATGAGCATGGATGCTCGAGAACACGGGTGCAATTAACCGATGTTCTCGGGTATAAGTGCTGAGTTCTGGCTGGTAATAGTCGCGAAGTAAAGACAATTTATCTTCCTTACTGTAACTTTTACGTTTGTCATTCATTACTAAACACATTTAATTAATTATAAATGTGTCTATCTATATCAGTATAAGTCAGTTAAACAGTATAAAGTACATCGGTATCATTTGAGTGATACAAGTTGTACTGTTTGAGTGATATTGTCAATAAAAACAGCAGGACCCCTATTTCTACTTTCGTATGAATAGGGATTCTGCTATTTTAATGATGTATTTGCAATATATCATGAACTTATTAGAATAAATTCCTAACTTCTTGCATGCTATCAAATCTTCCTTCGTTCCAAGAATGCGAGCTTGAACATTTCTGGTACTGGCACCACCGATACGCATGGTTACAAAATCAAGGTGTAGGTATTTTCTCTTGATTCGATGGATATGACAGAAACGTGCTATCAGCTCATAGTCGGCAGATATCTTATAGCTATCATCATAGACTCCGTACTTTTCGAAAATTTCTCTTCTGATATAGAAAGAAGGGTGGGGAGCTATAAAGCCAAATCGAATCAGCGCCGGGGTAAAGATGCGGCCAGAATAGTATCTGACACACTTCTTAAGATTGTCTTCCTTCACGAAGTGTACATCTCCATAAATGATGTCTGTTTCAGGATTGCGTTCAAATGCAGCAACCATTTTTTCTATAACATCATTGGAAGTGAAGAAATCATCCGAGTTGAGAATACCGATAATATCACCCTTGGAATGAGCTATGCCTTTGTTCATGGCATCATAGATGCCTTTGTCTTTTTCGGAAATCCAGTGAAGTCTTCCTTCCGCTTTTTCCTCATAACTCTTAACGATATCAATGGTGTTGTCTTTGGAAAGACCATCGATAACCCAATAGTCTATGTCATGATAGGTCTGAGACAATACCGACTCTATTGTGTCGGCTATTGTCTCTGCACTATTATATGTTACTGTTATAATTGATACTTTCATGGGTGCAAAGATACAACTATTTTTTCAGATAAGCAAATAATCTCCTTTGTAATTAACATTATAGATCTAAAAGAGCTCTTAATAGAGCATCATTGTCGTTTTTACAGCGCACAGCTATTCTTATATAGTTTTTATTTTCTAAGCCATGCTTGCTGTTACAACTTTTGATAAGAATATTGAATCTTTTCAATAAGAGCTTAGACAATTCTTCTGGTGTATATCTATCTATGATTTCAATCATGAAATAGTTAGCCTGAGATGGAACTACTCTGATAAAAGGAATTTTTTCCATTTCCTTCTGAAATCTTTCACGTTCTTTGATGAATTCTTTGCATGCAACTATATAGTCCTTTGCGTATTTGCCAAAGATTTGCATATAGTATTCACCAAAAGAATTGATATTCCATATAGAAACATCTTTTTTGATATGATTGATCATTTTTGTATCTGATGAAGCCAAAATGCCCAAGCGCAGTCCTGGTACACCATATGACTTGGAGATACTTTTGATGACAGTCAAATTGGTGTATGCTTCCAATATTTCATCATGCAGCAGACTGTTGTCAAGAAAGCCTTCACTGAAATCGACGAATGATTCATCTACAATGAGATGAATTTCTTTCTTTTTACACCATTTTGCTAGTGTTATCACCTCATGTGTTGGTATGAAGTTACCCGATGGATTATCAGGATTTATCAACAAAAGATGAGAGAGTTCCTTGTTCTCATAGAAATCCATTAAATCCTGTGCATTGTAAGCATAGTCTGTTTTATCTGAGAGGAAAGGTACAACTCTGTCCTTTGCTAAACGATTTGGATATTCTTCGAAGGTTGGGTAAATGATGCCAATTTTACCATTGGACATTTCCATCATGCTCTTGATAAGCTCGGCAGCCCCATTTCCAACAACTACGTAATCCTGTTTGATGTTAAAGTATTTGGCAGCTAACAGAGAATTAACATACATGCCGGATGGATATTCTGTGAGCAGTGTGTCAAAGCATGCTTTCATCTCCTTTTTCATTTGGGCTGTGGGAAAGAATGGATTGACTAAATAGCAGAAATCTAGCAATTTTGGGAAACGCCAGAATCCACCATAACGCTTATGATATTTATGCAGAATATCATTGTCATTAGCAAAGATTGTTTCTGCAATGTCGAGATCTTGTACATCGTCTATCTCATACCATTTCTCATCATGAATAGGTAGAGCCTTTAAGTCTGTTCGGCTTAAAAAAGTTAGCACTTTCAGCACCTGCTCATAATACTCGTTGTTACCCCATGCCTTGCAGTAAGCATGGAGAAATGGCAAGTATTTCTCTTTTGCAAATTCCTTGCTGAATTTATAGATATTGATGGTCTTATAGTAATCGTCGACGTTTTGAAAATTAAACATATCTTTTGATACAAAATCGAGAATGTTGTTTTCGTTGTCGATTTTTACAACAGTTCCGTCCATCCAATATTCCCATTTTGCCACTAATGCAAGGTTGGGCCATGGATTATCTATCAGTTGTCTTACGATATCTTCCTCATAGATTAAGTCTGATTCAAAGAGGATAGTGTCATCTTCAACCATCTTTTCCTCTGCTAAAGAGAGAGAATAAATATTGTTAGTCTTATCATATATAGGATTATTGATATATTCTATATCAAGTTGTGAACTATATCTATCTCCTATGTAGTTTTTGAGGTTTTCACCCTTGTAGCCAATGACAATAACAACCTTTTTGATTCCTTGATGGCAAAGAATCTTTAGGGTTCTGTCAATAAGTCTTTCCCCATTGACTGGTAACATACACTTTGTATTATCTTTGGTGTATTCTCCAAGTCGTCTGCCCATTCCGGCAGCTAATATAATTGCTTGCATAACTATTCTTTGTTATTAATTGATGAGTCTATAACCTATCTCCCTTAACTAAATGATAAAGGTGTTAAAACTGAAAAGTTTTAGCTTTTAATATCCATTTATCAAGGAAAGGCTTATCTGATTTACTCTGTAATTTTTGTACAACATTTTCTGGTAAGAACATCTTGATGTATTGAAGACAGAGAAACTTTGCTTTTTGAGCTGCTGACATTTGGAAGTTTACATATGGAATCGGTGTACGCCAGTTCTTACCATAGTTAAACTCCAGATATTTCTCATATTTTCTTGGGGCTTTAAACATCGCTCCTTGAAACTCAATGTCTGCTAAATCGTCCAGTAGTTCCTTTGGACACATATCTCTGCAGCAATAATACAAAGATTTATTTTCAGGATACTCCTCGAAGAAATAAAAATCAATGTACTCTCCTTTTCTTATGATGGAAAGAAAGCCTCTTGATTCATATCTGGCAATTTCAAATCCATTTTCTCTCAGTACGAAGAGAAGTGCAAGAAACCTATTCATATCACGCTTCATCATGACAAGGTCGATGTCTTCATCGTGCGTGATGAAGTCATGTTCTCTTGCTGCTCCTAGAAGGGTGCCAAATGAAAGCATGAAAAGAACGTTGTTCTTGTCAAGTATACCTTTAAGAAGTAGCAAATTTTCTTTTGCTACGACTTTATTTATAGGCTTGATTCCTAAAAAAATAGGAATATACTTATAATAGTATGCTCCTATAGGAGTCTTTATCTTTAACTTCATTTTGCTACTTTTTTAATAACGATTTAATTTTCATTTTTAAAGAGAATGGTAACAATCTCTTTAATTTTTCGTAAAATTTGTCATTTAATTTGTGATGAAATGCTTTTTCGAAGGGCAGATATGGTACAACATACTTAGGATGTTTCAGCGGAAAATCCAAGTCGTGATGAGAGATATAATATGAAGGAGTTTCACCATGATTTGTATGTGTAGCATCTTCACCAAAGCCAATATTTGTAGTCAAGCTGTATTTTGGATAGATGCCTAGCATATTGTGCGCTGCTAAGGTGAAATACCATTGCCAGTCCCATGCACTTACATCATTCAAGTCAATTGCCTTTAGGCGATACTTCCAATAGTCATATTCTCTAGATTTATATGCCATGTTTCTGATGATGGAATCTTCAAAAAGTCCACCTCTCCATTTCATGTCAAGATCCATCAGGTCCCAGGCTCTTCGCCATGTAGCCCAACCATTGGTTGATTTATATCTGCTGAATCCATAAGAGTCGGGTATCTCTATCTCTGGAAGATAGTTGGCAGCATCAATCATTCCTATTCTCTGATCATCTTTGTATCTTTGCAGCATTTCTTCTGCAAAGGGGAAAAATGATGATTTCAGCATGCAGTCATCTTCTATGATGATACCACTCTCTTCGTTTTCGAAAAGCCAATTGATGGCATTGTAGACACCCTTGCAGCAACCTTGGTTCTCTTCTGGAAAACGAGTTCTTACCTCACAGTCCCAGTCAATAGCATCCAATACCGCCTTTCTTGTTGTTTCTACCTTTTCTTTTTCGCCAGATACGTTCACTCTGGCTCCATCACCAGCGATGTAGAGTTTTGTTGGCTTGATAGCTCTTATCGGCTCTAAAGTTCTCAACGCAACATCTTTACGCTTAAATATTATAAGCAGAATTGATATATTATACATTATTCTCTTAGTTTTGTTATATTCTTTATTATTTAAACGATTATAGATCAAATATATTGTATTGAATAACTGTTATTAAATCAATGCAGTATAGTTTGGTAGTTTGGGGTTACATCTTGTGGGGTAACAACTAACCCCGATTCTTTTGTTTTATTTAAATAAATAATCTTGTTGAAAAACTCCTCAGCATTATCGAAGAAAGGGTCATAGTTGTAATAAGACTTACAATACTCTAAAGACTCATTGCTCAGTGCTAACAACTTTTTGTTATTGGCAATACATTCATAACTAACACCACTTACTTGATAATGAAATGATGAAGGATAAGCTAATAAGATTACTTCTGATTGTGTGAATAAAAATTGATATTGTATATTGCTTAAGTATTTGTTTATGAAAATGATATTGCTCATTTTTTTATCCTTTAAAGGATTATTTCTAAGCACGAGTAACGTATCATTCTCTTTTAATTTTTTGTTGATATTTTCTGTGTATATCATATTGACAAAGTCTATATCCGTTTTCGATGATGGATGAAAGACTATATGCTTAAAATTTTTCATATAAGCATATTCTGGTTGATCTTTAATATCTAAAAATGGAGCTACGCAACCATGTGAGATAATTCTAATGGATGTTATGCCATTTGTTATAAAAGGTTTTGTCATTTGCTTATTAAAAACAATGAAAGTGTTAGATTGAGCTAATTTGTGTAAAAATAGCTTTTTAATAGCATTGGTAAAGTTTTTACTATTACCATGGCATATTAAGAACATTTTTTTTGTTAAAGGACATAATGACATTGTTATTTCATCAAGATTTGAGACTATGCAATAATTGTAATTCTTGAATGAAATTTTAAACTTTATGAAGAGGAGTATTAACATGTATAGTAATCTGTTGATAACCCCATTTTTAGAAGAGTAGCCCATCCATGCAGGTAAAACTAATGCATATATCCCTTTTGGGAAGGGAAGTTTGTTTGCAATGTCTTCATGCATTATTATTTTCACATCGTATCCTTGTGAAATCAATGCGTTGATATGGATCATATCAAAATTGATATGTCCATATTGCTTTATGTAATTAATATATAAAACTTTTTTCATATTACTTTTTGTCATTTTGATGTTGTCTGAAATAAATGAATCTTTCATTATGTGATTGCTCTTCTAAGAGTACATTATAATATTGCGACATGGAACCAGAACATCCACTATAGATTTTCAACAAGCAATATATGCTGAGAACAATGAAATAAATGGCTTTATTGCTCTTGTAGTAAAAACATTTGAGTAAGTCGAGCCAAACAATCCAATATGCGAAAGCAAACAAGTTTGAGCAACGGATACTGATTGTTCTGAATTCTCCGAGAAGAAGATTTAATATTATATATAGAAACATGCTATTTATAGTTCTTTCTTAGAGCTTTCAATTTATCCATATAGCAAAAAAGCATTATTCCTGTAAACAGTTTTTCCAAATAACCAATACCTAATGGTGAACCTGCGCTTTCAAAACTCATATATGCATTAATGTATTGAGCGGCAGTTGGTGATATTATATTTGTAGCAAAGACTGCTATTGTTTTGAATATCGGTAAACGCAAGACACATGTAATATTTGCTATTATAAAAATAACTAGAAGTAGCTTTTTGTTCGCCTTTCTGTTTAATATGAAATACATCGGTATGTACATAAGTGCAGAGGTGTGGAAACATGCAGCTAGTCCACATATTATAAAATACCTGACAGGTTGTTTCTTTTCGATATATGGAATAGCATTTAGGAAGATGAATATAGAAAGCGAATTTCTCATCAAATCAATGCTGAATTCCAAACCTGCCATACAAATAAATATAACCAGTACTGCGGGTATATTATTTGTGTATTTTTTTATGAATCTTGTCAGCAATGTTATATTTATTACAGTACATGTTATTTGAAAAAACAAATATGACGGGATAATTGTTTTACATGTTGCAACAAGTAATAGGAATCCTGGTTCTACCTTAAAACGCGAAGTGTTTTCTTTGAAGAAGGTATGAAGATCCGGTATGTTGGTAAAAAGATTAAAATATGCAGTCCAGTCATAAGCCACAAATCCTCTAAATCCAAAGAATAAAACAAAAATCAGCAATGTTAAAATATTGATTGCTGTTTGTTTTTTCTTTGTATCTTCATAATACTTGTTTGCTATAGCAAGTATAGCAAAGGTAAGTGATAAAAGAATATATGGA
>ERZ1034952.1509-NODE-1509-length-18719-cov-7.161487_pt1 | contig 18719 bp, 23 predicted proteins | sample MGYA00520625_ERZ1034952 | MGnify/ENA primary metagenome ERZ1034952 (study PRJEB33766, sample SAMN09781773) | gut metagenome | biome: gut microbiome | host: Homo sapiens | place: Madagascar | study: EMG produced TPA metagenomics assembly of the PRJNA485056 data... | reverse complement strand
GAGTGACTTCCTTCCAGCCGTCTGCCTTCCAGCCGTTGTCGTTAAGTTCGCCGTCAACCGTGATGGTTTCCTTAACGGGGGTGGGGGTGGAACCGCCGTGTTCGCCGGTGCAAAGAGCATATTCCGCAGTGCAGACATAGCCTTCATCGTACCAGTTCTTATCGGAGGTGGTGGTGGGAACGGTCTTGTTTTCGAGATCAAGCCCGTAGAAGTGATACTTCTGACCTACCTGGACGGAAGCTTTAAGCCCGTCGATGCAGCCGGAGCAAGCTTCGGTGACATAATTAGGCTTGCCGGAATCACCTAATGCCGGCCAGTTGTTTCCGTAGTTGACGGCATATACGAAGCCGCCTTCGGGAATGGCAAGAGGCGTGCCTTTGCCCTCCTTTGTGCCGTCGGAAATTTCCTTGACTTCATAAACGCCAACTTCCGAAGCGGGAGCAAACGAAATGTGAAGCCACCAAGCGCAGCCCTGATAGCTTGCGGAATCGGTGAAAATTACGCCTGCGCCTTCAACGGTGCTGTCGTTAAAGTGAGTGACCCAAATAGGCTTCTTTTCCTCGGTATCGGCGCTGACTCCGAAAGCGAAGCAGGCACATACCGTGAGAGCAACGAGCGCAAAAGCGATTATTCTTTTGGTAAAACGCATGATTTTTCTCCTTTTTTAATTTTGTTATACCACCTATATGGTACCACACGGCAAGTTGTTTGTCAAGCGCTAAAACGATATTATGTCAAGTGATTTGTGCGGGCAAAAAAACCGGGTCCCGATCATGCGCGGTTGACATAACTTCTGCCAGATACCCGCGAAAGAAGCGTTTTGAAATCGCTTTCGCAATCAAAGCACATTTCGGCAAACAGCGCGATAGGCAGGTGAACGCGGCGTTCGAAAAGCCCGTCCTCCGCAAGATCCGAAATTATCGCATTGCCGTGCGTGTTTTTGCAGAACAGCCGTATTACCTCGAGCGCATATTCACCGTTGCGCATCCAGAACGACTCCTGAAAACGCATGGATTCGGTGCGGAGCGGAAGCTTTTCGATGATCTCGTCCTCCTCACTCACGCCGAGCACGAACGGGGCCTTCTGATTGGCAAAAATGCTCCAATTGAGCCAGCACGCGCCCTTCATCACGGCACCGCAGCCGTTTCCGCCGCGCAGCGAAGTGATCGCATCGGTAAAATCGAGCGTGCCCTTCTGATCGCCTGCGAGCGAGGCACGATACCCCCACGGGAAATCGCCGCAATCCTCCCAGACGATGTCCACGCGCGGGTCCGTGCCGGCAATGATATCCAGCTTACTGCGGACAGAGGTGGCATGAAGCCCGAATTCTATGTGCAGGCCCGGATGAGCGGAAAGTATCCTGCCCGAAATGTGGTTGACCCATTTGACGGCGGCGGAGGCAATACATACGCCGTCGCGCTCGGAATCGGAGGTTTCGGTGAACATCTGGAAATAGATTCCGTCCGCGCCGGTGGCGGCGTACTGGCTGTTCCATACATCGAGCGCTTTTTCGCCCCAGGCGCGCATACAGTCGTCGCTTGCTATATTGACATCCTCGCCCCAGCCCCACGAAAAGCCCCAAATGACCTTTATGCCCCAGCTGTGGGCATATTCCACCACCTCGCGGGCATTGACGGGCGCAACGTCGTTCCAGATCGTCACACGGTTCATTTTCAGGCGGGCAAGATTTTCGATGTATTTTTTATAATCGAAGATAACATGGCCCCATGTCCAAAGCCCGCGTTCCTTTGCGGAAGGAACGTGGCGGTATTCCGCCGGGAAGAAATCATCGATAAAGGGTGCAAGATCGTTGATATGCTTTTCGGGCGCATTCGCCCCGTACGGAAGAAAATCATCCGCAAAAGCACACACGGAGTAAAACACCGCGCTCTCGTCCGCACCGGAAATGATTATTTCCTCCGTGCCGACCTTATAGTAAAGCTCGTTTTCCGCAAAGCTTATATCCTTTGTGTATTCCGCAATAAATCCGCTGCTCTGTTTTGTGCCGACGTATATCCTGCGCGGCGCACGGTCGGTCGGTGCGGTGACGACCTCCGGAATATAAGGAACATATCTTTTCAGTACCGCATAAAGCAGGTCGACAGAGCGTTTTTCCATTCCGTCGTAGCTGCCGTAGACGATTTCCCATTTCTTGCCTTCGAAGTGCTTTGTAAGCTCCATTTCTTACCTCCGCGCGGGTATGCCGCGCTTTATAGCTTTATCATTTTCGTGCATCGAAGCACAAAACGATTATACAATGCCGCGGGCGGAATTGCAACAGCGAATTTGCGCCGCGCGGCGAAACTGCCGGGTATTGACAAACCCGCGGGTGCAGAGCATAATAAACATATACCCCTTACGGTAGGAGGATATTATTATGAAGCAATGCATGGATGCCGAAAATCTGCACCGCCGGCTGAAGAAGATAATCGGTCAGGTACAGGCGATCGAGCGTATGGTGGATGAGGATGTCCCCTGCGAGGATGTGCTTGCACAGATCAACGCCGCAAAATCCGCGCTCAACGGCTGCGGAAAGGTCGTTTTGGAGGGGCATATCAAGCACTGCGTGCGCGACGGGATCGAGCACGGCGATGCCGAAAAGACGATCGAAAGCTTTACAAAAGCAGTCGAGCGCTTTGCAAATATGCAGTAGCGCAAACCGAAATATTACCCGAAAACAGCGTTTACGGCGGAATACACCGCCTTAAACGCTGTTTTTTATTCCGCCGGTCCGTTCGCCGCAGAAAAGCTCAACCCCCCTATCGACAACCTATACCTCTGAAAAAGGTCCTGCACCGATCAGAACGCCTGTTTGCGCTCGGCGGAATAAAAAGGATATCATACTGCTTGCCGTTTCCGGGATCGCGGTCATTTGCAGCCCGATCGGATTTCAGCCCTTCCCGTTTGACATTGCATGGGCCGCAATTATCCTGTGCGGTATTCCGATAATCGCTTCTGCGATTATCGGGCTTGTGACCGCGTTTGACATAAAGGCGGACGTGCTTGTTTCGATAGCGCTTATCGCATCCGTTTGCACGGGCGAGGATTTTGCCGCGGGCGAGGTGGCGTGTTTCTATCCCATGCCGCCTCTGCACCAGCATTTTGGCAAAATATATACCGTAAAACACAGCCAAAACGATAATTGCCGCGATACGGCAGGGTATAAGCTCCTCGAACGGAAATTTCATGTTCTCTGCTCTTCCCTCTCTATCCATTCATCCAAAAACCGCATTTGTTCTTCCGTATGGAACCAATGCTCGCCGCCGGGCATTACCGTAAGGCCGGCACCGATACGGGAGGCAAATCCGGATACTGTTTCAAGCGAGGTAAGATTATCCCTCTCGCCGTAAAGAATGCTTGTAGGAACGCGCCACGAAACGGGATGTTCCCGCACATACCGGAGATATTCCGCCGAAAGCGTTTCCCCGAAGTCCGTTTCTATAAGCGAGCGTTCCGCAAGCTCGCGCTCCGTAACGCCCGCCCACGACATCATGTCGCGGATAAGCCTTTCCATATCCGCGATCGGGGATATAAAATAGGCTTTATCGACAAGCGTTTCATCCAGCGATGCCATGGAAAAATAAGCCCCGATGCTGTTTGCTATGAGCGTGATACCACTGCCGCCGCGCCGCGAGGCAAAAAACAGCGGGAATTCCGCGGCCGCCTCCCACGGGGTCTGTGCGCGGTAATCAAATCCGATCACCTCACTGCCGGGGAAAAGCCGCCTGTAATGATCCGCTTCCGCCGCGGTGCCGCCCTTTCCGTGGACATATATAACGGTGTTTTTCATAAAAAATCCCTTTCCGTGCCCTGCAAATCCGCCGCTATCCGAAGGTGCTTTATATTATTTATCTCCGTTTGCAGCATTTCAAGAAACCGCCCCGCGTGTGCGCCGTCCATCTGCGTGTAGTGGAACTGAAAGGATATCCCGAGCGTGGTTTTGAAAATCTCCTTGCGGTATCTGCCCCAGATAATGAACGGATTATTGAAAATGCCGCTGTTCATGCCGACGGCACCGTCGATTTCGGTATCCACAATGGCGGATGTCCCGATAACCATGCTTTCCGGCAGATCGTGGTTTTCGCAGTTTTCGGCTACGGCGCGTGTCAGCCGCAGGTAATCGGCGTTGAACTGCGCAAGGCTGCCCGAAAACGGCACATCGCAGGAGCTGACCTCACCGTTCCGGTTTTTCACGATAGTATTTACCGCTATGCTGTCATATTGCAGCAGCTCGCGCCCGACAGGAAGCAGTCAGAACTCCCCGATCCCGCTTGCCGCCCTGCCGATACACCAGCAGAGAAGCATATTGAATTTCAACCCGCGGCGGCGGGATAACCGCACAAGCGGCGTAACATCAAGCGTTTTGAAAAATGTCACCATAGGGTTCGGCGCATTCATCCAAAGCTCGTATGCCGCCGCGCGGGTGGTGGTTTTCGGATCGACAGCGACCGGCTTCACTTTGCACACTCCAATGCGGCAATGTTCCCCGACTGAATGGCGGAAATACTGCGCTTGATTTTTTCTTTGTCCCAGCCCCACCAGCGCAGCGCAAGAAGCTTTTCGACCGTTGCATCGTCAAAGCGTTTGCGGATGGTTTTGGCGGGAACTCCGCCGACAACGGTATAAGGCGGGACATCCTTTGTCACCACCGCACGTGCGCCGATGACGGCGCCGTCGCCGATCTTTACGCCCGAAAGGATGACGGCTTCGTAGCCGATCCACACATCGTTGCCGATGACGATATCGCCCTTGTTGTCCCATGCGTCGCGGATGTTTTTCGCATCGAGATCCCATTCGTCGAAAAATATCGGGAAGGTGTAGTTGGACAACGACCTCATCGAATGGTTCCCGCTGGTGAAAAGAAATTTCGCACCGCAGGCGACGGAACAGAACCTGCCGATAACGAGCTTATCGCCGTTGACGGGATAATGGTAAAGCACATTGTTCTTTTCGAAATCGCGTGGATCGTGCGCGAAATCGTTGTATATAGTGTAATCGCCGATCTCGATATTCGGTCCGGTGACAACATCCTTCAGATACACCGTCTGCTTATCGTGCGGGCGGGGGTAGATATGATTCATGGTAACTCCTTAAAAGCAAGCATTGCATTTCAGCGAAACGACATGGCGGAAACGGTTATATGAGCGGCGCCGAAAATCGCCATTATCGCCGCAGCGGGGATATTGCCCGCCCAAATCGCGGCAAGCAGATAATAAAGCACGGGGAACACCGCAAGCGGGATCGGAACGAAAAGAAACGGTTTTCCAAGCAGGGTGATATCCCGCCCGGACACGAAATACCGCACCCGGACGATATAATAAAGCAGAAGGAACAACGCGGCTGCAAAAGCCCACCCGCTTTTTACGCAATACGGCTTTTCGCTCACGAGAAATGTCATCGCGGCAAGATAAGCAATGCGGCTGATGCCCTCTGCCGTTTCCGCCCACCGCGGGATATTCTTTGAAGATACTGCCGCCCCGACCGGCGGGAACACCGCATAGGCGATATAACGAATGTAACACGTCCCGGTGAGAACGGGAGGCTGAATACCGCCTCGTACACATTGTAAAAAGCGCGGAGGCTGTTCCAGAGCGAAAGCGACGGGGTATTCGCTGCGCTGAGATCGCTCACCGCCTGTGCCATCGGATTATAACCCGGGTACGCAAGCGGCGAAAAAACCACGGCGGCGGTGTAGGAAAGCAGGCCGACCACACCGAGCAGCCCGAGCTTTTGAAGCAATGTCTTTTTCACGGCAGAGCTCCTTTGCACTTACAGCGAAAGATTCATCAGATCGAAATCTATATCTCTGCCGTCGATCCTGAAAAATGCCGGAAATGTGCAGAGCTTTCGAAATCCCAGCTTTTCATAAAGCCGTATCGCGCGGACATTGTCGCTGCGAACCTCGATATTGAGCTGCGAAAACCCGTTTTTTCTTGCAAAATCGATTATCGCTTCCGCCATGGCTCTTGCCGCGCCGCAGCCCCACCACGCCTTTTTAAGGCTGATTCCGAACACGCCGCGGTGGCTCATACGGTTGTGCTTGCGGATGAGGCTTGCCGTGCCGATGATCTCCGTGCCGACCTTGGCAACATATTGGGCATTGTCTGCCGAATCCTCCTGCGCACGAAGATATGCCTCCTCCGCTTCAGGCGGGATCGGCACGCCCTCCGCGCCGAAGCTGAGATTTTCGGTCTCGCCGCCAACGATTTTCAGGTATTCCAGCAGCGCGGCGGCATCCTCCGCCCGCGCACGGACAACGTTAAATTCTCTGCTTTCCTTTTCCATTTTTCATTCTTCTCCTTTTTGTTAAAACAGCGGTATCACACCGCCGAAATGCTCTGCTTTATCAAGCAATATCCCTCTTGCACCCATGGTAAAGGCAATATTGCTGCTCCGCACGGACAAAAGCCGCATACCCGGTTCCGGTTTCAAAAGCTCCATACCGTCGCTGCGGATGATCGATTCGCCGAAAACGAATTTACCGCCCTTGTTCATCTGCGGCATGGGCATTCCCCTCCTTACATCCGCAAAGCGAGGCAAAGAAGCGTTTGATATGCTCGTCGAGCAGCGCGGCAACGCCGTCCTTGTCCTCCGCCGTATCGTACACGCTGTAAAGCAGGAACATCGGCCCGTAAAAATCAAGGGCAAGCTGCATTGCCTCCGCTTCGGAACCGGAATATCCGCGGAAGATCGCCGCCATATATTTCGCCGGTCCGGCGGCAATATAATCGCGGTAAAGCGCGGCAAGCTGCGGATCGCGGTATTGCTCCAAGGTAAGCATTTTACGGAAATTTGCCGCGAAGGGGTCCTTTGTCCAATATTCGAACTGCGCCATGCTGTACGAGCGTATGCTTTCGGCGGAGGTATTCGGGTATTCCTCCGAAAAAGCGTTCGGCTCGGTTTCCGGCATCCGGTATTCCCCCGCGCGTTCGGTATCCGCTTTGCGCATACGCTCCACGATGCTGTCCAGTATTTCTCGCTTGCCAGAAAAATGCCGGTAAAGCGCGGCCTTTGTGATCCCGAGCGTCGATGCGATATCGTTCATGGATGTGCCCGAATATCCGCTTTGCGCAAACAGCGAAAGTGCCGAAAGCGTGATACGCTCCTTTGTGTTCCCTGCCATGCTGCTGCTCCTTTATGTGATGTAACCTAACGGTTACTGCAATTGTAGTTACCGTTCGGTTACTTGTCAAGTGCTTTTTCGTAATTTCCCGCAGAAAAGGCAAAATTTTTTCCGCAGCTCTTTCCCGCTACCGGCGGATATACATACGCGAAGGCTTTTCTTCGTCGTCGCCGAGCACACGGCACAAAAACTCCCGGCCGTAACGCTCGTAAAATCCGGTATGGTCGGTAAGCAGATATACCGGGGATATCCCTTTTGCTTTCAGATCGCCGACCGCCATATCGGGCAGCTCCCCGGCGATACCCCTGCAGCGGTATTGAGGATCGGTATACACCGCACAGATATTTGGCGAAAGATCCTTTCGGCAACGGAAGTCGTTTTCGATAACGCCCAGACCGCCGGTGATCCTTCCGCCGCACAGGCAGAGATACCGGCCGTATTCGGTATCACCGTGCAGATATGAATCCATACATTCCAGGTACGCGTCCTTCGGCACGCCCCGACTTGCGTGGAACCATTCGGCGGCGGCATCGCGCAGTTCCGGCACATTCCTCAGCGTGACAAATTCAAAGCCGTCCAACCGTTTCACCCTTTTCTTACCGCAAGGCAGTAATTGACATGCTCGAAGGCTTTCATGTCCGCCCCCGCCTTATCTATGATATCTCTTTGAATATCTTCGGGCGTGAGCAGCTCATAGATCAGAAATCCGTGCTTTTCGAGCAGCTTTTCGAGCTCCGTGTACGAAAAAGAGCTCCCCATCGGTTCGCCGCCCGCGGCAGCCATCATAATGGTATTTTTCACACGGCGTTCGGAAGCGGAAAAGAAGCCCTCTGCCGGATAATCTAAAACAAGCGTGCTGCCCTCCGCAGAAAGCGCCGAAAGCGCCGAAAGCGTTTTATCCACCGCCTCTGCCGAAAGATAATATGTTACTCCGAGCCAGGAGAAAAACGACACGGCATCCGTGTCGAAGCCGCATTCGGTCAGACGCTCCGCGAGGCCGTCCTGTGCAAGATCGGCGGGAACAAACGCAAGGGTTTCGGGTATATTCCACCCCGCACGGGCGATCCGCGCCTTTTTATCCGCCTGGGTGAGCGGATGATCGACCTCGAACACCCGGTGCTTTGCCGTAAACTCCTTTTCGCGGAAGGCAAAGGTATCCAGCCCCGCGCCGAGTATGACATACTGCTTTGCCCCGGTTCGCGCAGCGGTTTTCAATGCGGGTTCGGTAAATGCTGCGCGGCAGAGCGGCGAAGGGGCGATATATGTGTTTATCAGCCTCCGTGTGAGCGCCTTCCGGTCGCCGCCGGGTTCGGCATCCGGCTCGAAAAAAGATGCGCCGCCGAGTATATACCCCTGCACGGCGGAATATTCCTCCGCCGTCAGCAGTTCTTTTGCAAGATAATCCTTAAAAACGGGATGTTCCTCGTTTTCGGCATGAAATGCCCTGCCGAACGCGCTCATAAGCGCGGTGATACTGCTTTTATTTTCCATAAGGTATCCCTTCACGCCTTTTTGCTTTTACGCTTCGGGATCGGTGTCACCGAAGCGGCTATTTCCACGGCTTCCCTTGCAAGCGCGCGGTTTTCGATATCCAGAATATAATGCGGTTTTGCTCCCTCGTACGGTATTCCTTCGGGTGCATCCTTCATCGTTTCCGCAAGCTGCGGCAGCTTTTTGACCATCACGCAATCGTCGCAGACAAGCAGCACCGGCTTGCCCCGGGCATAGATCATATATTCGCCGAACATTTTTCTGAACGTGATATCCTCGATACCGTCAAGCTGATCAAGGACAAACTGTATGTACTCGCGCGAGGTGCTCATTTCGCGTTGCCGCCTTCCGCAAGCTCCGCACCGTAGCGGCAAAGAAGCGATGCGACAATAAACATCACACCGAGCGCGAAATTCCCGGAATCCCCAAAAATGCTTATATCCGCAGCCTTTTCCGCGCTTATGATCGCGGCGACAATTCCCCGCACGATACTCCCCGCCGCAGCACAGACAACCGGAACGGCAATCGCCAGTATACCGAGCCGCATAAGCTCCGCCGCGCCCGCAAGCGTGAAGGGCGTTCCGGCGCCTTGCTCGTTTTTGAAGTACAGCTCGGCAAATTTTGCCACGACAGCCTCGCCCGCGCAGGCAATGATCCAGGCGGAAAGCGCAGCGATAATACTTTTCACATCCGCCCCGATATGCTCTGATATCAACCCGTGAAGCGTTACTCCGCCAAGCTTTATAAGCTCGCTCTCCGCAAAGCTCAAAGAAATAATGCCGGCTATACAGCCGCAGGCTCCGATCACCGAAAATACAAAGGCTATTTTGCTAAGTACCCTCCCGAGTCCGGAAAGGCTTTGTAGGGTTTTAAGTGTTTTCATCGTTTTTCTCCATGTCCTGTTTATTTTATTCCGGGATCACCGCTGGAAGTTACTACGTTGATCCTGCCCTCGCCGCCGCTTTCGCGCACATTCAGCTCCGCGCCGAGAGATTCGGTGATATTCACCTCGCCGGAGCGCCAATAAACCTCCACGGCGCTTATATCGGCGGCGTTATAGGCGAATGCGCCGTTTTTATAGCTTGCGGCGTTCGGATATTCATCGCCGACAAGATTGTCCGTGCCGAACGAAATGTTCACGCTGCACCCGCAAAACAATGCCGCCGCGGCAAGGCAAAGCGGCAAAATCCCGACCCTGTTTTTTATATAAATATTCCCTTCCGCAGCCATCCTTCGGATCATGCCTGCTCCTTTTCGGCAAAAACCACCGTTTGCCCCTTCACCGATATCCTTTTGACCTCATAGCCGTATTCCGGCAGTTCATTTTTATATTTCAGGAACGAATGGTCGAGCGGAACACCGGCGATATCCGCGATCTGCGAAAATGTCAATGTCAGCTCCGGCTCGCCGCTTGCACGGATAAATTCCCAAAGCACCCGGTATTTGCTCATATTGCCTCCTGCCGTTTTCGCCGTGCCTTCGGCACGGCGTTTATAAAGTGTTTGTTATGTAACGGATATTCTATATATCACTTTTTTCGCGTTTTGTCAAGAGCAAACAAAAAAAGCCCATAGCAAGGGCAATATAACTCATCGGCAGGCGAGCGAATATAACTGAAAAAGCACCTGCTTTTCGCAAGTGCTTTTTCGTGTGACTGCGCGACGGAATAGCAAAATATGTAATTGATGTGCGTTTACGCTACGCGCAGCATTATTATATTACAACATAAAGTAAACCAAGTGATATGCCGAGCCATGCTCGGCGTGATATTTTTGCCTGCCGCAAAAGTGATATTGTTCGCTAAAGCTCACAGTGATATTATATTCGCACGGGCGCTCGCGAAGCGAATATCACTCAGCGAAAAGCTGAATATCACTGCGTAGCAATATCACTCGCCGCAAGGCGAATATAACTGAAAAAAGCACCTGCTTTTCGCAAGTGCTTTTTCGTGGCACGCCGTAAGGGATTCGAACCCCCGACCTACTGGTTCGTAGCCAGTTACTCTATCCAGCTGAGCTAACGGCGCTTATTCGGAACGCGTTATATGTTACCACATACGCGCCGATTTGTCAAGATATTTTTTGATTATTTTTTGGCTTCGAGCTCGTTTTCCAGCGCGGCGACTCTTTCGCGCAGCGCGGCAAGCTCCAAAGCGACGGGATCCGGCACATGGACCTGATCGAGCGTTTGCGGGCCGTCCACATGCTCGCCGCGGACAATGCGCGCCGGGATACCGACCGCCGTGGAATTTGCGGGGATATCCTTAAGCACGACGGCGCCTGCGGCGATCTTGCTGTTATCGCCCACGGTGACCGGGCCGAGCACCTTGGCGCCCGCGCCGATCATGACATTGTTGCCGATGGTCGGGTGACGTTTTCCCTCGTGCTTGCCGGTACCTCCGAGCGTTGCGCCCTGATAAATGGTGCAGTTATCGCCGATGACGGTCGTTTCGCCGATAACGACGGCGCAGCCGTGGTCGATAAACAGCCCTTTACCGATAACTGCCGCGGGGTGTATCTCGATCCCGGTGGCATTGCGCGAGGCCTGGCTCACCGCGCGCGCGGCAAAAAACATACCTTTTTTGTAAAGTGCATGAGCAACCCGGTGCGCAAGCACGGCATGAAGCCCGGGGTAAAGCAGCAGCACCTCTGCATTGCTTTTTGCGGCAGGGTCGCGCTCCTTTATGGAAATGATCTCGCTTTTGAGCGCACCCAAAGCGGTGTCGGCTCTGCCCTTCAATGCGGCAATACGCTTTTCGAATGCCGCGAGTTCCTTTTCGTAATCAATCTTCATGTTATCACGCTTTCTCAGCCGGCGCGGTAGCCGATCGCGTTTATCTGGACCGTTTCGCCGGAAACATATATTTCAAAGACAAGTGTACGCGTATCGTCGGGTGCGATATCGCGGCGAAATGTCCCGTCGTTTTCAAAAATACGGTAGCTTACCTCATATATCTCGTAATGCCCTTCGGAGCCTTCATCGCCGCGCATACTGTGCAGCGTGACATGGATATCGTATACCCCCTGCTTCGTGAAGCGTTCCGGGAGCGTGAAATTTTCGTCCGCCAGGCATTTTGCGGTGAAAAACGAGGGGTAAGCCGAGCTGTCGCCGTTTTGGAGACAATCGAAATAACGTCGGAAAAATGTGCACTGCGGGAGATTTTCCGCCGTCTCTCCGCTTTCGAGCACGGTGACCTGCCCGTAACGGGTGTAATAGACCTTACTGTCGAGCGCAAGATAAGCCGTATCGGAGGAAAGATCCTTTGAATAATCGGGTTCGAAAAATTTCGCCTCGTTCAGCTCGCTCACGGAAGGTTCCTTTTTGGAAAGTCTTTCGGAAATAAGCCTGCCGCAAACGGCAAGCACGCCGAGCAGCGCAAAGGCGGCGGCAACGCAGATAACTATTCTGCGCAGCCTGCGTTTATCACGTTGTTTTACGGAAGATTCAGACATTTTCGGTAATATCGCTACGGGGCGCAAAAAGCTGCGCCCCGTAGCGGAATTCAGATCATTGCATTCAGCCGTTGATAAAGCGTCTTAAATTATCAACGCCGATACGTATACCCTTGAGCGGATCCTCCATGCCTTCGAATTCGATAGAGAGGACACCGTCATACCCGGCGCGTTTGAGCGTGTTGATGCACTGGCGCACGGGAACATCGCCCTGGCCGATTATGGCGCCGCGGAGATAGTTCCCCCCGCGGGACATGAACCAGCCCTCGCCCGGGTTATCGAGCGAACCGCTTCTCTTGTGGAAATCCTTGGCGTGTACATGGAACGCATAGGGCGCCATCAGCCCGACCGCATAATTGTGGTCCGCATCCGCGCAGGCGAAATTGCCGATATCGACAAGCGCGCCGAAGTTGGGATGCCCGACGGCATTTATAAGCTTTTCGACACGCTCCGGATCCTGTGCGAAGAAGCCGTGATTTTCTATGCAGGTGCGAATACCCTTCTTTTCGGCATATTCGGTCACCTCGCGATAAGCTCTCGCAAGGGTGGGGAGCACCGTGTCGAAGCTTCTTCCGGTCTTTATCGTGTTGGGGTAGCCGGGTGTTGCATCGTGGCGCATGAGCTTGGTGCCGAACGCCTCTGCGACATCGACCATGCCCTTGACACGTTCGATCTCCGCATCGGTATCGCGGTTAAGGAAATCCGCGCCGACACAGAAGCAGGTCACCTCGATCCCGAGCTCGCGCGCATAGGCGCCGGCTTTGCGGGCATATTCAAGGTAGGATTCGTGGTCGTAGCTGCCGTCCTCGCTGAAATCGACGGCATCGACCCCGAATTCGCGAACCTTATCGAGGCAGCCCTTATAGCCGAGCGAATCCTCGTTCATCAGACCATGGAAGCTGTAAAGATTTATTCCGATTTTCATTTACTGAATTTACCTCTGGTGTTTTTGCTTTTTTAGCCGAGAGTGATAACAGGGAGCTTGGACCAGTCGTTGATACCGATTATGCCGCCGCCGTCACGCAGGGTGATGTTCTTGAAGGTGCTGGTGGAGCTGCCGCAGTTGATGGAAACGGAGAAGCTGATTTCGGTGCCCTTCTGCACCTTTACGGGGCTGCCCTTTTCGCCGATCTCGGACCACGGAATGGAAGCTTCATAATAGGTCTTCTTTGCGGCATCATCGCGCTTGGAAACGGTCTTGCCGGTGAAGGTGGTGGGGTTGCCCATCCAAACCGTGGAAAGGGATTCGCCGTCGTTATTGACACAGAAGCCGTACTGACGGACTATGTTCTTGCCCGCGGCATCCTTATCGACCTGGTGATCCCAGTGATCCTTCATGTACTGGCTGTCCGCGCTCATGGAGGAAACATTCACCTGAATGCATTCGTAGTTGTACATGCCGCCGACATTTGCGCTTGTGACGGGGCAGTCGTGTTCGGGGTTATCGACAACAACGCCGAGGTAGAGGTTTTCGGAATCGTATTTGAGATAGACCTTTGCGGAAGCAAAGTACTTGTTTACTTCGAACTGTGCATAGCTGCAAAGAACATTGTTGGAATTGATATCCCAGATCGGAGTGCCGTATTCGGCTTCGGTAACATTGCCGTCGACAGTGGCGGTGCCGTTCTTGATGGTCGCCCAAAGGCCGCGGTTGACGCAGAACCCGTGCGGGAAGACTGCGGTCTTATCGCCGAGAGCGGAGATAGCCTTGATCTTTGCGGTTTCGGTCTTGTAGATAACCACAACATAGCCGTCTGCGGGGATAGCGGTATCGGCAGCAGCCTTACCTACATCGCTGAACGACTTTTTGACATAGGAGAATACAGCCTTGTCGTATTCGAAAACGGCAACGGCGAAATCCTCATAGGTCTGACCGTCGGCCTTGATGGTCTTGCCGTAATCGGAGGTGAAAACGCCGACATCGCCCTTATTGACGGTGGCGTTGATCTTGGAAAGGCGGAGCGAGGTAGCATCGGTAGCGCGGACATCGACTATGCCCTGCTTGACGTGCTTGCCCCAGGAGATGAACTTGTTGGTATATTCTACCTTGGGTTCATCTTCGCCGCCCTTCGAGCTTTCATCTGTCGAAGATTCGGAAGAATTGTCGTCCGCAGAGGATTCATCCGTGGAAGATTCTGCCTGAGAAGACTTATCTTCGGAGGATTCGTGCTTCGGCTCTGAGCTTGCCGCTGCGGATGATTCGTTCTTGGAAGTGCCGAAATCGGGGGTGCTGCTTTCTTCGTCGTTACCGCAGGCGGCAAAAACCGAAACTGCCATCAGAACGACAAGAAGCATCGCGATGATTTTTTTCATACGAAAAAATCTCCTTCTTTTTTTGGGTTGTTTTATTTGTTCTTTGCAGAACGTCTGAAAATGATAAACACGGCTGCCGCGACGAGAATTATCGCCGCACCCGCTATGATGAGCCAGACGGGGAACCCGCCGCTCTTTTCCTCCGCTCCGGATGCGGCATCAGAAGAAGAGGCATCCTTGCTTTCGTCATCCTCGCCGCCCTGCACGATGATCGTGATTTCGGCGGTGTTGGAAATGTTGTAGCCGTCTGTCACCGAAAATCTTGTGATATAGGTGCCGGGCTTGCTGCCGTAGGTTTCGACAGTGAAAATGCCGTCGCCGCTGACGGAGATATATATACCCTCCGGCTTTTCGATCTCCGCCACGCGGAGCTGACCGACGGGGGTATCCTCATCAGTAACATTAAACCTGCCCTTGCCGAAGCTTTCGGCGGCGACGGTAAGCTCCGCGCCTTCGATCACGGGGGCATATTCGACATATGTCGCCGAGCAGTACTGATATGTAAGATCGTATATTTCGCGTTCGGCGCGGGTGCTGCTTTCGGAGCACCTGAAGAGATGATCCCCGACCTGGTACATCATCATCACGCCGTTTTCCATCAGCCCGCTCCGGTAAGCGGAATGGATATACTGGCGGTATTTTTCGCTGTAACCCTTTACGTTCAGGTCAAGCTCGAATTCCATACCCATGCCGTACTTTTTGCATATGGCGGCGCAATTGTCGGTAACGCCCGCCTTTGCCTCGCCGGTTTCGGCACCGGGGTTAAAGGCATATCCGCTCTGCATGGTGACGGCGTCGAAGCCGAGCGCTTCATCGATCCCGGCAGCGCTGTAATAGGGTATCCAAATGGATTTGAAGCCCTTTTCGCGGCAGTAATCGGTGAAATGCTTTGCAAGCGCGACTTCATCGAGCGAACGCGAATATTCTATGCTTTCGGCAAAGCGGTAAAAGCCTTTGAGCTCGACATTTTCGAACCCTTCGGCATTGAACCGTTCGGTGAAATGATCCACGAACCATTCCGTGACCGCCGCGCGCGATTCGTAATCCGCGCAGGTGACAGTTTTGCCGTTTATAACGCCGAATGCATCGGTAAACACGCCGATATCCGGCATGGCGACGAACACGGGGTATTTATCCTCCTTGCCGTAGCCGATGGATTCCTTTATCTCGCCGAAGGTGTAATCCAGTGCGCCGAGATTGGAAAAGGCATTGCCGAGAACGTTATCGATGTATTTTTCGAAATCCGCCTGGCGCATATGTCCGTCCTCGGAATCGGTGGAGGGCATCGAAAGGAAGAGAAGCGAATCGAAGAAGCTGTCCTTCACCTCGCCCTTTTTATCAACATATGCGATATAAGGCTTGATTGTTTCACGCGTGTAGCCGTGGCTGACATACATCAGGCAGATGCTGCCGATACCGTCGAGGCTTTCGGAATCGACAAAGCCCTTTTCCTCCTCCTTTTCCGGAGCGGGAATGGGGGAAATGTCGCTGCTTTCGCTTGCGTAAACGGATATTTCATCCACCATGGTGAAAACATCGCTCGAAAACACGACACGGATATACCGCGCCCTTACGGCATCGAAGGCGATATCGTATTCCACGCGGCTTTTTGCATCCGACATGACCCAATCCGGGTGTTCCGCACTGCCGACAAGCCCGAAGGCTTCGCCGTCCGCAGAGGCATAAACCTTTGCCCATCGGGAGCAGTAAACGCCGTAGGCTTTGAGCTGAAGCTCGCCGAAGGTCACGCGGGAAACAGCCTGCTCCGCGCCGAGATCTATCGTGACGGAAACGCTCGTCCCACGGTAAAGCGTGAGCCAGTTTTTGTCGTTATAATCGGCGGATGACTTTTTGCCGTCGGTAAGCTTTTCCTCGGGCGTGTAGGCAAGCTTGGGGTAGGCGTTTTCGACCGGCGTGGAGTATTCAACGGTGTAGCTTTTGCCCTCCGAAACGATTTTGCCCTCCGCCGCGGCGGAAAACGGCAGCGCGGCAAAGGCGACAAGCGCCGCTGCTGCGATAATAAGAATGCGTTTGATCATGATATGAACGATACCTCTTTACGAAATGCCGGCGTAAGCGTCGATAGTTTTCTGCATGGAATCCTCGACAGCGCTCTGCATTGCTTCCCAGCGGGAAACGAGCGTGTTGGTGGAATCGTTGATAACGGCACCGTAAAGGTTTATAAGTGTCTGCGAGCCGGTGCCCCAGCCGTAGATCGCGCCGATATCGTAAAAGCGGTTGTTGTATACGATATCGAGCATATCGGCATCGTTATCCGTCGTGACAGCCTGAAGCTGGAGCGTTGTCTGATAATAAGCACGGATAACATCGCTGTTATAAAATCCGAGCGCCTGCAAAGCAAACACGACATCATCAAATCTGCTTCCCGTGACCGTCTTCGGGATCGCTATCGCGGAGGAATGATAACGGTTTACGGTGTTGCAGTAATTTTCCTGTGCGGTATCGTACTTCGGAATGGGAAGCACGCCGAAATCGAAGCCCATCTGCTTGCCTTTGAGTGTGGAAATAGAGGAGCTTGTGGTGTTGTAGAAAAGGCCCCTGCCCTCTATGAACATTTCGGCAAGCTCGGCAAAGCCGTAGGTGCTTTTGTTGTTGGGCGACTGACCGATTATAAGCTCGGCACGCTGGGTGTTCTGCTTATCGGACATGATATCGTATACCTTCTGGAAGGCGTTGACGGCGCGCGCTTCGAGCACGTTTATGTGAAGATCGCCGTTTTCGTCCTTGCCGACGGTCGCCACGTTGCAGCCGTTCATCATTACCGTCGCGCCGTAGGAGTGGGAAAGGTTGCCGTATGTCGCATTGAAGCCCCACGAACCGTTTTCATCGGTATGGGAGACCTGCTTGCACATCTCGTAATAAAGATCAATGGTGAAATCGCCGTCGCGAACGATCTGGTAAATATCGCCGTGCGCCGAAAGATCGGCGTTTTTTGCATAAATATCCTTATTGAAGAGTGTGAGGTAGGTGTTGTCGTCATCCGTGAGTATGGCATCGCCAGTCAGGAAGAAGTGACGGTTGCCGAGCGAAAGCATTTCGTTCGCTTCGGAATCCCACCACGGGTGCGAAAAATCCATTTTGCCGTCCAGGGAGGAATAAAGATCGTTCAGCGCGCCGACGGCAAGCCTGTCGACCGAATCGCAGATGATATCGTATTCCGCGGTGCCGGACTGTATGGCAGACACGGAAGCTTCGCACGGAGATTTGACGGGAATGACATCGAAGCTGATACCGTACTGTTCGCGGAGCATATCGTTGCGCATTCCGACGGCATGGTTGATGGCGTTGCTGTCCTTTTCCGGATCGTAGGCAAACTGCTGTTCGCCGTATGTATGGCGAGCCGTTTCGACGCAGAGAATGACTATTTCGTCGTTCGCATCGAGCTTTTTGTCCTTGTAGGGGAATTCGCCGTAATCGGCGGGGCCGTAGGAAAATTTGCGGTTGTCCGTCGAGGAAACGGTGCCGCTTCCGGATTCGGCAACACTGACATCCTCGCCGCCGCAGGCACAAAGCAAAGATATGCAAAGTGCGAGGAAAACCAGTGCGGAAACGATACGCTTTATCGCTTTCATAAATACCTCCGTAGCAACGGGCGTTGCCGCGTGGGCACACGCCATTTTATTCATGCGCATTATAGCACAAACGCAAAAGCTTTGCAATAGGTTTTCGATGTTTTTCGCGATTTTCGGCTTCTCCCGAAACGGTTTTTGTGTAATTTGCACAGCCGTGCGCCGGAAGCGGAAATTATTTGGCAAATACCCCTTGACAAAACGCGAATTACGGATAGAATGTAAGGGTAACCCGTATATCACGGGCTTGTAGCTCAGTTGGGAGAGCGCTGCGTTCGCAACGCAGAGGTCATGGGTTCGAGCCCCACCAGGTCCACCAGAAAAAGCACTTGCAAATGGCAGGTGCTTTTTCAGTTATATACGCCTTGCGGCGGAGTGATATTGCCCTCAACACATGAAATCCCCTGCACGGGCGCGATATCTCCGCGGCGATGCGGGTTCGAATCCCACCTTCTCCGCCAGAAATGCTTCACGGTCGATTTCCTCACAAAAAAAGAGGAAGGCCAATGAGGGCGAGGTGCCGCAGTATTATGTAGAACACAGCCATGAGCCGATAATTACGCCGGAAGAGTTCGACAAAGTTCAGCGGTATGAAAAAGCCAAGGCACGGCTCGAACAGCTCCGCACTGCAAAAGCTGCACGGGAAGCCCGGGCGGAAGCCATCGGAGCTTTCATGTTCGAGATGCAGGAGCCGGACACCATCACCGAGTTTGACGGAAAGCTCCGGTTGACCACTATTGACACAGTGAC
>ERZ1034952.1505-NODE-1505-length-18747-cov-10.675102_pt1 | contig 18747 bp, 18 predicted proteins | sample MGYA00520625_ERZ1034952 | MGnify/ENA primary metagenome ERZ1034952 (study PRJEB33766, sample SAMN09781773) | gut metagenome | biome: gut microbiome | host: Homo sapiens | place: Madagascar | study: EMG produced TPA metagenomics assembly of the PRJNA485056 data... | reverse complement strand
AACAAAGATTATTATGGGAGGGAAGAATATGGAAGAGATAGTAAATAAATTAAAAATGTCCTTAACAGAGAAGTCACCATCATTGTTGTTAGGTGCGGGTTTTTCATTTGGAGCCCAAAATGGTAAAAATGAAGATTTGCCAGTTGGAGCAGGGCTATTAGAAAAGTTATACGATGAATTGTATGTTAATACCAAGGGACACAATGGACAACTATATGAAGGTGATAATTGATGAGTTCATTAGGTATGTAATAAGTAATGGAATGGAAAAATCTATACAATTGTTATTGTTACATGATTTTGGCCAGTTACAAGATGGTTGCGAGGATGAATATAAAATTGAGAATCTTGACATTTTCTAATGAGAATAACCGATACAAATGTGTTAGTTAGTGTGTATAACTTCTGTTAATCGAAATTGTCCTACAATCACTCTATACACGTGATATACAACCGACCTCAAAACCCCGATAAATCTGCGGACACCTTAGAAGTTGCTATACTCGCTCAGGGTGTTTGCTAATCTTTCTATCAAAAATTACATCTTACCATTCAAAATCAACAGCTTACCGCAATTTGATTGCGGCAGGCTGTTTTTGCGTCTATGCTGTAGAAAAGGTGAAGGGAGTGGATACAGGATGGATGCAATCATAAAAGTAGAGAACTTAAAAAAGTATTTTAAGGAAGTGAAGGCTGTAGATGATATCAGCTTTTCTGTGGAGAGAGGTGAGTTATTCGGATTCCTTGGAGTGAATGGAGCAGGCAAGTCTACGACAATCAATATGATGTGTACGCTGTTTCGTCCAACGGCAGGGGAGATAGTGATTGACGGCTGCCTCGTAGGTAAGGAAGATGCGCAGATCAGAAAGAGAATCGGCGTGGTATGGCAGAACAATTGCCTTGATGATAAATTAACTGTTAAAGAAAATCTGTATGTAAGAGGTGCCCTTTTCGGGGAGAAGAGGAATTCGTTTAGGGGGCATGTGACAGAACTGTGTGAGAGACTACAGCTGCAGGATGTATGGAGCAGAAGATATGAGAACCTGTCGGGAGGGCAGAAGAGACGCTGCGAGATTGCGGCTGCATTATTGAACAGACCGGAAGTACTGTTCCTGGATGAGCCAACGACAGGATTGGACCCGGCAACGCGCAGGCTGGTATGGGAGAGCATAGACCAGATGCGTATCCGGAATCAGATGACGGTCTTTCTTACGACTCACTATATGGAAGAGGCAGCCAGGGCGCAGCATATTGCGATTATGGACAGCGGCAAAATAAAAGAGGTTGGTACGCCTTTTGAATTAAAAGAAAAATATGCAGAAGATACGTTACGATTAATCCCTATGCAGGATAAGGAAAGAGAACTGACAGAGGCTTTGCAGGGACATTCTTATCAGAAAGTGCAGGAGGCTTATCATCTGCAGGTCGCAGAAAGCATGGATGCATTACCGGTACTTGCCAAAGCAAAGCCATATATCAATGGATTTGAGATGATACAGGGAACGATGGATGATGTCTTTTTGAATATTACGGGAAAAACACTTGGAGCCGGTTCCGGGGAAGGCTTGTAGAAAGGCGGGAGTTTGAGATGAGAGAGATTTTTTATTTGACAAAGAGAAATTGTCTGGTGTATTTAAGGGATAAAAGCGCAGTATTTTTTTCCTTATTGTCTATGCTGATCGTATTGGGACTGATGGTCGTTTTCCTTGGAAAGATGAACAGTGAGAATGTGCTGTCAGTAATAGAAGAATATGGTGGACGCAAAATTACGGCGCAGGACAGGGAAAATGCAGCATATCTGATACAAATGTGGACACTTGCCGGAATTATTTCAGTAAATGCGGTGACAGTTACAATGACAGTGCTTGGAAATATGGTGCAGGATGAGACGAGAAAGAGGATAATGGCTTTTTATGTGACACCGGTAAAAAGGCTTTATCTGGCGCTGGGATATATTTTCTCCGCCTGGGTTATCGGAACTTTTATGTGTCTTCTAACATTTGCAATGGGAGAGGTATTCTTTTTCCTGAAAGGGTATGATATGCTTTCCATAGAGGCTATGTTCAAGTTGACAGGAATGATCATGTGCAGCGCATTGACATATTCTTCCATAGGGTATGTAATTGCATTGTTCGTACACAGTAACAGTGCGTGGAGCGGTATTCTGACGATTATCGGTACTCTGGTTGGTTTTGCAGGAGGCATTTATCTGCCGATGTCACAGCTTTCTATCGGAGTACAGAAGATTCTCAAGGCACTTCCGATATTGCATAGCGTGTCCATGATGAGGGCGGTCAGTACGCAGCAGATCGTGGAGCAGACCTTTGCAGGAATGCCGGAGGGACTGATTCCTGTGTACTGTGATAAAATGGGAATCACAGTTACTGTGGCAGGCAATATATGGAATATAAGAGAACAGGTGTTATTATTAATGGGATACACTTTTTGCGCTATTATATTAGCAGTTATCGTTACAAGGAACAGGAAGCTAAAGGACAGGTAAAAGAGGGGGTAATTGGGTGAAAATTACGATACTGGATTGCAGTGAAGGGGAAGAGGAAGAAATTATCATAAAATGCCGGAACATGGACGAACAACTCCTTCGTACAATCTATGCACTGAAAGCAGGACGGGAGAAAATTACTGTATCCAAAGAGGAAAAACTCATGCAGATACAGCCAAGGGACATTTATTATTTTGAAGCAGTGGATAACAGAGTATTTGTCTACATGGAGAAGGAAGTTTATGAAACGAAGCTGAAGCTGTATGAGCTGGAAGACAATTTTCAGAATACAGATTTTTTCAGGGCTTCCAAGTCAACGATCATCAATCTGGTTCATGTGAAGAATCTAAGCCCATCACTGGGAGGCAGATATGAGGTATGTATGAAAAATGGGGAAAAACTCATGATCTCCAGACAATATGTACCTGATTTGAAACGTAAACTTGGGTTAAAAGGTTAGGGGGGAGAGAAAATGAGAAAAATGAAAACGGTTCTCAATAAATTTATGGCGATTACTACGGGTGAATTGCTTACAGTCGGCTTTTTCACCAATATTCTATATCCCATTGATTCTATCCCATCGGATATATTCTGGCAGATTCTGTTTACGTCCTTCCTATGTGCACTCAGTACATTGATCTATCCGGATGACAGAATATCTACCAGAAAAGCCATTATGCTTACGATTATTCATTATTTTATTATTATTGCTATCGTTCTGGGCTGCGGTTATTTATTTGGCTGGTACACGGTCACTCATATAAAAAGTGTTGTATATATGGTTCTGTCCATTACAGTCATTTATGGGGTAATATCTGCGATTAGTTGGAAAAAGGCAGTAGCTGAGGCAAATAAACTCAATGAGCGGATTCAGGAATACCAAAAGAGAGCATGACCTTCATAAAACAGTAGCCAAATTTGATATTTTGCGCAATAATTCATATAGAAAGCGATGTGCTTCCGAAACTGGTTTATAACAGTCAGGAATCTTATAATTTGGGGGAATGGATATGACACAAGAGCAAAAGGAGTATCTGCAGAAATTTTGGACGGATATAGAGAGGGCAGGGGATGAGCTGCGTAATCAGCCCATGCCGGAACTAAGAGAGGAAGACTTCTTTCTGTTTAAGGAAACAGGCAACCGCCTTATTTATGAGGGGGAGTATTTTGGGCGCAGAAAGTACTTAACGGTATTTGGTATTTTATCAGAATTTGAGGGCAAAGAAGAGGATTTGAAGATGCTCTCACAGGTGTTGGATGCTATTTGTACAGAAAGATTCTGGGCGCTGCCTGCACATGTGAATTTTGACGCACTGGATGAGAAGACGATTGACCTGTTTGCAGCAGAGACTGCACAGAGTCTGCTGGAGATTGTGGATATACTGGGAGATAAGCTGCCTGCGCAAACAGTAGAAAGAGTTGTATGTGAGGTAACTGATAGAGTGATTGTGCCTTTTGTGACATCAACAGTACCTTACAGCTGGTGGGAACAGGACCGCTGCAACTGGGCAGCAGTATGTGCAGGTTCGGTAGGAATGGCGGCCATTTATCTATCCCACTGGTATGAGAAAAGGCAGCAGCCGAAGGATGAGAGACTGCCAGAGGATTGGAAACAGACTATTATCGGCCGTGTCTGTGATGCGCTGCAATGCTATCTGGATGGAATGGAAGAGGATGGCGCATGTACGGAAGGATTGGGCTATTTTGCATATGGAATGAGTTATTACACCGGTTTTGCCCAGGCTCTGTATCAGGAGACAAAAGGCAGCATAGATCTGATGAAAAAGCCAAAATGTGAAAAAATCGCATTATTCCAGCAGAAGTGCTATTTTGGCGGAGGGGTCAGTGTAAGCTTCTCAGATGGCAGCAGCCATGAGACTTTCCTGCCGGGGCTTACTTCTTATCTGAAGTGTTGTTATCCGCAGGTGGTGACACCAGATTACTCCCTTGCGAGGTCTTTTGATGGGGATGCCTGCTACCGCTGGCTTTCCAATGAGCGGAATATCCGCTGGCTGAAACAGTATGGCAATGCTGAAACAGAAAATGAGACAGCTAAGGATTGGAGTTATGAACTGCTTGCGGCTGCCCAGTGGATGATGTGCAAGGACCCTGCAGGAAATGGATATGCGGCAAAAGGCGGTAATAATGATGAGAACCATAATCATAATGATATCGGACATTTCCTGTGCATTTATGAAGGTGAGATGCTGCTGACGGATCTTGGCGCCGGTGAGTATACCAGAGATTATTTCTCAGACGGAAGATACGGGATTCTGTGCAACCGCTCCCTGGGACATTCTGTACCTCTGATGAATGGACAGGAGCAATGTGCGGGAAAGGAATATGCAGCAGATGCTTTCTGCTGGGAGGAAAAAGACAAGACCTTGACGATATCCTTTGGTGGAGCTTACCCAGATGGATGTATTCATAAAATACAGCGTAGTATTCGTGCCTGGGATGAGGATGTACAATTACATTTGTGTGTAGAGGATTCTTTTGAGGTATCAAAACAGACAAGAATAATTACGGAGAATCTGGTAACGCAGTATCTGCCGATAGTAGAAGGCAATGTGATTCAGATACAGGGTAACAGGGCAAAGATGGAGATTACAGTAGAAGGTGCAGATGGGGACATTCAGATATTATCGGAGTCTCACAGTAATCACAACGGGCAGCAGGAGCCGGTGTATCTGGTGCAATGGGATGTGAAATTACAGGGTAAGGATACGGTATGCAATATGAGTATATGCTGCAGTCCGAGATAGCAGACAACATATAAATATCCACAAAATTATCCACAATATCCACAGATATCACTACAAAATTCATAAAAATATGTAAAATTGACAAAAAATTCAGGCAATTTATATATTTACAGACAGATAAAGGATACAGATTTTATGAAAGAAAGTCTTAAAGCCTGATAAATATAACAAGTATCGTGGTCTATAATGGGTGAAAATCAGAAGAATATGCTATTGCTTTTTACTGTTAAAAAGGATATAGTAAAAACAAAGCATGATAATAATTTAACGCACTAAAATTTATAAGCGCAATACTGCGCAGAAAGAGGTAAGTTATGGCAATCTTAGTTACAGGCGGTGCCGGTTTTATCGGTAGCCATACAGTAGTTGAATTACAGAATGCAGGCTATGATGTAGTTGTATTAGATAATCTTTCCAATGCAAGTGAGAAATCCTTACAGCGAGTAGAGAAGATTACAGGTAAGCCTGTTACCTTTTACAAGGCAGATATCCTTGACAGAGAAGCTCTGGAAGAGATATTTACAAAAGAAAAGATTGATTCCTGTATTCACTTTGCAGGACTTAAAGCAGTAGGTGAGTCTGTTGTAAAGCCATGGGAATATTATAATAACAATATCGCAGGTACTTTAACACTGGTAGATGTTATGAGAAAGCATAACTGCAAGAACATTATCTTCTCTTCTTCTGCTACTGTATATGGAGATCCTGCATTCATTCCTATTACAGAAGAGTGCCCTAAGGGACAGTGTACGAATCCTTATGGCTGGACGAAATCCATGCTGGAGCAGATTCTGATGGATATGCAGAAAGCAGATCCTGAATGGAACGTCATCCTGCTTCGTTATTTTAATCCTATCGGTGCCCATAAGAGTGGTCTGATTGGCGAGAATCCTAATGGTGTACCTAATAATCTGATGCCATATATCACACAGGTAGCTGTAGGTAAGCTCAAACAGCTTGGTGTATTTGGTAATGACTATGATACTCCGGATGGAACTGGCGTAAGAGATTATATCCATGTAGTAGACCTTGCTGTTGGACATGTAAAGGCATTGAAGAAGATTCAGGAGAAGGCTGGTCTGTGCATTTACAACCTGGGTACAGGCGTAGGCTACAGTGTACTGGATATCGTTAAGAATTTTGAAGCAGCTACAGGCATTAAGATTCCTTATGAAATCAAACCAAGACGTGCTGGCGATATTGCTACATGCTACTCTGATGCATCTAAGGCAGAGAGAGAGCTTGGCTGGAAAGCACAGTATGGTATTAAGGAAATGTGTGAAGACAGCTGGAGATGGCAGTCACAGAATCCTAACGGATATGATGATTAATATAAGATAAAGAAAGTCCCACCTCATTAGAGGTGGGATTTTTGCGTTTTGATAAGCTTGCATTCTTCTTCTGGTCATGTTACACTGTAACAGACTACTTTACATATGTAAAGACATATGTAACTATACAGGAGGAGAGTATGGAGAAGTTTAAAAGTTTTCTAAAACGTAAGGACATTGAAATATCTGCCAAAAGATATGGAATTGATGCCCTTGGAGCAATGGCACAGGGGTTATTTGCCTCACTGCTGATTGGAACAATTATTGCTACGCTGGGTGAACAGTTGGGAATGGAAGTACTGGTCAATATAGGAGGATATGCGAAGGCTGCTACAGGACCTGCAATGGCAGTTGCCATAGGATATGCGCTGCACTGTCCACCGTTGGTATTGTTCTCACTGGTTGCTGTAGGTGGTGCAGCCAATACACTGGGTGGTGCCGGAGGACCTCTGGCAGTATTACTGGTAACGATTGTAGCTGCAGAATTTGGTAAGGCCGTTTCCAAAGAAACCAAGATTGACATTATTGTTACGCCTTTTGTCACGATTACAATAGGAAGTCTGTTATCCATGTGGTGCGCACCTGCGATTGGCGCGGCAGCCAGTGCAGTTGGAGCAGCGATTATGTGGGCAACTGAATTACAGCCTTTCTTTATGGGAATTATCATCTCTGTCATTGTAGGAATTGCATTGACATTACCTATCAGCAGTGCTGCAATCTGTGCGGCTTTGAGTCTGACAGGATTAGCAGGAGGCGCTGCAGTAGCAGGCTGTTGTGCCAATATGGTAGGTTTCGCGGTATTAAGCTTTAAGGAGAATAAGTGGGGTGGATTATTTGCCCAGGGAATTGGAACCAGTATGTTGCAGATGGGCAATATTGTACGTAATCCAAGAATATGGCTTCCTGCAATTCTTACTTCTGCAATTACAGGTCCGGTTGCCACCTGTATATTTAAGCTGCAGATGAATGGTGCAGCAGTTGCATCTGGTATGGGTACTTGTGGTCTGGTTGGACAGATTGGTGTATATACGGGATGGATTAATGACATTGCAGCTGGTACGAAGAGTGCTATTACAGCCTTTGACTGGATAGGACTTATCCTGATCAGCTTTATCCTGCCAGGAATCCTTGCCTGGGCATTCGGACTCCTCTTACGCAAGCTTGGCTGGATCAAGGAAGGGGACTTGAAACTGGATTTATAGGTTTCTTGGGACGCCGCCGGTCATGACAGTTCGGTTCATTTGCCACGTACGTGATGTAAGTATTTCTAAGAACTGCATCTCAAATGCTTAACGTACAAGCCGGGCGCAAAACTCGCCCTTTGGGCTCAGACAGTTGCGCCTGGCTTGCAAGCATTTGTTCTTTGTTCTAAGAAATACTAGACATCACTGCCTAAGCTTCATTCACCGAACTGTCATGACCGGCGGCTGTATTCAGAAAGTTATACAAAAAAATGTATGTAACAGCAAGACCTCTGACGGTTGATTCTTATGAACATTAGGAATGGCTGTTAGTACTTCTTAGCAGCAAAGAAGAAATGCCTGCAAGCCCGAGCCGTTGTTTGAGCTGTAGGCGAGTTCAGGCGCAGGGCTTGTAATAAAAGCATTTCTTCTGTAGGTGCATAGAAGTCCTTACAGCCTTGACGTGTTCATAAAATTAACCGTCAGAGGTCTTGCGTGACTTATCATTTATTTGTAGATTCCCTGAAAGATTTTACCGGCATGTTTCTGCAGGGCGTTGAGGACGATCATACCGAGGATACCGCAGGAAATGAATTCGCCGATGCCTACAGTCAATGCGAAATAAGGCAGGCTGCCTTCAAACTGATAAACATAGGATAATACCAGAGGTACGACAATGATGTTCGCAATGATAGGCGGAAGTGGTGCCAGCCATTTGTGCTTACGCAATGCATAAGTACCGAAAGCACCAACCAGAGTAGCCAGACTTCCAAAGATGACATCTAATGGCATACAGCCGGTAAGAATGTTGCTGAGCAGACAGCCTGCGAACAGACCGGGTATTGCAGCCGGAGTGAAATAGGGCAGAATTGTCAGCGCCTCAGAGAAACGGACCTGAATGGCATAATTAGCCAGACCGAGTGCATTTGCAATAAAAGTCAACACGATATACAGTGCCGCAATCATTGCTGCCTGTGCCAGAAACACAGTAGGGGATAATTTTTTCTTCATATTGTTATGCTCCTTTAGTTTTAATTAAGGTCAGGAAGGTCTCGAACTGACCGATGGGCAAATTTAAGCCCGATTCCTCATTATACTAAAAAAAAGCAAAATGTCAAGAAATGATTTTTTTATAATCCAAGTGTAATCTGAATCAGATTTTTATCCAGCATAATGGTACGATTCCATGGGTTGAGAATGATGCCGGAAATAGCATCAGCCTGAAGGGCAGAGGTGAAGAGTTGCTTGATATCTGTCATAAAGGTTGACATAACACTATTACTTCCTTTTAATTCTTCATCAAAACTGGTAAATGCCATCCACCAGACTTTCCCATCATCAGTCGTAATTGCCTGTAATTTCAGTTGGTTATCACCAGTGGGCGGTTCTACTGCAATTACGAATTGTCCTTTTTCCTGCATGCGTCTGCGGATTACGGTCAGAGTATGTGCCAGCATTTCCTGCGTAGGCTCCTGCTGTAAGGCAGCAATCGCTTCTTCTATTTTCTCATTTCCCTGTAATTCGTTATCTTTCATGAATTTCCTCCGTATTTATATATAATTGTAATAATTCTGTTTATTCGCAAATATCAGTTCTTCTGGAAGTTAATTATATAGGAATTGAACGGGTTATGCAATTGGATGAATTAACGGTGGTGATAAATGTCTTACCATGATAGAATAAGAATAGGAAAGCAGACATTTGTAAAACGCAGATTTTCAACATAACAGGTATACATACCGTCACTTATTAAGAATAGAGTTTTACAAATGTCTGAAACAGAAATGCATAAGGAGGGGGTAATTTTGCATTGGCAGAGAAAAGAGCTGATCTTGCTTGGAGTAGCAGCGGCTGTGACATTAACCGGCTGTGCACAAAATGAGCAGGGCAATCCATCAGAACAGACGCAGGAGGCAGGTATGGAAGAAAAACAGGAGGTACAGGTATCTGAAGAATCAGGCAAAGAGGCGGTTGATGCTACAGTGGTAATCGACCCGGCAAACGCTTCCACATTTCATGCTGGTAAGTTTGAAGGCTGGGGAACGAGCTTTTGCTGGTGGGCGAACAGAATCGGCTATTCAGATACGCTGACCCAACAGGCAGCACAGGCATTCTATGATAAGGAGCAGGGACTTGGGCTGAACATTATCCGGTATAATGTCGGAGGCGGAGATGATCCCGAACATGACCATATTACAAGAACGGATTCTGATATGCCGGGGTATGCAATCAATCCGTCCTATGATGAAGCAACTGGTGAGTATACGTGGGAATATGACTGGAGTGCAGACGCCAACCAGCGAAATGTGCTGCTACAGGCGCTGGAAGTATGTGGAGAGGATGCTGTCGTAGAGGGATTCTCCAATTCTGCACCGTATTTCATGACCAATTCAGGATGTAGTTCGGGAGCACAGTTATCGAATAAGAATAATCTCAAAGACGATGCTTATGATGCCTTTGCACAGTACATTGCAGACGTGACAGAATATTACAAAGACACATACAATGTGGACTTTTCAAGCTATTCAGCAATGAATGAGCCTTACACAGATTATTGGGGTGCCTACAGCTGGAAGCAGGAAGGCTGCCATTTTGATATGGGAGAATCCCAGTCACAGATGCTGCTTTCTCTTAGAAATGCCTTGGATGCCAAAGGTCTGGATCAAGTGCAGGTATCAGGAACAGACGAAACCAGCATAGATGTGCAGATTCTTTCCTATGGTCAGTTAAGCCAGGAGGCAAAGGACGTTGTAGACAGAATTGATACACATACCTATGGCGGTTCCAGACGTGAAGCATTACGTACTCTGGCAGAAACAGAAGGCAAGAATCTATGGATGTCAGAAGTAGACGGCGGAGATACAGCAGGAGAAAATGCAGGAGAAATGGGAGCTGGATTATGGCTTGCCCAGAGAGTCATTACAGATATGAATGAGCTGCGTCCATCAGCATGGGTTATGTGGCAGGCAATTGATAATCATATCTGTGCAGAGGGCTATCAGGGTAGAACAGATTCAGGAATGCCGGATATTTCGGGTGGTTATTGGGGACTGGCTGTGGCAGATCACGATGAGCAGCAGTTGATACTTACCATGAAATACTATGCACTGGGTCAGTTTACCCGATATATTCGTCCGGGCTACACTATTATTTCAGGAGACGAACATTCGTTAGCTGCATATGACGCAGAAGGACACCGACTGATTGTCGTTATGACCAATGTAACCGGTAAGGACAGGAAAGCTGATGTGGATCTGTCTGCTTTTTCACAGACAGGAAGCAATGTATCTGTTATTCGTACCAGCGGCGATATGTCTTCTGGGGAAAAATGGCAGGAGCTTTCACCAATTGAGACATACGGTGCAGGTTTCTACGCAGAGCTGATTCCCAATTCAGTAACAACCTATATTGTGCATGATGTGTAACTATTCAGAGCCATGCAAATTGAGGCAGAATATGCTTATTTATAAGCATATTTGCCACAATTTATATGGCGAAGTAACCACATAAGCAAAAGAAAAGCTGTGAAACAGCGATTTTGCGCATGGGGTTCTGAATAGTTACGTTGATTTTAAAATAGGTGATATTTTGTGCTGTCGATGATGCAATACTTCCAACAAATTTCGTTTTTTGTATAATGACAAATTATGTAAATATGTTATAATAAAGTCTGTCCATGGGAAGCAATATGCTGTAGATTGTGGGGGCAATTTACAACATGGCAGCAGAATATAATGTCTGCAAAAAAATGAAAGGAAGTTTAATAAAATGGTAGCACAAGTAACAGCAGTCATCATCTTTCTGGTGATGTTTGCACTGATTATCACGGACAAGATTGAACGTCAATACGTAACCCTTGGCTGTGGTCTTGCAACGCTGGTGCTGGTATTTGGTGTATTCATGCAGGATATGAAGGCTGCAATGGAGACATTAAATATCCAATCCATCTTCACACCGGATTTCTGGTATGAGACTGGTAACGCATCAGAGAGTTCCAGCGGTATTAACTGGGCAACAATCATCTTTATCGCAGGTATGATGGTCATGGTAGAAGGCATGGCAAAGGCGGGATTCTTCCGCTGGTTATGTATGACAATTGCAAAACTGGTACATTACAGAACCATTCCCGTTTTTATCACATTTATGATCATGTCGGCAGTTCTGGCAATGTTCATTGATAGTATTACGGTTATTTTGTTCCTGGCAGCAGTAACAATTGAACTGGCACAGTTGTTGAAATTCGACCCAATACCAATGATTCTGGCAGAAGTATTCTGCGCGAACCTTGGAGGTTCAGCAACTATGTGTGGAGATCCACCTAACATCATCATTGGTACATCTCTTGGTTATTCCTTTGGTGATTTCATTACCAATACTGGTGTGATCGGACTGATTTCTCTGGTTGTAGTTATTATCTATTTCTATTTCGTATTCAGAAAAGATCTGGCAACCAGCGATACAGAAGCAATCAAGAAGCTTGAGGCATCTGGTGGCGAGAATCTTATCGAGGATAAGAAGAGCTTTGCAGCAAGCTGTGTCATTTTTGGTCTGGCAGTTGTACTTCTGGTATCTCATGCACAGACAGGTCTGACAGTTGCTACAATTGGTCTGTTCATTGCAGTAATCACATTGATCACTGCAGGCAAGTCTGCAGGCGAACTGCTTAAGAAAGTAGATTATAAGACATTATTGTTCTTTATCGGTTTATTCGTTGTAGTAGGTGGTCTGGAGCAGACAGGAATTCTGGAGATCATTGCGGCATTCATCGGTAAGGTCAGCGGTGGCAATTCCAAGCTTATGGTTGCCATTATTATCTGGGTATCAGGTATTGCCAGCGCATTCATCGACAATATTCCTTTTGCAGCAACTATGATCCCGGTTATCAAGAGTCTGGCAGAGACAGAAGGTATTGCACTTCCTATTCTTGCCTGGGCACTGGCTATGGGTACAGATATTGGTGGCAGCGCAACACCTATTGGTGCATCTGCTAACGTAGTTGGTACTTCAGTAGCTGCCAAATCAGGTTATCCTGTAGGCTGGGGCAGATATTGTAAGGCAATGGCACCTGCAACGATTATTGTATTATTGATTTCCATGTTCAGCATCTGGTTTAGATATTTATAAAGAGGGGGTAATATACATGAGTAAGCAGGTCATTATTTCAATCGGAAGGGAATTTGGCAGTGGCGGACATGAGATTGCACAGCATCTTGCAGACAGATTCAGTCTGCCGTTATATGACTATAATCTGCTTCGTGAGATTGCGCAGGAGAAGAATGTCAGTGCATCCAATCTTGAGCAGTATGACGAAGTTCCTAAGAAGGGTTTCAGCAAGACTGTACGCGGATTTAACAATTCTCCGCAGCTGAATATTGCCTACATGCAGTTCGACTTTCTGAAGAAGAAGGCGGCAGAGGGTGAATCCTTTGTAGTAGTCGGAAGATGTTCAGAAGAAGTTCTGAAAGAATATGAAGGTCTGATTACAATATTCATATTGGGTGATATGGATAAGAAGATTGAACGTATCAAGCGGATTCACGAAATGACAGACAAGGAAGCAGCAGAATTGATTGAGAAACAGAGCAAGAAGAGAAAAGCTTACCACAATTACTTCTGTGAAACCAAGTGGGGCGATTCCAGAAACTATGAGCTGTCTATCAACAGCAGTAAGTTAGGCGAAGATGCTACCACGGATATGCTGGAAGATTATATTAAGAGAAGAATCCAATAATTTATCAACAAAAATGGAACCGGTGAAAACCGGTTCCATTTTTGTCTTATGATTTATTTCATGCCTTTCTGGCAATCTAATTCTTTGTTCTTATATCTTTCGATAATGTTGTGGATTCTGTCATTAGGATTTAACAGATCACTGATAGAAGAATCATGATTCAATGTATCAATGATGTAAGCGATATACTTACTCATATCACAGTTGATATAGTAAGGCTTCTCTAATAATTCAGGTCTTTGATAGATCAGGTTCGTAGTCAGAACTCTGTAGATCAGTCCTTCTTCATAAGCCTTATCAAATATTTCAAGTCCGCCAGTAAACAGACCAAAAGTAGTAGCTACGAAGATTCTCTTAGCTTTTCTTGCTTTCAAGGCTGCAGCAACTTCCAGTACACTTTCACCGGAGGAGATCATATCATCAACGATCAGAACATCCTTGCCTTCTACGCTGCTGCCAAGAAATTCATGAGCAACGATAGGATTACGTCCATCAACAACTTTGGTATAGTCACGTCTCTTATAGAACATACCCATATCCAGTCCCATTACGTTAGCCATGTAGATTGCACGACCCATGCCACCTTCATCCGGGCTGATGATCATCATATGGTCAGAATCAATAGTCAGGTCAGGAACATGATTTAACAGACCTTTAATGAACTGATAGGTAGGAGATACTGTTTCAAAACCATTCAAAGGGATAGCATTCTGTACACGAGGATCATGTGCATCGAAAGTAATGATGTTATCTACGCCCATCTTTACCATTTCCTGAAGTGCCAGAGCACAGTCAAGGGATTCACGGGAATTTCTCTTATGCTGACGGCTTTCATATAAGAAAGGCATAATAACTGTGATTCTTCTTGCTTTACCACCAACAGCAGCGATCAGTCTCTTCAGATCCTGATAATGATCATCAGGAGACATATGGTTCTCATGACCACACAGAGAATAAGTTAAGCTGTAATTAGCGACATCTACAAGGAAATATAAGTCATCACCACGGACAGATTCCATGATAACGCCCTTAGCTTCACCGGTACCGAAACGGGGAACTTTGGTCTGGATAATATAGGAATCACGCTGATAGCCTGAGAATGCAAGGCTGTTCTTGTGTTCACTTTCACGCTCTGTTCTCCATTTTACGAGATAGGCATCTACCTTATCCCCAAGAGTTTTACAACCTTCCAAAGGAACAATTCCTAAGGAGCCAACGGGTATCGAATTCAGGTTTCTTTTTTCTTCGCGTACTGGCATTGCGAAAATCCTCACTTTCTGTTTAACAATAACTTTTTGGTGATCCGGATATCATGTCCGGTCAGTTTGCACATCCCATAATTACTTGTTATGCGGGAAAAGATTCTGTCAGAGTAACGATCCCTTAATTCCTCCAGAGACAGATTCGTAGTAATAATTGTAGATTTCCTGCGAAGATGTCTGTTGTTAAGACAGGAGAAAAGCTGGGATGATACGAAAGCATTCGTCAGTTCTGTTCCCAGATCATCAATGATCAGCAAGTCACATTCATAAATGTCCTCATAAATCCCCGATGCTGCCTCTTCACTGTTACGATCAAAGGTACTGCGTGACAGTGTCTCAAATAATTGAGCGGAACTGAAATATATTACCAGTTTACCCTGTTCGATCAGCTCTTTGGCAATGCAAGAGGACAAAAATGACTTACCAGTACCTACTGTACCATAAAAAAATAGATTGTGGTAGTCTGAATTAAAGTTTTTTACGAAATTTTGGCACTCCTTTACTGCGTTGGTGAATCGTGTAAGGTCTTCGCCTTGATAGAATTCATAGGATAAATGGTCGAAATTATCAGTCTCTAACAGTTCTTTGATGTGAGACTGTTCATAGATAAGTGAAATCTCTGCCTGACGAAAGCAGGTGCATTTATGGTTGTTCACATAGCCGGTGTCCTTACATAGAGGACATTCATAGACTGGCTCAAGATAATCGGCGGGATAACCATGAGCTGTAAGGAGGCTGGTCTTTTGCCTGGACAGCCAGGCAAGCTTCTCTTTTAATTCACTTAGGGCATTGGAATCCCCCGAAAGCATCTTGCGTGCCTGGGCAATAGAAGTAGAAGATACCTGATGATCCAGTTCTTCATATTCTGGTATCTGCTGATATACAGCATCTTTGCGCTGCTCCAGCAGATATCTTGATTTTCTCTGTTTCTCTTCATACATGCGCATAATGGCATTGTACTGACTGTTTGAAAGTGGCATGTCTGCCTCCTGTATTAGTTGCTTAAAATATTCTGCTCAAGCTGGTCAAAATCATAGCTGTTCTGTGCAAAACGGTTAAAACGGTTGTTAGCAGGTGCGGTCTGCTTTACAGGACGCTGATAGGAGGCATCCAGGGCTGCAATATCGGCTTTATGGCGAACTCCTGCCTGATACCATTTGGTTAAAATACCATCTGCATAGGCAAAGCGGTGAGAGTCTGTTGTCATGACCGTTTTATCGCAGGCTTCCTGAATCACATCCAGTAAAAAGCCATACTCTTTGGTCCATTTATTGATATACTCCAGTTCCTTGGGAGCGGGAGAAGTATTTTTTCCCAGGGACTTCATGATGGTATATACAGTTTTGTCATATTTCCTGGATGCCATCTGAGCCTGCTTGGGGTCGGTGATACCCTGCTCTGCCCAGGAAAGAGCGACCTTTTCCATATATCGGAAGTCTTTCTTGCCGCGTTCTACACAGTGCTGTACCAGATAATCAATCAGATCTGCGCTGAAACCAAGACGATCGTAGAAGAAGAGAATCGTCTCCATATCGCTTCTGGTAAGCTGTCTGCCAAGATACTGTTCGGTTACGAACAGAAGCTGTTGTGTTTCTTCATTTTTTTTGAAATTCTTCAGATCATCCATGGAGTAGGATGGTCTTTCCGGCTGGGAATCTACTTCTTTTACCGGATATTCCGCTATCGTGGCTGTTGCACCAAAGGGAGCCTGCATAGATGCAGGAGCAGCATTCATCCGGGCAGACATGGGATTCTGCGGGGACATTGCAGAAGCTGCAGCCATTGGTTTGGGCGCAGTCATACCGCTTTGCATAGATGCCGGTCTGATAAAGGACAGAACCGGTGTAATACGGGGTGCGGTTCTTACCGGTGCCTCGTATGGGTTGTCCAGAGAGAGAACCTGTATACCGGATAGATTGTGGGCGGCATCATATTCTAATGCCAGAAGCTGTCTTGACTCCCAGTACATGAGAGCACGAAGAACATCCTTTTCCGTGTAGTTAAATTTATCCGCAATATCTGTAACGCTGGTTGGGAGATTAGCGCTCATCATGCGAATAAGGAAAAGATATATTTTGAGCTGGGCATCGTTTGCTTCTGCCATATAGTCGTCAATGAAGCAGTTGGATACCACAGTCTGTTCTTTGTGTATGTTCTGATAGATGTTAAGACGATTCATAATAATTCCCCTGTCTGGTATGTATATTGATAGCAGCTCTGTAATAGTCATTGCGTAGAGCAATTGGGAGTGACTGTCTGGGAGCAGAGTGCTACCTGTAAGGTAAATGTATTGTATCACACCTAATCAAAAAAGCAAGTCCTCCACAACCCGCAAAGCCTTGAAAATACTGGGGTTTGCGCAATTGTGGATAGTGTGGATAATGTGGATAAGGAATCGGGATAATGTCAGAAATGCCCTAAATAATAAGACTTGTGGGATGTGGATGAAATACGTTCTGAAATGTGGATGGAACATAAAAATATCCACATCCTCGAACCTCCTTTTGGAGGCTCAAAAATGTGGATAATGTGGATAATTAAATTCCTAACAGATTTTCGCCGATTTTTACAACATCTCCGGCGCCCATAGTTATCAACAAATCTCCGTTGATACAATTTTCTAATAAAAAATTTTCAATTTCATCAAAGCTGTGGAAGTAATAGCATTCTTTTCCTAATTTCTCTATCTCAGTCTGCAGGTCTTTTGAGGTGATACCGATGGTATTTTTCTCCCTGGCAGCATAAATATCAGCCAGAATTACCTTGTCAGCCAGAGTCAGTGCCTTGGCGAAATCCTTCAGGAAAGCATTGGTGCGGGAATAGGTATGTGGCTGGAAGACGCACCACAGGGTTTTGTGTGGATAATTGGCAGCAGCCTTGAGCGTAGCCGTGATTTCCGTAGGATGATGTGCATAGTCATCCAGAATCGTTACACCGCCAATGGTTCCCTTATATTCAAAACGTCTGTCTGTACCATGGAAATCAGCAAGGGATTTCAGTACTACATTGCTGTCAATGCCAAGAATATCCATCAATGCCAGTACAGAAAGGGAATTGAGGATATTGTGTTCGCCTACCACACCCAGAGAAACCTTCACAGATGGAGTGCCCTTCTTTAATAAGGTATAAGAACCTCTTCCAAATTCATCAAAAGTAACATCCGTATAGCTGTAGTCACAGGATGGATCTTTACCGAAGGTAATGACATTGCAGGGAAGATCCCCTGTAATCTCCTGGAGGTTGTCAATACCGCCATTAATGATCAGATAACCGTCTTCTGGCAGAATCTGTGCAAACTTATGGAAGGAATGACGGATGTCATTGATGTCTTTAAAGAAATCCAGATGGTCTTCTTCTATATTTAATATGATACTGATGCGTGGAAAGAAGCTCAGGAAGGAATTGGTATACTCACATGCTTCTGTAACAAAATAATCTGACTTACCTACACGGATATTGCCGCCGATGGATTTTAAGATACCACCGATGGAGAGCGTCGGATCATCATTATCAGCCAGAAGCACTTCGGATATCATGGAAGTTGTGGTTGTCTTGCCGTGTGTTCCGCTGATCGCAATAGGGAGCTTGTAATTTTTCATGATCTGACCTAACAGATCGGCTCTGGTCATCATGGGAATACCACGATTGCAGGCTTCCTCATATTCAGGATTATCAGCTGAGATGGCAGCAGTATATACCACAAGATCAATGTCATCTGTTATGTTACCTGCACGCTGACCATAGGAAATGACAGCACCCAGGGATGCAAGATGTTCTGTAAGAGCAGACTGTTTGGAGTCGGAACCACTGACAGTAAAGCCTTCATCCAGAAGAATCTGGGCAAGACCGCTCATGCTGATTCCACCGATGCCCATAAAATGCACGTGAATAGGTTCTTTAAAATTAATCTGATACATATATATAAAACCATACCTTTCTATCGAATTAAATTAGTCTTTGGTATCATCCTATAT
>ERZ1034952.1502-NODE-1502-length-18806-cov-6.246920_pt1 | contig 18806 bp, 15 predicted proteins | sample MGYA00520625_ERZ1034952 | MGnify/ENA primary metagenome ERZ1034952 (study PRJEB33766, sample SAMN09781773) | gut metagenome | biome: gut microbiome | host: Homo sapiens | place: Madagascar | study: EMG produced TPA metagenomics assembly of the PRJNA485056 data... | reverse complement strand
AGGTTGAACAAAAGAAAAGGGAAATGCAAAAAAAAAAATTTAACATTTCCAAAGAAAAATTTTTTAGGAGGGACATAATATGTCTAAAAATCAGAACAATAACCAAAACCAGAACAAGAACGACAGCAAAAACAAGAATCAGAACCAAAATCAGAATAAGAACGATAATCAGAATAATGACTGATTTGCGCGTAATTCTGCCGGTCTTTAAGACCGGCAGAGAATTTAAAGCGTACATAAAATAGAAAAACTAACAGACCGTGACCTGTGCTTTCAGAAAATGCTTGTCTTAAATGTGTTCATAATTCCTATACTATTTATAGAGGAAACCATCCTCAGTACTGAAAGAGAGGTGTGATATGAACAAATTATTTAAAAAGCAAGGAATAACGGTCGGATTGCTGCTTTTTTTGGTTTCGTTTTGCTATAGACCGGTTTTTGCGTCAGAAGACTTAGTGCCTGTCGGACAAACAGTAGGCGTAACGCTTAAGCTTGACGGAATTTCGATAGCGGACACGGCGGAGGTAAAAGACTGTGACGGCAAATTCTGTGCACCGGCAAGAGAGGCAGGACTTCAAAGCGGTGATATTATCAAAAAAATAAACGGAGCGGCAGTTGATTCGGTTGAGGCTCTTGAAAAAACAGTAAACGCACAAGGTGATAAGCCTATGGATATCGAATATACAAGAAACGGTGAAAATAAGACTGCGGAGGTGACCGCGGCGACATCGGCGGATGACGGGCTTTATCGTCTTGGTATATGGATAAAGGACGCGGTTTCGGGAATCGGAACAATAACCTATTATAATCCGCAGACAAAGGAATTCGGCGCATTGGGACACGGAATATCGGAGACTCCGTCTGACGGGACGCTTGAGGTGTCCGGCGGTGATGTTCTGCAGGCGGAAATCGTGTCGGTTCAAAAGGGCGAAAGAGGAAATCCGGGCGAACTGATAGGCGTTTTCAGTGAGGGCGAGGGAAAGCTCGGCACTGTGACGTCAAATTCAAGCGTGGGACTTAAAGGAAAAATCGAATCGGACAGTTTTGCAGCGGCGGCAGTTTCTGCGATTCCGACAGCGGCAAAGGACGAGGTGACAGAGGGGGCTGCGGAAATAGCGGCAAATGTCGAAAAAAACAGTGTTGACAGATATTCGGTGGAAATACAGAAGATAAATAAGGATTCAGACGACGCAAAAGGAATGATAATAAAGGTAACGGATAAACGCCTGCTTGAAAAAACCGGCGGTATTGTGCGCGGTATGTGAGTGTGTTATAATAGGGACAACACAAGAAATTCAGCAATATCAAGGGTTTTCGGTGTTTTACCGTTTCATTAACCAAATTTTCGAGGCGGAAGTCCAATACTGCAAAATACGGAAGGTGAGGTGTTTTTAACCAAGACCGGAAGGGCTTAAACAACCTTTTCGGTCTTTAATTTTGCCCTCGTTGATGCCCTTGCAAAGTGGTTAATAATTGCTTTGTCAATTACAGACGCACGAAGTTATCTAATAATACACAAATTCGTGCAACAAAATAATAAACGGAGGAAATGAAAATGAAATGCCTTATGAAATATGAATGGGTAAAGCTTATGCGATCCCGCCTACCCCAAGGCAAGGGTGTAATGGGCACTTGGATAAAGCTTGCTTCCCGTGCAGCATTCCGTAAAGGCATAGTCACCTACTGCGGATACAAAAACGAAGTTTCACCCGGTATGTGGTCAGGCGGGATTGTCGGTGTTAAAAGTATACTCGGTATAAAGAAAAAATCAGATGCACTTTCAATGCTCGACAAACTATCGGAACTCGGCTATATAAAATATGAGCTTAATTCCGAAAATAAAAAGCTTACATATCAGATAACCGATTGGGTTGTAAAGTGTTCCGGAGAGGAATGTATGAACGGAACTGTTTACACAACAGATGGATACGGCTTCCTCTGCCTTCCGCGCAATATAACAGAAAAACTTGTATCATTAAATTATAAATTTGAAGAAACAGACGCATGGCTTGACCTTTGGTGCCACACGGTATCAAATGACGCAGGCAATGCGTTTTCTTTTTTAGCACCGGTTGTTCAGTATGGAAAATTCGGTGCGTTACTTACTCTCGAAAACCTCGGCAAACGCTGGAACTGGGAAAAAACGAAAGTATGGAGATTTTTTCAAAAATACAGAGATGTCTTCACTCTATACAAAATGCCCGGCTCCTACGGCTGCCTTGTGCTTAATAAACTGTATCCAACCGATACGGAAACTGCAATACCATCACACGAGGAAACTGTGCGTATTCTTGAAGAAATACGCATTTACGGTCAGAATACGCACAAACAGACTTCGGATCACGAGCATATCAACAAGCTGATTTGTTGGTACAGCAAAAATATCTGTCAAGCAAAAGCTGATGAACCTCAAAATAATCGTGTTGCAGAATCAGCCTATATATTACGCGCGTATATTTCTCCGTGTAGGAATTGTAGTATATGTGAATATGACTGCGAAAGGATATTAGATTTATCCATTCCTGTTATTGAAGCGAATAACATCCGCGGGCCGTGCATACCCGTGGACTTAACAAAATTTGAAAAGGAGTTTTTTGACTATGAATAAAAAGAATTTATACGAACAGCAGGAAGACATCATCAGAAAGCAGTCTGAGGCCTTTATAACCCTGCTTACCCACCGAGGAATACTCGGCGAACAGAGCATTGACGATGAAAAACTGCGTAATGCCCGGCAAGAACGAAAGAAAAACACATATCATAACACACTTATGCTGCTGAAACACTACCGCACAATTTCGTGGATGCTTGAATGCTTCCCCGATACGATTGCCGAGGAATTAGACAGACCGTTTGAGGGCATTGACGTGCTTGTTGATCACATTGATGTCGAAATGTCTATGAACAACAGAAAGCTTGAAAGCAGAATGGCAGGCATACAGAAATCACGATTATTGCTTGACCGTGTGAATGAAGCTCTGACCGTTCTGAAGAAAAAACCGAATGACGGTGAAAAGCTGTATAACTTGATTTATGAGACTTACATTGCGCCGGAAAAGCTGTCTCTCACGGATATTTTATACAGGCTTGATATGTCGCCGAGACACTATTACAGGCTTCGTGAGCAGGCAATCACAATTCTCTCAATACGCTTGTGGGCAGCTCCGGGAAAGGATGTTGATTTCTGGTTTGAAATGCTTACTCTTCTGGAGGGATTATCGTGAAGAATATTCCGGCAGAAAATTGGCACAAAATTGGCGCACCGATGCCGATGACAAGCGAATATAAAAGTGGTATAATGGTATCGTCCCAAAGTGGGGCCGGACATATTCTCCGCCGTTTTTGAGTTTTCCCCCAAAACTTGAAAGCGGCTTTTTTTATTCCGATTTTTGAAGAAGGAGGTAAATTGACATGGTAAAACTCAAAAAGATACGGGATAAGCTCAGTCTTATGTATTGGTCAGCGGTTGCGGTTATATCCGGAACTATGATTTCGGTTCAGCCTGTTATGGCAGACACAATCTGGAACCGGTTTTCCACCATCATGAAAGATGTATACGGACAGATTGTTGCCATCAGCACCATCGTTGCTGTTACCGTTGCGGCGATAGCATTGGTTGTCCGAATGGTATCACGAAACCAGCGTGCCGTTGATGAGGCTACCGCTTGGCTGAAGCGTATAGTAATCACATGGATTATTCTTAACTCTTTAGGCTTTGTGGTAACTTACTTGCAACCCCTAATTTCCGGCGGTAACTACAACGGATAAGTAAAATCATGTCAAGGACGGAGGTGATAAATATTGCTTGACTGGATATTCGAGGGAATTGTCAAATGGATTTCAAGTATTGTATCACAGCTTATGGACGCGGTTTCAGGGCTGTTTTTGAACACATTGAATACCGATTTGACAGCGATGGAAGAATACTTCCCGTTTGTTACGAAAGCATTTGATGTAATGCAGTACATGGCATGGGCAATTCTCTTTTTAATTACGGTTTGGCAGTTATTCCGCGTTTTCGGCGGACCGATTACGGAAGCTGAAAATCCATTGACATTGCTTGCGAGAAGTTCCTTGTTTGCATTGCTTATCGGATATGCCAAGCCGATATTTCTGATTGCTCTGGATATAGCCAGAGCGCCGTATACAGCTTTAATGGATGTGGCGATGACCTCAGAGGATTTTACCTTTGCCGGGATAGAACAGTCATTGAGTAACGGACTTACAACATTCATAGCCATAACATCTGTTGTCGGACTGTTGCTCCTTATCATTCTTGAAATTTCCCTTGGTTGGAATTATTTCAAGCTTCTACTCGAAACTGTGGAAAGATACATTGTCGTAGGCGTGTTATGTTATACTTCTCCTCTTGCGTATGCAATGGGTGCCTCAAAATCAACTGTCAATGTGTTTAAGGCATGGTGTCGAATGGTTGGATCACAGCTTTTGTTGCTCGTTTTGAATGTTTGGTTTCTCAGAGCCTTTAACAGCTCTATGGGACAATTCATGGGAAACGGCGGCGCACTGTCAACAGGTGGAGGCAGTATATTTTTATGGATGTTCTGCGCATTGGCTTTCTTAAAAACTGCACAGAAATTTGACAGCTATCTTGCGTCAATGGGACTGAATGTTGCTCAGACCGGTTCCAGCATGGGTATGGAAATGCTTATGGCGGCAAGAGTTATCAGCGGTCTTGGTGGCGGTGCAAAAAGTGCCGGAAGTGTATTCAGAGGTACTGCATCGGCAGCAGGCGGAAATGCAGCGGGCGGATTTATGTCCGGCTTTGCAAATATGTTCAAGGGCAACAGTTATGTGCGTGACGCAGTTGTAAACGGCGGTACTCGTATGGGGGCAGGCGGTTCTCTTGGATTTGTCGGGCGGGCATTCGGCGGTATGGCAGCCAGAAACGGTGCCGTGCTTAATGCCGATTCAATATCATCTGTTGCGTCGAAAGCCCCGAATGTATCCGGTACAATCGGCGGTGAGATTGCGAACCGCAGCTTGGGTAATTATATGCCTCAGCTTGGCGGATATAAACTGATTGATACACAGATTACCGGCGGTCAGATAAGTACAAAGGCTGAAAGCGGTAACGGAAAAATGTCAGATGTAGAGTTGTTCAGTGCTTCACAGTTTGAAAAACCAGATGCTCCCCATTCTGTTGTAAAGGCAGCGGACGGAAGCGAATGGTATCAGATGGCAAGCGGCGACGGTTCGGGAGAATTCTATTCCGTGCCTGAGTTTACCGGAGATGTTTCGGAGGCAGGTATGGTTAAAGAAAACTTTCCCGGCGCAGAAGACGGTACAGTTCTCCGTACTGCCGATGACGGTGTACTTGAAGTAACCGTTCCCGGTAACAGTTCTGCTCTATACAGCAGTGATGTATATAATCAGCCTGATGGTGCATTCTCCGTTGTTACGGATGATGCAGGTAACACTTGGTACCAAATGTCCGCAGACGATATTGCAGACGGTGTGCAGACTCCGTCATTTAACAGCAATGCATTTGGCTTTTCAGATATGCCCGATGACGTCTCCTACTCCTTTGGCGGTAACGGAATTATTGAAGCAAGTTCGGCTGACGGAGAATCCGTCTTATATAACAGTGCGTGCTTTGCAGAACCGGAAGGTTCTTATCAGACCGTTACAGACGCTGACGGAAACAGTTGGTATCAGATGTCCGCAGAGGCGGTCGGAGACGGCAGTATTTCAGCACCGTCCTTCATTGGAAACGAGTCTGAAAGCTATAATCCGACATTCGGTGATCTATCACCTTCGTCTGAGAATGTTTCCTTCCCCGGTATGGCGGAAGAAACGGTACTCACCTCGGCAGGAAACGGTGTTGTTATGGCAAACGAGGCTTCAGACAGCAATACACTCTGGTATAACAGTGCAGTCTATGACGAACCGGAAGCACCTCATTCAACCATTCAATCTTCAAACGGCGTAAGCTGGTATGCAATGGAACCTCATGCGTCTGCACCTGAGTTTGAAAGCGGAGAAAATGCTGCCGCATATAATCAGGCACAGTTCCGCGAGTTCATGCCCGGCTACGGTCAGCAAATTACATCTGTTGACGGATCGAAAGCTGCTGAAGGTCAGTTTGAAGTTCGCCACAGTGACGGCGGCGGGACAAAATTCTATGATGTTACGCAATATGCCGCACCCAAAGGCGATTATCAGGTATTTGAGGACGCTAACGGAAAGCAATGGTATTCCATTAAGGGCGAGCCTGCTGTTGAAAGAAAGCCTGTATACGAAAACGGTAAACCCGTTTATGAAAAAGACGGTAAGAATGTTAAAACCGTTTCGGTTGACAGTGTTCGCTATAAAACAACTCCTGCACGCTTTGGAAAACCCGGTAAACGGAAATCGGAAATCAAAGCTCCAAAGCGTAAAAAATAAAACAAAGCAGTCGATTGTATTCGGCTGCTTTGTTTTTTCAAAAATCCGCTGAGAAATCAGCTTAAAATATATGAAGGAAGGTGTATCGCATATGGCAGCGCAAGAGAAAAATCGGCTTGGCGACGGTTCGGATAATTATGTCGGAGCCGCCAAGCAAGCGGCAAATGCCGCTAAATCCGCAAAGGAAGCAGGCAAAACCGCCGCAAAAGAAACTGCGAAAAAAGGCGCTGAAGCCACTTCAAGAGCAGCGGCGGCAACTGTTAAAGCAAGCGTAGAAGGCGGAAAAGCCGCCGCACAAATCGCTGCCGGTACTGCGGCAGGCGGACCTGTCGGAGCTGCCATTTCGATTGCGTGGTCTATGCGGCACACCCTCTTTAAGATTCTGATATGCGTTTGCTTATCATTGACTTTTTTAATTGTTATGATAGTATCTCTCCCGTCAATTATAATGGATAGCATATTCGGAACAAACGGCACGCAGCCGGTAGAAGGCGTTACGATAACTTCGGTCTACGATAGTTTGGTGGTTGATGTTTCAAATGCTGTTGAAAACGGATATAACACCTCAATGTCAAAGGTCGAAAACATAATCCGAAACGGCGGATACGATTATGAAACCTCAATGGCAGCCACAATCAATTATGCTCAAAGCTCGGCAGGTTATGATGTTTCATATATCCTTTCTGCGTATTCGGCTTCTCTGCAACAGAAAAATACAAGTAAAGATGATATGATTAACAAGCTGAATGCCGTTGCAGGCAAGATGTTTCCCGTAACTTACGAGATTAAAACCACAACCGTTACGGAAACAAGCGATGACGGGACAAGCATCGAAAGAACGGTTACATATGCGGAATGTACGATTCACCCGTTTGATAACAATGTAATTGCGGAAGCATTCAGTATTGATTTGGATGCTAACTACGGCGATTTCAGTATATCTTACCGCGATGCCATTTCCAATATGGCAAACTCGCTCAAAATGACTTTATACGGTTCTTTGGGCGGCGGCGAGGGTGTTCCCCTTACCGATGCAGAGCTTATTGATTTTGTGAATAAACAAGACTGTACTCCGGCAAGAAAGCAGCTCCTCACAACAGGACTTGCACTTGTCGGCAAGGTCCCGTACTTCTGGGGCGGAAAATCCGGTCCCGGCTGGAATGATGAATGGAATACTCCGAAAGTTGTTACTGCGTCAGGTTCTTCTTCAACAGGAACAATCAGACCGTATGGACTTGATTGCAGCGGTTTTACAACCTGGGTTTATCAAACAGCTTTAGGTGTATATATCGGCGACGGCACTTCCGGACAGTATCCGAAAACATCGGCTGTTTCCGCATCGGACTTGCAGATTGGCGATCTTGGCTTTCTGGCAAACTCGGGCGGAGGTGATTGGAATCATGTTCTTATGTTTGCTGGTTACGGTGATGACGGCTCGCGAATGTGGGTTCATTCTTCCGGCGGCAGCGGTGTTATTCTAAACACACCAAATTATGAGGCAAGTCTGGTATTAAGAAGACCGAACGGTGTTGACTATAATATGTCGGTTTCCGTAGAGCCTTCCGGTACAGGTCTGTATACATTAGAGGTTGAAGTTACTCATTATTGTTCTTGTTATCAATGTAACGGCAATACCTTTGCAAAAACCGCAAGCGGAAAACCACTTGCAGACGGTATGGTTGCAATGTCAAGCAACTATCCGTTTGGAACGCAGCTTATGATAAACGGAAAGCTATACACGGTCGAAGATCGCGGCGGCTCCGAAATTGAAAACAATATACATCGTGTTGATATTTATGTACCGAGTCATCAGCAAGCTTTGAATCTCGGCAGATTCAAAACGACAGCTACGGTATATCGTATAGGCAGGTGAATGATATTTTGAATGAAGAAAAAGAATACAACAATATTTATGCTATTCCGGCGAATTATACGGATTCGGGAAAAATCTTGGGCGGAATGCTTGAACTGCGAAATGCAGTCGAAACCGTGCTTATAGTCGGAGCTGTCGGTTATCCCGAACTTATGCTGATACCGATGACGGGAACCATACGAATTGTTGTTATGACGGTTACGCTGCTCCCGCTTGCAGTTGTGGCAATGATGGGAATTGACGGCGACTCGTTATTTCAGTATGCAGCGCACATGTTGCGTTTTGTTTTACACAAACGCAAACTACATTTCAGAAGGGTGGGATATAAATATGCCGAAGAACAGCTCAAAACCAAAAAGAGAAAAAAGAAAAAAGCCGGAAAAGCTTGAATTCGTGCAGAATTTTATCCCGATTAAGGATATAAAGCACGGCATTGTAGAAACAACTGACGGAAGATTTATCAAGATACTTGAAATCGAACCGATCAACTTTACGCTCCGATCATCTGAGGAACAATTCGGTATTATATCCTCGTTTGCATCATGGCTTAAAATATCGCCGGCAAAGCTCCAGTTTAAGAGTATTACACGAAAGGCTGACTCGGATAAGCATATTGCGATGGTGCGAAAAGAGCTTGAAAGCGAGGAAAATGAACAATGCCGAAAACAGGGCGAAGACTATATACGGTTTATAAAAGAAGTCGGAAGCCGTGAAGCTCTTACAAGGCGATTCTTTCTCATATTTCAGTATGAGGAATCAAGGCACAGCGATAATGACGATTTTGGTCAGATTTACGGTGTTCTGCAAACGGCAGAGCAAAATGCGAGAACATATTTTTTGCAATGCGGTAATTCGATTATTCAGCCGAAAGATGCCGATGAAGCCGTTGCTGAAATTCTGTATATGTTTTTTAACAAGCGCTCCTGTGTAGACGAACCGTTTTCTTCAAGAGTTGACAGGGTGGTTATTGACACAATGGCGGCAAAAAACAAGGTGATCGGCATTGATCCGATACCGCCGATTAAAACCGTAAATTTTATTGCACCGAGAGGAATTGACCTTGAGCATTACAATTATATCGTAATGGACGGAATGTACTACTCCTTCCTGTATATCAAGGGAAACGGCTTTCCGGGCAGAGTCAGAGCCGGCTGGATGTCCTCAATGATTAACGCGGGCGAAGGCATTGATGTTGATGTTTTTCTGTATCGTGAAGACCGAAGCAGAACGATTGACAAGGTTGCACAGCGTATAAGGCTTAATCGAACAAAGCTTAAAAGTATGCAGGACACAAGCACCGATTATGAAGAACTGACAAACTCCATACAGTTGGGATATTTTATAAAGAACGGCATTGCAAATTATAACGAGGATCTGTTTTATATGTCGGTGTTTATAACGATATCCGCAAAAACCTATGAAGAACTCCTTTGGCGCAAACAACAAATGGTTGATATGTTAAAGTCAATGGATATGTATACAAGCGACTGTCGGTTTCAGCAGGAAAAAGCGTTATGCTCTGTTATGCCGTTTCTGAAAATGGATTCTTCACTTGAAAAGAAATCAAGACGAAATGTTCTAACAAGCGGTGCTGCGTCAACCTATATGTTCACTTCCTTTGAAATGTCAGATGATACGGGTGTTTTGCTTGGCGTTAACCGCCATAATAATTCTTTGTGCATTGTGGATTTGTTCAACACGAAGAAAAACAAAAATGCCAATCTGACACTGCTCGGAACAAGCGGGGCGGGAAAAACCTTTACTATGCAGCTTTTAGCCCTCAGAATGAGAATGAGAGGAATCCAGTGTTATATCATTGCCCCGATAAAAGGTCATGAGTTTCGCAGAGCGTGTAATAAGGTCGGCGGTCAGTATATTAAGATTGCTCCGGGTTCTCCGCATTGTATCAATGTCATGCAAATACGGCATACAACTTCCCCTGCAATGGATCTGATTGATGAAATGGATTATTCGGAAAACAATTCTATGCTTGCCTCAAAAATTCAGCAGCTTATGATATTCTTTTCATTGCTTATTCCCGATATGTCAAATGAAGAAGAACAAATGCTGGATGAGGCGCTTATAAAAACATATGCAGATTTCGGTATCACACACGATAACGATTCCGTGTATGTTGATAAAGATGCAAATCTTCCGGTATTAAAAGAAATGCCGATACTCGGAGATTTGCATAAAAATTTGCTTGATAATCCGATGACGCAAAGGATTGCGATTATCGTAAGTCGATTTGTAACGGGTTCGGCGCAGTCATTCAACAGACAAACAAATGTTGACCTGTCAAATAAATATATAGTGCTTGACCTGTCGGAACTGAAAGGAAAGCTTCTCCCTGTCGGAATGGTAATAGCTCTTGATTATGTATGGGATAATGTTAAGGCTGACATAACAAAGAAAAAAGCTATTATGATTGATGAAATCTGGAAGCTTATCGGAGCATCGTCAAGTAAAGAGGCGGCGGAATTTTGTCTTAATATTTTCAAGACAATCCGAGGTTTTGGCGGCGCCGGTATTTCAGCATCACAAGACCTTTCGGATTTTTTCAGTATGGAAGACGGCAAATACGGCAGAGCTATTATAAATAACTCCAAAAACAAGATTATTCTGAATCTTGAACCTGATGAAGCCAGATATGTTCAGGATGTTCTGAAGCTTACAAAAAGCGAGGTTCGTTCCATTACGCAGTTTGAACGGGGCGAAGCACTGATACACTCGAACAATAACAAAGTTCCGGTTATTATAAAAGCCTCCAAGCAAGAACAGGAAATGATAACAACAGACCGTGCCGAGCTTGAAACTATTCTTAAAAAGCGGCAGGCTGAAAAAACGCATTCCGAACAGAATACGCATTAAGGTAAAAATACGCATAAAGGTGGTGATAAAAATGCTATTGGAAGATGAAAAATATGTGGTAAAGTGGCTGTCGCAGTACGGGACATTACCGAGAAAACAAATCGTTCAAATGCTGCAAAAGCCGCCGGACACTGCGAAAAAGATTATAAATAATCTAAAACGGCAACTCAGAATATCGGAAATCGGCGACGGATATTATCTTGCACTTGATCCTATGAGCAAGCCGGATCAGAGAGTTATCCTTGCGGTATGGGTTTTGCTCCAATATATTGACAAAGTGGAACCTATGGCACATTATCCGGCTGTTTATCCGTCTCAGATATTTTTTCTGAAAGATAATGTCGGATATGAAATTGTAACTCTTTATGACGGCGAAGAACATTTGCTAAGGCTGCTGCGCCCCGAAGACGATCTTAAATATATCATCATAGTTCCGACAATTACAATGGCGGCAAACTTGAAACTGCCGAAAGCTCCGTGCATATTTGCAACGGTAGATTATAACGGCCGTGACGAACCCGATATTACATTTTATTCTGAGGAGGCGATAAAAAATGATATATAACAGCTTTGGCGATTCGCTGAAAAGGCTCGAAAGAAAACTGAAAATTATCGGAAGCACGATTGAAAATGTTCGTGCTTTTTTTGATTGCGGAAATACCTATCAGATGTACGAACACGCATTAAAGCTTGAAGAACAAATGGAACAGGCTGTTCTTTTAAGCAGAACGCTTCCTGCCTACACCGGGAAACCGCTTGCACAGGCTGAGGTCAGCAACATTGAACGGCTTAATATTCCTCTGGAAATCGGGTTTACGAAAGAAGGCTGGTTTTCACTGAGAATACCGGCGCTGCTCCCAAAAAAATCAGAAGGCTCTGCCGAGTATGTGCGTTCTTTCCTCTATCCGGCAATGAAAGAGTTTTTTGAAGAGCTTGCCCCGGTTCGGTATACAGACTGTATTTTGATATATCGGCATGTATATGATGAAAAGCGGCCGGAACGCCGGATGCGCGATCATGACAATATTGAAATAAATATGGTTTCGGATATTGTCGCTATATATGTTATGCCGGACGACGGACCGGAAATCTGCTCACATTATTATTGCAGTGCGAAAGGACAGACGGACAGAACAGAGGTTTATGTACTGCCCAAAAGTGAATTTGCGGTGTGGCTTACAACAGAAAATTCTATGCCTGATGAGGGGGTGAAACTTTATGAAAGCCCCATTTTTTGAAAAGAAAAACATATGTAAAAAACCGAAAATTCCGCCGAGAAAAAAGGACATATCTTTTGATAGGCACAAAAAGCGCATAAATACTGAGATTCCGGAGGATTTAGAGAGCCGAAATTCCGACAAAGAGAGCAGTCATGTTGTCGGAAAATTCTCCGATTCGGGAGGTGGAATAAATGATACACTTCCGCCCCGGCAGTCATGCGTATGACATCGTTTCCGTCATCGGAATAACAGGTGAATTTCCTTACCGTTCCGTCAGGCTTTTTGGTAATGCACGAACATACAATGTGCTTATCGGAAGATTGTGTGAGGTACAAACCTTTCGTGATTACAATTCCGGAGATGAGATGACCTGTCGGCTTTTGACCGTTACAGGGAAGTCTTTTGGGAAAACTGTCAGACTGTATAAGGCGGCAATTCCCATACTGAGATGGATTTCACCATACGCAGAGGAGAATTATTTATGTGCATCATGGAATCACGGATTTCCTGGCGACATCTCCCATACTGAACGCAATCACAGAGTTGCCGAGGCTGCAATTATGTGCATCCGAGCCGGAATTAAGTCAAGACCTTATGAGTTACCTAAACTGCAGAATGAGGTTATAAAAAGAATGGAGTTTAATCAGCCCTCGTTTTATTTTGCCAAGAGCTTGAAGCATATCGGTCAGACTGAGATGAATAAAACAATGTTTACCCGGATTGCAGGGGCAATTTTTATCAATCATAATTGCTATGCTGTATATAACACCCGCAATGCAGTTATGAAATGGAATGGTATGGGTGAATTCAAGACGCTGCACAGTTTAATTGAGGTCGCCAGATTGAATGCCGGTGTTTCACAAATTGACACAGCGATACTTTTCGGTGAGTCTTACAAAACGGCATATAAGACAATGCTGGAAAATCAAAAAAACAGGCGCCTTGAATTTCGTTTCGACGGAATATACAGACATATTCATTTTGTTCCCATGAACGAGTTCGGAATAAGACTTCTGAAAATCTTGATTCTCCCAGACCGAAAACAGAAATTGCTTGATTTATTGTTTGAGCCTGAATGCCGGTCAAATGATTTGGGAGCGTTTGAGTATGACGCATATATAAATGGCGTTTATGTGCTGTCTTTCTTGGATAGTGATATTGCACGCCTTATGCGTTTTAGCGAAGTGAGAAGTTATCGAACAGAGATGCTTGAGGTACTCTGTTTTCCTGAGCAGGTTGAACTTATAAAAAATTATCTTGGTTCTGATGTCAGTATCAAGACAATCGGACTTGAACAAATTGAAGATGCACTTAGCGGAGGTGATGCCAATGGATAATGAGAAAAAGCGGCGAATTGTTATTATCGCTGCTGTCATACTGGGAATTTTGGGACTTACTTATCTCGGCGGAATGATTGGACAGTTCATGGATCATTATAAAACTTGGCTCGAAGCAGGCGGTGTCGGCGGTAATACCGAAATGAAATCCGTCAATTTCAGTCCGCTTGCGTGCATACCGCAGGCATTTACCATAAACGGATTAAAAGGAATACTCGGTATCATTCTCGCAGCTGCGGGAATTTTTTTGTATGTCAAATTTCACGATAAATTTGACGGCAAAGAAATAGATCCGAGAGGGTTTGCAAAAAGCAAAACGGGTGCTTACGGCACGGCAGGCTGGATGTCCGAGACTGACATGAACGAAGTGTTGGAGATATTCCCTGTTGAAAAGGCCGGCGGAGTTATTTTGGGTGAATATAAGGGAAAAGCTGTTTGTATGCCGAAAGATACAAGGTTCAACAGGCATATAGCAATCTTCGGTGCATCGGGAACAATGAAATCAAGGGCTATAATCCGTAATGCATTGTTTCAGGCGATAAAAAATTCCGAGTCTGTGGTAATCACCGATCCGAAATCCGAATTGTATTCCGATACGGCAGACCTGTTCAGAAAAAACGGTTACGAAGTTAAAGTATACAATCTGGTCAACCCTGAGCATAGTGATTCATGGAACTGTATGTCAGACTTAAACGGAGATACGCTTATGGCTCAAACTTTGACCAATGTCATTATCGGAAATACGAGTTCGGGCAAGGGCGACCACTTCTGGGATAACGGCGAGGGCAACTTACTCAAGGCTCTTGTTTTATATGTGGATCTGGATAAAACCCGAACCGAACAAGAAAAAAATCTTCCCGCAGTATATCAGCTCTTAACCCGTCATACGGAAAGACAATTGACGGCATTGTTTGAAAAGCTGCCAATGGATCATCCGGCAAGAGCGCCGTTTAACCTGTTTGCTCAATCGAGTGATACAGTCAAATCAGGAATAATACTGGGACTTGGCACGCGGCTTCAGGTTCTCCAGAATGAGTCTGTGAAAAACATAGCTACCGAATCGGATATTGATTTAACCGCACCCGGAAAGAAAAAATGTGCATATTTTATGATACTGAGCGATCAGGACGCAACAATGGCGTTCCTCTCATCGCTCTTTTTTTCATTTATGTTCATCAGACTCTCAAGGTATGCAGACTCACGCCCCAATCAATGTTGCGATGTTCCAGTCAATCTGATATTGGATGAATTTAACAATGTCGGGCGTATCGGCGGCGCTGCGGACGGAAGTGATTTTGCACGCTCGCTGAGTGTTGTCAGATCGAGACAAATCCGAGTTATGCTCGCAGTGCAGAGCTTGGGACAGCTCCAGAACAGATATCCGAACAATCTCTGGTCGGAAATTGTGGGCAACTGTGATATCCAGCTGATGTTAGGCTGTACCGATGACTTAACTGCCGAGCATTTCTCAGACCGAAGCGGAGATATGAGTATCCAGATTGATACCACCATGACGGTTCGGCAAACCATTGCGGTAGCTCAGGTGATACCCCAGTACCGTCATACCGAGGGGCAAGGCCGACGAAAGGTACTTACTCCCGATGAGGTGCTGCGGCTGCCGAACACACAAATGCTTTGCATTATCAGAGGGTGTAATGTGCTGAAACTCGATAAGCTTGATTATACCAAGCACCCAATGGCAAAGCAGATAAGTAAAATATCCGTGATGGACTATTCTCCAAACACGCATAAGAACGACATGCATGTCGAAATCATTGATGGAGATGCTCATAAAAGTGCCGATTTGTCAGACTCGGAAAAAAGCTGTGTTAATCCTAATCAGAATGCTGACATGGTCCATGAAGAGCCGCAGCAAGACGCTGTTCTCCAAGACTCAGAAACCGCACGGCAAAATGCATTGCCGGATTGCGAATGCGCACAAAAATCTAACGAAGAAAAAGCTGTTTCCACCAAACCGACAGAAAAGAAACGATTATACAGTTCGGCGAAACCGCCGGACGACTTTTAGTTATATTCTCTTCCGTTAAAATCGGAAGTTTATATATAAAATTATGAAACCTTAAAGGAGGTAAAATTTATGCCAAGGAAGCAAACACGCGCAATTGCTGAACCGACCGAAATTCAAACTCAGTCTGAGAAAATGAACGATACTCAGGCTGCGGGCATCAGTGAGGGGGAAAATTTTCCCCAGACCGATTCTGAAAACACCGATTCTCAAAGAATTCATGATGAAGACGGCGCTAATGTCGATGGAAGCGAAGCAATTTCTCAGACCGAGCCTGAAAGCAGCGATATTTCGCCGCGGAATGCCGTCCCGGGTTCCGAAGACACTAAAAATTCAGATGTTCTCCAAACTGACTCGGAAATCAACGCTGATTTTGAAGATTCTTCCCCGGGTAACATGTCATCCCATGAAAAAACCGAAGAATCCAAGACCGAGAAGACCGGCAAAGCTGAAAACGCCGAAGGCGGAACAACTGTATCTCAGTCTGATAAACCGAATACGGACAGCTTGGAAAATACGGATGACGCAGCAAAGATTATTAAAAAAGCAAGCACAACAATAAAGCGTGCCAGGCGGACTCCCGTAATCGCTATTGATGAAAGGCTTGTTGCCCAGACCGACGAGGAAAAGCTCAGAGATAACCTCATCGACCTTGTAGAGTCCTTGAAATCAAATGTATTGTTAAGCGGTACGGTCCAGGGCGTCGAACAATCGCCCAACAATCCATATTCTCTTGCAGTCATTTATCACGGTGAGTTCAAAATCTTAATTCCTGCAAACGAGTTTATGGAAGAACCCGATGATACTCATGACCAACCAAAAGAAACGGTTCTCAACTATATGATGACAAGACGAATGGGCGCTGAGGTCGATTATGTTATCAAGGGTATTGACGCAAATGCAAGAATTGCGGCTGCGAGCCGACTTGAAGCAATGCGTATAAAACGCAGACAGTATTACTTTGCAACAGACCGGGACGGAAACAACATAATTCATTCCGGGATCAATGCTGAAGCCAGAGTCGTATCCGTCATCCGTGCGGGAATATTTGTTGACCTTTTCGGTCTGGAAACATATATCCCGCTGAAAGAGCTGAGCTATCAGAGATTGCTTGATGCGGCATCACAGTTCCAGACCGGTCAGAGAATCCTTGTTAAGATCCTTGAGGTCGAACGGAAAAATCACGATGTTCGGGTTTTGGCTTCGGTAAAGCAAGCAACGGAAAATCCGTATGAAAAAGCCCTCAGAAAATACAGCATCGGCAATAAATATGTCGGCACTGTCAGTCTGGTAGATACAAACGGTGTATTCGTAGCTTTGGACGGCGGAATTGATTGCCTTTGTGCATATCCGAAAAGAGGCCGCCCTCCAAGAGGTGCGAGAGCAACGGTCCGTATTATCGGTATCAATTATGAGGCGAACAGAATTTGGGGTGCCATAACCCATATCTCTGCTCCAAGATGATTTTTAGTGGCAGAAAGGAGTGCGTGTATATGTCATTAAATGAAGAACTCGGCACTAAAGAGCAAAAGAAACGAAAAGAAATCGCTGCTCATACAAGAGCGATGATACTTAATCAGTTAAATGTTCATGATGAAGATGAAAGTTCTATTATGACTGATTATAGAAATTACTATTTGCAGATTTCTTTTTCGGAGCTGCATCCGCTGATGGTATTTTGTCTTGCAAAAGGCCTTAAATCACCGAGTACAGCGAAGCAAAAGCAGATGACCAATGAATTGAACCTTAAAAGTATTCTCGGCAGCCACGCCATCAATGATGAAGTTGGCTGCTATTCTTATAGGGCAACTCATTGGCTTGATGAAGAACTTACCCCCTCGCGCTTTTTTGAAATTCTTAACCGCTGTATAGATGAAGCGGATAAGGGTTACTTAAAAATTGAAATATAGGAAATTAATGGGTTTTACGCTATATTGTAATATTAATTAAAATTCAGATAATTAACTAAATAATTTGGAGGAATTTAAAAATGAGTAAAAAAACAAAACACAGCTTAAAATTCAAGTCGGTAATATCGGCGGTTTTAACAGTCATCATGCTTGCCGGGACTTTGCCGACTATGAGCGTATTTGCGGCACAAAAAAGCGACTATGAAGATCCGGCTGACAACTGGCTCAAAACAAACAGCAGAACAAACGAACTGGATATGAACGCAACGGTTACATATGAAACGCAGTGGTGCCCGGTTTGCAACAAGCATACAACAGTGATGACATATCGTGTCCCCGAATATACAAAGTCAGGACAAACTGCGTTAAATCACGGTGTTAAATGGTCGGACGGATATGATCTCAATGGCACAGTTAAGGGTAATACAGACAGCGGTACGCCGGGGGTAGACGCAAGCTATACGGGGTATCATTTCACAAAATCTGTATGCCAAAACTGCGGTACCATCAACTCTGTTGACGGAACGGGCGCATATAACTTCAACAATAATGTTTATGGGTTGAACTCCTGCGACCATAACTTTTTTATTGATTTTGATAATACAACCTATGAACAATATAACAGCCATCAGCATACAACCATATTGAAGAAGGGCGAATACTGCCAATTCTGCAAAGGCACCTATGCAAAAGCAATAAGGCAGAAGGAAACTCATAATCTTGACAGCGTGATTGATGGGCAGATAGGAAATAACCGTTTTTATTTGCAGGAGGAATGTGAAGATTGCGGATATAAAACAACAGAGTATATAACCGCAAAATCCGTGGTTACATCATATTACGGAAACGCCGATAACAAACCCCATACCGTAACCGTCAGTGATTTATCTGACAGCGGCGTACATACGAGTATTCGCTACGGCACATCTGCCGGAAAATGCAACCTCACCTCTGCGCCGAACTATACCGACGCCGGATATTATCCTGTTTACTATGAAATCTCATATAAGTATCAGGGCGAAACAATGACGGAAAACGGTGTATCGTATGTGTGGCTGCTGGAGGACAAAAAGGACGATAACAGTGGCGGAACGATTATCGTACTTCCGCCCGAAAAGCACGAACACGATTATCGTTATCTCGAAACCGTTGCTCCCTCTTGCG
>ERZ1034952.1496-NODE-1496-length-18842-cov-27.056262_pt1 | contig 18842 bp, 7 predicted proteins | sample MGYA00520625_ERZ1034952 | MGnify/ENA primary metagenome ERZ1034952 (study PRJEB33766, sample SAMN09781773) | gut metagenome | biome: gut microbiome | host: Homo sapiens | place: Madagascar | study: EMG produced TPA metagenomics assembly of the PRJNA485056 data... | reverse complement strand
CATCGAGCCCCAACTTGACAATGCCGACGCGGGGACGCGTCGCCCCCAGGTGAGATTGCGTTGCCCCCAGGTGAGGACGCGTAACCCCTAAGTGATACACACAAAAAAATTTTTCATGAACTTGAAATCCCTCTACTACATATTGTCCACATTGCTGCTCATGGTCTGTACCATGGGCTTTTGGTCGTGTAGCAAGGATAGTGTGGAAGAGGTGGACAATGTGGCTAAGAACGTGTGCTTTAAAGTGGAAGTGCGCACAGGTGGCTATGGAGCAGGAACTCGTGCGACTGGACCGTCTAAAGATGATGGTACGCTGGCTGACGATGAGAACGAACACGCGGTCTATAACGCTACGCTCTTTATCTACCAAAATGATAAAGGCATAAATGGAGCAGCCGACACTCCTATATTATATAGTGTCTACCTACCCAACTTCTCAAAGGACACAGAACACTCTTCTGCCTACGGAGGCGTGTACACTTCGTCCGTGGTTGATACGCGCTACTCCATTCCCGCAGGTGACTATCATGTGATTATCGTTTGTAACATGGGACGCCTCACGGCCAACACCTTGGGCGACGTGCAACAGATGACGACCGCCAATGCCACCTTCGGCACGCTACAACAGCCCGAAACTTGCTCAACCTTTGCCATGTCGTCCTCCAACGACAAGTCAATCCATATCGAGGGCCGCTCCAACATGGCTAATGTAAAGGACGGCGTATTGGTCGAGATGAAAGCCGACGTGCAACGCTTGGCCGCACGCATCGACTTCTCAGCAGGTGGAAAGGGAAAATGGGTCAGCGAGGTGGTCAACACGGCAGGAGGTGATCAGAAGCTTGAAGGCTACAAATATACCATTGGTACAGAACCGAAGGCCGACTACTTCTACTTGACGGGGGTGACGCCTATCAATCTACTCAATAGTGAGGAGTACGTATTGAAGCGCGTTACCGAAGACAAGACGTTTAATACCATTCAATACTTGGGCAAGGAGTTGCTCAGCTCTGACGGCAACGCAGCGAACTATGTAGTCGACCCTTACATTCATCAAAAAAGCCCTTCAAGCAATGCTTTAGGGCTAAGCTACACCAATAGATATGAAGAAATGAAGTCCAACTTTGCAGCCTGCAACAGTGGGTTGAACAAGATAACGCAGATAACCAACGGCGCCCCCAACTGTTACACCGATGCTACGGACGGCTTGACGTATAAGAGACTCGTCTATGCGAAAGAGAACACCATTACCATAGGTGCTAACAAAGAGGCTTACGTTACGGGCTTGCTCTTTACGGGCTATTACAAGAAGGCTGGCGAAACTGCTGTACAGAAGACATACGAATACTTCATTCGCCATACTGACCCATACAACTCTAACTCTGATGCCTTGGCCATGAAATATGGCATCGTACGCAATCACGTTTACCAAGTACGCATCAATAGCGTAAGTTCTATGGGCTTAATCCTCATTCAAGTGCGCGACTGGATTCCTATCGTGGCACCTGATATTGACCTGTAGGAAATGTGCAAATGTGAGAATGTGCAAATGCTTTTTTAATGTGCAAATGTGAGAATGTGCAAATGTGCAAATGAATGAATGCTTTAAAAGATCATTTACACATTAGCCAATCGCAGCAATAAAAGGCGTCCATTTGCACATTTGCACATTCTCACATTTGCACATTAACTCAGCATTTGCACATTTCCTACGCATTTGCACATTTCCTACGCATTTGCACATTCTCACATTACCCCTTTTCCTTTTATGAAACTCTTATACCTTCTTATTCCCCTACTACTCTTCTCCGCCTGTTCTAACGAAATAGGCGACGACATAAAGCGTGGGCGATCCACGGTGCGCATTGAGCTGCAACAAAGCGACCCGACGGCTGTGGCGCAAAACAAAACGCGGGCCTCGTTCGGCGGTAGCTATCACGACGCGGGCGATGACATTCACAATGCTTACGTCGTGATGTACAACAACAACATCGCAGTGAAAAAGGTGGAACGTATCATCAACGTACCTGCCGACGCTGGCGAAACGGAATACAAGAGCAAGCAGGTGACGACTATCACGACAGAAAACGGCGATTACTTGTTCTATAACTTTGCCAACCGCGGCGCTGACTTCGTTACAATCCCTGCCACCCCCGATCCTAATACGCACGAGGTGAAATCACTCAGCCTTGACGGCCTTACCTTTACCGTTGGCAGTCCGTTGCCTGAAGGGTTAGATACGAAAGCGATCACTTGCGACTATAACAACTACGAGATACCCAAAGAGGGCATTCCGATGAGCGATAAAAATGAATTCACCATTGACAAGGACCAAACTATCACGCTCATGCTCTATCGTATGTTGGCCAAGATGCAGTTTGCCTTTAACAACCGTTCGAATTCTGCCTTTCGCATTCGCGGTTTGAAAGTGGGTAGCATTACCAAGGGCAATACTCAGATTTACTTGCTTCCCCCTAAGAACCAAAACAACTTGATCAAGACTAACTTCACGGGATTACAACACACCACCACTGACGTTGACGTATTTACAGCCACAGCCGACAAGCCTCCCGTCGTAATCAAACCTAACACATCAAACAATACTTCCTTTAATAATCTCTATATCAACGAGAGCGAGGCCAGCACCGACGGACAGTCCTTTCCCCTCACCATAACCATGGACCGCTCTACCGACGGTGGCACAACTTGGAAGGAAGACTCACGCCATGCGCTCATTCAGCTCACGAGCATTCCACGTAACAACGTGGCCATTGTCAACGTCAACCTAACGGACTTTGTCTTGAAGCTCGAAGCCAGTGCCTACGCGCCCATTGGCGGCTATCCCGCTTACGTGGTCGAACAGAATGACGACTTCTACGCTTACTTCTCAGGAAGTGGCGACTTTGAACTCCGCCCCACACTCTATGAGTATGTCGACCGCGAGCACCCTGAGCGTTACATCAACCTCAACGACAAAAGTCGTGTGACGAATTATTCGCTCACAGTGCTCGACCCACAAGGTATCTTTAGCAGTCAGCCTGCATTTGATACCACAACGGGTGAAATCCTCGGCACCCTTGCCGAAGGCAGAACAGGCACCGCCACCGTGCGCCTCAACCTGCAACTCGTCATTGGTAGCGCTACACAGAATTATACGCGTACGATTTATATTGTTAGTAATTAGTTTTTTAGTTGACAAGTTAACGAGTTGACTAGTTAACGAGCAGGTTACCTTTAAAAATACCTACTCACTAACTCATCAATTGAAACTAACTTACTTGTCAACTCGTTAACTTGTTAACTCGTAAACAAAAGAAACCCCGTTAACTAAGAAGCAAAAACCTTGTAGACATGAAACGTTTGTTTACACTCCTTCTCTTGATTCTTTCATTGGGAATGCAGCCTATCTGGGCAGCAGACGACCCAACATACACTTACATCCAATTCTCGGGCAACGGGCGCACCGTCTTGCTCGACACTGATGGGGCACTCTCGGTAGTAAACGCTACCGAGAATGCCCCTTCTGGCTCTGGCTATCAATGGACGCTTGAAGCTGCACCCAATACCACGACATCAGAAGTTGTACTCAAAAGCAAAGCAGGACACTATGTGGTGTACAACACGACGGATAATTCCTTCACGACGACTACCGATGCCACCACAGCCACTGCCTTTACGAAAAGTACTAACACGTATTACAGTGCCACGGCTGGCAGCGACCGTTACGACCTCAGCATTAGCAGTCTAACGGGGAAAAACGCTTTGGCCGTGAAGAATGGACAACTCACCCTCGCCGTGACTAATTCACGTTACAGCACGGTGCGTTTGGCTACCACCATTAGTGGCCCGAACGTTAACCCCATGGTTAGCACCACGGGCGATGAGCATTGGTACTATATGGAACTCTTGCTCAGTGGTTCGGAGTGCATCAAAGATGCTGCCAAGAGTGGCGACAAACTTATCAAGACAGCCACACCCAACATTAAGTACTTAAATGCCTACATGTGGAGCCTCGTCGAGGCCAACGACCAAGGCGACGTGTACTTCAAGAGCAAGGCTGGCAACTACATAGCCCAACTCGACGGCACGTTCCAATACATTACCTCCGACGAGAGTAAACGCAATAGCAGCGGACAGTATCAAGTGTGTGATGTGGCCGACCAACGAGATTATGCTGGCACCTTTATCGTTAAAAACCAAGGCACAACCAAGTTCATCAACCCCTACGACAGTAATAGTAAAGATATAGGTATGGGCAGCTTCATGAACCCTGCTGAACGTATGCGCTTTATCGAGACCGACACGCGCTTGCTCACTCAGCCCCACGTCATTCAATTCACCGCACAAGGAGCACAGGCGCTTTACGATAGCAATACGAAAAACAACGTAACCGTCAAGACACCTGCTGATGACGACAATGCTGACGGCTACACTTGGCAATTCGAAGCCATTGCGGGCCAAACCGATGCCTATGCTTTGAAGAGCAAATTGGGGCACTATCTAAAATATACTGACAACGCGTTCAGTACTACAAGCAATGCTGACGAGGCCGTTGCCCTCTTCCCCCTTGGCAACGACTACGATCCTTACCATACGCGCATTTCCCTCACCTTGGCCAACGATGCTACCAAGGCGATTGGCTATAAAGACAATGTCCTCTATCTGAGCGATGCTGCTGCCTCGCTCTATACCGTTACGCGCATGGTAGAAAGTACAGCGCAGGTCGTTGGTACGGCATTGCCCAAGTTTTCTACCATCAACGATACCTATTATTATAAACTCCAATTCAAGGCCAACCACGCTGGCGACGACCGCCTCACTCTCACCGCCAATGGCTATGACACACCGACAGTCAACACCGAGGCGAACCCTGCTAACATTAATCAGAACTGGATACTGAAAACCGCACTCAACCCTAAAGCCAAAGAGGGCGACTTCTACTTGCTCAACCAAATGGGCGAATACTTGTGTTACGATGGGTCGAAATTTGTCATTCGTCCACAATATGACGAAAATTCTACCACCGTCTACCGCTTTATGCAAAACGACACGCAACCCACGTATTGGATGATTGACATGCCGCTCAACACAAGCACCAACCACACCATGGGTTTGCGCAACACGGACGTTTATAAGCTCAAAGAGTGTGAAGCCGTTTCGGACTACAACTACCTTTCGTTCAAGCCCTCTACCTATGTAAGCGAATACAATTACTTAGAGTTTACGGGTAACGGCCGCACCGCACTCTTCGAGAAGGACGGCACACTCACGGCTGTAGCTACCACCGAGACGCAGCCCATAGGCGACGGTTACCAGTGGATGAGCGAAACTGCAGAACAAAATGGCATTGTCGTGGGCATGGTCATCAAGAGCAAAGCAGGCCACTACGTTAAGTACGATACGACGACCAAGACCTTCAGCAGCGTGGCCAACAAGGCCGAAGCCTCTATCTTTGTACGCAGCGAGAACACCTACTACACAGCCTCCGCTGGTGCTACGCGCTATAACTATACGCTCTATGGCAACACCGACACGTACAACACACTCGGTGTGAAGAATGGTCAGCTACTGTTGGTACGCCCCAACTCGCGCTATGCTGTGGTGCGCCGCACCACCTCATTGCGCGGTGCTTTGTTCTGCCCCATGGTGAGCACTGACGACAAGCCGTATTACTATCACATCGACCTCCGCACCAATGGCGACGAGCTGCTTCAAGATGCCAACGACGGTGAAGTGTTGCAAAAGACTACTGAGACCCTTCTGCCCTTGAAGGACCTGCGTTGGAGCATTTACGAAGCCAACGACTTGGGCGACGTTTACATCAAGAGTTTCAAGGGACACTATATCTACTGCGATGACACCGACCAACGCGTCACCGCCGACCCATCTGTACGCGATGCTAAAGGCTGCTACCAACTCTGCGATATTGCCGACAACACAGACTCTCGCAGTGACGGCCATTGGCTTATTTACAACTACGCAAGCAAAAAGACAATGGCAGCCTACGGTGTCGATGTAAACAAAGTGGGTTCAAGTGGTTACTACTTCCCCGCCAACCGCGTCCGTTTTACCAACCTTGGCGACACTATCTATCGCTACCTTTTATTCCCCGCTATGGGCATGAAGCCCCTAGTTATGGGATATAACAATAAGGGACTACAACTACACGCCCATACCATTAATAGCCAAGATGACCAACCCGGCCTCTATCAATGGCGCATTGACGGACTCAACATTGGCAATAAGGCGGGCTATTTCATCGCTTATAACGATAAAGACAAAACCTTCGGCGTAACGACCAACAAAGAAGAGGCTTATCAGTTTGAGTTTAGCCGCAACACTTACGAGAACAACAACCTCATGCGCGACAATCTGCTCAGCACCGATGAGCAGCATGCCCTTTGCATCGACGAGGACGGCACCCTCTATTGGGGACAACCCAACACGCGCTACAGTGTGGCCCACTTCCGTTCCTTTCCCCTCGCCCCGAAGTTGCCCGTTAGTTCGGCTAATGGCGTGCATAACCAACTCTACTACTTACAGACGCAAAGCGGCAGTCACTATAACTATACGCTCAATGCTGACAACACGCAGCTTTCGTTGCAACCTGCAGCCACCGACGACTTGCGCCAACTCTGGGTGTTTGTGAACGACGGCCGAGGCACAGGTGACTACTATCTGCAGAGCGCCTATAACCGTGCTTTCTTAAAATACGATGCCACGGCCGAGGCTGGTCAGCAATTCGCTGCTACGACCAACATTGCCGAAGCTACTCATGTGCGCTTGGTCGAGAGCAACACACAACCCAACTATTGGCAATTGCAACTCGTAGGAACGGACGGGAATAGCAATATCATTACGCACAATTACACCAATACTACAGGGGCCTTTGCCCTCACCACACCTAACAACGGCAATAACTTTGTCAACCTCATTGCAGCTGACATTACGCCCGAATTTTATGATGAAGAAGGAGGTACTTATCGCAACCTCCAGTTGAAAGAATTAGACACGCCCTTACAGCTCGTGGCGCAAGAGGACGACAGCGTAACGACCGAAGCCGATAGCAGCACCAATACCGACCACAATAGTTGGAAGAACGTAGGCTCTCGCGAAGACTTTGTCCTACGCAATGCCAATGGCAAATACCTCACTACCAATAGCGAAGGAGCTGTCATCCTTACCGACAAGGAGGCTGAGGCTACCCACTTCTTCCTTTGGCTCAACCACCCCACGGCCGATGGTTACATCACTTGGATGTTTGGTCAACTGCCTGCCGACGGACAAGTGCCCACCGTACCTGACCGCTGCTTGGGCTACGATGAGGCTACCAAGAGCGTGAAGTTGCTGCCTTTCAGCACTTATATCACCGACAAGAAGCATACGCTCTGCTTTACTTTCTCTGCCCCCACAAGTCCAGCCTTAACTACCGATGGATTGACGGGCAAGAACTTCTACTACTTTGTTCACTTCGACAAGTTGGACGACAAGTCGCACAACTTTTACATGAGCGACGGCGACGGCACCAGTGTCGATGCTATTGTAGAAGGCAAACGCAACGTCAACGACCAAATGTGGGCCTTCGTGGGCCCGAGCAAGGAGGACTTCGTGGTGATGAGTAAAGATAAGTATTACCTCTACTTCAATTCGACGAAACTTACCTTCGACGTGACGCACGACCTTTCACTGGCGGCTCACTTCAGTGCCACTTATCGTGCCAACATTGATCGTTATACCTTCACACTCGTTGGCGGAACAGGCACAGAGGGCAAAACCGGTTGGCTACTCGCCAAGAACAGCAGCACCTCCGACCTTGCACTCGACACCGAAGCGAACATGACGGGCAATGCGGCCAAATACTACTACTTGCGCTTTGAAGAGATTGCCCAACCGGAGGACTACTCTAACTACGAGATCCGTCCCAAGCGCTCTTGGTTTGTCAAGTTGGCACACGAGGCACAGACGTCCCCCATGACAGGTTTCATTCAGCGCGATGAAGAGGGCTGGACGATCAATCCCTACACCAAGCGCCCGATGCAAAAGACGAGTACGTACACCATTACGCACTACCTCAAGTGTCAATCTACACACGACCTTTACGTACCGACGTGTATGGTTGGTTCGGCCTCAACGCGTTCACGTGCCTACCAGCGTTGGTATAATTATAAGACGGACGAGGCCGTTAACGACTCCGTACTCTACCTTGGCATCAATAGTAGCCGTAAGTATAGCAACGGACTCGTTGTGGGCGACCGCCTCAACTTCAATGGGGGCTACGGCAGCTTCGTTGATCACTACGTGACGTTCCAAATGCCTGAGAACGTGCCCGATGATTGGGAATACATCTTGGGAGCTGACCTAACGACCTATACCGACTTTGTCGACTACTTTGGCGACAATGGCAATCCACTCTATACGGGCGAGGTGACCAATGACATTGTTGTGCCTACCGACCAAGACTTAATCGAACCGACCGTGACGGGCCGCAACATATTTGTCATTCGTAATGCACGCGCCATTGCCAACCAACTACTCAACTATCGCAAGGGGAGCAAACATTGGTTGGAAGAGAAGACAATTACGTTTCCACGCAAGAAGGTGACGCTCAACCTCTCTACCGTCAACCTCGATATGCAAAAGTCCGACTACTGGTTCTACAAGGCGGCTACAGCAGCTGAGGAAAACCTTCAAAATGCGGTGAGCGGTGGCGGAACGTTGGAAATTGTGATAGACGATTCGCTCGGCACGGGTATCACGAGTATGGGCTTCCAGGCCAATGGTTTGTCATCAGCTTCTGAGCGTGCCATTGGTTTCAAATACCCTGGCGACCCCGATGGCTTTGGCACAGGGGAAGCCAATGCTGACCAATGCGAACTCAAGGTATATGGACGTACCAGTGACGGCATACGTTATCAAATAGCCAAGTTCACCCTCAAGTTCGAAAACGATTTCGAACCCATTCTCTACACCGAAGTAATTGGTAAGAATGCTGACGGTTCGTTTAAGTCCGACCGTTCCCCCGAAGCACTACAAGCCTTGACGGGAAATCCTGTGGCCACCATTACTTTCGACCCCGACCTGTACGACACCTTCCTCACGCCACCTGTGGGCACCAACACGTCCCTTTCTGACTGGGGGCAAGGTGACGGAGCAAATACTACTTATGGCCGCTGCTACCGCTATCCATTCAACTACGACAACACTTCATACTGCTTTGCCCCAGTGAATAACATCTCCGACCAATGTACGTGGGGTAACTACACAATTTCGAAGGAATTCAACAGTTACGATAACCGTGGTCACTTCTATCCTATTAAGAAGTTCTACAAAGACTTCTATATCCAAGGTGCCTACGATGCCACTAACGCAGCCTTTCTCTACATCGATGCTTCCGACCTTCCTGGTCAGGTAGCTTCAATCGACTTTTCAGGTCAGGCCTGTACGGGTTCGCGCCTTTACGTGTCGGCTTGGATGAGTAGTCCCGACCGCAACCAGGAGTCGCCCGCCAACGTAGTGTTCCGCGTAGAAGGCATTACCGAGAGTGGCGATGTCAACACGCTCTATAGTTACTGCCCCGGTGCTATCTTAGGTCAAGCACGTGATCGCACAGGCAAAACGATTAATAACAACATCGATAACAATGGCATCGGTCTGTGGCAACAAGTGTTCTTCAGCTTTATCAACAAGAGTACTATCCCCTACACACGATATCGCTTGACGATTGACAATGCTTGTACCAACACGCGCGGTGGCGACATCTTGATTGACGATATTGAAGTATTCTCACTCAAGCCTTCTGTGCAGTTAGAGCGCAGCACGCCTGTTTGTAGTCAACAGATTACATTGGCTAAGATGACGGCCGACTTTGATGTGATTTTGCAACAATTGGACTTGACCGAGAATGAGGACTTGGACGAAGGCAACCCCAATATGTGGTACTGCCTACTCGACAAGGCCCTCTACGACAAAGAGTTGACGGCTAAAGCCACCGACCCCTCTAACTACACTCCTTCTACCACCGACGTAAGGCGCGCCTTTACAACGGCCTTAGTGGGCGACCCTGCGGTGACAACAGGTCCGGAACGTGCTTTCCGCTACATTGAGTTCACCACCCACTTTAATAACGATGCCTTATTGCCGCCCTACGACTATGCCAAGGCACTGCATGGCATGAATGCGCAACGCTTTAAGGAAACATCTGGTGCGGGTGATCGCCACTTTATCATTAGCGATAAGTTTAAGGGGGCAAATCTTCAGCCGAGACACGAATATTACATTCTGTTTAAGCCGCGCTTCTCGTCCGACCCTATTACGATTAACAATGCAGTCAATGCCTTCGAACTGGGTACGGACTGCTGCATTATGAGTACTTTCCGTACGGGGTCTGCCATTACCGTAGTGGAAGACGGTGATGACGATACGGCTATCGACAATGAAGTACAAACTTGTGCGGGCAAGAGTGTGGCACTCAGCGTGAAGCAAAATGGCACGGCCGACAACGGCACAGAGCCTGAACGCTTGACACAATACGACTGGTGGCGCGATTACGTGGCTGGAGCTTTCACACAGATATATGTCAATACGGCCAACCGTACGTGGCGAGTTATCGACAAGCACGAAGCCCCCATATCGACCGAAATCACGCTGCGCGAAGCGTTGATGACGTTCCGCCACTTCTACCCTACGGCTACGACTGTAGCGACAGCGAAACCTCAAAGTGACGAAGCGTTCGTCTTGACGCAACCGATCATTGACGTGCTCCTGCAACTCACACAGAATACATCAAACAGTGTGGCACCTTTGCTCTTGCTCAACAATACGTGTAACGTATTCATACCTGTGGCTACGCCTAAAGGAGAGATAGAGTACGTTACAGTCATTCCTATTGACCATACCAATGCCGACGGCAACGTGCAGTACTGCTACGACCCTGAACGAATTAGTATCTTGGTCAGTGGCAAAGCACCACAGCTCTTTGACGGACTGAATGGGGCGACTGACACTTACCCCGACCACTTAACGAACATACCTATACGCACCAGTCTGGCAGCCGTAAGCGAGGTGAGAGAACAGATTGCCAAAACCGCCCCCAAAAACGTGCTGCGAATCCCCCTACGCAGGATGGTTACAATCACCAATGGAGCATTGGGTATGCAACACATTCTCCCCTCTGACAGCGACCTGGGAGATGTTTATATCACCGCTACCAACGACCCTAACATGGAGGTGTACAAGACCTTTGCTGGCAACAAGGTGGAAGGATTCCGCACTGTGGGACATGTGAAGGAGTTTGAAGCTCTCTCGGCCAACCCAACGGAGGCGCATGCCGACATTTACTTCCTCAACGACTTCAATCCGCGCGAGGGTTATACTTATACGCTGCGCATTGACTTCCGCGAACGCTTTGCCGCTAAAGATGCTACAGTGTCAACGGCTTGCGACGGTACACTCTTGTTCGACCTCATCATCGTACCGCAGTATGAAGTATGGACTGGTGCTGCAGGTAATACGGACTGGACGAACGATGCCAACTGGGCACGTGCCGATCGCACGGAACTGCTTCGCGATGCAGCCGATGCCCCCGACTACGTGACAAATGCGAAGAATGGTACGGCACAAGGCTTTGCCCCAATGTCGCACACCAACGTGATCGTTACGCCACAGGCGAATGGCCCCTTGCTCTACGCTACGGATTACAGCAGCGCGAAGGGCAATAATTTTGTTCACTTCATCGAACACGAAGGCGATCAGCGCACTGCTACGCCCGACATTGAGTACCACCTCCTGACGCAAAAGCAAGCTACGGAGGGCGGCTTCAACCCTTGCAGTCGCTACGGAACCTATCAGGCTAACAACCTTGTGTTGCAATCGGGCAGCGAACTCCTCCACCCCGAACGCCTGACCTATACGCAAGCGTGGGTAGAATACGCGCTCACTCCTGGCCGTTGGTACACCTTAGGTTCGCCCTTGCAGCATACCTACGCAGGCGATTGGTACGCGCCCACTGACAATGCGCAGCAACTCACGCCTTACTTCGACAACGTAACGTTCAACACGACTGACTACAACCGCTTTGCGCCAGCCGTCTACCAACGCAGTTGGGACAAGGCCAACTCCTTGCTCTACTACCTCACACCTTACTCGGCCGACGCACCGCAACAGGCTACCGTTCAAAACAAGGACGTTTACCAAGCCATCGCATGGAGCAAAACCTTTAACGATGTGCAAACGCCTTATGGCGTAGGTGGTTTCTCGGTGAAGGTGAATGCAAAGGGTGCTTCAAGTACTTATACGCAGTCGCTCTTCCGCCTGCCGAAGGAGGACACCAAATTTGGTTACTACACTACGGCGCAAGCTACTGATGGTAAGGAGTATACTGTCGACCGCACGAAGAGTCATCGCCTTATCGCTGACCAGCTGAACGAGGCGAGCCGCACGATTACGCAGACGCTCACGAATAAGAACACGGCTAACGCTTACTTCTTAGTGAGCAACCCATTTACGTGCGGACTCGACATGAACAAGTTCTTCTCTACGAATGCCCCTGAGCTCGAAGGTGCAAAGTATTGGTTGCTCACGGCTGACGGACAGTTGGGTGTGATGCAGAATGCTGACGATAAGCAGTGGATAACTGTCAATGATGCCACGGCCACAACGGCTCAAGGCGTCCTCGCTCCAGATCAAGGTTTCTTTGTGAAAGCTGCTCACCCCACGGGTAGTCTCTCGCTCCGCTTTACGGCAGACATGATGACGAGTGCCAAGGCCGTAGGTAGTACCCTACGCGCTCCGGCTCGCCGCCAACCGTTAGGTGGTTCGCTACGCACCTTGCGCATTCGTGCCGCTCGAGGTGGACTGCGAAGTGAAGCTATTGTCGTGAAAGACACCGAGGCCAACAACGACTACCAACCGTCTGAAGACCTCGAAGCGCTCGTTGACAATGCTTTGGCCGATGTACCGACGGTTTATACCTTGGCGGGCACACAGGCCAGCACAATCAACCGTCGCCACACGATGTTCCGCGTTCCCTTAGGCATTCTGAGCAACAGTGATGCACCGACGCGCCTCACCTTCATGGGGCTGAATGAGTTCAACGAAACGCTCTCGCTACTCGACGAACAAACGGGACTCGTCACACCGCTCACGCTCAGTACGGGAGCAAAGACGGATAGCGTATCGTTGGAGGTGTCAGGCAATGCAGTAGGTCGTTACTACATCTTGTCTTCGGCCGAACCTACGCCTGACGATTTGGCTTCGCTGACGCGTCCGCTAATTCAAGTTGACAATCAGCGCCTCGTCATCACCTCCTCACCCGCTCACCCTTTGACGCACGTCGAAGTGGTCGATGCCGCTGGCCGTGTGCTTTACCAGATGAAGCCTTTCACCTCTTCGCTCCGTCTCAAACTGCCACAAGGCATCTACGTAGTCGAAGCGCGCACCGACGAGGGCAAAACGGTGAACAAGGTGACGATGCCTTGTTAATGTGCAAATGTGCAAATGTGCAAATGTGAGAATGTGAGAATGTGCAAATGGTTGCCTTTACTTACTGAGTTTTTATGAACACTTACTTAGTCTTCAATCTTTAACTCTGTAAATAAAGGCAACCATTTGCACATTTGCACATTCTCACATTTGCACATTAACTCAGCATTTGCACATTAACAAAGCATTTGCACATTAAATAAATATCGTACATTTGCAGCAAAACAATCTCATTATGAAGCATCAAGCTATAAAAGAACTGCCTTATGGTGTGTCGAACTTCGTCACAATCGTTGAGGAGAACATATATTACGTGGATAAGACCATGTATATTCCCATGCTTGAAAACGAGGCACGCAATCTTTTCTTCATACGTCCACGACGCTTTGGCAAGAGCCTCTTCTTAGGCATGCTTCACGCCTACTACGACTGCCGCACAAAGGATAAGTTTGAGCAGTGGTTTGGTAAGCTGTGGATTGGCCAACACCCCACGCCTAATCAAGGACGATATCAAGTACTGCACCTTGACTTCTCACAAGTGGGAGGAAGAATTGAAAAGCTGGAAGAGAACTTCGATAGTTATTGTCGTGTTGTATTTGACAGTTTCGTCGACATTTATGAAGACTATTACACCGACGACTTTGTCAAAAAAGTAAGAAGTGCAGCAACAGCGGTCGACAAACTTACCCTCATCAACGATGAATCGAAAAAGTACGAGTACCCTCTCTACCTCATCATCGATGAGTACGACAACTTTACCAACACCGTGCTCAACGAGCAGGGTGAGGACGTATATTGGAGCATTACCCATGCCGAAGGCTTTTATCGCGACATTTTTAAGAAGTTCAAGGGGTCATTTGACCGTATCTTCATCACAGGCGTAAGTCCTGTTACGCTCGACGACGTGACCAGCGGCTTCAACATTGGTTGGCATATCTCTACGAAACCTGAGTTTAACCAAATGCTCGGTTTCTCAACTGAGGACGTGCATGCTCTCTTCAGTTATTACAAAGCGTCGGGTGCCATTCGCCCAGACTGCAACATTGAAGCTGTGATTGACGAGATGAAGCCTTGGTACGACAATTACTGTTTCTCAGAAGATGCACTCCACACGCAAAGCCGCGTGTTCAACTGCGATATGGTCCTCTACTACCTACGCAACTATATCAGCCGTGGCGAAGGGCCAAAGGAGATGATCGACCCGAACACCAAGACGGACTATAATAAGATGAAGCGCCTCATACAGCTTGATAAGTTGGACGGTGATCGCAAAGGCGTCATTCGCACCATTGCCGAAACAGGAGAGATTACTTGCAACCTCTACGAGACTTTCCCCGCACACCAAATCACCAACCCTGACATTTTTCCAAGTCTCTTGTTCTACTACGGCATGCTCACCATTAAAGATACGTTGGGCAGTTTGCTGGTGCTCAGCATCCCCAATAACAACGTGCGCAAGCAGTACTATGGTTTTCTGTTAGAGGAATACCAAGAGGTCAACCACATCAATCTCAACGAGATCTCTGTACTCTTCACTTACATGGCACTCCAAGGCAAGTGGCAAGATGCACTCAACTACATGGCTGAAGCCTATGCCAAAGTATCGTCTGTGCGCGACGGCATTGAGGCGGAACGCAACCTACAAGGCTTCTTTATGGCTTACCTCAATCTCAACGCTTATTATTACACCGCGCCTGAGTTGGAGTTGAATCACGGATTCTGCGACTTCTTCCTCCTACCCGACTTGACGCACTACGCTACAAAGCATAGCTACATTCTCGAACTCAAACTATTGCACAAAGGCGACACCGAAGCCACCGCACAAAAGCAATGGGACGAGGCCGTCACGCAAATCAACGCTTACGCCCAAGCACCTCGCGTCGAGGCCTTGCGCCAAGGCACACAGCTGCACAAAATCATCATGCAGTTTGACCGACACCAACTGCACAGAATGGAAGAAGTGCGTAGTTAATGTACAAATGTGAGAATAACGTAATGTTTTTTATAACTGCGCGTACAAAGGCGACCATTTGCACATTAGCATATTAGCTCATTCCCAAAACTTTTGCATAACTTTGCACACTCGCTTTTTATAAATGACAACCGAATATTGATAACAATATATGGATATTGACTTTGTAATAACATGGGTCGACATGAACGACCCTACGTGGCAAGCCAAATTTTCAAAATATTCAGGCAACAAAAATAACACAAAGAATGGGGTCTGTGATGCTCGCTTCCGCGACTACGGCTTCTTAAAATATTGGTTTCGAGGGGTAGAACAATTCGCCCCCTGGGTGCGCAAAATACATTTTATAACCGACGGGCAAAAGCCTGAGTGGTTAGATGAGTCGAACCCTAAAATTCACCTTGTTAACCACAAAGACATTATTCCAGAAGAGTTTCTCCCCGTTTACAACTCTGCCGTAATTGAACGTTACATTCATCGAATAGCGGGATTGGCCGACCATTTTGTTTACTTCAACGACGACTTCTATATTATCAACCACGTCAGCCCCGAACGTTTCTTCCAGAACGGACTGCCATGCGACATCGCCGTCTTCTCCTACAACCCTTCATGGTCGCAATGGTACAAACGCATTAAGAACAATATTCGGCTCATCAATCGCCACTTCGACAAGAAAAAGGTGCTATCACAACACCACGACAAGTGGTATGACAAGAGCTACGGTATGAAGGCGCGTTGGAACTATCTACTCCACTTCTACAGTAAGTTCATCACACTGCGCGTGCCTCACAATGCACAGCCTTACCTCAAGAGCACATTCGATGACGTATGGAAAGCCGCTGGTGAGGAATTGACCGAAACGTCACACAACCGTTTCCGTTCGTTAACGGACTTTACGCCCGAACTCTTCCGCACGTGGCAAATCTGTCAGGGCAACTTCACACCTTATAATACGTATCGCGACACGAAGATGTTTCCCCTCATGATACGCTCTAAACAAGCTATCAAGGCCATTTACGAACAGAAGTACACACTCATCTGCTTGAACGACAACGTCCACATTCATCACTATGATCAAGTGATGCAACAACTCGACGAAGCTTTCAGACATATACTGCCCGAACAATCGTCGTTCGAGAAGGGATAGACTGGAATTTAGGAGGTTAGTTTGAGGGGGTAGAAGGTTAAGGGTGGTTCTAAAAATTCTGTTTTTAGAGTTCTGCTATTCTGAAATGTGATTTGTACGCTCTCGAAAGTGTCTTTTTGAAAGTTTGTTCGGTCACATAGCCCGCTATGCTCCCTCACAAACTTTCAAAAATACACTTCCGATAGCGCACAAATCCCTATTTCAGAATTATTAGAACCACCCTTAAAAAGTTAGTTTAAAAGATGAATTTCTAAAACTAACTTTTTAACCTTCTGCCCCAATAACGCACTAACCTTTTAACCCACTAACCCTCTAACCCTCTAACTCCAAAAACTCTCCCCCTTGAACAAAGTAGCAGCTGAAATCATTGCAGGACTCATACCTCACAAAATGACACGCAATCGCTGGCGAGGCATCTTAAGGTTTGGACTGATAAATGCTCTCAAACTCAAGCACGAATTGAAGCACAACACGCAGTCGCCTGAAGTACACCTTGCCGTATGTGCCATTGCCAAGAACGAAGGACCTTACTTTACTGAATGGATAGAGTGGCACCGCCGGCAAGGGGTAGAACGCTTCTACATCTACGACAATGAGAGCACCGACGGCACACAAGCATTACTAAAGCCTTACATAGAGCAGGGCATCGTCGTCTACCAACCTTGGCCTGGCTACCGCCGACAGTTGGCCGCCTACGACCATTGCTTGGCACACCACCGCTACGAAGCCCGTTGGATAGCCTTTATCGATCTGGACGAGTTTATCGTACCCGTCAAAGACGCTTCGATACCCGCTTTCCTCAACCGCTTTGAACAGTTTGCAGCCGTCGAAGTCAATTGGCTCATTTATGGCAGCAACGGCCACCGCACACACACCGAAGGGGGCGTAATGCAACGCTTCACGCGTCACTCACTCCCTGAGCACCCCTTAAATCGCCACGTGAAGAGCATCGTCAATCCTCGCCGCGTATATGGCATGATAGGTTGTCACGAAGCCGCAAAGATTGACGGTTACGCAGCCGACTCTCATGGCCAACGCATTACACGTAATTTTCGCCAACGCGAGCCACAACAGGACATTATACGCATCAATCATTATGCCGTAAGGTCGTACGAAGAGTTCTGTGAGAAGCAAACACGCGGCCGCGCCAGTGGCACACAACGTGAAGTGAAAGACGACTACTTCACGCAGTATGACTTAAACGACGTAAGCGAGTAAAAGACTCATATCATTATGACAGATAACAAAACACAGGTGGTCGTATCGATGACATCATTCCCTGCTGCCATCGGTTATGCCGAACAGGCTGTACAATACTTATTAAATGGTTCTGTACTGCCCGACAAGTTGGTGCTTTACCTTACGCTTTCACAGTTCGAGGGACAAGAGCAACTACTCGACGGTGTAAGGCAGTTAGCAAACAAATCGACCATTTTCGAGGTACGTGACTACCCCACCGACATTCGTTCGTATCGCAAACTCGTACCCGCTCTCCACGACTTTCCCGAAGCGATCATCGTGACCGTCGACGACGACATCGCTTACCACCGCCACCTTCTACGCGACCTCCTGCGTCTTCACGCACAATATCCTGATGCCGTACTCGCTCATCGCGCTAAACGCATTAAACTCGGAGCGCCGTACCGACAATGGAAGAAATACCGTTGGTACGACTTTGTGTTCAAACGCATTCACCGTGGTTTTCTTAATTTACAAACGGGCGTGGCAGGTGTGCTATATCCGCCTCACGCTCTAAAAGCCGATATGCTCGATGTCGATCTCTTTACGCGTCTGGCTCCTACAGTCGACGACATTTGGTTTTGGGCAGCCTGCGTAGCACAAGGCACACCCGTCATTCCCGTTCCGTTTGGACGCAACAAGCCGCGCGGCTTAGGAAAGCCCAAAGAGCTTTCACTCAAAACGAGGAACTTTAAAGGCCAAACAGACCGCAACCTCGCAGCACTCAACACTATTTTAGAACATTTTCCCGAAATTAGAAAGAAGGTAGAGGAAGGTTAATATTATACGAGTAACCCATAAACTTATTAAACCCATAAACTGCAGTTTATCTGCCTAATTGGGGGGACGCGTCCTAACCTGGGGGCGACGCGTCCCCGCGTCGGCATTTGTAAGTCAAGGCTCGAGGCCTTGACTTGCAAATACATGAATATCCATACTTTAAGTATTGCCAACTTGGGGCATCGAACCCCAAGTTGGCAATGCCGACGCGGGGACGAGGCTGCTGAA